>VFSW01000908.1_pt1 | contig 43796 bp, 41 predicted proteins | sample 5358111 | NCBI WGS metagenome assembly VFSW01 (sample SAMN11554181, study PRJNA540505) | mine drainage metagenome | isolation source: sediment from site ElyBrook_90M | place: USA: Ely Copper Mine, Vershire, VT | collected 2017
TCCTGCGCCAGGTCTACGACCAGATGATGGAGCCCAAGTGGGTCATCTCCATGGGTGTCTGTGCGTCGACCGGGGGACTGTTCAACAACTACGCCATCGTCCAGGGTGTCGACCAGATCGTGCCCGTCGACGTGTACGCGCCGGGCTGTCCACCGAGCCCTGAGACCCTCATGCACGCGATCCTCACGCTGCACGAGCAGATCCGCACGGGTGAGATCATGAAGCGACGCCACGAGGGACGCCCCGTGCACCTCGACGCCGCCCAAGACCTCTGGACGCCTGAGGTACCGGTTGCTGTGAGGGTAGGCACACCGAAGTGATCTCCCTGTCTCCCGCGGCCCCCCCAGGCGTACTCACGAGCGAAGGGCTCGCCTGTGATCTCTGCTGCTTTCCAACGCCCGACCAGTACGTCGAGCTCGTGCGTTCGTTCAAGGACGACGGCTTCGAGATGTGCGTGGACCTCTGCGGCGTGGACTACCTCGAGCACTTCGATCGATGGCTGCCCGAAGGCGTCGCGCCCACCCGCTTCGAGGTAGTCGTGAACCTGCTCAGTCTCTCGAAGAAGCAGCGCGTGCGGATTCGCGTGCAGGCCGGCGACGACGCACCCGAGGTCGACTCGCTCTTCACGCTCTACCCCGGCACCGAGGCGATGGAGCGCGAAGCCTTCGACCTCTTCGGTCTGTTGTTCACGAATCACCCCGACCTGACACGCATCTTGATGCCCGAGGAGTGGGAGGGGCATCCATTGCGCAAGGACTACGGCACCGGACGAGTTCCCGTGCAGTTCAAAGAGTCACCGGGGCCGCGATGAGCGACGAGACCGTACGCGTCGCGGAGCGCATCGACCTCTTGACCGCCGAGACGTCCGAGGGTGCGCAGGAACTGCAGCGTCGCGAGACGACCGACGTCGACGAACTGGGTCGTGAGGTCGGTGCAGTCCTTCGACTCGACGGCCTGACGCTCGACCCGACCTCGGTCGACTACGACCGCCACGACGACGAGACGATGATCATCAACATGGGTCCGTCGCACCCGTCGACCCACGGCGTGCTGCGTCTCATGCTCGAACTCGATGGCGAGTTCGTTTTGCGCACCAAGCCGGTCATCGGGTACCTGCACACCGGGATGGAGAAGACCGGCGAGGAGCTCAGCTACATCCAGGGTGCGACCAACGTGACGCGCATGGACTACCTGAGTCCGGTCATCAACGAACTGTGCTTCTCGATGGCCGTCGAGAAGTTGCTCGACATCGAAGTTCCCGCGCGCGCGGTGTGGATCCGGATGATGATGAGCGAACTCAATCGTATCTCGTCGCACCTCGTGTGGATGGCGACCAACGGCATGGACCTCGGCGCGAGTTCGATGATGATCTACGGACTTCGCGAACGCGAGTTGATCCTCGCGTTCTTCGAGAAGACGGCCGGACTGCGTCTCAACCTCAACTACGTACGGCCCGGCGGGGTCGCGGCCGACCTGCCCGATGGCTGGCGCGACGACGTGCTCGTGATCTGCGACACGATCTACGCGCGCACGTTCGAATACGACGAACTCTTGACCGGTCAACCGATCTTCCGCAACCGCATGGTGGGCGTCGCGCCCTTGACGGCCGAGGAGGCGTTGGCCCTGGGCGTTACCGGGCCGCTGCTGCGATCCACGGGCGTGCCGTGGGACCTTCGTCGTTCGATGCCCTACCTCGCCTACGACGAAGTCGACTTCGACGTCATCGTGGGGACGTTCGGTGACAACTTCGACCGCTACGCGATCCGACTGAACGAGATCCGCGAGTCGATCCGCATCGTGCGCCAGTGCATCGAGAAGATGCCTTCGGGCGACTACCGCAACCAGGACGCCAAAGTGACCCCGCCGCCTCGTGCGCGGATCGGTGAATCGATGGAAGCGCTCATCCACCACTTCAAGTTGTTCACCGAGGGTTTCCACGTGCCCGCCGGCGAGGTGTACTCCGCCGTCGAGTCCCCTCGTGGTGAGATCGGCTGCTACCTGGTGTCCGACGGCGGACCCAAGCCGTACCGCATGCACGTACGGGCACCGAGTTTCGTGAACCTCCAGGCCGTATCGCTGCTCATGCGCGGAGGTTCGATGAGTGACACGATCACGGTCGTCTCAACGATCGACCCCGTGATGGGCGAGGTTGACCGATGAGTCACTTCCGTATCGACATCCGTCAGCGCGCCGAAGAGGTGCTCGCGCTCTACCCGCGTCCACGCTCGGCGATGCTGCCGCTACTGCACCTCGCCCAAGAGCAAGACGGCTATCTCACCGATGAGGGCATCGCCGAGGTGGCCGAGATGACCATGACGACCCCGGCCGACGTGCGCGGCACGGCGCTCTTCTACGACATGTTCCACCTGGAGCCGGTCGGCAAGTACGTGGTCGGCATCTGTACCAACATTGCCTGCCTGCTGGCCGGCGGTGACGAGCTCCTCGAACACGCGGTCTCTGCCCTTGGCTGTCCCGTTGGCGCGACGTCGGACGACGGTCTGTTCACGTTGGAGGAGACCGAGTGCTTGGCCGACTGTGACATCGCACCGTGCGTGCAGGTGAACCACCGTTACGTGCGCACGACGACGCCCGAGGCCTTCGACGCGGTCGTGGCCGACCTGCGTGCCGGCAAACTCGATCACGAGGTTCCCAGTCACGGCACGTTGATCAGGGTGCGTCGCAGTGGAGGGCTCCATGCGCCGCGCGCGGAGGTCGCGAGCGAGCGGGCCAAGGCGCACCAAGAACGCGAAGCTCGTGCGGCGGAGACGAAGTAGTGGCTACCTTGACCGCCCCCAAGATCGTCTCGTCGCGAGCGGCGTTCGCTGACTCGCACACGTTGTCGCGCTTCCTCGACACCGGTGGGTACGAGGGACTTCGAAAGGCCCTCACGATGTTCCCCGAGGCGGTCGCCGCCGAAGTCGACGAGGCATCACTCCTCGGTCGAGGTGGCGCGGGCTTTCCGGCGGGGCGCAAATGGTCGATGCTTCGAAAGGCCCCGGTGTCGTATCTCGTCGTGAACGGCGATGAATCCGAACCGGCCACCTTCAAGGATCACTTCCTCGTCGAACGTGACCCCCACCAACTGATTGAGGGCGTGATCATCGCGGCCTACGCGTTGCAGGTGACCACCGCCTTCATTTTCCTGCGTGGGGAGTTCGCCCTCGGACTCGAGCGCGTGCAGCAAGCCGTCAACGACGCCTACGAATATGGCGCACTCGGTCACAAGATCTTCGGTTCGGACTTCTCGATCGACATCGTGGTGCACCCGGGCGCCGGCGCCTACATCTGCGGCGAGGAGACGGCACTGATCGAAGCGCTCGAAGGCAAGCGCGGTTTCCCGCTCATCACGCCACCGTTCTTCCAGGCGGTCACCTGCCTCTACGGGGAACCGACGGTCGTCAACAACGTCGAGACGCTGTCGAACCTCCCCTGGATCGTTACCAATGGCGGCGCGGCGTTCGCGGCGCTCGGTGGTGGTCGTTCCACGGGCACGCGACTTTTCGCGCTGGCCGGTCGGGTCAACAATCCCGGCGTCTTCGAAGTCGAGATGGTGAAGAACACGTTCCGAGATTTGATTTACGACCCCGCCTTCGGTGGCGGCGTGATCGATGGCAACGCCATCAAGGCGATCATCCCCGGCGGCGTTTCTGCCCCGTGGTTCGGGCCCGACCTGCTCGATCTGCCCCTCGGCCAGGACGAAGTCGCCGAGAAGGGCTCGATGTTGGGCTCTGGCTCGATCGTGGTGCTCGACGACGCGACCTGCGTGGTGCGCGCGGCGTGGCGGATCACCAAGTTCTTCTCTCGTGAGTCCTGTGGTCAGTGCACACCATGTCGCGAGGGCTCGGGCTGGATCGAACGCGCGATGTACCGCCTCGAGCACGGCGGCGGCCGACTCGAAGACATCGACCTGTTGCTCGATCTCTGCGACAACATCGCGCCCGGTCTCACCTGGCCGCCCCAGCAGACGACCATCTGCGTCCTCGGACCGTCGATTCCTTCGTCCGTACACTCCGCGGTGAAGATGTTCCGCGACGACTTCGTCGCACATGTCGAGCTCGGACGGTGCCCCCTTGACTGACGTCATCAAGACCACCGTCACGATCACGGTCAACGGCCGCGCTCTCGAGGCCGAGCCAGGCGAGCTGTTGATCGAGGTCGCCGAGCGCGGCGGCAACTACATCCCACGTTTCTGTTACCACCCGCGCATGGAGCCGGTCGGCGTCTGTCGTATGTGTCTCGTCGAAGTCGACTCCCCGCGCGGCGCAACGCTGCAGCCCGCGTGCTTCTTGAAGGTGAACGACGGGATGAACGTTGTGACCGACTCCGAAAAGGTGAAGAAGGCCCAAGACGGCGTGCTCGAGTTCCTGCTCGCGAACCACCCGCTCGACTGTCCGGTCTGCGACAAGGGTGGTGAGTGCCCGCTGCAGGATCAGACGCTCGCGCACGGGTCGGGTGAGACCCGTTTCATCGAAGAGAAGCGTCATTTCGTCAAGCCCATCGAGATCGGCGAGCTGGTCCTGCTCGACCGTGAGCGCTGCATCCAGTGCGCCCGTTGTACGCGCTTCGCCGACGAAGTAGCGGGTGATCCCCAAATCGCCTTCGCTGGTCGCGGCGACCTGATCGAGGTCGCCACCTCGCCCACCCAACCGTTCGACTCGGTCTTCTCGGGCAATACGGTGCAGATCTGTCCGGTGGGCGCTCTCACCGCCAAGCCGTACCGGTTCACCGCACGCCCCTGGGACCTCGAGCAGATCGAGAGCACGTGTACGACGTGCGCCGTTGGGTGTCGCGTCGCGGTGCAGTCCTCGGGCAACCGTCTCACCCGCGTGCTCGGGGTCGACAGCGAGCCGGTCAATCACGGGTGGCTCTGCGACAAGGGCCGCTACACCATTGAATCGGTCGACGCCAACGAGGATATGACCGATCTCCTTAAAGCCGCGACGCGCATCACGCAGCCGCTCGTTCGACGCAACGGGGAACTCACGCCCGTGAGTTGGGGCGAGGCGCTCGGCGAGGCCGCGGCGCTCTTGCGCGACGCGTCACAGCGTGACGGGGGCGTCGGATCCATTGGAGGCGCCGCGCTGACCAACGAGGGCGCGTTCGCCTGGGAGCGTTTCCTTCGCGGCGTGCTGCGCACTGAACACATCGACGCCCAGTACGGCGACGGGCTCGACCCCGTGCTCCTCCAAGCGCTCCCGAAGGCGACGATCGACGAGGCCGCCAACGCTCGCGTCGTCGTCACACTCACGGGCGACCTCCGCGAAGAGTTGCCAATTCTCTTCCTTCGTCTGCGAGAGAGCGCCGTGCGGTACCACCGCTCACTCATCGAGCTGGCGTTCGGCGCAAGCGCGCTGCGCTCCGTCGCACGCGTGTCGCTGCCCGTTCGCCCGGGCGAAGCGCACCTCGTCGCGCAGGCGTTGAGCGAGAACGGCCCGGTGCCCCAAGGTCTCGCCGTGCACGAGCACGACCTGAACGAAGCTCGCCAACTCCTCGGCGAGACCGGTGAAGGTGTGGTCTTCGTGGTCGGGCGTCCCAATCTCGCCGAAGGTGCCGAGGTCATCGAGAATTCAATCCGACTCTTCGCCGAGCGTTATCCCATGGCCCGATTCTTGCCCGCGCTGCGGCGCTCGAACGTCAACGGCGCCCTCGACATGGGCCTCAGTCCGCGGCTGCGCGCTGGACGCGGCTTCGATCACACAGCGACCGGGCGTGACGCACTCGCACAGATCGAAGCACTGCGGTCCGGAGAACAGAAGGCCGTCCTCTTGCTTGGCTGTCTCTTGGGCAACGTGCTCGACGTCGAGTCGGCCAGGGACGCGCTGGAGAGGGCCGACGTGATCGTCGTCACCGGTCACGGCGGCGCGACGCTCGCGTACGCGGACATCGTCCTGCCGGCCGCGGTCCAGCACGAGCGCACCGGTACGGTCACCAATATCGAAGGCCGTGTGACGGCCGTGGCGCCAAAGATCGTGGCACCTGGCTCGGCGTGGCCCGACGTCGCAATCGCCTCGGAACTCGCCGAAGAGTTCGGCCAGAGCATTGGTCTCGAGTCGGTTGAGCAGGCCGCCCGGACGATCGAGGAGACGACGGGTTACCCGGCGCTCTCGGTGCTCGGCGATTACTCGAGCGACGGCGCCGTCGTGGGTGACGCACGGGACCGCTCACCACGCAAGCCGCTCGACCCCATGGCCTTCCCCGGTATCCGTTCGACGGAGACGGTCGGGCTCGGCGCGCACGTCGGAGCGGTCGCGGTGTCCAAGGTCGCCGCGTCAGGCGAGGTGCGCCCCGCGATGATGTCAGACCTCGACGCGATCAAGAAACTTGACGTCCCCCTGGCCGACGCCTATTCGCTCCGCGTCAACCTGACTCGGCGTCTCTACGACAACGGCGTCGCCGTGCAGGGAACGCCGGCACTCGCCAACCTGAAAGCCTGGTCGGTGCTTCGACTCAATCACTTCGACCTCGACCGACTCGGCGTGGCGACGGGCGACGTCGTCGGCGTGAGTGGTCCGCGTGGTTCGGTCCGACTGCCCGTCGCGCTCAACGACGAGGTGCCGCGCGGCGTCACCGAGATCGCCTTTGGTTCACTCGATGAGAGTGGCGATGACGTCGTGCGGCCGCTCTTTGACGGTCGAACCCTCATCAGCCAGGTCCGATTGGACACGAAGTGAACTGGCTCGCGTCCGCCGACCCGCTCTTCGCGCACGGCGTGACGTTCGCCGTGTGGGTGATCGTCATCTTGAAGGTGTTCATCGCCTTCTCGCTCTTGATGACGTCGGTCATCTTGATGATCTGGTTCGAGCGGAAGCTCATCTCGGACATGCAGAGCCGTATCGGACCGCAGCGTTGGGGCCCCTTCGGATTGCTCCAGACGTTGGCCGATGGTCTGAAGTTGATCCTGAAGGAAGACCTCATTCCAACTGAAGCCGACAAAACCGTCTTCAAGTTGGCCCCGTTCCTCGTCCTCGTGCCCGCGTTCGTGACCTTCGGCCTCGTGCCGGTGGGCGGCACAATGATCATCGCCGGCCACACGGTGCTGCTCGAGGTGGCGAACCCACCGATGGGCATCCTCTTGTTGCTCGCGATGTCGGGCATTTCGGTGTACGGCGTGATGCTGGCCGGTTGGTCCTCGGGGTCGAAGTACCCGTTGTTGTCGTCGGTGCGCGCCAGTGCCCAAATGATCAGCTACGAGGCTGCGCTCGGCATGACCATCGTGACCGTCGTGCTGGTCACCGGATCGCTCTCGGTGCACGACATCGTCAACTCGCAAGGTCAGGGCATCTGGCACTGGAACCTGATCCGGTTGGGGATCGTGCCCTTCGTCGTCTTCGTCATCGCCATCACCGCCGAACTGAATCGGCCGCCCTTTGACGTCGTCGAAGCGGAGAGCGAGCTCGTCGGCGGATTCCACACCGAGTATTCGTCGTTTCGTTTCGCGATCTTCTTCCTCGCCGAGTACATGAACACGATCACGATGTCGGCGATCATCGTCACGCTCTTCCTCGGGGGGCCGGCCGGTTGGGTGCCGAACGTCGCGCACCTTCGCTGGGTCTTCCCGATCGTGTGGTTCTTGCTCAAGACCGTGGGCTTCGCGTTCTGCTACATCTGGTTCCGCGCGTCACTGCCGCGATTCCGCTACGACCAGTTGATGGACCTGGGTTGGAAACGACTGATACCGCTCAGCCTCGGGTGGATGCTGATCGTCGCGGGGTTCCTCGTCAACCGGGGATGGGGCTTCATCATGGCGGCGGTCGTGCTGCTCTCGTACTCTCTGCTCACGAGGGCGTTCATCCTGGGCGAGTCGCGCGAGGTCGGTGCCGACTCGGTGCTACCCGTTGTGGGACAGCGACCGCTACCCGGACAGGTCCTGCGTGAACACACCGATGAGACGGGGGACCAATGAGTAGTCCACTCTCATTCTTCGGGGGCTTCAAGCTGACGTTCCAACACCTGGCCCGTCCGACGGTGACGACCAGTTACCCCAAGGCCAAGCGCCCCAAGCAGCCGCGTCAGCACGGTCGACACGTGCTCAATCGTTACGAAGACGGCATGGAGAAGTGCATTGGCTGCGAATTGTGCGCCGGCGTCTGTCCCGTCAACTGCATCTACGTCCGAGGACTCGACAATCCGCCCGACCACCCCGTGAGTCCCGGCGAACGTTACGGCTACATCTACGAGATCAACTATCTGCGCTGCATCCACTGTGACCTTTGCGTCGAAGCCTGCCCGACCCAGGCCATCACCGAGTAAAAGATGTTCGAGTTCTCCTTCACCAACCGGTCCGACGCGATCTACACGAAGGCCGAACTCCTCGTCGACGACCAGGGTTACCCGCAGCGCCTGCCGTGGGAGGACTGGCGCGAGGGCGAGGCCTCTATGACCGGGGGCTGGATGCGCGCGACGTCGCCCAACGGCGACGCCGCCTACGAAGGCGTGGTCCAGTGGACGGGCGACCTGGGCGCGGGCGTGCGCGCACCCGAGGCGGGACAGTCCGGCACGCGCGACGACCAGGCGACGGGCTCCAAGCAACTGCGCAACATGTTCCCCAAGCACTTCGAAAGTGAAGACGTGCCGCTCGAGCAGCGGGGCCTCCAGGGGATGATGAACAACGCACGCGCCAAGATGCCCAAGCGTCGACCGCGCAAGGACAAGTCATGATCGCCACCGCCGTCAGCGTCCAGGGCACGGTCGTCTTCGTGACCGCCGCGCTCCTGATCCTCGTCGGCGCGATCGGTGTCATCTCGGTGCGTAACCCGGTGCACGCGGCACTTTGCTTGATCATGACGCTCTTCGGCGTCGCGGTCGCTTTCGTCGCGCAGTCCGCCGATTTCCTCGCCGCAGTGCAGATCATCGTCTACGCCGGCGCGATCGTCGTGCTGTTCCTGTTCGTGATCATGTTCCTCGGCGTGGACCGACGCGAACATATCCAGTTCGAACCGTTGGTGGGTCAGCGCGCCTTCGCCGGGGTCGGCGTCGCGATCACGGTGGCCGGCCTCGTCACGTTGATGGCTCGCTCGCACTGGGTCACCGGTGCGGTCTCGGTCTCGTCGAAGCTCTCGAGCGGCTCGGGCAACGTGAAGGAACTTGGCACGGCCGTCTTCACGACCTACCTGTTCGCCTTCGAAGCGACGTCGGCGTTGCTCGTCATCGCGGTCGTCGGCGCCGTGTTGCTCGCTCGACGCGAACGTTCTTCGACGACCGACGAGGGCGCACAGTGATCGCGACCACCGCCACGAACGCGCCGGCCGCTTGGTACTTGGTGCTCGCCGCGGTGCTCTTTGGCGTCGGCGCGTTCGGCGTCTTGACGAGGCGCTCGGCCCTCATCATGTTCATGTGCATCGAGTTGATGTTGAACGCCGTCAACCTCACGTTCGTGACCTTCGCGCGGACGCTCAGCGACATAAGCGGCCAAGCGATCGTCTTCTTCGTGATGGTCGTCGCCGCGGCCGAAGTCACGGTCGGTCTCGGTATCGTCGTGTCGGTCTTTCGACGTCGGTCCTCGACGTCGGTTGACGAACTCTCGGAAATGAAGGGTTGACATGGCCCACGTCGCCACGCTGATCCTCCTGCTTCCGCTCCTCGGGTTCCTCGTCATCTTGATCCTGGGCCGCTCGATGAGTGAGCGCCAGATCGGCGTCGTAGGTACGGGCGTCGTCGCGACCAGCTTCGTGCTCGCGATCATCACGTTCGTGCTCCTCCTCCATCACGCCTCGCGCGAGGTGACCGTCAATCTCTTTTCGTGGATAAGCGTCGGGTCACTGCACGTGCCGGCGGCGTTGCTCGTCGATCCCCTTTCGATCACGATGTGTCTGTTCGTGACTGGCATCTCCGCTCTCATCCACCTGTACTCGACCGGTTACATGCACGCGGAGAAGGATTTCCGCAAGTTCTTCCTGTACCTGAACCTCTTCGTGTTCTCGATGCTCACGCTCGTGCTCGCGAATAACCTCGTACTCACCTTCGTGGGCTGGGAGGGTGTGGGCCTGTGCTCGTACTGGCTCGTGAGCTACTACTTTGACCGCGACAGTGCGGCCTCGGCCGGTAAGAAGGCCTTCATCTACAACCGCGTCGGCGACGTCGGGATGCTCGTCGCGATGTTCTTGCTGTTCTCGCGGCTGCACACGCTGAACTACCTCTCCATCTTCACCAAGGCCGGTACGCTCACGCCCACCGTCGCGACGTTGACGGTCCTCGCGCTGTTGCTGGCGGCCACGGGCAAGAGCGCGCAGATCCCGTTGTTCAACTGGCTCCCCGACGCCATGGAGGGTCCGACGCCCGTGTCGGCCCTGATCCACGCCGCCACGATGGTGACCGCCGGCGTCTACCTCCTCGTGCGCATGTCGCCGGTGCTCGCGCTTTCGTCCTCGGGAAGGATGACGATCGCGGTGATTGGCGGGGTTACGGCGTTCGTCGCCGCGACAATCGCCACCTCGCAAAAGGACATCAAGAAGGTGCTGGCCTTCTCCACCGTCTCGCAGATCGGCTACATGGTGCTGGCCGGGGGCGTCGGCGCCTACGGCGCAGCGATCTTCTTGATGATCAGTCACGCCTTCTTCAAGGCGCTGCTCTTCCTCGGTTCCGGTTCGGTCATTCACTCGCTCAACGGCGAGCAGGATATGCGAAAGATGGGTGGGCTCGCGAAGTACCTCCCGCTCACCTTCCCGACGTTCCTGATCGGATGGCTCACCATCTCGGGAGTCCCGCCCTTCGCCGGATTCTGGTCCAAAGGTGACGTCCTCACGAACGTCTTCGAGCACAACAAGCCCTTGTGGGTCCTCGGCGTCGTGACCGCGATCCTTACCGGTTACTACATGAGCCGCCTCTTCGTCTTGACGTTCCGCGGCACGGAGCGGTTCCGAGACGAGACGCACGGCCACGACCCGCACGAATCGCCCTGGGTCATGACGCTGCCCCTCGTCGTGCTGGCCGCCCTCTCGATCGTCGGTGGACTGCTCGATCTGCCATGGGTGCATCACGACTCACTCGGGGGCTTTCTGTCGCCGACCTTCGGCTTCGTCGCGAGCGGCGGACACGCGAGCACGCTCGCGCAGTACGGGTTGGCGGCCGTCGACGTCGCCGCGGCGATCATCGGTCTCCTCGCGGCCTTCACCATCTGGCGTGACATCTCCTCGTCCTCGAAGTACGAGGTCCCCTTCCTCGAGCACGTCTGGCACTGGGATGACGCCTACGACGCGGTCATTGGTCGTCCCCTCACCGCGGCCGCGCAGTTCAGCGACGACGTCATCGAGCCGAGGGTCATTGATGGTGCCGTGACCGGCGTCGCGGTGAGCGTGCGCCGCAGCGGCGAAGGGTTGCGCAAGGTGCAATCGGGCTTCGTGCGCCATTACGCCCTCGCGACGGTCCTCGGACTGGCCGTCGTCCTGGTCTTTCTCGTAGCGAGGGTCGCATAGTCATGCACTCGTCACTTTGGTTGACCCTTCTCATCGTCGTGCCGCTCGCCGGTGCACTCGTCGCCGCACTGGTCCAGAAGGTCGAAGGAAGGGCGTACGTGGTCGCCGTCGCGACCTCGGGCGTCGAACTCGTGCTCGCCCTCGTCGTCGCCTGTCTCTACAACGATCACGTGGCCGGCGCGCAGACCTTCGACTTCGCATCGCGCCACGTGCTGTCGGCGCCCTTCGGCCTCGCCTACGACGTCGCCCTCGATGGCATCTCGCTCCTGATGGTGGTCCTCACCGCCCTGGTCGTACTTCTCGCCCTTCTCTGCGCTCGTGATCGACGCCAGGAGCCGGCGTTCGTCGCGTGGCTGCTACTGCTCACGTCGTTCACGATGGGCAGTTTCTTGTCTCACGACCTCCTCGAGTTCTTCGTCTTCTTCGAACTCACGCTCATCCCGTGCTACTTCATCATCAGCCAGTGGGGTGGCACGGAGCGCAGCAAGGCCGCGCTGAAATTCTTCATCTACACGTTCACCGGCTCCGCGTTCTTGTTGATCGGCGTCTTGTATCTCGGCTTCTTGCACCAGCACCAGAACCCAACGTCGGCGCTGACCTTCTCCTACAGCGTGCTCTCGGGCACGGCGATGTCCCACGGCACCGCGGTCTGGCTCTTCATCGCCTTCGCGATCGCCTTCGCGGTGAAGGCGCCGATCTGGCCCTTGCATACCTGGTCGCCCATCACGTACGCCGAGGCGCCGACGGCCGGTTCGATCGAGATGTCGGCGCTGCTCGCCAAGCTCGGTACCTACGGGCTGCTGCGATTCGCGGTCGGGCTCTTCCCGTTGGCGCTGCCCACGATGCGCCCCGTCGTCTTGACGTTGGCGGTCATCGGGATCCTCTACGGCTCGATGCTGGCCTGCGCGACCCCCGATCTGAAGCGCTTCGTCGCGTTCTCGTCACTCGCGCAGATGGGCTTCATCACGTTGGGTGTGATGTCCGGTTCGACCATCGCCACGGTCGGAGCAGTCCTCTTGATGTTCAACCACGGTGTCATCACGATCGGATTCTTCCTCATCATCGGCTTCATCGAACAGCGCCGTGGCAGCATCATGATCAAGGACTTCCGCGGTCTCCAAGGTCCGGCGCCGATCATGGCGGGACTCTTCACGGTCGTGATGCTCGCCTCCATCGGACTGCCCGGGCTCTCGGGCTTCGTGAGTGAGTACCTCATCCTGATCGGTACCTTCGCCACGCACTCGTGGTGGGCCGTCGTGGCGACCTTCGGCGTCGTCGCGGCCGCGCTCTATCTGCTCTGGGCCTACCAGCGCGTGTTCCACGGCAAGGCGGAGGGACCCAACGCAACGATGGCCGACGCCACACCCAAGGAACAGTGGGTCCTGGTGCCGGTCGTTGTCTTGATCGTCGTGCTCGGCGTCTTCCCCAAGCCCGTGCTCGACCGCATCACGCCGAGCGTGCATCAGCTCATCGAGCACGTCGCGCCGGCCGGGGTGAAGAAGTGAGACTCGTGATCCCCTCGATTCACTACCTGGCGATCGTCCCGGTGCTGATCTTCTTCGGGGTCGCACTCGCGCTCGTCGTCGCGTCAGCCCTCGCCCGAGGGAAGGTACCACTCGCCGTGGCGACCTCCAGCGTCGTACTGGCCGGCGTGGCGACGATCGTCGTCACCTACTTCCAGTGGCGTTGCGTGTCGCGCAGCGGCGCGTCGACGACCATCGCGCACGCCATCGTCCTGGATGATTTCTCGATCGTGGCGTCCGCCGTGATCGCGCTCAGCGTCATCATGACCGCCCTCGTGGCGCACGATTGGGCGGTGCGCGAACGCGTCGTCGGCGTGGAGTTCCACGTCCTCGCCCTCGCCGCCAGTTCGGGTGCTCTGCTCATGACCCAGGCCAACGACCTGATCGTCATCTTCCTCGGGCTCGAGATCCTCTCCATCGGCCTCTACGTGCTCGTGGCCTTCGACCGACACCGTTCCAAGTCGTCCGAGGCCGCACTCAAGTACTTCCTGCTCGGCGGTTTCGCCTCGGCCGTCTTCATCTACGGCGCCGCCCTCGTCTACGGGGCGACCGGCTCGACCAACCTGACCTCGATCTCGTACTTCCTTGGCTCGAACGTTCTGCTGCGCCCCGGCCTCCTCTACGCCGGCGGTGCGCTCCTCCTCGTTGGTTTCGCGTTCAAGATCGCGGCGGTGCCGTTCCATCTCTGGTCCCCCGACGTCTACGAGGGTGCGCCCACACCGGTCACCGGACTCATGGCCTCGATCGTCAAGGTCGGCGCGTTCGCGGCGCTGCTACGCGTCATCATCTCGGCCCTCGGGACCCAGCTCGACACGTGGCGACCGATCCTGTGGATCCTCATCGTGCTCACCACCGTGGTGGGCGCGAGTGTCGCCCTGGTCCAGCGCAACGTCAAACGGATGCTCGCCTACTCGTCGATCAACCACGCTGGCTTCATCCTGCTCGGCGTCTGGGCCGGCACTATCCGTGGCACCGCCGCCACGCTGTTCTACGTCATCACCTACGCGCCGATCGTTGTGGCCACTTTCGCCATCGTGACCCTTATCGGTGGCGTAGGCGACGAGCACCACTCCATCGAGCGCTACCAGGGGCTCGCGAGGCGCCAGCCCTGGCTCGGGGGAGCGTTGGCGATTCTGTTGCTCAGCCAACTCGGGGCGCCCCTCACGACCGGCTTCTACGCGAAGTTCGCCGTCCTCGCGTCGGTGGTCGACGCGGGCGGTGGCTCGTTGGCGCTGATCGCGTTGATCAGCGCGGCGATCGCCGCCTTCTTCTACCTGCGCTGGGCCATGGCGTTGTACTCCGATGACCACCTCGATGCGGCGCGCGTGCCCGTGCCGCGCGCCACCGGACTCGTCATCGGCTTCGGGGTCGCGGTGACGATCGTCTTCGGTGTGTGGCCCGGGCCTCTCGCCACGCTCGCCCAGCACGCCACGGTGCTCTTCTCGCCGTGAGGCGCGTCGCGGTCGCCACGAGCGCCGGGGATGACTTTGACGAAGAGATTGATCCCGACGCGCACCTGCTCCTCGACGCGCTTCGCGCGGTCGACGTCGACGGCCAACTCTGTGTGTGGGATGACCCGAAGGTCGCGTGGGATTCGTATGAATTGGTGGTCATCCGCTCGACCTGGGACTACACGAAGGACCGACGGGGCTTCCTCGAGTGGGCGCGGTCACTACCTCGACTGTGCAATCCCTACTCCATCGTCGAGTATTCGACCGACAAGCACTACTTGAGCGACCTCGCTTCGCGCGGGCATCGGATTATCCCCACGACGTTCTGCGACGTGGGCGACACGCCGAACTTCCCGGCCTCGTCGTTCGTCGTGAAGCCGACCGTCGGTGCTGGGTCGGTCGACGCCGACAAGTACGACCCCGACGCGATCGCCGACGCAGCGGCGCACGTCACGCGACTGCACGAGGCGGGGCGCGACGCGATGATCCAGCCGTACGTTTCGTCGGTGGATGAGGTGGGCGAGCGCGGTCTGGTCTTCATCGACGGCACGTACTCGCACTCGATCCGCAAGGGTGCGATGCTGCACGTCGACCAGCTCGATCGACATTCGCTCTTTCGACTCGAGCAGCTCTCGCTGGCCGATGCCGCGCCCGATTCGGTGGCCTTCGCTGAGTCCGTCATGGCCGAAACACAGTTCCGCGACCTCCTCTACGCGCGTGTTGACCTCGTGCAGTTGAACGAAGGTTGGGCGATCATGGAACTCGAATTGGTGGAACCATCGCTGTTCCTCTCCTTCAGGCTCGACGCCGCCGCCAACCTGGCCTCCGCGATCAAGGCTCGAGTGCACTAGACGTTCGCTCCCGCGCCCTGGATCTTGTCGAGACCTTGGCGCAGCGACTACCTTGCCGCGAGCAAGTCGGGAAGATTGCGCATCTCGTGGAACACGACGACGCCCTCGCGTTCGAGTTCGTGCGCACCCGTGACGCCACCGGCGTAGGCGTAGACGGCCATGCCGGCGGCGAGTCCCGCGTTCACGCCGTTCACGCTGTCTTCAATCACCGCGCAACGCTCCGGTGTGACACCCAATTGGTCCGCTGCGAACAGGAACACGTCCGGTGCCGGTTTGGCGTTCTGTACGTCGTTCGAGGTGAACACACGGCCGTCGAATCGCTCGAGAAGGTCCGTGAGTTCGAGTTTGAAGGTCACCATGTCGCGACTGCTACTCGAGGCCACGCACGTGGGTAGCCGAATCGCCTCGAGCGCCTCGCGAACGCCGTCGATCGCGGTCAATTCACGTTCGCAGATGTGGCGAAAGGGCTCTTCGAATTCGCTCGACCAGTCGACGCGTCGACCGATGACCTTCTCGATCTCGACCAACATGTACGCCGACGATCGGCCGACGAAGCGCTCGACGACCTCGGCCTCGGACGTCGGCCATCCGATCTCGGTGAGAATCCGTGACTCCATCGTGACCGCGAGCCGCTCGCTGTCGACCAGCACGCCGTCACAGTCAAAGATCACCAAGTCGTAGCGCGACATCAGTGAATTCTACGAAGTGCCTCCGGGACGGACCCTTGTCGGCTAGGCGATCTCCTTGGAGATCTCCCACACGAAGCCGTCCGGGTCAGTGAAGTGCGCGGTGCGCCGTCCCCACTCGCGGTCTCGAGGCTCGAGGAGGAATTCGACACCGGCGTCGCGTAATCGGGCGTACCACGCGTCGACGTCGTCGACGAAGAGGTTGTAGACCCCCATTGGGGCACGGCCCTTCGGGGAACCGGTCGCACCACCAACGAGGAGGTCCTTCGCGGCATCGGGATCGAGCAACATGAGCATGTCCTCGCCGAGCTGAAGGCCAGCGGAGTTCTCGTCTTCGAAGAGGAGCGTGAACCCCAGGACCTCACAGTAGAACCGCTTGGACGCTGCGAGGTCGCTGATGAACAGCACCGGTGGTCCCATACGCCCGCCTGATGCCCCCATGGCCGACTCCGATCCGTAGTGATGTCCGTGAGTGTATCCGCGCAGCGGTGGTGGATTCCGCGGTGAGTTTCCGACCTCGGTGTCGCGAGTCGAGCGCGGGGTCATCACGAACGAACTACGAAGTGATGTCCGAACAGGAGAGGCCAGTGAACGGTTCACCGGCGGCGAGCGTTGTGCCCGACGTGGTCGCCGAGCCCGCGGGGGACTGGATGTTGAGCACACCCGCGACGAAGTAGAAGTCATAGTGGGGACGGTTGTCGGGCCACGACGCGAGATACGGTCCCGCAAACGCTCCACCGCTCGACAAGAGAACGGACTCATTCACGACGGTGCCCGGATACTGCGCCTTCACTAGCGAGATGGCCGTCGTGATCTTGGTGCCGTCGGCCTGACAGGTCGCGGACATGGACCGGTCGTGCAGTCGGCCGAACGCCATCGCGGCGACCGTCGACACCACGCCTACAACCACCACGACCGTGAGCAGTTCGATAAGCGTGAATCCTCGCGAGTCGTCGCGACGGAGCCCTTTGCGTCGCGCAGAAAATCGAGTGGTCAATTGTCGGATCATCGTGGACTCCTGGCGTGTGGTGAGCGTGGGCCCACGGCGAGCGTGATGTTCCCATCTCGCCGGGGGATTGAACGCGCGACGAGTGCGTCGGATCAGGTGAGGTTGGCGCACGTCCCGGCGCCCGTGTACAACTCGCCGCCGGTCGGCGTTCCCGCCAGCGCACTCGAGTCCTGTCCGGTCTCACCGTTGGTCCAGAGGTCAGTCGAACTGAACTGAATCGCCAATTTGCCGTCCGTTGTCAGTGCGTATTCGTAGTGCGGGTCGTTGGACGGCCAAGACTGGATGTAGGGCGTGTTGTTGTCGGCGGACGTACCGCTGAGCAGGCCCGTCACCGTCGGCGTGACGCTCGGGTTCTGCGTCTCGAACGCCTGGATGGCGGTGGAGACCGTATTCCCGTCCGCCGCGCACGCGGCAGTGGCGCTTTGACCGGTGACGCCACCGAGCGCAAAGATGACCACCGCGGCCAAGATGCCAAGGACAACGATGACGATCAAGAGCTCGATCAACGTGAAACCATTGATCTCCCCGAGGTCGCGTCGATGGCGAAGTCGTCGATGGTGGGCAAGAACATTCATAATTCCTCCTAACGGATACAGCGGAATGTCTGCCCTTGCTATCTTCGGCAATTGTCAAAGAATTCACAAACATTAAGCAACAGATGCAGTTTTTGCAAATGGAACTGTGCTAAAAACCCACATCGCGGGCGAAAATGTCCAATTCGCACCAAAAATCGGCGCCTTTGTCGGGCGATGCCGGGACCTTGTGGCCATAGGAGTGCCTCCTCGACTCCTGGAGTCTCGCAACAGGTCCAACGACGAACCTCCCCAACTGCCTGGTTGCTCTGGATTATTCGCCACTTCAAATCGCTGAGACCCGACAACTCTTTGACAATCGTCGGGCTGCCGCCCGTTGACCAGGTAGAACGGTGGCATGTTCCCAACCGCTCGTGCGACGGCGTCCTTGTCGCGAGCCACGATACTGCTGGTGGGGTTCGCCGTGGTGGCGATGATGGGCGTGACATCAAGAGCTACGGCGATCGATCGGCCAGGCCGTGCCTCGAACGTGCACGCCAGGGTGGCGGGCCAAACTTTGCCAGGTACGCATTGTCCGGTGTTCCCCGCCGACAACGTATGGAATACGCCGATCACCGGACTGCCGGTCAATCCCAACAGCGCCACCTGGCTCGCTTCGATGTCGTCGTCGAGCACGTATCTCCATCCCGACTACGGCCCGTCGGGCAATCTGAAGGCCCCGTACGGAATTCCGTGGACCGTCGTACGAAAGTCGACCGCCTTCTCCCGGCTGACGTTCCAGTACGCGTCTGAGAGCGATCGGCGACCCTATCCGCTGACTGCCTCGACGCCGATCGAGGGCGGATCGGACCGCCACGCACTCATGGTCGACCCGTCTCGATCGGCGTCGTCGCCGGCATGCTCGCTCTTTGAGACCTACGACACGTTCTTTCACCCGTCGGGCCGGTCAACGGCCGGTTCGGGCGCGTTTTGGAATCTTCGCTCGAACGCACTTCGCCCCGCCGGGTACACGTCGGCCGATGCGGCGGGGCTGCCCATCCTGCCGGGACTGGTGAACTTCGACGAGGTGGCGGCACGGGAGTTGAACCACGCGATCCGCTTCACCGCCGACTGCACCCGGGAGAGTTACCTGTGGCCCGCGCGTCACGAGGCCGGCCAGCCCAACACCAACTGTCCGCCCATGGGCGCCCGGTTCCGCCTGAATGCCTCGTTCAGGTTGCCGTCGTCAGCGTGCGCGTCGTTCTGTCAGACCGTACTCGAGACGATGAAGACCTACGGACTCATCCTCGCCGACAATGGCAGCAACTGGTACTTCCAAGGCACAGCGGACCGACGTTGGACCTACGCCGAGGTGGACCAGTTGAAACAAATCCCAGCCAATCAATTCGTCGCGGTCGACGAATCGTGTCTCATCGTCAGCGCCAACTCGGGCGAGGCACTCCAGCCAGGCACGCCGGCCTATCAGGCGAGTTGCTCGTAAGGACTTCGATGACGACGAGTCCCGAAACTCGAGCGGGGGTCGACTCACCCGCAATGCTGCTCTAGCATCGCTCGAAGAACGCCATGAGAGGTGGTCACCATGTCATCATCACGAGCCCCAGTGTGGCGCCCGTACGAAAGGATTGACGAACGGGGATCGTCGTTGCTCGGCATCTTGAGCGTTGTCGGCATCCTCGGCGTCCTGGCCGTTATCGCCCTGTCGCTCAACCTCGGATCCACGCCGGCGACCGTTGGTACGACGCTGCCCAGCTCGTCATCAACGACGACCACCGCACCGCAGAACGTCGCGAGCGAACAGCAAGTCGCGGATCGTGCGGCCTGCCAAGCGAACTTCTCAGAGATCCTCATCGCGGTCAGTGACTATCGAACCTTGAACGGTGCAAATCCACCTGCCGGTAGCGCGTGGGTCACGTCCTCCAACGGTGGGGGACCCTTCCTTCAATCGTGGCCACGCGAGACGGGTGCCTTCAGCTTCACGTGGAATGGCGCGGTCGTCAGTGTGGTGCCGGTGAAGGGTCTGGCGTCACACGGGTCCGCTGGGACGGTGACGCCCGCGACCGGTTGTTTCGCCTAGGTGGAGATCATCGCGGCGCGCGAGCCCGCGTGTTGTGACAGAGGGCGAATACGCTGTGAACTCATACGACGAATCACCCGGAGGAACCCATGACGACACTCAAGGATCGAAGTAAGACCGCGCTACTCGTGATCGACGTGCAAAACGACGTGGTCGCGGAGGCGCATAACCGCGATGGTGTCATCGCGAACATCAACACGCTGGTCGACAAGGCACGAAAGGAGGACGTGCCCGTTATCTGGGTGCAGCACAGCGACGAGGGTCTCGTTCGCGACAGCGAAGGTTGGGCGTACGTTCCGGAGCTGCGACGCCGAGACGACGAGCCATTGGTGCACAAGAACTACGGTGACTCGTTCGAGGACACCGAGCTCGAGGACCTGTTGGCCGATCGTGGCGTCGGTCGGATCGTGGTGACCGGAGCGCAGACTGACGCCTGTATTCGCTCAACCTTGCACGGAGCGTTCGCCCGGGGCTACGACGTGACCTTGGTCGGCGATGCGCACACGACCGAAGACCTCAGTCAGTACGGTGCGCCGACGCCGGACCTGGTCATCGCGCACACCAATATCTACTGGGACGGTCAAGACGCGCCGGGACGACGCGGCGACACCGCGCTGACCGATGAGGTTGTGTTCGCGGCCCAGTGAGGTCCCGTCTTCGTCGACGCGTCACGTACTCGTCCATGTGACCGAGGTCCGGGTGCACGAACATCGCCTCAGTCGGAGCATCGACTGGCCGCCATTCGAAGAATGGAGAGCCGTTGAACTGGGGCGACGGAAAGCGTCACCGAGTGATCGGCACCCACGAAGTGTAAGACTGTCGCAGTGATCGAGCGTATGGAGGTCTCAAGGGCGATCGCCGCGCCACCGAGCGAGATCTTCGCCCTCCTTTGTGATCCCGCGGGCCACGTCGCCATCGATAGTTCAGGAATGTTGATGAGTGCCTCAGGCGAGCGCGTCCGTCAAGTGGGCGACACCTTCGTGGTGCACATGGACCGTGAGGCGCTCAACGATTACCCGCTCGGTCTCTACGACGTGTCCGTGAGGATCGTCACGTTCGTACCTGACGAAGAGATCGCGTGGGTGATCGAGGGCAGGTTGAACCTCGGCCACGTCTACGGATATCGGCTCGCACCAATTGCAAATGGGACGCTCGCGACCTCGTACTATGACTGGTCCGCCATCGAACAGTCCTGGCGAGACGCGAACATATTTCCCGTGATCCCCGAGAGTGCACTTCGCGCAACGCTTGGGATCTTGGCCCGGACGGTGGCCCCGGGTCGTCCCCGACCGACACTGGAGGATTCGGGCCAGCCCATCGTTTGATCGAGCACTCAACGTTGAGCAGAGATCGCCACCGTGTTACCACGTGACGGAGTTATCGGGCGCCGCCACTGTGTTGAAATGGGCGGATGGAAACTTTCACGCGCGAGTTGTTGGATCGGGCGAAGAGTCTGGTGGGAAGCACGCTGGTTGACGTTCGCAGTTGCCGCCGCGTCGACGACGTTTCGGGAGCGTGGATTCATGCCAGCGAAGTGGCGCAGACCGGCTCGGGGATTGTCCTGAAGACCGATCGAACGGCCATCGCCGTGGTCTCATCCGATGCCTTGACGGATGGCACCTACGAGCTCTCTCTCATCGCTGGTCCGCACATCGATCGTGAGGTCGTCGTGGACGTCGCGTCACTGCGAGATCAACCGGCGTGGCAGGCACTCATCGGCCACACCATCGTGAAATCCAAGATCCACTGGGTTGACTCTCCTTTCGTCATGGTGGCGAAACGCCGTAAGGCATTCAGCTCGCACCATTTCGACGTTGACGGCGCAATACCCTTCGCCGGACCTAAGGCGCCTCTGGCCCTAGAACTGCACGACGATGTCGGTGGCCGCGTCCTTCTCGTCTCGGGAAGTTGGACAGGGAGCGATGAGCCAATTGGTGAGACCGGAGCAGGGCTCTGCGTCCTGTGGGACGCGAGTACTTTCGCGACACTCGTGCCAAGAATCGCAAAGGACCTCAGAAGGTCGTGGTGAACCCCTCGCAACGCGTCGCGACGGTCTCCGCGTTGTACGCCCGACGTAGGCGACAGTGCACGAGTACCTTGACATCGTTGGATTAATGCGAATGTTCGACGCGCCAGGTCGACACCGAGAGCCACACCGCCACGGCGCCCAACACGATCGTCGCGGTGGCGTCGGCCCAGTGCCAGGCGAACCAACGTTCGACCACGGTGCCCAATAAGGTCACGGCGGCGAGCACCGCGCCCACGGCGGAGAGGTGTCCGTCCGAGCGAAGGGCCTCACTCGAGATACGTCGAGCAAGGCGCAACTTCGTGCGCGAGAGAACCAGCAAGATAAGGAACGATACGCCGGCCAAGATCACGCCCGCGACTGACGAGCCGCGAGGACTCTCAACCACCAGTCGAAGCACCCCGCCGATCACGGCGGCACTTCCGACGACGAGGAGGCCTCCCAGCACGACACGATGCGAGAGGGTTTCGAGCCGCTCTGAGAGCCGATCATGTCGCAGTCCGTGCACGAACTGGTAGGAGAGCGCCGCGGAGCCGATCGCGTCAACGGTGCCGACGGCGCCGAAGGCGACGAGTACCGAGCTGTGGCTGTGGAGACCGATGACTACGGCGCACACGCCCGAAAGAACGGTCCAGACCACACTGAGGAGAGAGACGCGCAACGCGGCGCTCACGTTGGGTCGATGCATTTCGCTTGGCGTGTCGCCTGATCTTGGTCCGTCGCGCATCACTGTGTCCCCTGCCGACCAGGCTTCCCGGCGCACCAAACGTTTGAAGACGTAATCCTACAATCCCCGTGAGAACGACACTCGAGGCGACGCGTCGGAGGATGCCGCGCGAGCGTTGGTCCTTCATGGCGGCCTCGTGCATTGACGCCCCGATGTCCCGGTCATAGTCTGCCTTCGAACGCGACCTGCACGGTCGCACCGATCGAAGGGCGGATGACGAGATGAAGGGTCGATCGAGGACGAACTGGTGGGGAGTCTGTCTTGACGCCAAGGAGCCGCACCGACTCGCGGACTTCTACGCACGGATACTTGGATGGCCCGTCGCGCAAGAGGATGAGAACGGCGCGGCGATCGGCGTACCGGGCACGACGTCGTTCATAAGTTTTCAGAGGAACGACGAGCTTCGATCCCCCTCGTGGCCCTCGAAGGAGGGAGAGCAGCAGATGATGTTGCACCTCGACGTGGCCGTCGACGATCTCGACGCGGCAGTCGCTGCGTCACTGGAACTGGGCGCGGTCGTCGCCGAGTACCAGCCCCAGGACACCGTGCGGGTGATGCTCGATCTGGAAGGTCACCCCTTCTGTCTCTACCTCGATCCCGAGCTCGCCGACGAGTGACCTCGTGGCGCCCTAGCGAAGGACCTTCTCGTCGACCAACTTGGCGGCCTCGAGGACCTCGTCGGGCACCACGGTGCCGGGACGATTTGACGGGTCGCTCACGAGGAAACGGCCCAGCACGGGTAGTTCCGTGAGGGACTCGGCGCGCAGTACCGCCGCCGCGACGGGTACGAAACTCTCCGCAGCGGGGTAGACGAGGTATCGCGGAAACCAGGTCGGGTGGTACTTGGCGTTAAAGGTCCACAGCGTCTCGATCGGGAAGATCCCCGAGAGTCGTTTCAGCGCCCAACGCTCGACCCGGGTGAACGTGCCTTCGCCGCGTTCTCCGTCGAGCACCGATCGAAAGGCGGCGAAGTTGAGGCTCAGTCCTCGCGCGCCCGAAGCTCGCAGATGCTCGATCGTCGAACAGAGCGCGAAGTCAATGAGCCCGTTGGGGTGTTCACCGGGATCGCGACGCATGAGGTCGAGCGAGTAGCCGTTGATCGCCGGTGAGGGGACGAACTGACAGACCGCGACGGGCCGTCCGTCGGGACCGTGCACGATCGTCAACAGGAGACCCTTGTCCTTGGGATTGAACAGGCGGCCGAGCATCATCGAGAAGCCGCGCTCCGCCTCGCCGCGACGAAGCATCGAGATGAGCTCGAGGATGTCAGTGACCCGGCCCGGTTCAATGTTGGCCGGGTCGAGGAATTCGACGGTGTAGCCGTGACGCGCGAGCCGAGTGCAGGCCTGGCGAAGTCCCTTCATCTTGCCTCCGGCGAGGCTGAACTTCTGACAGTCCACGATGGCTTCGTCGCCGATATAGAGGTGGTGCAGTCCCGCCGTCCCATAGATGGGGAGCCATTCGTCGCTGGCGCCGATGACGCCGATGGTCCATCCGCGACTCTCGGCGTAGGAACGGTAGGCGCTGAAAGCTTCGGTTCGCTCTGCTTCGGGACCGATGGGATCGGGCGAGATCAGCGCAACGCCGCCATAGACCGCGTACGCCACGAGTGAGTCGCGGAAGAAGAAGAACTGCTTGTCGTCGCGTAGTGCGAAGTAATCGAGTGTCCCTCGACCGTGTCGACGAACGATCTCTCGGGCGCGCAACTCGGCGAGGCGGCGTTCGCTCGATCGCCCCGCGGTGGAGAGTCGCCGGTCTACGACCGGTCGCGTCAGGAGATATAGGGTCGAGACGAGGAGGGAGATGCCGACCGCGAGCATCGCGGGATCGACGAAGTCGCCAGCGGTATCGGGAAGGGTGATGTAGTTCTGACCCACGAACCGTTCGAGACAGGCCATAAGGATGATGCCGAAAGAGGGGAGGTGGTGGCGCCCGGAGGAGACTTCGACGCCGACGGTGGCCGCCACTACTGCGACCAGGGAAATCAGGCCAAGTCGGGGGAACGCCGCGCGTGCACTGGAACGATCGGTCGTCGCCTGGAAGTAACGGCGTTCGACGACCAGGAGTCCCAGGATCGTCGCGGCGATGATGGACGCGACGAACGTGCCACCGCGCGCGACGTGGGCGATCACGGTGATCGCGAGGACCGCACACGCGACGAACCATGCGCGTCGCTGTCCCCTTCGAATACCTCGCGCCATCATGATCATCGCGATGCCGGCGACCGCGGTCGCCACCGCCGCCGACTGTGCGACGCCGATGGGGAGGAACGCCTGCACCGTGTGCAGACGGCTACGCAGCGGCGGAGACACGGTAACGATGACGTTGACCAAACCGTCGAGGAAGAGCAACCCACTGGCCCAGCGACGAACGGTACGTTGTCGACGTTGTTCGCGCAATCGTTCGATCGTGACCGGGAAGGGATCGCCAGTCGGCCAGGAACCGACCGTCGTGGTGACCGCGGGCGGTGCCGGCTGCACGTCCGTCGCGGCGGCGAGACGTTCGAGTAGTCGCTCACCGGTGTGCGCCGATTCGCCGGCATAGAGGCGGACCTGCACCGTACTCGCCGCCTCGATCTCCACGATCCCGAGTCGGTCCACCGATGTGAAGACCGGCGGGAGGCCAAAGCGTCCGCGCCGCTCGACGATGACGGCGCGTGAGGGACCGGGAGCGGCGCAGACACCGCGGTCGAGGAAGGCGAGGGCGGGACGCGGCGCCCCGCCGATCACGGCGCCGGCGCCGTCGCGTTCCGCGTTACGTCGTGCGAACTCCAGAGAGTCGACGTCATCGACGAAGGTCAACGACAGCGGTTCGCTGAGTTCCGGCATCGATCGACGCGCGTCGCGGTCGAATCGTCGACGCACGATGAGACCGGCACAGCAGACGACCACGAATTCGACGCCGCCGAGTATCAGGAGGTTCACCAGGAGGTTGTCCCAGAAACTCGCGGTGTGAGGTGTGTGCACGTGGAGGTGGTGGTGGGTGAAGTGGAAGATGATCGCGTTGAGCGACGTCAGCAGGTCGAAGAGTAGGAGCGCGACGAATGGAAACCACACCCAACCGGCCAGTCGACGATAGAGGACCCGTGACGCGACGAATCGTGCCAAGGCGTTGGGATCTTCCAGACGCTGCGCGTCAGCGCGCTCGGCAACGTCAGCCCGCTCGACATCGACGTGGCAACTCCCGGCCGCCACCGCGTGGTCGCGCACGCCGTCGGCCGTCGCCACTTGCAGGATGAGGTCGTTGGCGAACGTGATCCCGAGCGCCTCGAGGTGAGCGCGAGCGAACTGGTTGTGTGCGAGTTCGTGGTCGGACGTTCCCGGTAGGACGATGAAGCGGTGGCTCGACTTCTTCGTGAAGGCCGCGATCTGATCGCGCAAGGTCGGGAGATGTTCGAGGGTCGCCGCGATGAACTTCGCCAGATCAGACGTCGAGTCGGGGGCGAAGAAGTTGCCCGCCACGACGACCACGGCCGCGTCATCGATGTCACCGATCAGTTCGGTCAGTTCGACGATGGGCCGACTTCGTTCTGGCGAAATCGGCGAGAGGGCGACGTCGCTCACCACGTATACGTGATGACCGAACGGTATCGGTAGCGTCTGACGCTCTGCACATCCCACGGGGTCCATTCTCGCAGACATCTCCCGTCAGGACGCCGTTAGCCTGATGGCACAGATGAGTCCGGACTACGAACGCGAAAATTGGCATTGGCGCGGCGAGCAACGAACGGGCGGTCCCGCCGTCATCTTCGATATCGACGGCGTGATCGCCGACGCCGCGGGACGCCAGCACTACCTCGATTGGGGGGACTGGAAGAGTTTCTTCGACGCGTGCGGCGACGATCCGATCATCGAAGAGATCGAGCGACTCCTCGAACTGTTGGACCAGTCGTTGCAGATCGTGCTCCTGACTGGACGACCGCGACGCGTGCAGCCGCATACGGTCGGATGGTTGGAGCGTTTTGGACTTCGGTGGGACCTGCTCATCATGCGCGAATACGGCGACTACTCCGGCGTCGACGACTTCAAGCGGGGCGCACTACGCGCCCTCATGAAGGAGGGCTTCGACATCCGTCTCGCGCTCGACGACGATCCGAAGAACCACGCGATGTACGTGCGAGAAGGCGTGCCGTGTATCTACATCCATTCCGGGTACTACCTCTAACGCTGTATCGTTCCCTGCACCGCGTCGAGCGCCGCGCGGCCGGCGCGCCGCCCTGATCCGATACTCGCGGGAACGCCGACCCCGTCGTAGGCGTTGCCGCATAACCCAACTCGGATGGCGTCCGCGGCGGCTTTGGCGTTCTTCACCACGGTGTCGTGCCCGAGGTAGTACTGAGGGAGTCGGGCCGGCCAACGTTGCACCACGCCAATGAAGGATTGACCGAACCTTGGCAGCAGGACTCGCATCTCATTCGCCACTCGATCGATCAACTCGTCGTCGGTCATCTCGGTCCAACGTGCGTCATCGATGCGACCGACGTGGGCGCGCAAGAGGACGTCGTCGTTGCGGCGCAGATGAGCCCACTTGCGATCGAGGAATGTGAGTGCCGTGACCATCATGGAACCTTCGCCGACCCAGCGTGTCGAGAGCGGCACGAGTACACCGGTGCCCGAGGCGCTCAACGTGATGTCGCCGCGAGGCACGCTGAAGGTGATGACGGCAGCGCCGGCACCTGCGACGGACGAGAGCCGCTCGAGCGCCGGATCGAACGATCCCAGCAGTCGTGCCACGGTGGGCGCAGGGGTGGCCAGTACGACGTAGTCGGCCGGCGTCGTGGTGGTGGCAGTATCGACGTCCCAGGGAAAGTTCCCCGAGGGCGTTCGACGTAACGCGGTGACCGCGACGCCGGTACGCACGATGACCCCACGGCGTCGGAGTTGTTCACCCAGTTCCAAGGGCAGTGAGCCGACGCCGTTCATCAACGAGTTGAAAAGCGGACCAGTCGGTTCGGTGGCTGTCGTCGTCGGCCGCAGGGCCTTCATCAACGATCCACCTTTTTGTGCGGCGGCTAGGAGGGCTGGGTAGACCGACTTCGCGGACAGTTGGTCGATGCGCCCCGCCTGAATGCCACCCACCATTGGTTCGATGAACTGGTAGGCGAGTTCGCGTCCCAGTTTCGTGCGCACGATGTCGCCAATCGTGGCGTCGTCGGCGACGTTCATACCTTTGGGGAGACGTTCGTCACGGATCGCGTCCAGTCGCGCTCGAAACGATAGTCCCTTCACATTCGCTAACTGTCCTGATGACGTGGGGATCCCAAGCGCCAAGCCCGACGGCAGTTCGTCGAGTGCGCCCCGGAGCCAGATCGATGCGCCACTGGCGTCGATCGCTTCGAGTTCGTTCGAGCAGCCCAACTCATCGATCAACCCGACGGCCTCGGGTCGACGCGCGAGGAAGCCGTCCGCGCCAAGGTCGATGGTGCGTCCGGCGAACCGCGTGGTCTGTAACACGCCACCCACGACGTTCTCAGCCTCGATGACCTCCACGCGTGGTGTCGCGTCGTCGGGTCCGGCTTTCGCGCCCGTGAGCTCCCACGCCGCACTGAGTCCTGCGATGCCACCGCCGACGATCACGACGGACGCGCGACTCACGCGTCGGAGGCCTCGAGGACGACGCCGGCGAGCATCGTCATGAAGCGCAGGTCGTCGTTGAGTGAAATGGTTCGAACGAGGTTGAGGTGAACGTCACGTGCGACGCCCTGCGCCTCGACGTCGATGTCGTAGAGTACTTCGAGGTGATCGCTCACGAAACCAATCGGGCACGACACGATGTCGGTGATGCCTTGTTCGCTCTTGTTTCGAATGACCTGAAGGATGTCGGGCCCGATCCACGAATCGGCCGTTCGTCCCGCGGACTGCCAGGCGATGTCCCACCGTTGCACACCGCCAAGCTCCGCCGCACGCCGAGCGCTCTCGCGGAGCTGGTCGGGATACGTGTCACCGCTGTCGAGGATCTTCTCTGGGAGTGAGTGTGCGGAGAAGATCACCTCGGTGGTCGCATGACGTTCCTCGGGGATGGTGGCGAGCGCGTCGGTGACTCGTAGGGCGATGATCTCGAGAAACCCGGGGAACTCCCACCACGCGCCGATCTTTATGAACTCCACGCCGTCGCCAAGTGCCTCGCCCGCGCGTGCCATGTACTGGTCGGTGGACATCGACGAGGAGTGCGGGGCGAGGACGAGACCAATGACCTTCGTGAAACCATCCTCGCGAAATGACGTCGCCGCGGTCTCGAGGAGTGGCGGCTCGTACTTCGAACCGAATCGAACGTCGTAGCGACCGGGCGCCACGTGTTCGAGGACACGAGCAACGCCTGCTACTTGGTCGGCGGTTCGTTGCGCCAAGGGGGAGGTGCCACCAATGGCATCGTAACGTCGCGTGAGGTCCGCGAGGAGTTCGGCGGTCGGCGCGCGGCCGTGACGAATCCTCGTGTAGTAGGCCTCCACGTCGTCACGGGTCGTCGGTGTGCCGTAGGCCATGACGAGTACGCCGGTCTTCACCGCACACCCGCTCGGCCTTCGTCATGCACCACGCGCACGACCGCTTCGAGGCACGCCGGGTCGGTCTGGGGCAACACACCGTGTCCGAGGTTGAAGATGTGACCGGCATCCGTACCGGCCTTGGTCAGGACCTCACGGGCCGCCTCGACCGCGAGATCACTCCCCCCGAGACAACGTGCGGGGTCGAGGTTGCCCTGGACGACCCGATCACGAACTCGGCGCCGGCCCTCGTCGAGGTCGACGTGCCAGTCGATCCCCATCACGGTGCTCTGGGCGTCGGCCATCAGATCGAGAAGTTCACCCGTGCCCACACCGAAGAGGATGGTGGGCACGTTGAGGTCGGCGACGCCTTCGATCACTCGCTGTGTCGCGGGAAGCGCGAATCGCCGATACTCATCTCGAGTGAGTGCGCCGGCCCAGGAGTCGAACAACTGGAGTGCGCGCGCTCCGTGCGCGACCTGGGCACGCAAGAACGTGATGGTGATGTGACAGAGCCGGTCCAACAAGAGATCGAAGAGGAACGGCTCTCGGTGCATCATTGTCTTGATCACGGCGAAGTCGCGCGTGGGCGCCCCCTCCACGAGGTAACTGGCGACCGTGAATGGCGCGCCGGCGAAGCCGATGAGTGGCGTAGTGGACGCGGCGAGTTCTTTGACGACCAGATCGATGGTCTGGGTCACGTGGGCGATGTCGACGTCGTCGAGGTCGCGAAGTCGCTCGAGGTCGGCGGCACTCGTGAACGGGTCCTTAATGACCGGACCACGGCCGGGCACGATCTCGACGCCGAAGCCGATCGAGTGGAAGGGTACGACGATGTCCGAGAAAAGGATGGCGGCGTCGACGCCGTATCGCCGAACCGGCTGCAGCGTGATCTCGCAGGCGATCGCGGGATCGGCGATCGCGTCCAAAATCGAACCATCGCCTCGAAGTTTTCGATACTCAGGTAGCGATCGACCGGCTTGGCGCATGAACCAGACCGGGACGTGTTCCACGCTCTCGCCGCGGCAGGCCCGAAGAAAAACTGGCTCGTTCACACTTCTCCTTAGTGTCAACCTCAATCTACGTGAGATGCGCAGAACGCAGTTTTGAACCACTCGCTCGGGCGTGCCCTAGACTTGAAATTTCTCAATTTTGAGAGTGTGAGAGGACGCGATGGCGCACGAACGTGAGATAAAGGAAGAGCAGTTATTCCTCGATCTCGCGCTGCGGGCTCTCGATCACATGCGTGACGAAGCCCGATCATTGCGCGACAGCGCGGCGGTCGCGAACATGCGCGGCGCCGGTGACCTCGTGGAACGTGATGTCGTCATGGGGACCGCACTGCATCGTCTCGATCAACTCGCCATAGGAGACCAGCCACTGTTCTTTGGTCGCATCGACTATGCACCGAACGAGCTCGGCCAGAGTGACAACTTCCACGTTGGTCGACTCGCGGTCTCCGACGATGAGCTCAACCCACTGGTGATCGACTGGCGCGCGCCCGTCGCCGAAGCGTTCTACCGAGCGACCGGCGTCGAACCGCTCGGACTCGCACGGCGTCGCCACGTGGCCATCAAGGGCCACGAGGTCACGGGCGTCGAAGACGAGTACTTCGCCGATGCAAACGGTGATCTTTCACTTCCGGACGATGAAGTCCGCGACGCGACGGACGAAGGTCTCGTCGACGGAGGACTGGCACTGGGTGGACCGGGTGCGTTGCTCGCGGCGCTGGGGCGCGCTCGCACCGGACGGATGGGTGACATCGTCGCGACCATCCAAGGCGAGCAGGACCGGATCATTCGCAATCCACTCGCCGGCGTGTTGCTCGTGCAGGGAGGACCGGGCACGGGCAAGACTGCTGTCGCCCTGCACCGCGCGGCCTACCTCCTCTTCACCCATCGCGCGACGCTGGAACGCCAGGGCGTGCTCGTCGTTGGCCCGAACCCACTCTTCTTGAACTACATCGAAAACGTCTTGCCGTCGCTCGGCGAATCTGGGGTCACGCTCTCGACGATTTCGGGACTCGTCACCAATGTCGAGATCCGTGGACGAGACGCCGAACCGGTCGACCAGCTGAAGGGCGACCTTCGCATGACCCGTTTCCTCGCGCGAGCCGTTCGTACCCGTCAACGACCGCTGAAGGATGACGTTGAGATTCCCATAGGTCGCGCCATCGTGGTCTTGCGCGCGAAGTACACCCAGGAGACCGTCGAGCGAGCCCGTCGACGTCCCGGCAATCACAACCAGCGGCGTTCCGCGGTGGGACGCGAACTCGCGAATCGACTCGCCAACGAGTACTACGAACGATTCGTTCGTGAGGGCGTCGATGAGGTCAGTGCCGTGAGCGAATTGGCGGACCTCATTCGTGCCACCACGCAGTTCAAATACGTCCTCGAACGGATCTGGCCACGACTCTCGGGGCAGGAACTTCTCCACGACCTCTTCGGAGCGCCCGCGCTCCTGCGAGCCGCGGGCAAGGGAATCCTCGACGACGAAGAGATCGAACTGCTCCACCGTCCGCGGTCCTCGTCGTTCGACGACGTGAAGTGGACCAAAGCCGACGCCGCGCTGATTGACGAAGCCCGCGTGCTCCTCGGGCCACTGCGCCGTCCACGCCCTTTGGTGAAACCTACGGACACGGGGATACTGGACGGCATCGACCTCGATTCGTACGCTGGCGACGTTCGCGCGGCGGCGCTGCGCGAGGCGCAGCGATTGGCACCCACCCAGAGCACGGAGCTCGACGAGGCGGAGTTCGTGACCTACGGCCACATCGTGATTGACGAGGCCCAGGACCTCTCCCCGATGGAGTTGCGCGTCCTGAAGCGTCGTGACCTCACTGGTTCGATGACCATCGTTGGCGACATGGGTCAGGCCACCACGGCCTCCTCATCGGCGTCGTGGAACGCGGTACTCGAGGTACTCGAACCACGTCGAACGCCAACGCGCGTGGATCTCACCGTGAGTTACCGGACCCCCGAGGAGGTCCTGGACTTCGCCGCACCGACGCTGTACGCCGCGGCACCCGAGATCGAACCACCGCGTCCGGTGCGACGCGCGGGACACGTGCCAACGATCGATCAGGTGAGCGCGAGTGAGTTCGCCGCTACCTTGGTCGAACGCACCCGCCACGAAGTGGACGCGGTGTCGCCGGGTCGGGTGGCGGTCATCGTCACGGGAGAGCGGGTCGAAGAGATCGTCGCGATTCTGCGGTCCAAGGGTCTCGATGCCGTCGACCCCAGGGACCAGGACTCTCGCGGCCTAGGAGCGGACCTCGTGGTGTTGGCGGCGGAGGGGGCGAACGGCCTGGAGTTCGACGCGGTCGTTGTTGTCGAACCCTGTCAGATCGCGAGCCGCGGTGCTAAGGGTTGCCCGTCCGTGACCCCGAGAGGACTGCGCACCCTCTACGTCGCCATGACGCGACCCACCCGTCGACTCGCCCTCGTCGCCGCCGAGGCGTTGCCCCCGACTCTGGGCTGAGCCTTTTCATCGCACTTGACGCGCCGGGGTCTGAATTTCCGCTAGAAATGTAGCCGTGAGTCAGGCGATTTCCCCCAATAGCCTGGCGAAGCAAGAGAAGATCGTCCACGATCGTCCTCCGATGTTGGCTATCGGAGTCATGATTTGGCTCGGCAGCGAGCTGATGTTCTTCTCGGGTCTCTTCGCCGCATTGTTTACTATCCGCGCCCACCTGGTGGCGTGGCCCCCCGTCGGTACCCACCTCGACGTCCTGCAATCGGGCATCTTCACGATCATCCTCATTGCGTCGTCGTTCACCATGCAGTACGCCGTGTGGTTGATCGAGCACCGTCGCCGAGCCGAGGCACGTCGGTGGGTGATCATCACGATCGTCATGGGCACGTTGTTCGTCTCGAACCAGGCGTACGAGTGGACCCACCTCGCGACACGCTGGTACACGAACTCCTACGGCTCCGTCTTCTTCATCACCACCGGTCTGCACGGGCTCCACGTCATCTTGGGTCTCGTGGCGATGTCATTCCTGTTGTTTCGCATGCGCGGTACGCAGGGTGACCCCGGTGAGCTGTCCACCTTCCAAGGGGTGAGCTACTACTGGCACTTCGTTGACGTCGTATGGATTGGGCTGTACTCAGCCCTCTTCTTGTTGAAGTAGGTCGTACGTGAAGTCCTCCCTCTTCAAGCGCTACTGCGCACTCGGTGTCGTCACACTCTTCAGCTTCGGTCCGGCGTTGCTGTTCGTCGGAGGCGCCCAAGCCTCGGCGAACAAGACCACGCCGTACCAGACGACGCGTAAGAACGCGGGCACGCCGAACTCGAACGTCGTGAAGAAGAACAGCGACGGCGTCATCATCTCCTACGGCGACTCCGCGATCACCTACAACGCGCCGTCGGCCGCGCTCGCCACATTGGGCGACGCGCTCTTTCAGCAGAACTGCGCGTCGTGCCACGGCACGCAGGCCAACGGCGTGCCGGCGAACGGCACGAGCGGCGCCTACCCCGACCTCGTCGGACTCGGACCGGCGACAATCGACTTCTGGATCGACTCGGGTCGAATGCCCGCGGCCAATCCGCGATCTGTCGAAGCGGCCCGTCGTGTACCGCGCCTCGACCCCGAACAGGCCCTGGCGATCGCGGCGTGGGTCAACTCCTTGTCGCCGAGCTATCCGTACATCCCCAAGCTCCATCTCAATGTCGCCAATGTGTCCGACGGCGCCGCACTCTTCGCGCTCAACTGTGCCTCGTGTCACACGATCGAAGGTGACGGTGACGCATTGGCGAGCAGCACCTTCTCTCCGTCGCTGCGACACGTGCCCGCTTTCCAGGTCGCCGAGGCGATCCGTACGGGTCCGGGGAACATGCCACGTTTCACCGGCAACCTGAGCGACTATCAGGTGAACGACATCGTGAAGTACGTGACGACGGAGATTCAGCACCCGAACAACCCCGGTGGCTTCGGTCTCGGTGGACTCGGTCCGGTCGCGGAAGGATTCGTCGGGTTAGCGCTCGGCGTCGGCGTCTTGGCCCTCGTGGGCTTCTGGGTAGGGGAGCGAGATTGAGCGACGAACACGAACTTCGTACGCCGGTCTCCCTGTCGGGTCTCGCGGCCGACGATCCCCACCTTCAGCCGGCCGCGCGCAACCCCCAATTGGTCGAACGCGTCATCTCCGTTTGCTTCGTCCTCGGGGCGCTGTGCTTCGCCGGCTTTGGCGCGTGCTACTGGATCAGTGCCCAACCTTGGAAGCTCGGCGCCACAATGGGCGGCGGTTTCTTCTTCGTCGGCGTGGGACTCGTCGCGTGGGGCAAGTACCTCATGCCGCGCGGTCCCTTCGTTGAAGAGCGCCACACACTCGCCAACTCCAAGGCCGATCGTGACGCATTCGCGGCGGTCATCGTCGAGCGAGGCGGCGGCGTCGTCAAGCGTCGCAAGATGCTCGGCGGACTCCTCGGCGGTGGACTCGGCATCTTCGGACTCGTCGCACTCTTTCCACTCTTACGAAGCCTCGGCCCACTGCCCAAGACGACGCTCGACACCACGGACTGGAAGAAGGGGTCCTACGTCGTCGACCAGAGTGGTCGACGCGTCATGGAGGGCGACCTCGCGATCGGATCCATCTCGACTGTCTTCCCCGAAGGGACCGAGAATACCGATCGGGGCCAGGCCGTCGATCAGACCGTGTTGATTCGTGTCTCGAACGAAGGCTTCACGACCATGAAGGGCCGCGAGACGTGGGCTCCGAAGGGGTACGTGGCGTACTCGAAGGTCTGTACCCACCTTGGGTGTCCCGTCGGTCTCTACGAGCAGCAGTTGCAACTACTCGTCTGTCCTTGTCACCAATCGATGTTCAACGTGACCAACGGCGCCGTACCTCAATTCGGTCCCGCCCCTCGACCGCTACCGCAACTCCCGCTCTACATCGACTCGTCGGGTTACTTGCGAAGTCAGAGTGGATATCACGAACCAGTCGGCCCTGGATTCTGGGAGCGCTCATGAGCGACGTGATCGACACCAAGCGCACGCGCCGACAGGCGCTGGGCCCCTACGGCCGCGTCGGCAAGACACTCGACGAGCTGGACGACCGATTGGGTGTGGCGCGCGGCGGGCGCACGTTCATGGACAAGATCTTCCCCGATCACTGGTCGTTCATGCTCGGCGAGATCGCGCTGTACTCTTTCGTCATCCTCCTGGTCACCGGCGTCTTCCTGACGCTGTACTACATCCCGAGTTCGGCGATCGTCACGTACCACGGCGGCTACCTGCCCCTCGATGGCCAAAAGATGACCCAGGCCTTCTCCTCCACGGTCAATCTCTCCTTCGCCGTGCGCGGCGGACTGTTGATGCGCCAGATGCACCACTGGGCCTGCGACATCTTCGTGGGTGCCATCGTCGTGCACATGGCGCGCGTCTTCTTCACCGGCGCGTTCCGCAAGCCACGCGAACTCAACTGGACGATCGGCACGACGTTATTGATCCTCGCGATCGTGAACGGCTTTCTCGGCTACTCGCTCCCCGATGACCTCGTGTCGGGCACCGGTATCCGCATCGCCTATTCGATCATCCTGTCGATACCGCTCGTCGGCTCGTATCTCGGCTTCTGGGTCTTCGGCGGCAACTTCCCGGGCACGGCGATCATCCCACGATTCTTCATCCTTCACTGCTTGATCGTGCCGCTGATCATCATCGGACTCGTCAGTGCGCACCTCTTCTTGCTCGTTCGACAAAAGCACACGCAGTTCCCCGGCGAGGGTCGAACGGAGAAGAACGTCGTCGGTTCGCCGATGTTCCCGGTCTTCATGGCCAAGACGACGGGTTTCTTGTTCATCGTCGCCGGCGTCACGGCCCTGCTCGGCGCCTTCGCCCAGGTCAATCCCATCTGGCAGTTCGGCCCCTACGACGCGGCGCGTATCTCCTACGCGGTGCAACCGGACTGGTATATGGGATTCCTCGACGGCGCGCTACGAATATGGCCTTCGTGGTCGTTCCATAGTTGGGGCTATACGATCCCGTTCGAGGTCCTGATACCGGCCGTCGTTCTTCCGGGGCTAATCTTCAACCTCGCCTTCGCGTGGCCGGCCATCGAGCGGCGCTTTACCAAGGACAACGAGATCCATCATCTTCTCGATCGCCCGAGCAACCGTCCGAAGCGAACGGCCGCCGGTGTCGCGCTGTTGTCGCTCCTCGGGATGCTCTTCATCGCGAGTTCGACCGACGTCTTGGCGAACTTCTTCCACGTGTCGCTCAACACGGTGCTCATCGCGATGCGCTTCTTGGTGATCCTGTCGCCCTTCGTCGCGTATCCCATCACGTACAAGATCTGCAAGGAGATGCAGGGCGTCAAAGGCGCCGGCAAGCGCAAGACCCCCAACGTGGTCTCGCGAACGGCGGTCGGGGCCTACACCGCCGTGCCCTCGCCGGCCTACGTCGACGACGTGCACCAAGGACTCGAGCCGACCGCGGTACCGGCCTACATCACGCCCAGTCCCGAAGAGAGCAACGACGACGGCGTTCGCGTCGTCGATCGCTGAATCTCCTCGCAGCTTCGACTGGCGTTCGGATTGCGAATGAGCTCGGCTGTTCGCGCATAAGTCCTTGTCGAAAGGTGTATGCCTAACATGGGCAGCGTGGCCTCTCGCGACGATCCCAACTGGCCATCGGCCGCCTCCGTGCTCGCGCCACGACCGGTCGACGGCAAGCGCAACGTGGGTCTGTTGGGTGTCTCGACCTTCGCGACCTCGCTCACAGCGCGCTCGAAGGTGAGCACACCCGCCGCGATACGCGCGGCCCTTGAACGCTTCTCGACGTGGTCGTTCTCCGACGCCCTCGACATCGCGGAGCACGTCAACGTCGTTGACTTCGGTGATGTTGACGATCCTGACGGCGTCGACGGGGGCGCCCGAGTAGCCCGTGCGCTCGATCGATGGCCCGACGAGGTGGCGATGCGTCTCATCCTCGGCGGCGACAACGCGGCGACGTGGCACGCATTGCGCGCGCTCGCCGGCGGCGACTACACGCGCTACGGCCTCGTCACGCTCGACGCCCACCTCGACATGCGCGACGGTGTCTCCAACGGGTCGCCGGTGCGACAACTCCTGGACGACGGACTGGACGGTCACCACGTCGTGCAAGTAGGACTCGCCGATTACTCGAATTCCGCCGTCTACGCGAAACGTGCACATGACGCCGGCGTGACCGTCATCTCGCGCGACGTGCTGCGTCACGAAGCGGTTGAAGAGGCGGCACGGCGGGCCGTGGCCCTCGCGGGCGCGGGCGGTCGAAGGGTCTACGTCGACATCGACATGGACGTCGCGGATCGTTCGGTCGTGCCCGCGTGTCCGGCGGCCGCGCCGGGGGGACTGAGTGCCGATGAGTTGCGTCGATTCGTCCGCGAGGTCGCCGTCCAACACGCCGTGTGCGCCCTCGACATCACCGAGATCGACGTGGAGCGCGACAGCGAAGACCAACGAACGGTCCGTCTCGCGGCGCTGTTGCTGCTCGAAGCGCTCGCGGGCGTGCGAAGGAGGGCCCAATGGCCGTAGTCGTCAGTATGGAGCCCATGTCGCGTGAGGATCTCGTCGCGGTCGCGCGACGGTCCGAGACGATCACACTCGGCGACGACGTGCTCGAGCGCATCGACCGACAGCGTGCCGCGATCGATGCTCTGGTCGAGGGAGGGTCGCCGATCTACGGGCTGTCGACGGGCTTTGGATCCTTGGCGACCACGTTCATCTCGCCGGACCAACGGCGCGACCTTCAGCGGTCGTTGATCCGGAGCCACGCGGCGGGCGTCGGTCCCGAGGTTGAGACCGAAGTCGTCCGAGCGATGATGGTCTCGCGACTCACGAACCTCTGTAGTGGCGTCTCGGGGGTGCGGCGAAGTACGGCCGAGGCGTACTGCGCACTGCTCAACGCCGGCATCACACCGATCGTGCACGAATTCGGATCGCTGGGCTGTTCGGGCGACCTGGCACCACTCGCGCACGTCGCGCTCGCCCTCATGGGCGAGGGTGACGTGCGCGACCGCGGCGGTCAACGACTCCTGGCGAAGGATGCACTTAGGGCCAGCGGACTCGAGCCGGTGGTGCTCGCCGAGAAGGAGGGGCTGGCGCTGATCAACGGCACCGACGGCATGCTCGGCCAACTGATCCTGGCGCTCGCCGACGGCGCTTCGTTGATGACGTTGATGGACGTCGCCGCAGCGATATCGATCCAGGCCCTTCGCGGTACCGATCGGGTGTTCTTGGACGAGATTCATGCGCTGCGTCCTCACGCCGGACAACGCGTCAGCGCGGCGAACCTCTCGGCACTGCTTTCGGACTCGGTCATCGTGAACTCGCACCTCGACGATGAGACCCAGGTCCAGGACGCCTACTCCCTGCGTTGTGCGCCCCAGGTGCACGGCGCCGCTCGCGACACGTTCGCGTTCGCCTCGCACGTGGCCGACGTCGAACTGGCCTCGGCCATCGACAACCCTTCGGTGCTCGCCGACGGCACCCTGGCGTCTAACGGCAACTTCCACGGAGCGCCCGTGGGCTACGCCCTCGACTTCCTCGCCATCGTGCTCGCCGACGTCGCCTCGATGTCGGAACGTCGCACCGACCGCATGCTCGACGAGAATCGTAGCTACGGTCTGCCCCCGTTCCTCGCCGACCAGGCCGGTGTCGACTCGGGCCTCATGATCGCCCAGTACGCCCAGGCCGGGCTGGTCTCGGAGATGAAGCGTCTGGCGTCGCCGGCGAGCGTCGACTCGATTCCGTCCTCGGGCATGCAAGAGGACCACGTCTCGATGGGCTGGCACGCCGCGCGCAAGCTCCGTCGGTCACTTGACGCCTTCGCCGATGTGGTGGCGATCGAGCTGCTCGCCGGAGCTCGCGCGCTCGCACTTCGTCGACCGCTCACCCCCTCCGCCGCGACCGGTGCGGTGAGTGACCGCGTCAACGCCGTCTCGGGGGGTCCGGGTCACGATCGCTGGCTCTCCCCTGAGATCGCCGCCGTCGGTGAGCTCGTGCGAAGCGGTGAACTGCTCGACATCGTCCATCGTTTCGTCGCGCTGAGGTAGAACAGCAGTATGGAAGGCGCCCGTCCCGTTCGAGCCGACCGGGGCTCGACGCTGTCCACGCTCGGCTGGGGTCAAGAGGGCGCCCTTCGGATGTTGCAGAACAACCTCGACCCCGAAGTCGCCGAACGACCTGACGACCTCGTCGTCTACGGCGGCACTGGGCGCGCCGCGCGCGACTGGAGGAGCTTCGACGCACTCGTTCGCACGCTGCGTACGCTGAAGGGCGACGAGACGATGTTGGTGCAGTCCGGTCGACCGGTCGGCGTCTTCTCGACGCACGAGTGGGCACCGCGGGTACTCATCGCGAACTCCAACCTGGTTGGCGACTGGGCGACGTGGCCCGAGTTCCGACGTCTCGAAGCGCTCGGACTCACGATGTACGGACAGATGACGGCCGGATCGTGGATCTACATCGGCACCCAGGGAATCCTGCAGGGGACCTACGAGACTTTCTCGGCCGTGGCGAATAGACACTTCAACGGGACTCTCGCTGGAACGTTGACGCTCACTGGCGGATGCGGCGGGATGGGCGGCGCGCAGCCGCTCGCGGTCACGATGAACGACGGTGTGTGTCTCTGCGTCGACGTCGACCCGACGCGACTACAACGCCGCGTCGATCAGCGCTACCTCGACGAGTGGACCGCGGACCTCGACCGGGCCGTCGCGCGTGTCGAGTCGGCGAAGCATGACCGGGTGGCATTGAGCGTCGGCCTCGTCGGCAATGCCGCCACCGTCTTCGCCGAACTGCTGGCCCGTGGCGTCGAGATCGACATCGTCACGGACCAGACCTCCGCCCACGACCCGCTCAGCTACTTGCCCGAGGGCATCGACGTGGCCGACTGGCACGACTACGCCGAGAAGAAGCCCGAGGAGTTCACGGACCGCGCACGTCAGTCCATGGCGAAGCAGGTTGAGGCAATGGTCGGGTTCAAGGACGCCGGTGCCGAAGTCTTCGACTACGGCAACTCCATTCGCGGCGAAGCGCAGCTCGGCGGCTGCGAACGGGCCTTCGAGTTCCCCGGGTTCGTGCCGGAGTACCTGCGACCGCTCTTCTGCGAGGGGAAGGGACCGTTTCGTTGGGCGGCGCTGTCGGGGGACCCTAAGGACATCGCGCGCACCGATCAGGCCGTCCTCGACCTCTTCCCCGAGAACGAGGCACTCCGGCGTTGGATAACCAAAGCGCAGGATCGCGTCGCCTTTCAAGGACTGCCGGCGAGGATCTGTTGGCTCGGTTACGCGGAGCGTGACAAGGCCGGACTCGCGTTCAACGAACTGGTGGCCAATGGTGGGGTGTCGGCGCCGATCGTCATCGGTCGAGACCACCTCGATAGCGGTTCGGTCGCCTCGCCCTACCGCGAGACCGAGTCGATGCTCGATGGATCGGACGCCATTGCAGATTGGCCGTTGCTCAACGCGCTCGTGAACACCGCGTCGGGTGCGACCTGGGTCTCAATCCACCACGGAGGTGGCGTGGGCATCGGACGCTCGATACACGCCGGTCAGGTCTGCGTCGCCGACGGCACCGAACTTTCCGCGCGCAAACTGGCTCGCGTCCTCACCAACGACCCGGGCATGGGCGTCATCCGACACGTCGATGCCGGGTACGAGGTCGCCGAGCAGACGGCCGAAGAGCGGGGCGTTCGCATTCCCATGCGCGAAGGGTGAGATGACCACTCGCGTCATTGTCAACATCGCGGAACTGACCACGAACGACCCGACGTTGGGTGACGAAACGCCCATGGGGCGACTCTTTGACGCCGCCATGGTGCTCGACGAACGTCAGGTGTTGTGGGTCGGGGACAACGCCAGCGCGCCCGACGCCGACGAACGCATCGACGCGTCGGGAGCGGCGGTGTTCCCAGGCTTCGTCGACTCGCACACCCATCTGGTCTTCGCCGGAGAACGATCGGACGAGTTCGAGGCGCGGATGGCCGGCCAGCGTTACGACGGTGGTGGCATCGCACGTACGGTCGACGCGACGCGTGCCGCGTCGAGTGATCAACTCCGCGCGGCCACACGACGGCGATTACACGCCCTTCGTGCCGGTGGTGTTACGACCATCGAGATCAAGTCCGGTTACGAGTTGACGCTCGAAGGTGAGGCGCGGCTGGTGCGTCTCGCGAAGGAGTGCAGTGATGAGGTCACGTTCCTCGGCGCCCACGTCGTGCCGACGGAGTTCGCGCGGGACCGCGACGCCTACGTCGAGTTGGTGGGCGGCGCGATGCTCGCGTCGTGCGCACCGAGCGCTCGCTGGGCCGACGCGTTCTGCGACGATGGAGCGTTCAGCGTCGATGAAGCGCGATCGGTGCTGCTGCGCGCTCGTGACGCGGGACTCGGACTTCGCGTGCACGGCAATCAGCTCGGTGACACCGGAGGTGTCGCGCTGGCCGTCGAACTCGACGCGGCGAGCGTGGATCACTGTTCGCACGTGAGCGACCTCGACCTCGAGGCACTCAGCGCCTCTCGCACCGTGGCGACGCTCTTACCCGGCGCGGAGTTCTCCACGAAGTCGCCGTACCCGTCGGGTCGACGGTTCCTCGACGCGGGCGCCACGCTCGCCCTCGCCACCGATTGCAACCCCGGGACGTCCTACGTCACGAACATGGGGGTCGTGATCGCCCTCGCCGTTCGCGAGATGGGCATGACCGCCGACGAGGCGCTCTGGTCGGCGACGCGCGGGGGGGCACTCGCACTGCGTCGCGACGACATTGGCCATCTCGCACCCGGCGCGCGCGCGCACCTCGTGGTGCTCGCCGCGCCACGAAGTGCCCACGTGGCGTATCGCGTGGGGGGCGCGGCGATACGCCAGGTCCTGACGGACTGATCTACTGAGCGCAGCTCGAACGATGGCGATTCGACGTCGGCACTGTGACAGCATGGCTCGGTGGTCGCTGCCATCACCATCCGTGCGGTCGTCGACGCCGACTGGCCCGACGTCTACGCGATCGTTCATGACGTCGTCGCGCGCGGTGAGACGTACGCCTACCCGGACGACCTCAGTTCACACGATGCGAGGGCGCTATGGGTCGAAGGACCTCCGAGTGAGACCGTCGTCGCACTGGTGAACGGAGCGATCGTGGGCACGGCCAAGTACGGCCCAAATCGACCGGGGCGAGGGGCGCACGTCTCGACGGCCAGCTTCATGGTGGCTTACGAGGCGAGGGGCCAGGGCATCGGACGTGCGCTGTGCGAATTTGCCATTGCTCGCGCCAAGGTCCTTGGCTTTAAGGGTATGCAGTTCAACGCCGTCGTTTCGACGAACGTCCACGCGATCGCGCTCTATCGACGTCTCGGTTTCGTCACCGTGGGCACGGTCCCGGGGGCGTTCCATTCGGCGTCGCAGGGTTACGTCGGTCTCGACATCATGTACCTCGCGTTCTGATGTCGTCGCCGGATCGCTTCGTCAACCGTGACCAGGACTACCTGCGCACCGTCCAATACGTGAACGGCCAAAAGCTGCGTGCTCGCACGCAACTTCACACGAAGTACACCACGCAGAGCGTCAGTTGGCCGGTGTGGTTGCAGGGACTCCTCGAGATTCCACGAGGGGGCGACGTGCTCGAGGTCGGGTGTGGCACTGGGCTTCTCTGGAGCGATGGTTGGACGAGGGGCGAGTGCGACTTCTCTCTCACGCTGAGCGACCTCGCCGTGGGCATGGTGTCCGAGACCACGGCGGTGGTGCGCCGGACGGTCCCGTCCGTGGCGGGCCTCGCGGCCGACGCCCAGACGTTGCCCTTCGCCGCCGACTCCTTTGACGTCGTCATCGCGAATCAGATGCTGTACCACATGCCTGACCCGGCCCTCGCGTTGCACGAGTTCGCCCGCGTGCTTCGACGCGGTGGCGTGCTGATGGCCTCGACGATCGGCCCCGGTCACCTTCGCGAACTGTTCCAGATCGAGGCATCGGCCTTCGGACGAACGCGCGTACTTCGTCACCACGAGGTCTTCGGCGCGCAGAACGGCCGCGAACTCCTGACAGCGGACTTTGACGACGTCACGTGGCATCCTTACGACGACCACTTGGCCTGCACCGACGCCGACGACGTGCTCGCCTACATCTGCTCGACGCCGCCGGGCGAAGACGCTACCCCCGAACAGCTGGGGATGCTTCGCGACCTGATCGAAGGTGCGATGGCCGACGGTGGCGGCGTCCTGCGCGTCAACAAGGACGTGGGTGCCTTCATCGCGACGCGCTAGGTCCTTGCCTCGAAGTCGTGACCGTCGCGTCGCGGAGTCGACGGCGCACGAGGGGCGAGAACCAAGGACAATTGGAAGCCCGTAAAGTGGCCTCATGCCCGCCCCCCTTGCCCCCAACGACCTACCGAACACGCTCGGAGCGCTTCGCTCGTCGAGTTACGTGCCCCGATCGGTGCGCGAGGAGATACGCGCGAACCTCGAACAGCGCCTGAGCGAGGGGGTGGCGTTGACCTCGGACGTGCTCGGCTACGACGACACGGTGCTCCCGCAACTCGAGACCGCCTTGTTGGCGGGCCACGACATCATCATGCTGGGCGAACGGGGACAGGCGAAGACTCGCATGATCCGCTCCCTCGTCGAACTCCTCGACGAATGGCTCCCCATCGTCGCCGGTTCGGAGGTTCGCGATGACCCGTTCGCCCCCATTTCGGCCTACGCGATCGAACTGGTCGCTCAGAAGGGCGAGGAGACGCCGGTCGCCTGGATCCATCGGAGCCAGCGCTTCGCCGAGAAGCTGGCGTCGCCCGACACCTCCATGGCCGACTTGATCGGTGAGGTCGACCCCATCAAAGTGGCGGGGGGACTGTTCCTCGACGACCCCAAGGCGCTCTCCTACGGCCTCGTGCCGAAGTCCAATCGAGGCATCTTCGCGATGAACGAACTGCCCGACTTGGCCGAGCGTATCCAGGTGGGGCTCCTCAATGTCCTCGAAGAGCGCGACGTACAGATTCGCGGCCACCTCGTCCGCCTCGACCTCGACGTACTGGTCGTCGCGACGGCGAACCCCGAGGAC
>VFSW01000909.1_pt1 | contig 43772 bp, 34 predicted proteins | sample 5358111 | NCBI WGS metagenome assembly VFSW01 (sample SAMN11554181, study PRJNA540505) | mine drainage metagenome | isolation source: sediment from site ElyBrook_90M | place: USA: Ely Copper Mine, Vershire, VT | collected 2017
CGCAATATTCGAGGACACCGTGACGATTTTGTCGAGGTCTTCCCGGACGAAGGGGATGTTGACTTAGTAAGGGCGATCAAAGTTTACAAGGAGATTGACTATCCCTACATGCTGATGCCTGACCACGTTCCGTCGGCTGAGGCCGATCCTGGCTCCCTGCAGTCCTTCGCATTCTGCTATGGATATATTCGCGGCCTGATCCAGTATGTCAACTCCACCGTATGAACGTGCACGTAAGCGCAGCCCGCACTGCGACGAGACGCGGGCGTCCAGCCCGGCTGATAGAGCAACGGGAGTATTGATCAAGCGCAGAGTGCGCCGGTCTTGAACAGGATGGATATCTTGACTTTGCCTGAAACCAGACAAACCCGAGTGAGGTATCTCATCATCGCCATACTATTTGCCGTAAGCTGCTTCAGCTTTGGCGATAGGGTGGCTCTCTCCATTGCAGGAGCTGCGATGGCGCAGACCAACCATTTGAATCCGATAAGAATGGGCTATCTCTTCTCCGGATTCAGTTGGGCCTATGTGCTGGGCCAGTTACCCTCAGGAGGGTTACTTGATCGCTTTGGCTCAAAACGGGTTTACGGAATCAGCATTGTCGCGTGGTCTATCTGTGCCTTTCTAACAGGATTTGCAGGATACCTGGGAGCAAGCGCTGCATTCACCGTGATCTTCGTATTGAGGCTGCTCTCGGGATTTGCGCAGTCGCCGGTCTTCCCCGGCAATGGCCGCATCGTCGCCTCATGGTTTCCCACCGCGGAGCGCGGACGGGCGTCCGCTATTTTCAATTCCTCGCAGTATTTTGCGTTGCTGATCTTCGCTCCGATCTTTGGATGGATCATTCATGTATCCGGCTGGAAGAGCTGCTTCTGGTTCATGGGCGCGCTTGGCTTTGTACTGGCCTTGATCTGGTTCAAGAATATTTATGGCGTCAAGCAGCATCCGCGCATCTCGACAGCCGAAATCGACTACATTGAGCGCGGCGGAGGCTTGGTAAATACTGACCAGGACGCCAAAGCGAACGTAAAAGGAAACCCGCTTAGCTGGGCCACCGTCAAGATGCTCTTGAGTTATCGAATGCTGGTTGGTATCTATATAGGACAGTATTGCATTACTACGCTAACATGGTTTTTCCTCACTTGGTTTCCGGTCTATCTGGCGCAGGCGCGTCACATGTCAATTTTGAACGTGGGATTTGCGGCCGCGGTGCCGGGTCTTTGCGGAGGTTTTGGCGGGATTCTTGGCGGTGTACTTTCCGACAGGCTTCTTCATCGGGGGCACTCGCTCAGCTTTGCTCGCAAGGCACCGATCATGGCAGGAATGACTCTATCCATGACGATGATTGCCTGTAACTATGCCCAGGCACAAAGCATTATGCTGATTTGTATGTCGATCGCCTTCTTCGGAAAGGGAGTGGGAGCGCTGGGATGGACCGTCATCTCCGATACATCTCCGAAGGGAATGGTAGGCATGAATGGCGCACTGTTCAATTTCATTGGAAATATGGCCGGTATCACTACGCCCATTATTATTGGATATCTGGTGCAGAAGACCGGTTCATTCGATGATGTGCTGATCTTTGTCAGCCTGACTGCGTTCTGCGCCATTGTGAGTTACGGCCCGATTGTCGGCGAGATCAAGCGCATTGACCTGTCCGCTGCGACGCCAGTCGGAAGTGCACCCTGAGAGAGGGAGTCAATGAGGAACGACGGACAAAGGTGCGCCTCCAGCTTTCCTCCGCTGTAGGCACTAGCAGCGGCAGTATGTTCTTTTACACTTCCAATGAACAGAGGAGATCAAACTCATGCCCGATTGGCCAGGGAATTTACCGCGCAATACTTTTAAGCACGCGCTCTCGAACTGCCAGTGGCAGGTGGGGCTGTGGAGCAGCCTCTGCAGTCCAATCGTTGCGGAGATTCTTGCGGGCGCGGGTTTCGACTGGATCGTCATCGATGGCGAGCATGGCCCGAACGATATCCAATCCCTGCTTGCGCAACTACAGGCGATGCGCGGAGGAACAGCTGAACCTGTCTTCCGCGTGCCATGGAATGACGCGGTGATCATCAAGCGGGCACTCGATGTCGGCGCTCGCTCTCTGCTTATCCCTTTCGTACAGAGTGCGGCAGAGGCGCGAGCGGCAGTGGCCGCTACACGTTATCCTCCTCTGGGCATTCGAGGAGTTTCTATTGCACCGCGAGCGAACGACTACGGCCGTATCCGTGAATATCACCACAACGCACACCTTGATACCTGCGTTCTGGTGCAGTTGGAAAGCCGGGCTGCGCTCAAGGAAATTGAAGCGATTGCCGCCGTTGAAGGCGTGGATGGCCTGTTCATCGGCCCTAGCGACCTCGCGGCGGACTTTGGTCAACTTGGCAATCCCAGGCATCCGGAGGTGCAGGCGGCAATCAAAGATGCAGGCGAACGCATCCGGGCTACGGGAAAATCTGCTGGCATCTTGTCAGTAAATGTAGACGACGTTGAACATTTGTTTGCTCTGGGATTCAACTTTACGGCCGTGGGCAGCGATGTTGGCCTGCTGGCTCGCGGGGCAGAGAATATCGCCGCACGTTTTCGTAAGCAATAAGGCGGCACAAAGGCTTGTCGCACAAAGGAGAACACTCATGGCAACAGTCGGATTCATCGGACTCGGCATTATGGGCCGACCAATGCTCAAGAACCTCTTGAAGGCCGGGCACACGGTAATCGCTTACGGTCGCAACAGGAAGAAGCTGGACGCTTGTGTGGCGGATGGGGCAGAACGCGCTGCTTCAAATCGTGACGTGGGCGAGCGAGCGTCGATCGTCTTCACCATGCTGCCGGATGGGCCTGAAGTGGAAGAAGTCGTGCTTGGGGCCAACGGAGTCCTCGAGGGCTGTCAGCCCGGGTCCCTCATCATCGATATGAGTTCGATCAATCCTCTTGTCTCACAGAAGATCGCTGCCGCGTGTGCGGAGAAGAACGTCGAATTCCTGGATGCTCCGGTGAGTGGTGGCGAACCGAAGGCAATTGAGGGAACACTTGCAATTATGGCCGGAGGCAGCGAAAGGGCATTCCACCAGGCAGAGCCTTTGCTCCAATGTATGGGATCGAGTGTCACGTTAACGGGCCCCGTAGGCGCGGGAAATACAACCAAGCTTGCCAACCAGATTATGGTGGCGTGCAATATTGCAGCAATGGGAGAGGCGCTGGCTCTTGCGACACGCTGCGGACTCGATCCAGAAGTGGTGGTGAATGCGGTAAAGGGAGGCCTTGCAGGCAGCACGGTTCTCAGCGCAAAGGCTCCGATGCTCATCGCGCGAAACTTTAAACCTGGATTCACCATCCGGCTTCATCAGAAAGACCTGCGCAATGCGCTGCTGACTGCGGAGGCAAACCGGGTATTCCTTCCTTTGACGGCTCTGGTTCAGCAGATGTTGCTGTCTTTGATGGGCGATGGCAAAGGCGAACTGGATCACTCCGCGATCGCCACCTTTTGCGAGGGGCTTTCCCATGTAGAGATCAAGCGACCTGTTGAGAACACCTAGTGTGGCGAGTCCGAATTTCGATGCCTATGCTAAGGTCCCGCAACGCAGATCTTTCGACCCGGCTTGGCGCAAGATGCGCACCAAACTGCGCTCTGGGTAACAGCTTTATTCTGATGCGAACTTCAGGCTCGGGTGGAACATCAAACAGGAGAGTATTGCTTATAACTTAGCCAGCGCTGCTCCGATCGCCGCAGGACTTGTCGTACCTTGATAACCCGTCAGTTCAGGGGACTGCAAATGGTGTTCTTTACGAAGATCATGCCAAGTATCTCTACGCGGCTGGATGCACGCATCTTCAAGGGTATCGGGACTTTCAAGAAGAGCGGGGAAGCTTGCCGTAGCTTCAGACAAACAAGTTGTAGAGCACCAGTGCCACTGCGCTACGAAGGCGGGCGGTGTTGCCATCATAGGCACAGCGCAGTAGCGGAGGCTTAGCAATGTAGTTACGAGTCAGCTCTTCTTCTACCACCGTACTCACTTGCTGCCAGACATTCGTGATGTCGCCGACGATGACGATCTCACGGGGAGCGAGCGCCGATGCAATCATGCGCATGCCGCGACCCAGGCAAATCCCCATCCTTTTGACGGCTTTCAACGCTCCAGGATCGCGGCTCTGAACTAACTTCACTAACTCTTCAAAGCTCGACGCACCGCGATTCGGCGAAATCTCCTTGTAGTAGCGTAAGCCGGCCCGGTTCGATGCGGTCAGCTCCCAGCATCCCCGGTTTCCGCAGGCGCAAGTCGGGCCGTTGGGATCGATCTGCACATGTCCAAACTCTCCGGCCATTCCATTCTCGCCGCGCAGAATTCGACCATTGGCGTAAATGCCTGTGCCGATGCCTTCCGATACGTTCACTACCACCAGGTCATGCAATCCATCGCTGTGGCCAAACCACACCTCAGCCAGTGCACAGGCGTTGGCCACGTTGTCAATGTGCACCGACAGGCCAGTGGCACGCTCAATCTGAGCCTTGATACTGCGCTTAGGCCAACGCAGATTGGGAGCGAAGATGAGCTTCTGCAAGCCGAGGTCGGTCCGGCCCGGCAGGCAGATTCCAATGCCCTCAAACCGCTTGTTCTTGTTGGCGGCCATCAACGCCTTGATGGCGTTGATAATGGCTTTGATCGCAAGATCAGCACTTTTGGGAAGCGTGATCAGGTTTTGCGCGACGATTTTGCCACCCAGGTCACCTACCGCAACCATCGTTTGCTCCGGATGAATATCGAGCGCAATCACCGCGCGTTGGTCATTGATCTGCAGGAACATCGGGTGACGGCCTCGTGGCAGTTTGCCGATCGCGCCCTCGACGATCCACCCGTCGGCAATCAGTTCTTCTACGATGAGAGATACTGTGCTGCGCTGTAGCCCTGAAACGCGGGCCAACTCAGCGCGCGAGATGGACTGCCGGGTACGCACCAGATTAAAAATCAAACTGCGATTAATCTGGCGCGGCATTCTGTTGGATGCAAATTGACTGAAACCAATCGGCAACTGCTTTATTAGTGCAGGCATTGTCTTAAGCTCATCCCTTATAAGTGGACTTCACTTCTCATCATACGCACCATAAAACGACTTCTTTGGTCGCTCCATGCTCATCGTCCTATTTCTCTCCGTGGGAAATGTCTGCGCAACAGGTTCCGGGCAATGGCAGTTCCTATGCGTTCAAAGCCGGGTCTTTTTACCGGCCTTGATCATCCAGCAAAAGTCGTGAATCTCAAACTTGTTCGCCGTGCCAGCCATGGAGTTTAGCCTTAGGCGCGTCCAACAGGAAGCATAACCGATCCAATCAGCCGTGTGCAGGCTCGTTTGCGGAACGTAAATGGCTGTTGCAACGCTGCATGCGCTCCTCTGGTTTTATAAGGGGAGTTATCAAGGCTGAAGGTTGAATGACATCAGTGGCGGAGAAAGGATCGGGCATGAGTTCCCTGATGCCGGATGGATTCGCGCATTGAATGCTTTCTTTGGTTTGTTCTATCTCGACGTTGACCGGCGGGCGGGTAGATTTGTGCGGCGTTTCTTCAAGGCCCGTTTACGAGAGCCCAGTAGCACCAATTGCAAGGGCCTGCTGCCGGCCTGGAAAGTGACGATTGATCAGACAGGTGATCAGACAGGCATCTTTCGCTTGGTGTATTCGCGGCCAACAATCGCCGCCGACTCAGGCGCCTCAAGCACCATCGCGCCGTCCTTGATCTGTGTGATGGCATAGTCTGAGCTGTTGGGGTCTGCGTTTCCGGCGTTGAGGAACATGACCTTGTTTTTCTTGCAGGCGTCGAGAACACCCTTGCGAACATTGACCATCTCCGGCCTGGTCATGAGATCGGCAGGCCGCGTTCCATCTTCAGGCATGATGGAATCAAGACCGTAGATCCAATAGCTATGGTCGCCCGGTCCCCACTCCGCCATTGAGATGCCAGGTAAAGCGAGCGTCTTGTCGACATCCTTGTCAGCATAGGTGTCTTCGATCTTGACGCCGAAGATCATTTCGCCCTTTGGGTTGAGCGGCCACAGATCTGCAAGATGGAGGTACTTACTAAGGTTGACGCCCCAGACACTCGCCGCATAGGTCGCGCTGGAGCCGCGAAGTCCCTGCATTTCCAGCTTCGGAATGCCCGGACGGTCAAAAGGATAGCGCATCGCCATCTGCGTCGCCACCTGGACCGCTCCGGCATCGCGCGCGTGGCACATGTGAATGCCGTGTACGCCGCAATCCAAGAGCTGTTCCAGGACCCAGGTGTTTGCCCGCACATAGGCTGCGTCCAATCCGATGATGCACGGCTCCACAAACACCGCGGGCGTACGATGGCCGCTGCGCGTCGGGCCGCCATCCACCAGGCCGCGCATGAACTCGCGCAACCCTACAAAGTCGAGCGCCCCATGCTCCATCTCGACGTTAATTGCGTCCATGTAGGTCCGAGCCATCCTAACGCCCTGCGCGTAGGGGTCCACACCCGGCCCGAGGCCGGAGCCGCTGTAGTAGATCGGTTGACCATCTTCCCACAGCTCAATCGCTTTGTTGATGCGGCGCGGCTTGTAGTTCAAGTCGACAGAAGACGGCTGAACATTGCTATTTGCCGGAGGCTCGAAGAGGGAACCGCGGGAGCCGCTGCCTGGCCGCTCTTGTTGAGGACCGCCGCGCGGACCGTCCTGTGCCATCACACCTTTGGCTGCCATACCAACACCAAGGGCCATGCCCGCCCCGAGCAGATCTCTTCTTTTGATTTCCATGTGGCTCTCCTTAAAGAACCCGCGGTTGCTTATTGGCAATTGCGGAGAAAATAACTCCGTGAGGTTCAGGGGTATACAACTCGCTGGGCAGCCGCCTCCGACAGGCGCAATTCAAATGAATGGCGCGTACCGGCCGAGTGTTCGTCCGGGATGCGCCTTCACTATTGGCCAAGCTTGCGTATGCGTATGTTGCGAAACTATATCTTGTTGCTCTTCTGGCACTGAAAGCCGATGACCCCTTGAGTGTGTTTCGAGTCATGACCGTCAAGGATAGTTTTGCCATTGAGAATGACTACGTAGTGATCGCCGTCGGCAGTAATGTCGTAGTCGTTCCACTGGTTGTCGAGGAGTTTTACGGCCTGAGCCTTCAGAGAGCCAACCAGGCTGCCTGTGCTGTAGCCGGCCTTGTTGTAGTCCCAGATTTGCAGTTCATAGCCTGTCACGTGCGGTTGGCCCTCTTTGGACGATCGCAGAAAGACTCCGCTGTTCGTGGTCTCCGCACCGCGAAACTGCAGGCGCAATTCAAAGTTCGAAAAGGTATTGTTATTAGCCAGCCAGCCGGAGGTTGTGCCGGGACAGGTAATTGCTCCGTCGACGACAGACCAGTCGCCTGTAGCCGGTGGTGTGAAGGTTGTGAGCGGCTCCCAGCCGTCAAGGTTCTTGCCGTTGAACAGCAGTTGATAACCTTCCGCAGCTTCTTTGTGGGTGAGCTTGTTGGGCTTTTGCGCTGCGGCAGCTGCGCTGGCCGCAATGCAAAGTCCCAACCCGGCAATGAGAAATTGTTTTACTGTCACTCTGTTGAATAAGGGCTTCTGATCTTTCATGTTGTATAGATCTCCTTAGAATGAGTACTTCAACGCGCCCTGCAATTCTCGCATGGGGTTTGCCTGTGTGATAACACCAAATGTTGACAGGCTGCGCGTGTCGGATGAAGAGGGTGCTATCCAGTTGGGATGGTTGAGTGTGTTGAAGGCCTCAACCCGGAACTCCAGCACATGAGATTCCCAGATATGGAAGGTCCGCGCAATATTGGAATCGAAATTTTGGGTTCCCGGACCGACGAGCGTCATTCTCATCATGGTCCCGGTTCTGTAGCTCAGGGCGGGATTGGTGTAATCGAAGGCGGCTGGATTCCAATATCGAGCTGCCGAACGGTGTGACGGAATGTAACTGGCGCCTGTCGCATCGGGTTGGTTGCCCAGGGTGCCCAGACCAGCCGTATCGCCGAGTTGCGAAGCATTCCTTGGTGTTCCGTCGGCGAGGGTAAGAATGCCTCCCACGGTCCATCCGCTTACGATGTGGTTCATGATTCGACTTGTCGGCCCGAATCCCTTGCCCGCTCCAAAGGGAAGGGTGTAGACGAACGACCCGACAAATCGCCGGCGCAGATCGAACTGCGATGGTCCGCGTTCGCCGCGCAGGTTGTAGCTGTTGGTAGGCCAGAGAGTATCTCCGGAGTTGCTGCGGACGGCACTCCCATAGTCGATGGCGTGAGACCATGTGAAGGCGACGACATACAGCAGCCCATGGGAAACCCGCTGCGTGAGTTTCACGTCGGCGGAGTTATAGGCAGAGCGGTCCCAGTCTGCCATGTCCTGAATAGGACCATACGCGGGGAAAGGACGGCGCGACTTTGTGCTGCTCGTATCGGTTGGCCCGCTCTTGGGAACGGCCTGGTTGATGATCAAGTCGCGATCGAGATGGTGCGCTTGATTGCCCATATACCCACCCGATATCGATGGCCACGTTCTGGGTGAGCTGCCGCTCGACGTTTCCGATGTACTGCTCCACATAGGGTGTGCGATTTCCGTGGTCATTGGCCTGGATCTGAGGCGCAAGAACGCATACACCGGTATAGCCTGGGCAGGAGGCGCTTCCTGTTTCATTCGCCCATGGATTGGCAAGAGTAACATTCGCCCGGGAGCTTGAGGATACGACGGTGCCGTCTTTCCCGCCTATATTTCGGACCATGTCGAACACGGCGTTCCCGATATCGTTGGTATAGAAAATCCCAAAGCCGGCGCGGAAGCTCCACTTCGTGCCCAAGGCGTAATTGAGGCCGATGCGCGGACCGTAATCAAAATTGCTGGGTTGCACGGTGGATCTGCCCATGTATTGATTGCCGCGTTGAACCAGCTGTCCCCCACCAAACCGGAAGGGAATACCCTGATAGAAATCTCCGCTTCCCGGCCTGGTGATGATGGGCTCGGGCGCACCGGGAACGAGAGTAGAGACGGGCTCCAGCCAGGGTGCGGAAGAGGTACCGGTGGTGACCCCAGTCTTGAAGATATCCATGTTGATGATACTGTCGTGTTTGTCAATCCATGGACGGTTGTTGTCGTAACGAAGGCCGAGATTGAGCGTCAGGCTGCGCGTAGCCTTCCAGTCGTCCTCGATGAAAGCAGCATAACCGCTGCGGCGAAGCTCGGCCTGCGGAAGCGCTTGGACCCGGTAATACTGCGAAGGATAGCCGAACAGGAGGTCAGCGAAGGCGAACCCGGTGGTTTGGGGACTGCCGGGGTCATTTGTGGACTGGCCATCAAAGTCAAATTTGCCTACCGATTTTTGATTGCCGAAGTTGTTAAAGCGGTCGCGCTCGAACATGCCGCCGACTTTGAGCGAATGGTTGCCGCGAATAATAGACACGCTATCGAGCCACTGGAAGAGGTCGTCGCGGGTAATCCAAGGCGTTACCCCACCGCCGCCGCTTATGCCTTCACTCATTCCGATTGCGGGAACTCCGTAGGTTGCCGGCCCGCCCGCTGACACAAAGCCCCCAATTCCCAATTGCGCCGCAACGTCGGTGCTTGAGCCGTAATAGTAGCCTGCGTAGTTGTTGTTGAATTGATTCCAGGCAAAACGCGCGTCGTTAACGACCCGGGGGCTGACAATATACGTGTTCCCGATTACGGCCTGGCGTACGGTTGTGGTCACGTTTGCGTTGTCGGCCTTTTCAAAGAGCGTCGCGTTGGCGCTCAGATCGTTCTCCCAGCTAAAGCGGCCGAACCAGGTCGATTTTGCATTCTCGGTCCAGTCGATGCGCTGGTTGAATTGCGTCGATTCCGTTGGTTGCAGGTTCTCGGCGACGTAGTCGTTTGCGTACACGGTCGCATCCGGGTTTGGACTCGGAAGCGGGTACAAAAAGCTGATGATGGCCGTAGCCTGCGAGGCAATGTCGTTGGGCGGAATCACATTGTTCTGGCCGTTGTAAGAAACCGGTGTCGCTGTCCCTCCGGAGCCGGCGAAGGTGCGGCTCGTCGGAAAGTAGATTTGCGGAATGGTGTCAATGTTCAATTGGCCCAGACGCATCTGCTTCGTTGGGACGGAGCCAACCTCCTGGACAAGCTCATGGTCTTGCAGGTTTTCAAAACTGGACTCGAAGAAGAGCTTGTCCTTGGCATTGAACAGGCGAGGAATGGATAGCGGACCATCTAACGTAAAGCCGTAGTCGTTGCGGTGGAAGGGATTCTTTTTCCCCACCTGCCGCCAGAGTTTGGCGTCGACGTAATCGTTCCGGATGAAGTCATAGGCAACGCCATGGTATGTATTGGTCCCCGGAAGTGTGGTCGCGTTGATCTGACCAGCCCCCCGGCCAAACTCCGCCGAATAGATGCCGGTTAGAACCGTGAACTCCTGAAGGGCATCGACTGACGGGTGGATGATGTAGGTGTTGAAGTCGGGATCGGTGTTTTCAACGCCATCCAGCGTATAGTGATTAAACTCCAGGCGCTGGCCGGCGATGGAGATGGATTCCGCATCGCGCACGCCGCCCATCAAGCCGGAGCCACCGTTCGATGTTGCTTCGTTCACGACGTCCGGAGTCAGGGCCACAAGTTGCAGGTAATCCCGCCCGTTGAGGGGCAGGCTCACGATTTGATGTCCGCCGATATTGGTCTCAATAGCGGTGGATTGAGTCGACAGCAGCGGCACGGCTGTCGATACCGTCACCTCCTGCGTGACTTCGCCGACTTCCATATTGAAGGCGATTGCCAGCACCGCGCCTACTGTGACGCTGATGTTCGGCTGCTTGACCAGCTTGAACCCTGTCTTCTTGCACTGAAGGTTATACGTGCCCGGGACCAGATAGGGAATCACATAGTTTCCGGTGGCGTTACTGGTGGTGGTTCGTATCTGCTGTGTGGCGACGTTCGATGCAGTTACCGTTGCACCTACGATGACGGCGCCGCTGGTATCGGTCACGGTCCCGGTCACTTCGCCAGTTGTTTGCTGAGCGTAAGCCGCGAAGTTGGAAACTGCAATCAGCACTCCAATCAGAAGTGCGCAATAACGTTTCACTGGTCTACCTCCATCATGTGTTCAGGTTCGTCATGAGACGAAGCAAAGCTCGGTTCTAGCTCAGCGGACGCCAGTTGTCACAGCACGGGGGAACTAGGTTAGATGAAAATTGATCTATCATCGTTCGTCGAAAACAGATAACTTAGTAATGAGATAAGTGTCAAGAAGAAAAAGAAGGATCTTTGCAGGCTTGGTCAAGTGTCAGATTGCAAGGAATTTATGCTTCAGGATGGCGGAGTTCAACGGTCTATTTTCTGCCGATTGCGTCGGCCGCTCTCTTGAGGCTGCCCGTCCTGGCCGCGGTCAAGATGCGTTCAGGCGTCGTGCCGCGTTGATCTGCAGGTACAGCAAGCTGCCAACGACGGACAAGCCCGCCATCACAAAAAAGGGTGCGTTCCAGCCACGCAGCATGACCAGGTAAGCCGAAAGCGCCGATGCGATGGCGCCGCCGATGTTTCCGCATGTGTTCATCACCGAGGAGACTGACCCGGCAAAGTCGTTGCCGATGTCCAGCGTGATGGCCCAGGAGACCCCCACCGTCAGTTCCAACCCGAAGATTGCGAAGCAGGAGAACCACAGACTTGTGAATGGGTTTGAGGTGAGACATGCCGGTACGATGCAGACAGCCGACAGCAGAAAGCCGCCAGTGCCGATCAGCCGGCGAGCTGTCTTCAGGTCGCCTGATCTCTTGGCCCAGTAGTCGGACACCCCGCCGCCGAGGATATCGCCGGCAGTTCCCGCCAGCAGAAGAAGACTCGAATAGAAGCCCATCTGCGTAAGATCAAAGCCGCGCCGCGCATTCAGATATTTTGGAAACCAGACCAGGTAGACGCCAACGTTGTAGGCGTAGCAGAAGTACATGGACGACAGGATCCACATCTGCGGGTTCCGCAAGATGAGCCGCCACGGCACTGAGTTCGCTCGCTGGCCGCGATTCTCGTCGAGTGCCGACTGAATCAGGCTGCGCTCGCCCTCATTGACGGCGCGGTGTTCGCCGGGTGTATCGCGGTAATACCAGAACCACAGGACCGCCCACATCAAACCCAGAATCCCGCAGCAGACGAAGGCTGAACGCCAACCGTACCGGGCAATAATCAGCACCACCAGAGCAGGCGTGAGTGCGCCGCCGAGCCGCGAACCGGCGTGCGTCAGGCCTTGCGCAATGCCGCGCTCGGGAGGCAGCATCCATCGGGAAAGCGAGCCGGTGGCAATCGGGAAAGCCCCCGCTTCACCTACTCCAAAGAGAAACCGAAGCACGGCCATCGACCCGGCACCCCAGGCAAGGGTCGTTGCAGAGGTAAAGATCGACCACCAGGTGACGATCAGCGTTAATGCGCGCCGCGGCCCGAGCCGGTCCCCAAGCCATGCAGAAGGAATTTGAAAGAGGGCGTATCCCCACTGGAAGGAACTGAGGATCCAGCCCATGGTGACGATGGAAAAGCCGAATTCCTTTTGAATAGAGGGGACCGCGCAGGAGATGACCACACGGTCCATATACGTGATCATGTAGGCCAGCACGGTGAGCCCGAGTATTCTGTAACGAATATGAGTAGGCGCTCCGCTTGCGGGCAGCACAACTGGATGGGCTTCGGTATTCACTCGCCAGCCGCCTTTCTCAGGCATACCGCAGAGAAGAGTCCGCGTGTTATCTCAGGCTTTATCAATTTTTATCGAGATAATCGAGCGTTGATCTATCAACGTTCGCGGTAAAGTTAGCACAAGGCAGGAGGCGGTGCCAAGGAAATACATTTCTACATTCGTCAACTGATCATTTCGGCGCGCCTGCTGCACCAGCCCGGCTGCCTTAATGGACGCGCACTGTATTTTGCGCATCGCGCCGCAAGATGGCGCTGATGAATTTCCAGAGTCTGCAGGGTAAACGACGACGTCCCGTCCTACTTTGAGGATGGAGAGGGAGCCGGCTCCACTTTAAAGACGGAGAGCCAGCGTCCGGCAAATCCCAAGAGGGTCTTGCGCACGACAGCGGTGAACTCGGGCTCCTGCAGGTTCTTCAAGGCGTCGATCAGCTCGTAATGTTCGCGTCCCATGGATGCAGTGAGGGGTGTTCCGCTGGCGAGAACAACGAAGGCGAAGAGCGGGGCCATGAGCCGGTCCAGGGTATCGGTGAGATAGATGTTGCCGGACAGCTCCCAGGAGCGCCGATGGAATGCGTAATCGCGCTCCAGAAATTCCCGCCGGTCGCCGCTTTCCCCGGCCTGGACAACGACTGCAACCAGATCGCGCAGCTCCTGCAAATCAGCCTCGGTCACTCGAGCACGCGCCCACTGCAATGCCAGCACCTCAAGCTCAACGCGTAGCGAGTAGAGCTGGCGCACTTCATCGCTTGAGAACTTGGAGACATAAGTTCCGGTGTTGATGACCCGGCGCACGAACCCCTGGCCTTGAAGCGCGATAAGCGCCTCGCGCACCACCGGAGTTCCAACCTTCATCTGTCGCGCAATATCGCGTTCGACGATGGCGTCCCCCGGCTTGAGCTGGCCGGAGAAGAAGGCATCCTTAAGCGCGTTCGAAACGCGTTCGCTTAAGGAGAGCGGTGCAATTTCAGCAAAAGTTGGTCGCATAGCCTATAGACTTATCGCTTCAGTTGGTTGGGTTGATTATATCCCGAGCCTATCGGATAGGGCGGACAGGCAGTGCCCCAGGGATGTTTACGCTTGCCGGAGCGAACTCATGGGGGTGTTTCCGGCTAGTGAACAGCAAAAGATCGTCGTTTCATGTTTCCAACTCCTCTGCTTATTCGTGCCTGGTATAAGCTGCAATGCCAGTTATCGTATCGAATTTCAATCGCCGATTACGCTGGCGTGATCACTGTTTCCTTCTTTCCTATCGTGCGTAGGAAATCCTCGCCGGTGGAGAGATGCTCGTTCACAAGCCGCGAGGGTGTGTGCGCCAACCATTCGGCCAGGGAAATGTCCTGATAATCCGGTGTGGGAAAGACCTCAACAAAGAGCAGGTCTGTGTCGCCAATGTTTTCGATGTAATGAGGCATGGAGCGCTCAATGTATCCCACGTCGCCCGCGTGGAAGTCCATGGTGCGCGCATGCCCGCCCGCGGCAAATACAGTCATGCGGGCCGTGCCCTTGACGTAGTATTGCCATTCGTCTTCGTTGGGATGCCAGTGCAACTCACGTAGCCCTCCCGGCTTGAGAGTTACGATCGCCGCGGCGATGTTGGTGGCTGGAAAGTTTGTGCGGTCGACAATCTTTACGCTGCCCCCGGCCGTCACCTTGGTGGGCAGCAATTTGCTGGCGAAGAACGCAAAGCTGTTGGGGACCTGGCCTGTTTCGGCGTAGACCTCTCTCTTCTCTTGATCGAGCGGACGCGGCAGATCGCCGGCGAAGATAAACAGCTCGCGTGGTGGCACATTCTTGAACGTTGATTCGGGTGTGTTGAAGTTTTTGGCGAGCACCTTCTGGGGAGTGTGGTGCAGCCAATCGGTGATGCCGAACCCAATGGCAGCGCCTGCCGCGAGAAATTGCCTTCTCTTCATGGCTCCCTCCGATTCAAGGTTCTCTTCAAAGCACCATCCGGCCAGCGGAGGAAATGCTTCAACGGAAGCGGTCTCCAGCGATGTACACCGCATGAATCGTTCTCGTGTTCTTAATATTCTCAAGGGGGTTCTTGTCGAGCACGATAAAGTCGGCCCACTTGCCGGGCTCAATCGTCCCCAGGTCCGTGGCGTGCAGGAACTCCGCTGCGTTCCGTGTGCATGCGGTGACGGCCTGCATCGGGGTCAATCCAGCCTGGACCATCAGTTCCATCTCCCAATGCACAAAGTAGCCGGGAAAACGTCCCGGCGGCCCACTGTCTGTTCCGCAGCCATAAGGAATGCCGGCGTCTGCCAGTGTCTTCAGATTCTTTTCGGCGTTGGCAAGAAATTCCGGATATTCGCGATAGTGCGGATTGGAGCGCGCGCTCTGCACGTAGCTGGTGCTCGCCAGCGTCTTCAACACATCCGGTGAAACGCCGCGCGTAAAGAAAGGATCATTCAGGAAAGGAGCAGGCCCGCCATAGACAAACATGGATGCTTCCCGCGAGAGTGTCGCGGCCATCTGCCAGGTGCCGTGTTGTTTCATCGATTGAATGAGCGCTTGATCAACCGGCTTGTCACGAACGCTGTGTGCGAGTCCGTCGACACCGAAGTCGACCAGTTGCCTGGCATCCTTGAGATAAAAGACGTGAGCGACCACGCGCAGGTGATCTTTGTGAGCTTCGTCAATGATGGCTTGCGCCATGCGGTAGGGCATCTTCGGGAGTGCGCCGAGTTCGTCGTCCATCCACAGCTTGATGATGTCCACGTGGTTCGCGGCTTGAGCGTCGACGGCCGCTCGCGCTTCCTCGGCTGTGGCAACTTGATGATTCACGCCGGCGAGGCCGCCGTACCCACCCTTGAAGACCAATCCCTGACCGGCTGTGTAGATACGGGCTTCCCTGGGACGCCCTGCGCGCTGCGCATCACGCATCTTGAAGATCAGGTCCTTGTCCGTTCCCATGCTGAGCACCGTGGTGACGCCGTAGGATGCGTAGGTCCGTAGATCCTTTTCGACATTCTGTTCGGTGAAGAACTTCTCATTCTGGTCGAGACCAACTGTGGCTCCCAGATGAACATGGACATTGATGATCCCCGGCATCACATACTTGCCGTCGAGATCAACGACCTTTGCCGAGGCGGGCATCTTCAGTCGCACAACCGGCCCTACCCACTCAATCCTGCCATTGCGAAGGATCACGGCTGAATGCGCAGCGGCCGGATGTCCTGTGCCGTCAATTAACGTGAAGTCCTTGAGGACTTTGACTTGAGCAAAGAGCGAGGCCGCGAAACATAGCAATAAGCATACGGTCAGGTTATTTCTGATGACCTGTGCGGGCATTTTCGAGAATCCTCTTGGCGCGGGATGGATTGAAGATTCCGCAGGAACAAAAGCGCGAGAGCACAGCGGCGGCCTGTTCCGGCGTACGGCGATTCTCTTTCACGAAACCGATCATTTTTTTAGCGAGCGAATGGCTGATCATGCCGTGGCCGCACATGGTTGAGAGCGCCGCCACTTCCGACTCCGGAACCTTTTCGGTTTTTCCTTCGAAGCCAAGCGAGTAGCCCACACTGTGCCGGGCGATGCAGGCATAGTTGCAGCACTCCTTCGCTCCCTCGATGGATGTGGAAACATTGACGCTGATTCCCAGGTCTTCCTCTTTAATTCGCTTGACGAATCGCTCCGCCGCTTCCTGGTTGTCGAAGACTGCTGCGCACGTGGTGGGCACGCTGATTCCACGGATCACCGCCGGAAAGTCCGGCTTGATATCGCGTTTCCAGTGGGAGAGCGGGCTGAGGTTTTTCGAGGGCCGAATGGCTCCGCCATGCCGGGCATCTCCCAGGTTCACCGGCTTGAACTCCAGAGCAATCTCAAGAAAGCGGCGAAGCTTGGGCACGGCATCGGGATCTTTCTTAGTCTTTGTAGGAATCGCGAAGACGATAAAGTCGTCTTTGAAACTTTCAGCGGTGCCAAAGCGATGCAGCGTATTCGTCATCTGTCGATTACTCCCTAGGCCTGCTCGTTTGTCTGTGGACTAAGCCGTCCCAACCCGATGTTTGTTTTTGCCCGCTGCGGCTTGTAGCCGAGCCTCTCAAGGATCGGAGCCACAACCGAATCTTCGCCGTTCTCGTCGCAGCGAGTGGCCACACCAAGCGCAACCACGGTGTCCAGTTCCTCCTCTACCGACCAGACTAATCGAATCACTTCTTCCGTTCGCTCGACCGGGACTTTGATTTCTACGATGGCCGACATCACTTTTTCATCAAGGATGTCAGGGCGCAACGTACCCGTGGGGATGTCTGACATCAAGGACGTGACCGGGTTCCTCTTCTCAAAACTCACCTGGATTTTGGCCAGCGCCCAACACATCTGCTGAATTTCGTTGAAGCGGACGCCTACGCCGGGCCGGCCAAATTCAATGGTGAAGCCGACCTCGCCCACCTTGACTCTTCCGGTAACATCGTTGGTTTTCACCTCTTCAGTACCGCGGCCTTCAACGCCGGTCGATTCGTGGGGAACACTCGGATCTGAAAATGCTCGCCGCACCACGCGCGGCCAGACAAGCTCATCCGGCTCGAATGCGGCAGTAGGGCAAACATCCGGCTCAGGATCAAACCGGACCAGAAACATCGCCAAAACCTTTCGTATGGATCGCACGAGCGTTGGATTCATGTGCTCCTGGCTCAGCCCGTTGAAGCAGCTGTAACACTCGACGCATGCATCCCGGTCAATCGTGGCGCGATTCATGACCGGATCGATATAGATCGCGTTCATCGGGCATACATAGGTGCAATTGCCGCAGGCTACACACTTCTCAGGATTAATCTTCATCTTTTCAGGGCCCCTTTCGAAGCGCCGCACGGTTGGCCCGGCCGAGGTTGACAGTTCTTGTCGCGAGGGGCGATTGGATCGCCAGTTTTATTGCAAGAATTACGCCGTTCTTCAAGAATGCGTAATTCAAAAACACCTTCAATTCCCCCGGGTCAGTGGGCTCGCCTTTGCCACTTCCGTTCCCCTGGGTCCTGTTGCTCCTGTCCCCTTCAGCCAGTATTTCCGCATTTCACGGCCGGAACATCCTGCCTGCCAAAGCATAGAGGGCAAATAGAATGAGATACTTATCGAACCATTTTGCCAGTTCTTGCTTTAGAGATGATAGATGATCGTTCATCTCACACGCTATTACAGATCATTTAAACTTTGCAAGCGGATTTTGGGGGAATCTTTCCGGCCACTCGAAGCTGCCGCTTTTCCCTTTCGGGCGGAAGAGCGGGGCGCGGCCGGAGCTGATCACTCAGCAACCATCTAATTTTGGAGTATGAGAGCGAGCGGTGTTTCTTACCTGGTTGATGCAAACTGAACCCTACTCGAGTAGGGCCGGCACGCGTGAAGGATGTGGTTCCACACTATAAAAATGCGATCAACGTTGTGTCCTTTGAAGACTTTCTGGAGGATCATTTGGATCCCGAAATAAAGAAGTGGAAGAAGCACGGGATCGTCGAGTAGCGACTCCCTGTTAGAACCATCATGATTTTCAGCGGATATGGAGCATAGCGCAGAGGAAACCGCTGAAATACATCCGTCAGATTGAACCCCACAGGTACTCTGTCAGCCTCGTAACCCAAGGCAAGCATCGTTTCTACGCGCTCACAATGCCTAGTGAGGTATTGGCGAACACGTGCAGCACAAAGCGATCCGTGTTCGGCGCTGTCCTCAGTGCCCGGCGTCAAGTTCACGGTAGCTGTCAAAGACAGCTACCCTCTCTTATTCGCCAGATGAGCAACGCCATATTCGCGCTTCTTTCAACGACTCTCTTGGTGGCCTTGCCAGAGCCAAGATCCTTGCCGAGCTTGAGAAACAGTGGGCACATGCTCCGAAGAACTACCCTCATCGTGCCGTCCACGCCGCGATGTACTCGAAGTTGGAAGGCACGAATCCCGACGCCGTCCTGATCAATGCCATGCCAAACACCGGGAAGGAAATGGAGACGCTCTACGATGCTCAGGATACGAAACTGGGCCAAGACATGGCCGTCACAGAGGCCTATAACACTTTCTATACGCGGCTCGCGGACGCATTAGGACGAAATCCTGAATGTCTGCCTCAGTTCCTCAGAATGATTCACGTATTTCACTACGTCGACAATGTCGATGAGTGGCCTTGGCTCATCACAACCATCTCTCTAGCTGCTCCACCACCGCAGGTTCCCATCGAATCGTTCCATTCATGTTCGATCTTCACCAGGGCGGCGCCTTTGGGGAAAACTGTCAGGAATCAGGATATTGTGACGGATCGCAGCCGTAATAGGTAGATCTGCGATCACCGACTACCTTTCAGGGGCTTGGGGTAGGCAGGCCATCTTTCAACCAGCCTGCTCAGGAGCGCCGCAGACCCTGTCGCAATAAGCGCAAAAGGAAGAACAACTGCCAGCGGGAACCAATGGCCTGGATTTAGCAGCAGGGGATACATCGCCAGCGCCACACCGGGCGGATGGTAGGCGTGGATCAGATTGACGATACCAAAGGCCATGACGGCGGCGACAATTGCCATCACTGCTCCTCGAGAAAAGAGGCTGAGCAGCGTTCCAATCGAGGCTCCGACAACGGAGCCAACGACCAAAGCATAGGGCTGTGCCACTGGCGCATCAGGAAGATCAAGAAGAATCGTCAGCGTCGCGCCGAAGGGCGGAATCAGGTATAGCCCGATGCGGTTGTCCTCCAGCATGGCCAGGATGCCGAACATCGAGAGTATCCACAGATACTCTGCGATGTTCAACTGCGACCTGGTGCCCCAACGGCGAACGATGCGGAAGAAAAACTCAGTCATCAGCGCCTCAATTCGTGCGAATGCAACCTAATGCCAGAGACGAAATCCGAAGACGAAGCTCGAGTTACCGATTGCTTCTCCGGATTGGCGCGTAGAGCGAGCTGAGCCGCCATAGTTGCCGTTGTAGGCCCAACCGATATAAGGATTGAATTTGCGGGTAACTTCGTAGCGCAGACGGACGCCGCCATCGATGCCTGAGAAGCCAGAGCCGATTCTGCGCGCCGGGTCGTCTTTGCTGTAAAAGTTCAGCTCCGCCTGTGGCTGCACCACCCATCTCTGTGTAAGAAAGAGATCCCACGAGCCGTTGATGCGCCCGGCCATGTGTCCACCGTCGCGGATGTAGAAGGTTGGCTCAAAGTTAAAGAAGTAAGGCGCGAGGCCTTCGATGCCCAGAGCGGCCCACACACGCGCCGGATCGGAATCGATGTCGGCCCGCACTCCAGCCTGTGCGTCGAAATAGCGCATGCGCGGAATCGGCCGGTCATAAAGGACCTCATGATCCCCGTCGCTGACCGCGTCGTTGCCGGCGAAGCCTTCAGATTTGATCCACAGGCGATTCATATCGGTGCCGATCCAGCCTTCGCCGTCCCACCTGAACGTATTGTTCGATCCACTGGCCCGCCCCTCGAGCTGATCAAGAAGCACATGCGCGAAAACCATATTGTCGCGGACGGCGGGCGGCCATCCTGGTCCCTTCACCGGAACGGCATCGGGCGCGGCTGGGGCTGATGTCTGCGCGGCGGCTGCCTGCATCACGAGCAGAGCGAGGAGGCATAGCAGCGTGGCGATTGTGCATGCGAACGAAACGCGGTCAGTGAGGTTACGGGCTGCGCTCATGAGACCACCACCGTCCGAAACATGCCGGCATGCATGTGATAGAGCAGGTGGCAATGGTAGGCCCAACGTCCCGGCGTATCAGCGCTGACGAGATAACTCACCCTCTCAGCGGGCTTGACGATGATGGTGTGCTTATAGGGATTGAATGCGCCGTGTCCGTTTTCCAGCTCGCTCCACATGCCGTGCAGGTGAATAGGGTGCTCCATCATGGTGTCGTTGACAAGCACGATACGGATTCGCTCTCCGAGCCTCAGTTGGATCGGTTCTGCATCGGAGAACTTCTGCCCGTTGAATCCCCAGATGAAGCGCTCCATATTGCCGGTGAGATGGAGTTCAATTTCACGCGTGGGCGGTCTACCGTCCACGCCGCGGTAGCGGGCGCGCAGGTCTGCGTAGGTGAGCACACGGCGTCCATTGTGTTCGAGCCCGTCGCCCGGATCGCTCAATCGGCTGCTGACGCTCATTGGTATAGCAGCCACCTGCGGGCCGATATGGAGCTTGGCGGGCTTGAATGGCTGCAATTCCACCTTCTTTCCGGTCATTGCCCCTATCCGCGCCGCATGCGGACCGGGTTGCGGAAACGGCGTCATCCCCGCGCCGCTGTTGCTCTGCATTGCCGGCATGGTTTCCGGATTACTGCCCGTGGCAGGTGTGGTTGTATGGTTGAGCGGCGTGTTCGAAGCCCCCATCTGCATTCCATCCATGTCCTGCATGCCGCTCATCTTCATGCCTGTCATGCTGCCCATGCCCATGTCCATCATGGTGCGCGTGGGCCGCGGGTCCATGGGAGGAATGATGGCGGTCAATCCCAATGCTGGCGTGAGCGTACCGCGTGCAAATCCGGTACGGTCTTCCGCCTGGGCAAAAATGGTGTACGCGGTGTTGGCGGCCGGCTGGACAATCACGTCGTAGGTTTCCGCAACGCCCATGCGGAACTCATCGACTTCCACCGGCTCCACAGCGTTGCCGTCGGCTTGCACCACCATCATCGGCAGCCCGGGAATTCGCACATCAAAGAAGCTCATCGAGGAGCCGTTGATGAAGCGCAGACGAACGCGTTCGCCCGGCCGGAAGAGGCCAGTCCAGTTTGCCCTGGGAGGATTGCCGTTGAGCAGATAGGTGTAAGTTGCGCCCGATACGTCAGCGATATCGTTGGGACTCATATTCATCCGCGCCCACGCCAGATGATTCCGCACGGTAGGTGCAGCGCCCTGCTTCTTCGCATCCGCGACGAAGTTCGCCACGGTAGAACGATGGTAGTTGTAGTAGTCGCTCTCTTGCTTCAGATTGCTGAAGATCGTTTCCGGATTGGCGTCGGTCCAGTCGGAGAGCAGCACGACGTATTCGCGATCGAACTCGACGGGGTCATGGCCGCGGGGTTCGATCACAATGGCTCCCAGCAATCCGGTCTGCTCCTGGAACTGCGAGTGGCTGTGATACCAATAGGTTCCGTTCTGGCGCACTGGAAAGCGGTAGACGAAAGTTTCACCGGGAGCGATGCCGCGATAGCTGAGTCCGGGGACACCATCCATGCCCGCAGGGATCCGCATGCCATGCCAGTGAATGGAACTGGGCACATTGAGCCGGTTGGTGACGGCAAGGGTGACGGTGTCACCCTCGCGCCACCGGAGGGTGGGGCCGGGGGAGGAGCCGTTGACGCCGGTGGCAATGGCGTGGCGTCCTGTGAAGTTGACCGGCAGCGCGTCGATTACGAGATCGAAATGTGTGCCGGAGAGCACGGGCGAGGTTTGTGAATCGGACTCGGCAAAGCTTGCGATGCCAGCTTCGCACAATGTAGCCAACGCGCCCGCGGAAGCGATGCCCAGCACGAATCGGCGGCGGCTGATGGGAACGGTGGCGTTGTCGAAGGTGGATTCTCCACTGGTCATATATTCCTCGTATTCAGGTTTCGGTTTGCATTGATCGCGAATCTCCGAAAATAGCCGCGTGCCAGGAACCAGAAGGTAAGTGTGGTGGTGCCGATCGCTACCGACACGGGATACCAGACATCGGGAGCGGTCATGATGAACGGGAGCACACCAATCGCCAGGGCCGGGGGCATGTGCATCCGGAAGAGGCGCAGCAGCAGAATTGAGATTGCGACCGTCAGGACAACACCCGCTGGCCCGCTGTAGAAGCTTCGGCACGCGACGAGTCCCACCGATGCGGTGAGGAACGACACCAGAGGAAAGAGCGCGGGACGCGTGATCCAGCCGGGCAGATCCGGATGGCCCAAAATTTCGTAAGCCATGACAATCAGCGGGGGAAAAAGAATGAAGCGCAAGCCTGTGATCTGCGTGACGAACGCCAGGACCAACACAAAGGTCAGCAGAGTGATCGGCCAGAAACGCTCGACGGGAATGGTTTCGAGCGCGTCGTCGATCGCAACGTCCGCAGAGGTTTCCGGCGGGGCTTCCATAGAAGGGGTGCATCTCTGCCAGGCCCATAACAGCAACGCCAGGCCAATCAGCCCCGCGCAGATGGCCACCGGATACATCCAGTGCCGCTCGTCGAGCACCACTGGCAAGACACCTGCGGAGATGGCGGGGGCAATGGACGAGCGAAGCAGGCGGATGATCAGTAGGCTAGTCAACACAATCACGAGCACCACGACGGCGCTGTAGTGTGCGTGCCGCGCGATGAAAAGTCCTGCGACCGCCGCCAGCGTGGGCGTCAGAATCAAGCGGAACGGCTGGTTGGCCCACCTCCCGCAGGGCCGGGTGAGCACGTCGTGCGATAGCGCAGCGAGTTCAGGGAACAGCAGCAGATGGACGCCGGTACGGTGTGCGGCCGTGGCGACAGCTCCCATGAAAGCCACGGCCAGCAGTTCAGCAATAAGAACTGTTCGCTGATGTTGTATCGGTACTGGCAAGGCGACCTCCTGTTGCGGGCAATGGGACTCCTGAGGTAGCCGGAACAACCTCCTGAGCAAGCGATGCAGACTGGCTTAGAACTCCCTACCGGGCATTTTTGTAGATCATGTCCAGCAGTTCGTCGTACATAGCTTCCTTCTCTTTGTCTGAGCCGGTCCTGATGGCATGACTGGCGCAGTGCGCCAGATGATTGCGCATCAGAGAGCGGGCGACTGCGCGCAGGGCTTCCTGAGCCGAAGTGACCTGCATCAGGATGTCTGCGCAGTAACGGTCCTCCTCCACCATGCGCTGAATACCGCGCAACTGACCTTCAATGCGGCTGAGGCGCTGCAGGTTGGAGGCTTTGATCTCCTGATCGACGCCCACCGCTTTGCGCCCGGCAAGCGGGACTTCGCATTTGTGATTTGCCCCGGATGCTTGTCTGATTTTCTTTGTTGCCATAACTCTTCTCCTTATCCCAGCTTCAGCCGGCTGAGACGCAGGCTGTTGGTGACGACGCTGAATGAACTGAACGCCATCGCGGCACTTGCCAGCACGGGGCTGAGCAGCAATCCACATACGGGATACAGAACTCCGGCTGCGAGCGGAATGCCAACCACGTTATAGGCAAAGGCCCAGAACAGATTCTGACGCATGACGCGCATTGTGCCACGAGAGAGCGCGATGGCGTCTGCGACTCCGGTGAGATCACTGCGCATGAGCGTCACGGCGCCGGCTTCCATGGCAACGTCGGAGCCGCTCGCCATGGTGATGCCGACCTCCGCCTGCGCCAGCGCTGGCGCATCGTTCACGCCATCGCCCACCATGGCCACCACGTGGTGCTCCGCCTGCAGGCGCCGAATCGCGTCGACCTTGCCCTGTGGCAGCACGCCGGCAATCACGGCATCTACGCCTACTTCGAGCGCAATCGCGCGGGCGGTCCGTTCATTGTCCCCGGTCAGCATCACCACATGCAGCCCCTTGCGATGCAGCTGCCGGATGGCGGCGATTGAGGTCGGCTTGATGGTGTCGGCCACAACGATCATGCCGGCCAGCTCGCCATCAATGGCCACCCACAGTGGAGTCCGCCCCTTGTCGGCTGCCTGCTCCGCAGCCGCGGCCAGGGGCGCAACGGAGAAGCTGTATTCCTTAAGGAGGAGTGGATTGCCAATCAGGATGGCATGGCCTTCGACAGATCCTGACACACCATACCCGGTGATCGATTGAAAGTCTTCCGCCTGCGGTACGGCAAGGTTACTTTGCACGGCATGGCGAACCACCGCTTCCCCCAGCGGATGCTCGCTGGCGCGCTCGAGCGCTGCCGCCAGGCGAATCATCTCGTCGCGGGAAAAGCTGCTGCCCGGATGGAGCAACACGTCCGTAACCTCTGGCCGTCCCACGGTTATGGTGCCTGTCTTGTCCAGCACCACGGTATCGATCTTCTCCAGGCGCTGCAGACTCTCACCGCCCTTGATCAGTAGTCCAAACGTTGCGCCCCTGCCGGTCGCCACCATCACAGCCGTGGGTACGGCCAACCCCATTGCGCATGGGCAGGCGATGACCAAAACCGCTACTGCGGCGGTAATTGCCTGCATCGTGCCGGCACCATGGGCGAACAGTTCCCACATTGCGGACGTGAGGATGGCGAGACCAAGCACGGTGGGCACAAAAATAGCGCTAATGCGATCGGCAAGGTGCTGAATCGGTGCGCGGGATCCCTGGGCATCGCGCAGCAGCCGCACAATCTGCGCCAAGGTGCTCTCGGCTCCCAGCGTCGTTGCGCGATATTGCAGCGAGCCGCGCTGGTTGAGGGTTCCGCCGATGACCCGATCCTGCGCAGACTTTTCAACGGGTAGCGATTCGCCGGTCAGCATTGACTCATCCACGCTGCTGCTGCCAGAGATCACTTCGCCGTCTGCGGGAATGCGCTCCCCGGGACGAACCAGAATGAGGTCGCCGTGCTGGATCGCTTCGAGGGGTACATCGACTTCGGCGCCGTCCCGCAACACACACGCCGTCTTCGGCTGCAGTTGTGCCAGCTTGCGCAATGCGAGAGCGGTTTGGCCTTTGGCGCGGCTCTCCAATGTGTTCCCGACCAGTACCAATCCGATGATCAGAATGCCCGCTTCGTAATACACATCGGGCGCAATGCCGTGGGCGATGAAGAAGCCCGGCGCAAAGGTGCTGGCCGCGGAGTACAAGAATGCAGCGCCGGTGCCCAACGCCACCAGCGTATTCATGTCAGCGGTCCTATGCAGCAGCGCCGACCATGCCTTCACGTAGAAGCGCCGACCTGCCCAACCGACAATCAGCACGGCAAGCGTAAACAGAGACCACCGTATGGCGTTATCACTGAGCGAATACAGCCACGGCGCCATCCTGCGCAAAGCCGGATCGAGAACCCGCATCGACCAGCTCATGAACGGATCCCTCATGCGCTCGAGGCCACCTGCTCTGCTCATGCTCATGAGCGGCATAGAGGCCATCATCGCGGCGACCCCTGCCAGAAAGCTGATAGCCGCTTTCAGGCGCAGTTGCCGATATTCCCGCAGTTGATTTTCGTCATTCTTTTCCTGCTCTTCAAGAACGGACGCATGCGCGGCCGGCATCTCCGCGCCGTAGCCGGTGCTGCGGATTTTCTCCACGAGGGTTGCCGGCGAGACGACACGTGAGTCAAAGGTGACGGTCGCATTGTGGAGCATGAGATTTACGGTTGCACCCTCGACTCCTGCCTCGCCGGCCAGAGTGCGCTGAATGAAGGACTGGCATGCCGCGCAGGTCATGCCGGTCACCGGAATGCTGACCCGTTCCAAGGCCGCGGCGGAGGCCGCTCCCCTGCGATTCACCACCTCGATCGTAACCGTGTTCGACATCTTGTAACTCTCCGAATCAACCTTCAATGTGAGCCTTGAAGCCAATACGTTCCACTGCCGCTGCGATCTGCTCTGGCACAATGGCCGCAGGATCAAAGCTGACCTTTGCTGAACCAATCTCGACAGAATCGACGCGTACCCCGTTAACCTCCGCGAGCGCATTCGTCACCCTGCGAACACAAGCTCCGCAATGCATTCCTTCGATTTCAAGCTTCATGTTTTCCATGCTTCAAAGTCTCCTTTGCTGTACTAGATGCCCATGCCCCCCATGGGTATGCAGAAATATTTCTAGAATCTATGCCAGCGCGTTAAAAGTTACCGCTGGATGGCTGCGATGTTCTTCCTCAGGCGTGCGGCAGGAGATCCTCAGACAAGCAGGTTCAACCTCGGATGTTTCGCGATTGATGGTTGCCTCGGGGATGTTTTGAGCCGCATTTCTGGTGGCTGCGGAGTGCTTGTATGCTTTCATTTCAGGGCTTGGCCATCTTAGCGGCGAGGTCGTGCATCACCAATCGGGAGACACCGCGTCTCACCCAAGAATCTCACTGTGCATTTTGCTTGAGCGGTCTCACTGACATTGAGTCCAGTAATACGCCCATTGTTGCGGCCAGTCCACATCCGAAGGCCGATCTTTGCCCATGGAGGTACAACCGGGGACAGGCATCCCTGAGACGTCCGGTCATCTTCGAACTATGGCTGGTGCAACAGAGGCATTTTGGGGTAATCGCCACGTGGAGGTAGCAATGGACAATCCTGGCTCTTTGCCTCAATGGCGAGCTGAAGGCGCAGAGCCTGAGAATGCGAAAGGAGCAAGGAGAGAGACTCAATGACCGAGTCGAGTTGTCACGATTGATCCCGCACTGGCAATTTCGTAGGTGTGCAGCGTACGTCAACCGATGCTGCTCTCATGCCTTCCTTGGCGCAATTGTGGTCTTGACCTCAAAATTGCTTTCCTTAGGAGATAGATGGAGATCAAGCCCGTGCGGGCTCCCTATACCTATCACTTCTGGATGTGCGGAATGAAGCTACTGCGTCGCGGCGATGGCAGCCTACACCCGCATCGGACCAGCGATACCTACCGCGCCGCCATTTGCTGCGAGATGGCCGCCTTCCACGTCTACTTATAGTTGGGATGCATCGCCCGGGGGCTGCTGTAACACCTGGTCATAAACCACACAGTCGATGCGTGGCACTCTTTCCGAAGTTGACTTCGCACCATGAGCCTGGCGCTCCCGCCTTCCGAACTGGTCGCCGCAAATGCACTCCGGTAGCCCATCCACGGATTCTTAGCGTTTTCGAAAATCGACCCCAACCTCAGGAAAATCTTCAACCTCGAAACACGCGCAGATATTTATTTGGATGAAGGAGAGAGGGCAGCTTGGAGAATGGAGAGAACTAGGCACTGTTCTGTACAGCACTTGTATACAGAATTGGCATGTTCGCCAGAGAATAGATGTTACGATTCGTGTAGTGTTGTGCAAATATATGTAAATAAATACAGTTAGTGTTAAATATACGGTTTGATTAAAAAAGCCTTGACAATCAGTTGTAATATTTATATAAGAAGACATCTTCTTTGGTTTTCCCCGGCTTTTGTATCCAGCCGTCTCTACCTACCTCGATCCACCTCGAATTCAATTCTTTAGACCGCGCGCACGGGCAAGCTAAATCTTCAAGCTCTTTGGAGGGGAAATGGCCGTCCAGTTTCTACGCAGAAGTGTCTCTGTTTTTTTATCGTTGATCATGATGCTGATTGGAGCCGGGATGGCCCGCGCACAATCCGGGCTAGCGGGTGTTCAGGGTGTCGTTGCTGATAGCTCGGGCTCCGTCATCGCGGGCGCCAAAGTGGTACTGACCAATACAGACAGCGGGAATGCGCGGGCAGTGACCACCGGTGCAGATGGACGATATACGTTTCCGACGGTACCACCTGGGAAATACTCCATAACGGCGACGGCTGCGAGCTTTTCGGTGAAGACTGTGAGCGGCCTGGTGTTGCAGTTGGACAACCATCTGATTGAGAACATTACTTTGCCGCCCGGCAGTGACACGACCACGGTGGACGTAACTGGTATCGTGCCTGCGGTGGACACGACAGCTTACGATGTAGGCGGAGTCATTGCGCAGGAGCAGATCGATACACTACCGATCCCAAATCGCCAGTACCTGAACCTGGCGATTCTGATACCTGGTACGACACAGGGGGCAAGCCGCACTTTCTACAACAATGTGCAAACAGGAAGCGGCTTGTACTTCTATGCGACGGGCTTCTATCTCGATGGCGTGACCAACCAGCAAACTGAAGAAGGCGACCCGCGGCAGAACATTCCTGAAGGGGCTGTGGACGAGTTCAAAACTTACACTTCCTCGTATCCGGCAGAGCTAGGGTGGTCGATGGGCGGGTTTGTTACAGTGTCCACCAAGAGCGGTACAAATCAAATTCACGGCGAAGCGTTCGAGTACTTCCGCAATTCATTTTTGAATGCCGACAACCAGTTTCAGCAAGAGACGGAAGCGGCAGAACATGTAGGGAAGGCGCCATACAACCGGAACCAATACGGGTTTGATATGGGCGGTCCTATCTTCAAGGACCGGACGCACTACTATGGTGCGCTCGAGAATACACAGCAGACAACGTCCTACACGATGTTTGTTGCCGGCGCGGCGGCGGCTGATTATCAGGCGCCTGGCCTTCTGGGAACCTTCAAGGCTCCCGGGCACGATAACCTGATGACCCTCCGCCTAGATCATGATTTGAGCGCACATCAGCAACTCTTTGTGCGGTACGCGCAGGAATGGAACCTGTTATCTGCAAATGGTTGCGGCCCAACGTCAACAATCTACTGTTATGACGGTGAGATTCCGCGGCATGCGCTTGTAGTGGGCCATACCTGGGAGCCGACGACGCACATGGTGAATGACAGCCGCTTTCAATATGCGTATATTTCGTATGAACTGGGTCCCTGGAACACGCCGCTTCCGACCAAACCGTCCGATTTGACTAATCCCTCCTATACGCACAACGTTGGTGTTGGTTACTCTTTCCCGAGCTTCGGATATGGCCACTCGTATGCCGCTGTAGGTGTAGAGCGCCGATGGGAAGCGAATGACACGCTGATGATTGAACACGGGGCGCACCAGTTCAAAGTGGGTTTTGATGCGAGTTATGTACCGTACGTCGACGCTTCGGCGACCAATCTGAACGGAGTGTGGACCTTCCATCAGGATGAGGTATTCGATCCCAAAAATCCGGGTACCCTCACTAATCCCTATTCCTTCACTCAATCGGCTGTCCCGCTGCTTTACTATCTTCCTTCGACGCAAGAGGCCTACTTCTTTTCGGACAGTTGGAAGGCGCGGCCCAATCTGACAGTGACCAGCGGTATCCGCTATGAGCGGCAGTTTGGTTCGCCATTCCTAGATACCTATACGCCGAACCCGAACAAGCCGACTATTCCCCATGAGGGCAATCCGCACCACCGCGGCGATCGCAACAACTTCAGTCCACGGGTTGGTATTTCATGGGATCCGTTCAATAAGAGCAAGGACGTGATCCGCGCTGGATATGGCGTGTACTACAACTTTATTGAGACAGAACTCAGCGAACAGGAGAAGCTGAACTTTGTGGCGTGCAATATCTTCCTGGTGAATGGATCGCCTCAAGGTTACACTCTGCCGTACCCAAATCCATACAACGGTCAGAGCGTGAGTTCTTTCTGTTCCACGGCCCCACCGACGGTGACGATCCTTTCACCGGGACTGAGCAATCCGTACCAGCACCAGTTTTCGTTAGGCTATAGCCGGCAGCTTGGAACTGACCTTTCCGTGTCGGCGGATGCGATGTATACGCGCGGGCTGCGGGACTACAAAATCTATGATCTGAATTACCCGCTGCTGAACAACTCACCGAGCGTGAACGGCACCCGGCCCTATTCAACCTTTAACCAAATCAACCAGCATGCCTCGACAGGCGCGAGTGAGTACAAGGGGCTTTATCTGAAGCTGGAAAAGCGCATGAGCCACCGCTATATGTACACGGTGTCCTATGCACTAACATCCGGGCTGGACAACAATCCGCATGCCGCGCCGGTTAGCTACAACAAGCCACAGAACGACTGGGGGCCGGCCACGATCGACCAGCGTCACGCAATTGTGGCCAGCGGATCCGCACTGCTACCCTGGAAGATCCTGGTGGGCGGAATCTTCAGTTTCAGAAGCTCGCTGCCTTTCAGCGTGACAACGACCACCGGCACGGATGGTGGTTCCGTTCCACCGGGTACGGGCGTGCTTCCAGCCAGCGCTCTCAATGCGGACGGCACTGCGCAGTACGTCCCTGGAACGACAAAGAATCAGGGAAACCGGGGCATCAGCTACGCCGCGATCAATGCATATCGCGCGGACTTAAACGCGAGGTTCTGCCACACCCCAAGCAACTGTGCTGCTGGCTACCCGCTCACGACGAGTCTGAGCAGCTCTTCAGTGACTTCGACGAACTACATGGATTTCGATCTGCGTCTTTCAAAGGTTGTCCTCAAGCACGACATGAAGCAACTGGAAGTCATTGGTCAGGCCTTCAACCTATTCGGACGCGAAAACTATACGGCGGTTACAACTTCACCGATTCTGAATTCGTATGGCGCGCCGACAGGAGCTAACACCGTCCAAATCGGTGAGCTTGCTGCCAGATTTACTTTCTAGCTCACAGTTCCCTGTCTAGAGGGAGTTCAGGCTTAACCTGGGCCTTCCTGAGGGTGAACAAAGGAATTCGGTATGAGAATTGTCAGTTGCCTATTGGCCTTTTGTCTGGCGGGGACCACCGGCATGGTTGCGCAGACGAGCGAGCCAGCCAATGTCTCCGCATATCTGAAGACGCTCCCATCGGTGTCCACGCCAGTTTTCGACGAGGCCAGGCGGGAGACACTGGCTACGTCGGCGATCTTATGCTCTGACCATCCGCAGGAGTCCCCAGCAAACCGTAATGACTACTTGTGGCAATACCAGAAGTCGCCGCAAATTCTCGATGCCTACGACCACAACCGGGCGTTCTTCGGATGCGCAAACTGGCATGATGCAGTGGCGTCGGTGTGGATGATGATGTCGTTGCAGAAGGAGGAACCAAAGATCAGGCTGGCGTCCGATATCAAAGACATAGCGACGACACACTTTCGCAAAACAAACATGGACGGGGAGTACGCGTTCTTCACCACGGAGCGTCCTGCGCCAGGAGCAAACAGTTTCGAGAAACCCTATGGATATGCATGGCTGCTGAAGCTTTACGGCGAAGTAAAGGGCGGAATCTCGTCCGATGACAAGAAGATGGCGACTGCGCTGGCTCCTCTGGCCAAGTGGATGTCAGAACGGTATGTGTTCTATCTGTATGACCTGAAATACCCCTACCGGACCGGCGTGGAGACAAACACTGCGTGGGGGATGAGTCTGGCGCTGGACGGAGCGAACTTGTCGGAAGACACTACACTGAAGACGGCTGTGCATGACAATGCAATCAGGCTCTTCAGCGAGGACACAGGCTGCGCAACGAACTTCGAGCCACAGAACTCTGATCTGCTCTCCTCGTGCCTGACGGAAGCGGCGCTGATGGGGCGAGTTATGACGCAGGCTGATTATCTGAAATGGCTGGAAGCATTTCTGCCGCCGGTCTATTCCGATGCATTCCAGGGTTATGCAAAGCCGATCAACATCAGCCACACGAACACAACGGGGGCGGATGCTCAGGTGCAGGAGATCGCAGAGGCGCGGCTCGTCGGACTGCATTTTCAGCGCGCGACAAGCCTGATGACAATTTCGTATGCGCTTCCAAAGGATGATCCTCGGGTGGCCGTTCTGCGCCATTTGGCAGAGCTGAATGCCACTTGGGGATACGAGAAGATCGGCGTGGGCGGATATGAGGGGCAGCATTTTCTGGGGGCCTATGCGCTGCTCTATGAGAACGCGGCGATGGGTCCTGCACCGCTCGCTCCCCCTGAGAGGCCAAAAGGAAAGACTGACGCATCGGCCGATTCTGACACCGAGTAGCGGCGTTGCACGCTCAGTCGCATCATCGTCGGGTGTTCAATCTGGCAGGAACAAGAGAAGAGGATGGCACTATGCGCGTTGTATTTAGGATGTTGGCGCTCTGCGTAACCTGTGCGACCACGTTGGCCGTCGCACAGAGTACCGACAGCGCGAAGATCGCAGCGTACATCAAGTCGCTTCCGACGGTGAAGCCGCCGGAATACAGCGAAACGACGCGCCTGGCGCTCGCTGCAAATCCACTGGGGTGCGAGGAGCATCCGCATGCCCCAAGGCGAAATGTGCCGATGTACCTGTGGCAACGCGACGGCAAGCCGCAGATTGCGGACGACTATGATCATCGCCGTGCGTTCTATGGCTGTCTGGATTGGCATTCGGCAGTAAACTCAACATGGATGATGGTGTCTCTCATCAAGAGCGATCCGGCGATTGCAGTGGCGCCGGCGATTCGGAATGAGTTGGAGTACCACATCCAGAAGCCGAGTATCGATGGTGAAATGAATTACTTCACGCATTTGTACGGACCGGAGGCGGACTTCGAAAAGCCCTACGGTTATGCATGGTTGCTGAAGCTCTATGGCGAGATGAAGACATGGGATGATCCGGAAGGCAAGCGCGCATCAGCAGTGCTTGAGCCAATGGCGACCTGGTTTGCGAAAGCATTTGGAGACTATCTCAAGAGCCTGAATTATCCAGTGCGCGTGGGCCTGCATCCGAATACGGCTCTGGATATGGGCTTCGCTCTGGATTACACGACGCGCGTTCACGACACAGAACTCGAAGCAACCATCCACGAGACCGCCATGCGGTTGTTCGGGAATGACAAGCATTGTCCTACGGCTTCGGAGCCGGTCTTTGGGGATTTTGCATCGCCGTGTCTGGCAGAGGCTGCTCTAATGGGGCGCGTGTTGAATCCGGAAGCGTATGCGAAGTGGCTGAGTGATTTTTTACCGCCGGTTTACTCCCAGGAGTTTGCGGTGTATAGCAAGGAAATTGATGCAGTCCATGGCAACAACCGCGACACCACGGGTACCGAGGAAGAGGGACTTCCTAACGCTCACCTTATAGGGCTGAACTTTCAGCGTGCGGCTGACCTTATGTGGATTTCAAAGTGCTTGCCGCCCGCCGATCCGCGGGTTCCGGCCTACCGAAAGCTGGCAGACTTCAGTGGGAAGCAGGGGTACGACAAGATTGGTCAGGCCGGGTATTTTGGGACTCACTGGCTCGCTACGTATGCGCTCATGTACGAAAACCTGATGGAGGTCAGTGACAAGACAGAGTAGTGGTTGAGGAACTGGCCCGCTCTGCGCTCGCCCTGTGGGTTACAAAGCGATCGTGCTGCTCGTGGAGTCAGAATCCAGGTGGGAGTCTTGACATTCAGCTTGTCCAGGAGATATACATTGAGGCGTTTAAGTTGTATATCTTCCGTATACAGAAGAGGACAAATGACTGAATCGTCAAGAATTTACAGGGAATTAAAGCAGGACATTGTGACCTGCACGCTGGAGCCCGGGCTGTCTATATCGGAACTGGAGATGTGCGAGCGGTACAAGGCCAGCCGCACGCCGGTTCGCGAGGCGTGCCATAGGCTGTACAGCGAATCGCTGATGCAGATGATTCCATTTCGTGGCTACAGCATTCCTTCGCTGACCATCGAAGAATACCGCAACTTGAACGAGTTGCAATCAGTAGTAGAGCCGGCGGTGGCGGCGCTGGCGGCAGAGAGGGTCACAGAGGCGCAGATCAAGGAGATCGAATCCTGGGCCAGCTATGAGTATCACGTTGGCCAGAAGAACAGTTACTACACGTTTCTAGAGTGGAACCGTAACTTTCATATCTGTATCGCGGCAGCAAGCCGGAACAGTGCATTTCTTGATGTGGTACGGAATGTGCAGACGCGGTTGATGCGCTACTACTACCTGGTGATTGTGGTGGACAGCTATGGCCCCGAACTGATCGCGGAACACCAGCGTCTGGTGAGAGCAATCAAGGCGGGCAATCCGGAATTGGCACGAACGCGGGCAATGGAGCACCTGACGAATACGAGCCGCCGCAGCATGAACGTCGATCTGCGCTCGGCGAATTACACCAAGGACGGCCTGCTCGGACAAGAAGAGGCGGGTTGGCTGCTCAAGACACCTTCACGCGCGACGCGCACAAAGAAGCGTCTGCCGCCGGCACGGCCTCGAAAACTGCAGTCGCGGTAGACGGATATTCAAACTGGGACGAAATGGGTGGAATGGTGCACAAAGAAAAGGCGGTCATCCTCAGATCATGATGCGCGTAGCGATTGATACCGGCGGTACATTCACTGATTGCGTATACCTGCAGGATGGAAAGCTGGTTGTTCTGAAGGTATTCTCCACTCCGCACGACCCTGGCGAAGCAGTGCTGAATGGGCTGCGACAGATTGCCGCGGGACCTGGTGTGGTTGTGCGCCACGGCACGACGGTGGGAACAAATGCAATGCTGGAGCGCAAGGGCGCGCGTGTGGCATTTGTGACGACCAGAGGCTTTGAAGACACGATTGCAATTGGTCGGCAGGCACGGCCCAAGCTGTACGACTGGTTTCAGCCGGCTCCCGAGTGTCTTGTGCCGGAGACACTGCGCTTTGGCATTGCCGAGAGGACCAGTGCGGAATGCGAACGAATTCGCGCGGTTGATCCTGAAGAATTGAACCGTCTGGTCAGCGATATTCAAGCGGCAGACGTGGACGCAGTTGCACTGTCGCTCCTGTTTTCATTTGCTAATCCGCAGAACGAGAATGAGGTTGCATTGGCACTGGAGAAACTCGGGCTGCCGTTGTCGATCTCACATAAGATCCTGCCGGAATTTCGCGAGTATGAACGGGCATCGACGGTAGTTGCGAATGCGTACCTAGCGCCGAACGTAGGCACGTATCTCAGAAACCTGGCGACAAGTCTTGAAAGCCAATACGGAGAAGCGCGGCTGGAGGTGATGCAGTCGTCGGGCGGAATCATTTCATCGCGCATGGCTGCTGCCGAACCGGTGCGCACGGTGCTTTCGGGACCGGCGGGTGGCGTCGTGGGTGCTTACAAACTGGCGTCGATGGCGGGGTTTAATCGAATCATCGGGTTTGATATGGGTGGCACATCGACGGACGTTTGCCTGGTGGACGAAACAGCAGGGGGGCTCAACATCAGTAATGAATCGATGGTGTCGGGAATACCGATCGGCATTCCGATGCTGGATATCCATACAGCAGGCGCGGGAGGCGGTTCGATCGGAAGGTTCGACGCGGGCGGAATGCTGCGTGTGGGTCCTGAATCTGCCGGCTCGATACCGGGGCCGATTTGCTTTGGCAAGGGCGAACTGCCGACAGTGACAGATGCGAACCTGATCCTTGGCAGGCTGGATACGGAGAGCTTTCTAGGGGGTGCAGTACGGCTGGATATGGCTCGCACGCGAGAATGGATGGAAAAGACCAAGGGCGCGATTGTGACGGTTGAAGATTTCGCCGCGGGCATCCTGGAAGTGATTGAGACCTCGATGGCCAAGGCGATTCGCGTGATTTCAGTAGAGAAGGGATATGATCCGCGCGACTTCACGATGGTGGCTTTCGGTGGCGGCGGACCTGTGCATGCGTGCCAGTTGGCGAATGTGCTGCGCGTGCCGCGAGTACTGGTGCCCGCGCTGCCCGGCGCGCTATCGGCTGTGGTCATTTTGCTGGCGGACACGATGCGCGAATACTCGCATACGGTCATGCTTCCGCTGAGAGCTTCACTCGAAAACGCATTCGAGGATCTGGAGGCAACGGCAGCCGCGGACTTCAAAGAGGAAGGGCTTCAAGGCATTCCGTATCGCTCAGTGGACCTGAGGTACAAAGGGCAGGGATACGAGCTGAACGTGCCGTTTGGACAGGATATGGCGGCACAATTCCACAGCCTTCATCAGCAGCGGTATGGGTTTGCGAACGATTCGCGGCCGTTGGAAGTGGTGAATGTCCGAGTGCGAATGGTGTCGCCCGCAGTGCCGTTTGAGCAGGTAATGGAACCACTCGGAGAGGGTGATGGATCGCAGGCTCTGATAAGCAGGCGGCCAGTCTATTTCGATGGAGGTTTTCTGGAAACGCGGGTATATGATCGCGCATTACTGCGGCCGGGAGACACGTTTTCCGGACCGGCGATTGTTTCTGAATATAGCTCGGCCACCGTTTTGCCGCCAGGAGATGTGCTGTGCGTAGATGGGCTGAGCAATCTTGTGATCGAGGTGCATTGATGGAGACGCTGAGCAAGATTCGCAATCCAATTGAGTTGGCAATCTTCCAGAGCAGCATTCACTCGATCGCTGAAGAAATGGGCGCGGCGCTGCGGCGCACCTCCATTTCGCCGAACATCAAAGAACGGCGTGATTACTCGTGCGCGTTATTCGATAGCAGGGAACGTGTGATCGCGATGGGCGACCACATGCCGGTGCATCTGGGCGCCATGCCGATGTCGGTGAAGGCCGTCGTGGACAACCTGAGGTTGGAGGAGGGCGACATCGCCATCCTGAATGATCCGTATGCGGGCGGTACGCACTTGCCGGATATAACGCTGGTATTGCCGATCTTTATAGGGGACAAAACCAAGCCTGCATTCTATGCGGCATCCCGCGCGCACCATGCCGACGTCGGAGGTATGTACGCGGGATCGATGGGGCCGGCGCAGGAAATCTACCAGGAAGGCATTCGCATACCTCCCATCCTGTTGGTGCGCAAGGGCGAGATGGAGCAGGGAGTGTTGGCCCTACTGCTGGCCAATGTGCGCACACCAGAGGAGCGCGAAGGCGATTTGGCGGCGCAGATTGGCGCATGTCGCGTTGGCGAGCGGCGCATCAACGAAGTTGTGGCAAAGTACGGCCTGGACAAGGTGAACGATCTGACGGATGAGCTGCTCGCGTATTCCGAGCGACTGATGCGCGCAGAACTGCGAAAGATGCCGGCGGGTACGTTCAGGGCAGAGGACTATTTGGATGGCGATGGTGTAACGGACGAGCCGATCAAGATTGCTGTGTCGATTACTTTCAATCCGGCAGAAGGATCAGCGGTTATTGATTTTGCAGGATCGGCGCCGCTCGTGCGGGGAAGCGTGAATGCGGTATTTCCGATTACTTATTCGGCATGCTTCTATATGCTTCGGTGCTTGCTGAGTGACGAGGCACCGGCGACTGCCGGACTGATGAACTCGGTGACCGTGATTGCGCCCGCTGGTTCGATTGTGAACGCACAATTGCCTGCGCCGGTTGCAGGCGGAAATGTGGAGACAAGCCAGCGGATTACCGATGCGCTGTTGCGAGCGCTGGCGCAGGCTGCGCCGGAGCGCGTGCCGGCGGCAAGTTATGGCACGATGAGCAACTTGACTGTGGGGGGCATGGATCGCCGTACAGGAGCTCCCTTTACTTACTACGAAACGACTGCCGGCGGCATGGGAGCACGGCCGGGCATGGACGGTATCGACGGCATTCACTGCCACATGACGAACTCGCTGAACACGCCCATCGAAGCACTGGAGTATGCGTATCCGTTTCGCGTGCGGTCGTATGGCTATCGCAAAGGTTCGGGAGGCAAGGGCGAGTTTCGTGGTGGCAACGGACTGGTGCGCGAGATTGAACTGCTGGAGCCGTCGCAGGTGACGTTCCTTTGCGACCGGCAAAAGTTTGCCCCGTATGGTTTGGCCGGAGGTGAAGACGGCGCGAAAGGACGGGTGCTGCTGGTGAAATCGAGCGGTCAGATTTCCGCACTCCCAGCGAAATGCACGTTGTATGCAGAGGCTAATGACATCATTCGCGTGGAGACGCCGGGAGGCGGCGGATGGGGCCACGCCTGCGCAGGGCGGTAAGTTGATCTAGGGTCTGTTCACACTACTGAGGCCATCCACCCCAGTAGTGTGAACTGGCCCTAAGAGGGTGAAGTAGGTATAAGTCGCTTGACGGCGTGCCGGGTCGCGCTTCGGCTTGTCCGCACGCAACAGTTTCTTCCCGCTCATCGGTACGTGTGTTCGCAATCTCTTGCTCGATTCCTGTTCTTCATAGAAGCGCAGCCGGGAGGCGTCCATGTCAAAGTGTAGAAGTGTCTTTGTTTGCGTTCTGTTTGCTTGCTCGATCGCCTTGAGCACTAGTGCGCATGCGCAGCGGGCGAAGCCTGAGACTCCGATCGAGAACGTCTTTCAGTTGGGTCTGATCGTGCAGGATACGAATGGCGACCAGATCGCCGACGCTGTGTGCGGCCATGTAGTGGTGACGAAGTCACCAGACGCGGCAGAGAACGCAGCGGCGGCGAATCTGGCGGCGCGTATCGGCTATGAGACCAGTGCTCTTACTCTGCCGATTGTTGTACCAGGAAGTCCTCAGTCTGCCAAGGGCTGTGCGGCAGAGAAAGCCAGCCTGTGGATAGGGCGTGCTGCGCTGCCCGGCGCGGCCGATGTGGTGGACAAGGAGGCGGCCGAGTTTCAAATTGGTGAGGGCGGCGTCTTCAGTGTGTCGGGTGGGTTGGTATTCGTAGGAAATGATCCGGCGGGTTTGTTGGCGGCTGCGGATGCATACGCAGCGCACGCGCCTTATCAATGGAGCACTACGGGAGATAAACTGCAAGGAATTGCCCGAACGATCAACGAGCGGCTGGCAGCACAAAACGTGGCCGCAACTGTTGAGTTGCTTGCATTGACGTACCAGTCGGGACAACCGGGGATTCATCGAGCAGTGCTGCAAGTAACTGGCAAGGCCAATCTGGCTGCAGTACAAAAGGCGCTAACAACTGGCGAGGGCGAGCCGCCGTTGCGAAGTGTGCATGCGCGCGAGGTCAAGCTGCTGATGTCGAACGGCACACCATTGCTATTGGGTGGCGGCGGTGGGCCGGTGACGAGCGTAGTCGCGGCAGTTCCCACCGCTGGCGGCGCGGAGGGCGAGGATGCGGCGGGAGGGCCGCGCCTGCTGGATTTGCATCAACTGTATGGGATCCATGGGTTGCTGACGGGAAGCAAGAAGAAGCTGGTCCCAGAGAGCGTAGCAACGAAACTGTATGTGCCCGCTGGAGATGCCGGTATTCAGATGGCCAACCTTGCGGCTCGCCTTGGATTGGAGACGACGGGGATCACGCTGCCGATCGCCTTGCCCGCGACCGGAGCTTCTCCTGTGGGCATTACTACACCTGTTGTGATTGCCGGTGAGAGCCCGCTGACGCAGCACGCGAAGGATATACTTGGCGCTCCAGCAGGTGCCGCAATGGACAAGCTGGCACCGGGGCAATTTGCAAAAGATGGAACGCCTGAACTGCCTGCACTTAAGGCCGGCGAAGGTGAGTTGCATGTCGTGGACCGCGCGTTCGGCGAGCAACCGGCACTGTTAGTGCGTGGGGACGACGCAGGCGCGACGGCGGCGCTGGAGTATGCATCAGGACATTTGCCTTACTTGTGGGAGCCTTCAAAGAAGTTTGCCGGGTTAGAGGAGATGCGCCTGGACATGGCACGTTTCTTCTCCTTGCGATCGAGCACGGGACAGGCTACGGCCGCATTATTCGATCTAGATCAGTGGATGAATGAAATCGTAGCAGGCGGGAAAAAGGTGTCCTCAGCCAGCGCGGAAGTGGACGTCGATGAGGCCGACCCAAAGCTTTCTCAGTTTGTGCGCGATGCAATTGCGGCGAAGTTGAAGACAGCACGCGTGGAAGTGAAGACAGGCAATCTGCATGCGGGAACCAAGTGTTGCTCAGCCGATCCGGACTTGCACAACATATCGTTGGTGGTTCCCTACAAGCAGGCTCAGCCAACATTCCGCGATGACTTCACTATTCCGTGGGAGGGTAAGCGGATGGTGGAGGCTGTGCAGAAGGCCGTGGCGCAAATGCCCACGGGACAGCCGATCACGTTGGAGGTGCGCGTCAGTGAGGGGCCTGAGGAGCGGGTGAAGATCAAGCATCAGCTTGAAGAAATACTCAAACAAGCAGGAGCTTCACAGGCGGATGTCACCGTGCTTTGCACGTATAAGTCAGGATATAGCTGGCTCGTGGATGAGATTGAGCCAATGCTGAAGAACAAGGTGGTCGCGAAGCTGAAGATTGAGTTCGCGCCCTATCCTGACCCAGGCAAGCAGACGGCGATGCGGCCACTGTATCGCTGGAACCAGGAGCTATTCCCGGTCGATGAGGTACTGGCCAGGGACCTTGGGATTTCCCTGAAGAATATTGAGATTGCGAAGATGAACGACGATAAGGGACCTACTTATCGAGTTCATGCCTATGGCGCTGATGGGAAAGAAATATTGTCGAAGGACTTTACGGTGAAGGTGGTCTCACGCCCATACAGCGATCAGTTTCCTGAGTATGAAACAGTCACGGTGGAAACGGGTTGGGTCAAGTTGGTGGCTGGTGGAAAGACGCTGTTGGACGAGCGCGTCGAGTCGGACATTGAGATGTTCTGGGACCATTATCAAAAGGAGACCCTGCCCCGCATCTTCAAGATTGTGATGGCGCAGAACGACGGCAAGCCACGAGCGGAGTTTCAACCCCTTTTCGACACGCTGCGGATCGCCTACAAACTGAGTGAGCCGGACTACCAGATCGGCATAGACCAGGAGCGGATTTCGTCGCTCGAAGGCTTGCAGGAGGACACGTTCTTCAACACGGAGAACTTCTTCTATATGCTTGGGGACCTGCAGGCGGGCACACACTTCGATTACCTCGGCCGCATTATTCCCGTCAGTTATCCAAGCCGTGATGGTGGCGACGGAGAGGTGCACATCGAGTTTTATGCCAAGGATGCGGGCATGCCGAAGGTTCGGCTGGCGTGGAAGACCGAGGGCGACGGGGTGGAGCATGAGCAAGAGCGCGACTTGTACACGGTTCCTTCGGCAGGCCATATGCGGCTCGTATCAGCACGGGTGCAGTCTGGAGAGGACGGCGTGGAAGGCCTGACGTGGCGCATGCCTGTGGACTTCAAGAAGTACAACTACGATGAGTGGGTCGTGTTGGCGGAGAAGAGCCGCGTGGATCGCTCGATTACTTCGGCAGCGCAGGCCGCGGCACAGGTGCATTGGCTGGAGAAGATGCATGCCGCCGGTCTCTACAATGATGCTCTGACGTACCCGCACCTGCACAGCCTGGGCTTCGAATTTGAGATACCAGTCGCTCTCAATGCCTCTGAGCACGCGAAAAAGGAGATTGTGACGGCGCTGTTGCCGGTGAGGGAGCCAGCGACGAAGCGGCCGATGATTACGGACGTTACGCCAGCACCGTTGGATGCAACCGGACACTTTGTGCAGTGGGATAATCCAATTTCGCCGGAGGACGAAGAGCATCTGCTAAGCCGCTTGTCGAACTATCCCGGCGTGAGCGTGTACTGGATGGGACGGAGCTACCTGGGAAGAAATATCTGGGCTGCAGATATGACACTGCCCACGCCCGCTGTGCTGATTTCGATGCCGAAAGCAACAACACTGAAAGCGACCATTATCTACTCCGGACGTCAGCACGCGAATGAGGTATCGAGCACAAGTCACCTGCTCAAGCTGGGTGAAGAACTTGTGCTCGACCCGAAGCGACGCGACGATTTGAAGAAGGTGAATGTGGTGTTGCATCCGATTACAAATGTGGACGGCGCGGAGTTAGCAATTGACTTGGCGAAGATTTCGCCGCACAACATGCTGCATCCCGCGTATCACGCGTCACTAACGGCAGACGTGATCTCGGATCAGAACAACGAGTTTCCGATCTATCCGGAGTCCGCCACAAGAAGGTTGCTGTGGGATGCATGGTTACCGGACGCGTTCCTGAATCCACACGGATACCCAACGCACGAGTGGGTGCAGCCCTTCAGCGAGTACAGCTCGTGGGTGATTACGCGCATGGGCGCGGAGACAGGGCGTACGAACTGGGTGCCGCGTGGATGGTTTACCAGCCTGAGCTACCTGGGCGACGATGAGCATCCGAAGAGCCGCATTGTGACGTATGCCCTGCGCGAGAAGATCGTCGGCGAGATGGCGAAGACTCCCGGCGTTCTGGAGATGAATGCGCGCGAGAACGGCCGATATGAGCGCTATCAGCACTGGGACGCTGAAAGTTATCAACAGCCGATCTACAAAGGTGTACGCATCAACATGGCTTTGCGGGGGATCAATAGCGACGAGGATCGCGGTCGTGGTGGAGCATCGTCGGTGGGCATTGGTGGTTTGATGGTGCGGTATCCGGAGATCACCTATGACGATGGATATACCGAGGCGCCCGACGAGACCGCGTATGGCCGATTTCTGCACCTAGTCGCATCTGCGGGATTGGCTTACGACCATGCCCACTTGGACTATATGAGCGAAGGCAAGCTGAACATCAAGCGCACACAACACGATGCTGGAGATGGAGTGACATGGCACGTGGAGCGGACACGGCCGATCATGCCCTTGACTCCACCGCCGGTGCCCCATGCCGACGGTGTGAAGGAGTAGCGGATGCCGGCTGGGACGGAGTCTATGGACGAGGAGCGAGACAACTGGCTCGCGCAACTCGATGCGAAGGAGCGGTTAACGCTGGTCGCTACGTTTGCCGGATGGATGCTGGACGGAATGGATGTCATGGTTTACAGCTTTGTGCTGCCGACGCTGGTGGTGTTGTGGCACATCAGCGAAGGACAGGCAGGATTGCTGGGGACTTCGGCTCTGCTGCTGTCGTCCGTCGGCGGCTGGCTGGCAGGTCTGGCGTCGGACCGGTGGGGGCGTGTGCGTGTGCTGCAGTTGACGATCGTGTGGTTTGCGCTCTTTACGTTTCTAAGCGGATTCACGAATACGTTTCAACAGCTATTTGTGGTTCGCGGTTTGCAGGGCCTGGGCTTTGGCGGAGAGTGGGCCGTGGGTTCGGTGCTGATCGGCGAGAAAATTCGCGCAAAATATCGGGGACGGGCCGTGGGAACAACCCAGAGCGGATGGGCAATCGGCTGGGGCATCGCGGCGCTGTGTTACACGATCTTCTTTAAACTACTGCCGGTAGGAATGGCATGGCGCGCGATGTTCTGGATCGGGCTTCTGCCGTCTCTGTTGGCGGTCTGGGTGCGAAGCCACGTCGATGAACCGGAATTGTTTGAGCAAGGCCGCAAACTACGCGCGCTGGCTTCGTCTGCACATTTCCTCAAGATTTTCTCACCGCCGATGCTGCGTACGACGCTTCTGGCATCGCTTGTGGCGCTAGGTGCGCAGGGCGGATATTACGCGTTGAATACTTTTCTGCCGCTGTACTTGAACGCTCGCGGGCTGTCAGTGACGACGACGGGCGGATACCTGATGGTCGTCGTCGCGGGATCGTTCACGGGCTATCTCACAAGCGCGCATCTTGCGGATCTAATCGGCAGAAAGTGGTCGTTGATACTTTTTGCCGCAGGCTCCTTTACAGCAATTGCGGTCTACACTATTGTGCCATTGAGCAATGAAGCAACACTGTTCTTGGGTTTTCCTCTCGGGTTTTTCCCGTCCGGATCCTTCAGCCCGATGGGAAGCTTTTTCACGGAGATGTTTCCCACTTCGTTGCGTGGGTCGGGGCAAGGATTTACCTATAATCTAGGGCGAGGAGTCGGCGCGTTGTTTCCCAGCTTCGTCGGTTACTTCAGCGCGCACATGCCGCTAGGGAGGGCGATTGCTATGTTCGCAATTATTGCCTATGTCCTCATGGTGGTTAGCGTTGTGCTGCTGCCGGAGACACAGGGGCGTGAATTGTCTGAACTAGACTAGTACTACTGCGTTACAAACGGAGCGCACCGCAGAAGGGACAACGGCAGAGC
>VFSW01000910.1_pt1 | contig 43745 bp, 40 predicted proteins | sample 5358111 | NCBI WGS metagenome assembly VFSW01 (sample SAMN11554181, study PRJNA540505) | mine drainage metagenome | isolation source: sediment from site ElyBrook_90M | place: USA: Ely Copper Mine, Vershire, VT | collected 2017
CCCTACGGTTAGGACGCGATAAATCGGTCCCTACGGTTAGGACGCGATAAATCGGTCCCTACGGTTAGGACGCGATAAATCGGGTAAAATGACATGGTAAATTGGCCCTGACAGGGTTAGTGCATGCTATATTCTATCCCAAGGGACAACCAGTTCCATAATGATTGCCAACAGAATGCCCATCACCTGCCCATTTTCTACCAGCGGGCGTGCAATCGCGGGAATGGTGTCGAAGGCTGTGGCGGGCGTGTTGAGCAGCGCAATACCAAGCAGAACGGGTGTGGCGATGCGATAGATTGTTTTGAACGAGAACTTGATGCCTTCCAGATTTGTCAGGGCCGCGCCAAATAATTGCAGGTAGGCCACAAATAATACGGCATCGCCGACGCTTACGGGGAGCGAGGCGAAGAGTTGGCTCAGGACAGGAATGATGCCGAGCAGGATAAAGAGACCAGCAGCGATCAGAAATGGGCGGCGATCAAAAATGCGTGTGGCGCGCAAGAAGCCGAGCGATGAGGTATAAGGTGCGTAGGGAACCAGCCCCAGGATGCCCGCCACCAGCGAGCTAAAGCCGGTAATCACAAAAGAACGGCGATAATGCATCGCTTTGATCGGTTCTTCAAGCAGTTGACCGGCCCCCTCTAGCGAGGCATAAGTATTGCTCAGGCTAATCAGGCCCGCGAGGATAACGGCGGTAATCACACCTGGGTCAAAGGCTGGTGGTCCCCAGGGAAAGAGAGCGAAAATGGCATTGCCCGCAGGTGTCTGTGTGGCAACCTGTCCAGGAATGAAGAGGCGAAAAGCGATCCACCCGATGATAATGCCAATGAGCAGCGCGAGGTTGCTGATGATGCCACGTCCACGAATGCTCAGAATGAAAACGAGCAGGACGAGCAAAATAGAGAGGAGGGCAATGGCTGGGTTGATCGTTGTGCTGTTGGCAAGCCCTAGCATGCCCTTGAAAAAGATCGTCGTCAGTTGCGCTCCTAGCAGAAAATAGAACGTGCTGGTGACGATGGGTGTGAAGAGACGGCGCATCCACCATGCGGCCCCAAGTAGACCGAGCAAGATCACGAGCAGGCCAGAAAGCATAATGCCGACGGCGAGACTGCCCCCTAGCGCAGTTAATGACTGGCCAGCCGCCGCCGTGCTGGCGACAATGCTGAGAATAAAGCCCCACCAGAGGCCCGCATGACCCTCCATCAGCGGAAAACGATGTCCAACGAGTGCTTGCAAAATGCAGGCGATGCCCGTGTAAATAAATGCGCGCTCCAGTGAGGCGGTCACGACAGCGGGTGGAAGATGAAACGCATTGCCGATAGAGATTGGAATAACAACAATGTTGGCAAACATGAAGAAAAGCCACTGTAGTCCTGCCAGCAGCGTTGTAAGGGAGGCGGCAACACCGTTGCTACGAACCTGTTGCACGAGAGTAGTCCTTTCTGCGCAGATGAGTTATCGCTGTATACTATAGCACATTCATGCAGAAATTTCTACGGCAAAATTCCGTTGTTTGAAATATCTTTCCGTTGTTTGAAATATTTTTCGTATAAAGGCACAAAGAGCGATGATGACCACGCTGAGGGACGCGACTATGCTCTTACACAACGCGTATCCTCAGAGCGGTCACGGCATGGAAGCTTTTGAGATAGCCTTAGTGTTGTTCTAGTGCGGGCGTGTTGCCGAAGATACGCTGCATACGCGGGATGGGAGCCGCCCAACGGACTGCGTTGCTGATGACACGCTGCACATCGGGATGGTGATAGGTGGGAATTGTTTCGTGACCAGGACGGAAATAAAAGATTTTGCCCTGTCCGCGTGTATAGCAGCAACCGCTTCTAAACACTTCTCCGCCACTAAACCAACTGACGAACACTAACGTTTCAGGCGCGGGAATATCAAAATGCTCGCCGTACATCTCTTCGTGTTCAAGCTCGATATACTCGCCTAGTCCTTCGGTGATAGGATGACCGGGTGCGACCACCCAGAGACGTTCGTGATCGTTACTCTCACGCCATTTCAGATCACAGGTTGTTCCCATTAGGCGTTTGAAAATTTTGGAGAAGTGGCCGGAATGTAGCACGATTAGTCCCATGCCATTGAACACGCGCTGCTGGACGCGCTCAACGATTTCGTCGCTCACGTCCTTATGTGCCATATGTCCCCACCATGTAAGAACGTCTGTCTGGTCAAGTACCTCCTGTGTTAAACCATGTTCTGGCTCATCGAGCGTTGCGGTCCGCACCTGAAATCCGCTCGTCTGTAACGCTTGCGCAATCACGGTATGAATACCATCGGGATAAATAGCAGACACTTTAGGGTTACGGCGTTCGTGCCGATATTCATTCCAGACGGTCACTCGTATTGCTGTGGTCATTTTTCTATCCTTCTCTGTTGCTAGATGCGTGTTTCCTTTGTTCTGCTAAAGAAACACTGAGTCACGATTTCCCTTTCTTTATACCGCAATTATCTCAAGACCGCTACTCTTTTCTTGTGCTATGCAGGAGCGTCCTTGCAAAACGATCTCATCTGGTAGATACTGAGAGTACGTAGCCAAATTTGTGAGGAGGTCCCACCGTTATGACAGGCACTATCAACTACCGTGCAACCAATGTTGCGCCAGACCCACTGGATTATTTTCTTAAAGAAGAGGCCACGCATGCGTATGTGCGCGTCTCTGATGTCGTATTGCGTGCTAACCAGAAGACAACGGATGTCTTCAGCCGCTTGATTCGTTTTGGAACGAACAGCAATTGGAGCCATACGGCACTGTTGTATCTGCTAAGTGACCCCCATCAAGGCTTCGACAACACTTTTTTGGTCGAAGCGATGACAACAGGCATTCGTGTGGCAAGTTGGCGTAATGAGGTGATGCCGTTTGAGCAGTTCACGGTCGGCATCCGCCGCCTTCCGCTAGACTGGTATGTGGAAACACCCCAGGAAGCCGCGTCGCACAATCCACATGACCCAGAAGATACTCATGGTATCGCCTACCTGCGTCATATACGTGGCATGGCTGTCGATCAGATCAACAACCTATATGACCAAGATGTGATTGATGAACTGACGGCACTCTATGTCAAACGACTTGCCGACTATTATCACGTGCGGACTCTCTCCGATGTGGCCAACAATATTGCGCAATGGTTTGCAAAACGGGACGCGCAGCATAATCTTGATTCGTCTGTCACACGCTTTATTTGTAGTGGTTTAGTGCAGTATAGCTTTTTTGCTGCGTTGCGTCGCCGGATCATCAATGCACTTGCTGATCCAAACCCGGCAGTGCATGACGTCGCAATGCAAAACTTGAGTAACATACCACGTATCATCTTTCGCACTGACCAAGAGGGGGTTATACCCGACTATATCCAACAGATTCAGGCTGGCAAGCTCAAAATTAGCGATGATGTGCCGGCGCGTGTGATCAACTTTTTGAAAACAACCACGCCCGCCGATGTAAACTTGAGTCAAAATTTGACGTGGCGTTATGTGATCTATGCAGGAGCTGTCTGGCAGATTGATGAGGCTCCTGCTGGCTATGTCCCACAGAGTCAAGGTGAGCAGGCGGTATTGGCACTGATGAAGCCGATGCATCCTGGACAAGCCTAGAAAATTGGAACGATATGCTGCATGTCGCGGAGCATGACCCTGTTGTCGCTTTTATGCTGGCGCGCTATCCACAGCGTGCTAGCATACAAACGCTTTTTTATCTTGGTTTTGATCGCCTTGCCCTTACCAGCACGCCCGGCTTACGTTTCTGGCGTCTGCTAGGTGTGGGGCAAGGACGTGTTTTTGACCCACATCCTGATCTGCAACGTTCTGCACTGTTTACCGTCTGGGATTCGCTTGCGGCGTTGCAACACTTTGAAGCACAATCCCGGCTAATGCAGCGTGTAAGGCGACAGAGTGAAGAGGTGTGGAGCGTGCAAATGCTCCCTGTGCGCTGGCATGGTACATGGGGTGGTGGCGATCCTTTTGCACGCTTTACGCCAGCCCCTGCGCCAACGCCCGGACCCTGGGTGATTTTAACCCGCGCCACGATCTATGCTACGAAAGTGCGCACCTTCCTTGCTGCCGTGCCCCTGGTCGCGCAGCATCTGCTTCAACAGCCGACACTGCTCAACTCAGTGGGCGTCGGTGAGGCTCCTTTTTTCTATCAAGCAACGCTGAGCCTGTGGCGCACCTTGCCCGATATGATGGCTTTTGCCTATGGCTCGGCCCCACATAGTGAGGTTGTGCGCAGAACACGCCGTGAAAACTGGTATAAAGAAGACCTCTTTGTCCGTTTTCGCCCCGTTGCCGCTCAAGGCACATGGGATGGCGTGAATCCGCTGGCTGAGTGCAACAATGCAGGCGACTTAGGAGCCTGTACTGAATAGCAGTATCAACTGAACAAGCATGTAAATCGCGCATGCAACGTGTATGGTCACTCCCAATACCTGAGAATGGTTATGCAGTAATCCGCGTCCCAGCAGAAATGTCACCATCAGCGCACTAAAGGCGATCATTTGCATGACTGGTAATATGGGTGATAGCGATGTTAAAAACATAATACCAGTAAAAAATGTGAACAAGGGAAGCAGCAAGAGCGGTAGTAGTGCTATTTTGGTAGAGCTGCGTGTGTTCAACAGGAAAACCGCAGTGGCAACGCAGGCGAGCGCGAGCGTCAGTTGGCCCTCAGTGCGCAGAAGTGTGTCGGTAAGGGCTGTAAACGTATGTGCTAGCAAGGCGAGCGGTGTGGTGTAGAGAGCAGTGAGCGTTACAATCAAAGGAAAAGGTGAGCCATAGGCCATACTGCACGTGATACTCCATAGAAATATTCCGAATCCTGCTGGTAACAGGAAGATGAGCAGGTTGCTTTCGATACGTGCCCATGAGCGATGCTGCATGAGCTGTATGAGAGAAATTATGAGCAATAATAACGGAACCAGTCCCCAGGCCTCGTAGCTTGCCAGTGTTGCGAGACAAACACAGATTGCAGCTAGCACCAAATCCTTTAAGTGTTCGTGTTGGCTCCAGCGTAAAAAGTAATAGATACTGATCGTGGTGGTGGTGAGTGTCAGCAATGTATTGTCTGGTGTGCTTTGTAGAGCAAGCACGCTGGGGTTACTGACGAAAATGAGTGTACCGATGAAACTTGCGCGACTGTCCTTGCTGATCTCGTAGCCTATTAAAAAGAGATAAGCTGTTGCTACGATATAGCTGAGTGTAGAGGGGAGGCTACCAGCCAACCCATTATGCCAGAGCGTTGCATTCCAGATCAGTGGGAACGCTAGCAGGGCTTGTAGCGGAAGCCATGTGCTGTGTTGCGCACTTTGCATAAAACTGCCGAAACCCGTCAGCAGGGCATGGCTGAGTGCGAGATTCATGCGTGCATTGGTATTGATGAGGATCAGATGCTGGTGCAGGGCATACCAATTTGAGAGCAGACTAGTGAATGTGGCAATGAAGAGCAAAGAGATCAGCCAGGGATAGTAGGGCGGGCGTTTATGTGAGAGCAAGCTGGCCCGTTCTAAAGGTGAGAACGCGGGCAACGGTTGCGTAATCATGCCTTCGATGGCGGCCTGAACAGAGGGAAAGGTGAGCATTTGTAGGGCGACGTGTTGTTTGCTAGCGGCAAGAATGTGTGCCTGACGCTCTAACGTGAACTGTTCATCTGGTAATACCTCGGCAACCAGCGTCGCCGCATCTTGCCATGTGACAGCCGTCTCAGTCTCATCATCCTCTGTATGTTGCGTCAGATGGAGGCCGTGGACAGTTTTTTCCCAATAGTGCGGTTTGGTAATCAGTTGGATCAGAGCCATTGTTGCCGCGATACTGCCCATAATCCAGTAGAGCGGGACGAGCAGTGTCCATTTGACGAGTGCATAATGTTGACGACGCATGCAGGCAATCAGATAGACATAGCCATAGAAGAAATTGCCTAGAATGAGACAGATCAGGCTGATGAGTAGAACGGGCGGGGGAAAGATATGGCTATAGAATGGGCCTGCGATGGGGCGTAAGAGCAGCGCAGAGAGCAGAAAGAGCCAGAGAAGCGGGTTAATAAAGAGAACAGCAGATTTGCCGCCAATAATCAGTTGGAGCGAGATAAATTCACGATAGCGTCGATGGCGTAAATAGTGCCAGGGTTCGCGCATATGAACCAGATAGGTTTGCATATAGCCTTTAATCCAGCGCGAGCGTTGGCGGATCCAGTTTTTAAATTGCGAGTTTGCTTCCTCATAGGTAGTGGAGTTAAGCACAACTGTATCGAGACGAAACCAGGAGAGGCGTAAACCCAGGTCGCAATCTTCTGTGACATTGAAGGCATCCCAGCCACCGAGGGCGCGAATAACCTGTGTGGGGAAGTGGTTGGATGTGCCACCCAGAGGCAGCATAAAGCCCGCTTGTTGTAATCCAGGTAAGATGAGATCAAACCAGAGTGAATACTCGGCGGTGAACCAGCGCGTTAAGATATTCTGATCGGGGTTATAAAAATTGAGTTTGGCCTGTACACAAGCTACTTGTGGCCCATGCTTGGCAAAGGTGAGTACAGCTTTTTTTAGTTGCAAGGTATCTGGCTTATCTTCGGCATCATAAATGACCACATACTGCCCATTGGCCTCTAAGAGTCCATAATTGCAGGCGCGTGGTTTGGTGCGTGGAGAGCCAGCAGGAACGGTCACCACTGTAAAATGGGCGGGGAGATGAAGAGCCAGAATAGCCTGTCGTGTTTCGAGATCATCTTCCTCGGTAAGAAAAAGAATTTGCAATTGCTGGGTAGGATAATCCAAGTCTTTCATCGCTTTGACGAATTGTGGCACAATCGAAACTTCCTTGTAGAGCGGGCAGAGAATCGTGTAGGTCGGCCAGTCCGCGTCTTTGAGGGCCTGTAGAATCGTTTCATCAACCTGTTCCTCTGGATTGTGGCGCAAGGTCCCGAGGGCGAGGGCAAAGTCGAGGATGAGATGCAGCATGTAGAAGATACTGATAATAGTGAATGCGATGCTCAAGGTGAGAGTGGGTTGCCAGAGCAAAATACCGAGCAAGCTTGCGGCCAGTATGCATAAGGTCACGATCTGCTTACCTGTCACTGTTCTGAGGGCGGAATATTTGTAACGAAATGGCGCAAACGTTTGGATGTGTTGCCCGTTGATCTCAACCTGCTTTGTGGCATGGTCAATGTAGGCGTTGATCTCTTGAAGCGTATCGCCGCGTTGGGCCAGATGTGACTGCGCAGCAAGCCAGGTTGCGTAGCGCACGATTTGTTCTTGGACTTGGGTGAGGTCAATTGTTTGGCCCGTAACTGCCCTGGCCAGCATATTTGTCTGGTGGGTTCTATTTTTAGCGATTTGCGTCTCTTGCAACATTTCTGCCTCCTTAAACAAGCGTGCGATAGTGCTTGAGAATAATAGCTGTGGCTGGTTGTCCTGCGAGTGAGAAACGCCCAACGTCGTGCCATCCCCAGAAATAGATGCCGTGAATAGCTGTGTCTGTAGGGATGCTGGTTAATGCTGCATCACAAGCGGCGGCCTGCTGAGCCGGGTCAGGTAGCGTATTCGTCTCCTGCTGCCAGGTATGGTAGAGAGTATCCTTGCTATTGCGATAACCAATTTCGGAGATGAGTAGTGGTTTGCCAGACTGATGTGCAAAATCGTCAAGAGCGGCTTTGATGGTTATTTGCCAGAGGGTTGTCAGGTTTGGTGGTTGTGTGTATGTAGGTATTTCTTCGAGAGAAATATACTCGGAGACACCGAGTAGCGAGAGGGTCGGATTGTGCATCCACTGAGGGATAGGATAAGTGAGTGCTGTCCAATTCAGATCATAGCTGAGTGTACCTGTAAAAACTGCATGCACGTGTGCGATAAGCGTGTTCCAAAGGCTATCTGGGGCATATTGTTGCAGCCATTCTTCTTCTGTGCCGATAGCAAGCTGTTCAACCTGCTCCTGTTGAGCGACTTTGAGATAGGGTTGGAGTGTGTGTAAATAGCTGGCAAACCATGCCTGCTCCTGCTGGGATGTGCTGAAATGAATATCGCCTGCCCAGGCATCGGAACCGTTCACGGTAATGAGTGGTGTCACGAAGACATGGTAGCCGTCGTTGTGAGCAATGCGTACACCTTCTGCAAACGCTGTGAGCGTTGGTGTACTTTGGTTGGTGTGGACATTGGTTGAGGTCAGCGTATCTTGCACAAACAGGATCGGCATCTCTAACCAGCGATTGCCGATTTGTGTGTGCATTGTTTGTAACCCTGTGACCCAGCCAATATCGCTATAGCTATAGCCATTGGCTGTCCAGCGTGGGAAGGCCATGCCTGTTTGAAATTGCGTACTCTGCGTGAGCGGCGTCGCTCGCGTTGGTGTAGAGGGCAATGAAGTTGCCTGTTCCGTGAGGAGCGTATGCTGCTGACTTGCGATAGATACGGGTATGGCGATACCAAGAAAGATAAAAAGTATACAAGCAATAGAAAGAAAGAAACGCTTCTTTGATACTTTGTAACGCATACCGGGACTTTCCTTTCTGATAAAGCTCCTCTTATAGAAAGGTATCGGTATGCTTTGCACATCTCTTGATGTGGGGCGATAGAGGCGCAACCACGTCAGCTTTGTGCAAGGGAGCGTTCATTAGTATGAGAGGCTCCAGTGTGTGAGCTTGTATTTTCTGTGCTATCGCGGTTTTCAGGAGTTGCGCTTTATGTTCTATCGTATTGTTTATCAAAAGTCTATGCTAGTAATTAGTGTTTTAGCGGTTGTGGTGATGCTTTATATGAGTGGTAGCGTGATGGTATCCGATGTCTATGCATCTACAAAACCTAAGCCGAAACCTAAAGCAACGCTAACGCTGAATATTCCATGTGGGCCATTAGGTGTCAGATTAACGGTAAAGGGGAAAAATTTTCACGCGGGACAAGCCAGTTTGAGCTATGTCGATGCACTGAACGTCCCTGGCATTTTTGCAGCTCCCAGCGATAATCGAGTACAAGTTGCGCAAGATGGCACGTTTACAAGCACGAATGTGATTTTGCCTGTGACTGGTCCTGTTGGGACGTGGAAGATTGTAATAACCGATAGCGTGGGAATGGTTGTGAGTGCTGGATATGCAGTATTGGCAGCTCCTGGCATTGCAGCAGCAGGCCCACCGACACTCGTGATCAATCCTCTCAGTGGTAAGCCAGGGGATTTGGTCGCATTCACAGGCAATAACTGGCTGCCGCAGGGGACAAGCGTGACTTTGCGCTTGCAGGTTGGCACGACAACGATAGCACTGTTTGGGAGTCCATTGCTCGCGGACACAAACGGAGCTATTATGGGGTCATTTTCTGTGCCACAGGGCCTCGATCCCACACAGAGCGCGGCAACGGTGAGCGCAGTGGATGCGAGTAATGCGTTGCAAGCACAAACACCGCTCACATTGCTCAATCTGGTGCCGACGCCGAGTGTCAGCCCGACACCTGCGATAACGCCAACGCCGCGCAGTGTTGCATATAGTGTCCCATCGACGGGTGGCCCAGGTGGCGGGCTATTCGCGCTGTTGGGCGGTGACACCACGATTATCGTGCTTCTGATCGTGGGGGGTTCCCTGGGCATTGCTGCTTTGATGTTGATCTTATTTCTGGTTCCCTGGGGAGAACGAGAACGAGAACGAGAACGACGACAAAAGCCCCTACGTAGTAGACAGTGGTAGGGGGCATGGACTATACTATGCCATGATAGATGCGAAAACAATGCCAGAGTACAGGACAGTGTCTCTGGTCTCTTCATTTGCAGCAGGTTCTCTTTGAGAAGGAATGACATGGCAGACGACTATGATGTATTAATAGTAGGGGGTGGCCCTGCTGGTTTGGCGGCAGCGGAGGCAGTTGCTCGCCAGGGTGGGCGCGTGCTGGTACTGGAGCGGCAGAACGAAATTGGCTATCCGGTGCATACCAGTGGTGGTAGTTGGGTCAGCGATATGAAGGCTCTTGGTATTCCAGAGCATCTGTATCACCCCGTCAACAATGTGGTCTTTGTCTCACCGCAACGCACGGTTCCTCTCACGTATCAACCAGCAGTGGCCTGCGTGCTGGATGTGCGTGGCGTGTATCAGTATCTTGCGGGCAAAGCGATTGCGGCGGGCGCACTTGTGCGTATGCGCCATACTGTAGAGCAAACCCTGCTCGAAGATAGGCGTATCGTGGGTGTGACTGTGAAAAATCATCTTGGTGAGCGTTTAAGCGTGCGTGCAGCAGTGACGATTGACGCCAGCGGATTCTCGCGCCATCTCGGTGTGCGCACAGAGATGGGAGCGGCCTTTCATCGTTATGGCTACGGCGCAGAATATGATCTCTACGCTCCACATTACCCACAGGATGAGCTGTTTCTGATGATGGGCAGTGCTGTTGCGCCGCATGGCGACGCCTGGGGCTTTCCTCGTGGGAATGGGCGGGTGCGGCTGGGTGTGGGTGTGTTGCATCCTGATTGCGATGATGATGCACGGGCCTATCTTGAGAGCGTCATGACGATGCCGCAGTTGCGTGAGAAATTGCAGGGGGCCAGCCCCGTCGAATATCACACGGGACTGTTCCCCTCAGAGGGAGCAGTGGAACGCTTTTCGCGCGATGGCCTGTTGCTGGCAGGTGATGCCGGTGGGCATGGCTCGACGCTCGTTGGCGAGGGCATTCGTTTTGCTATCTATGCTGGTCAGATGGCCGGAACAGTGGCCATACAGGCGGTGCAGGCAGGCGATAGCTCGGCAACCTTTCTGGAACGTTTCGATAAGCAGTGGCGTGCGCGCTTTGGACGTGATATGGAGATTGCTTACATGATTAATAAGCATATTGCGAACTACAGCGATGAGCAGTGGGATCATGCACTGGACCTGATGAAACGTTTGACTCCTGCTCAGATGGCACAGGCATTGCGTGGGGATTTCACGGCTGGTCTGGTGATGGGCGTGTTAGCGCGCAATCCCGGCTTGCTCGCAACAGGTGGAAAACGCTTCTTAGACCTCATGTTGGAACGTATCAATAAACCAACACTCGCATCGGCAGAGAGCTAATCTTGGGCGGGTAGCCGTTTGTGATGCGAAAAAACTTGAGATTTGTTTGTGATCTCAACCTAAAATCAGGAATACCCATCTCTCTGTAGGTGTTACAAAGAATAGGCGTGTATTTCACTGCTTTTATCACTCATTTCAAGGAGTTCTCTGTGTCAGATTTGACTGTGCAAAGTCCAAAAACGGACCAGAAGATTGTGATGTATGCCACTGCATGGTGCGGTGATTGCCGGATGGCAAAACGCTGGTTTGATGCGCATGGCGTTTCATACGACTATATTGACATCGAAAAGGATGAGCAGGCGGCTGAAGCTGTATTGCGTCTCAACGGTGGCATGCGTTCAGTACCCACAATCTTGTTTCCCGATGGTTCTGTGTTGGTCGAGCCAAGCCCACGTGAGCTAGCTGCTAAATTCGTGCGCTAAGTTCATCTACATGTTTTATGCTCCTGCTTTCTGACTACGAAGCAGGAGCATTTTGTGTAAGACGAACAAATTTCCTATTGCCTGGTTGCAAAGGTATCGTTTTTGAGGCGTTTGGCATAGAATATACAGAGGTAGATGATATGAGTGATCTCAGAATGAGAGATAGGTGATGAACAGGCAAGCAGGGTTAGAGTATAGCCCGATTTATCTTGACTATAACGCAACGACACCAGTTGACCCGGCGGTCGTAGATGCGCTATTGCCGTACCTGACGCAGCAGTTTGGTAACCCATCAAGTACGCATCACTATGCGCAGGCTCCGCGTCGGGCTATGGGACTGGCGCGTGAGCAGGTGGCACAATTACTGGGTTGTGCATATGATGAGCTTATTTTCACAGGGTGTGGCTCAGAGAGCGATACGCTCGCAATCCGCGGCGTGGCATTGGCGCGCCAGGCCAAAGGAAAACATATTATCACCCAGGTTACAGAACATCCAGCAGTGATCAACGTTTGTCATGCTCTTGAACGGTTGCATGGTTTTCGTGTCACCTATCTGCCAGTGGATGGCTTCGGGCAGGTGAAACCGTCTGCGGTTGAAGCCGCAATTGAAGCTGAAACGGTCCTTGTGACGGTGATGCATGCGAATAATGAAACTGGAACGCTCCAGACGATAGCAGAGATTGCGGAAATTGCTCACCGGCATGATGTGCTTGTCCATACGGATGCCTCGCAGTCAGTTGGGAAAATTGCCACGCAGGTGACGGCACTGGGTGTCGATTTATTAACGGTAGCAGGCCATAAAATATATGCACCAAAAGGCATCGGTGCGCTTTATGTACGGCGTGGGCTAGCATTAGAGCCAGCTATTTATGGTGGTGGGCAGGAAGCGGGCAGGAGAGCAGGCACGGAGAACGTCGCTTCTATGGTGGCTCTGGGCAAAGCGGCAGCATTGGCACATCAGCAGCTCGAGAGCAGTGGGCAACGCTTGCTGCAATTGCGTGACCTCTTGCAGCAGCGTTTGGAGCAGTATTTACCGGGTCAGGTCTCTCTCAATGGACACCCTGTGCTACGTTTGCCGAATACTCTCAATGTGAGCATTGCTGGCGTGGTGGGCGAAGATGTGCTGCATGCCACGCCGCAGATTGCCAGCTCAACTGGTTCGGCTTGTCACGAGGGTGATACCGAGCCTTCAGCAGTCTTGCTGGCGATGGGTCTCTCGCGTGAGCGCGCCCTTGGGGCCTTGCGCTTGACGCTGGGACGCTGGACTTCAGAGGCAGATGTGGAATACGCCGCAACATTGCTAGCACAAACTGTAGCTTCTCTGAGAGAGAGGCGGTAAAATAGAATGACGTATATGCCGCTGATAAACTGATACAGTGGTCGCACGTTAGCATTTCCGATGTTTAGAAGGAGAACGCATACCATGACCATTGGCGAGCCGAGAATGCATTATCCTGTCCCACCTGCTATCGAGCATCCAGAACTTCTTACCTATAGAGCAGAGTTTCCCATTCTGCAACGGAAAACCTATCTGAATAGCTGCTCATTAGGCGCGCTCTCTGTTCGTTCCATGCAAGGCATCGAACAGTTTATGGAGATGTGGAACGAATGGGGAGCGCACGCATGGTATGAAATCTGGTTAGGCGAAATTACAAAGGCTCGCCATAAGTTTGCTGCTTTGATTGGAGCGCAGGTTCACGAGGTTGCAATAGCCCCGAGTGCCTCTGCTGCCTTGAGTTCGATTGCAACGGCCCTGGATTATAGCAAACGTAACAAGGTTGTCGTAGCAGACCTGGACTTCCCAACATTGGCGTATCAGTGGTTGGTCAAAGAGCAGTTAGGTGTAGAAAGCCATTTTGTGAAGAGCCTGGACCGTGTGACACTCACGCCTGCTCTATTTGAAGCGGTGGTAGATGAGCGGACTGCGCTGGTGGCAACCTCGCGTGTTTTCTATACCAGCGGGTTTATTCAAGATATTCGCGCAATAGCTGATATCGCCCATAAACAGGGTGCGTATATGCTGGTCGATGATTATCAGGGCACAGGGCAAATTCCTCTCAATGTCAATACGTTAGACGTAGATTTTCTGGTGACAGGCACGCTGAAGTGGTTGATGGGCGGCCCTGGTTTGGCGTTCGTCTATATTCGTGAGGGTTTATTGCCCTTGATTCAACCGACGATCACCGGCTGGTTTGGGCATCGCGAGCAATTCCAATTTAATGTGGAAGAATTTACTTTTCGCGCAGATGCCGCAAGAATTGAGATGGGAACGCCCGCAATGCCAACTATCTATGCTGCCAATGGCGGCCTGGATATTGTGCAGGAGATTAGCGTAGAAAGCATTTGTGAGCGCACGCGCTATCTCACCAACGATCTGATTGCGCAAGCCCGTGAGCATGGATGGACCGTACATGCGCCACTGGAGCCAGAATATCGCAGTTCGATTGTGATGCTGGAGCTTGAGCAACCACAACAGATCGTCAAAGAACTGGTCGCACGTAACATCATTGTCGATTATCGGCCTGGGTTATTGCGTATCTCACCATACTTTTATAACACAATTGAAGAAAATGCGATTGTAATCAATGCAATCGCGGAAATACTGGCAAAAAGAGCATAAGCAGAGAGCTAATTTACGGAGGAGAAAGAAATTATGGTCTGTCCAAATTGCCGCGCTGAATATGAAGTAGAAGACATGTATTGTTGCCATTGTGGTGCGGACTTGGCGTTATCGTCAACCGGCCTTGTGGCGATGAAGAAAAATCTGCCCGCCGTGTGGAGCAATCCTGCACTCCCACGTGGTGTTGCCGCGGGAGTGGGTGCAATTGCGATTGGTGTTGGTATCGAACTTTTGCGACGCAGTTTGTTGGCGCGTCTGGCCACCCCAAAAGGGGCGGTCGAGACAGCTTTACCGGTATTGCATGGTCTTAAAGACCTTTTATTGCCGCAGAATGAAAAACCATTAAAACTGACGAAAGGCTTTGAAGTTCAAGAAACTATTGTGTATATGCGACGGGTGATTCGTCGATAAACTGCTCTATAGTTACTAGAGAAGAGTTGCGTATGGCGTTACTATTGCGTGAAAAACATGTCCGAGCTTTGTTGAGTATGCAAGAGACGATAGTGGCGTTAGAGGATGCATTGAATGCGCTAGCGCAGGGAAAGGCTGAGAGTCAACCGCGTACCCGACTGGCAGTTGCGAATGGCGTCTTGAACATGCTGATAGCCGCCGCCCCAAGTTTTGGTGTCGTGGGTTTTAAAACCTATACAGCATTTCGGGAAGGCGTGCGCTATGCTGTCTTCTTGTTTAGTGCGCAGGATGGGCAATTGCTGGCCGTAGTCGAGGCTGATCGCTTAGGGGCTATGCGTACTGGGGGCATGAGTGCCGTCGCAACCAAATATCTTGCGCGCCCCGATGCAACGATTGTCGGTTTGATTGGAACAGGCAATCAAGCGGTGACGCAATTGATGGGGATATGCGCAGTACGCTCGATTTCGCTTGTGTATGTGTTCAGTCGTCATCAACGCGAGCGCGAATTCTTTTGTCAAGAGATGCAACGCTTATTAAATGTGCAGGTGATTCCTGTTATCACGGCCAGGCAAGCGGTTGAACCTGCTGACATTTTGATTACGGCGACAACGTCGGCAGAGCCTGTTTTGTATGGTGAATGGCTGAAGGCGGGTTGCCATATCAACGCGATTGGCTCCAATTGGCCTCATCGGCGCGAGCTGGATTTCGCAACGTTGCAACGCAGTCAGGTCATTGTGACAGATTCGCCGGACCAGGCTCAGGAAGAGGCTGGTGATTTCATTATTCCCGCCAATGAAGGCTTGTTTGATTGGGAGCGCGTGCATAATCTGGCTGATATCGTTAGCGAGTTGCGTGTAGGAAGAGCATCAGCCCAGGATATTACACTGTACAAAGGTCTGGGTATTGCGCTAGAAGATGTTGTGACGGCTGCCCATGTATACTATCTTGCGCGTAAGCAAGGACTGGGTGAAGAGATTGATCTGCTACATTGATAAGATGCTGGAGCAGAGGCAGTCAGAAGGGATGACAAGCATTCTATGCCAGGACCGTATGGTATGGGCCATAAACGCGCTCCGTTTGCGCAAACAGCCGGTTTTTTGCTCCTACTGGCACTGCTCTTTTCTGCCTGTGCGCCGAATGCAGGTCTGTTAGGGGGTGGTACATGGCAGTATGTTGGTTTAGCGCAACCGATATTGGCTCTGACGGTGGATACGAATAATCCGCAACATCTCTATGCTGGTTCCATTACCCAAGGGGTGTATGTCTCGACCGACGGTGGGCAACACTGGAGTCAGCAGAATATCGGTTTGCCTCTCCATGCCGCCATTCATGCACTGTCTTTTGATATTCCTGACAAAAAGCTCTACGCGGCTACCTCGCAGGGATTATTTGTCAGCACCAATGCCGCACAGCAATGGCATCTCGTCAGTGCCTCATTGCCTGCCGATAGCTACACGGCCCTGGCTTTCGATGTCAATGCCTCGCCGGATATTTATGTGGGAACGGCACAGAAGGGCGTGTGGATGAGCCAGGATGGGGGAACGGATTGGACACAGCGCAGTAGTGGCTTGCCATCGCATGCTGTGATTGAGAGTCTGGCTCTTGACCCCATCTCACATCTCCTATGGGCTGCGACTTCAGTTGGTGTCTATCATGCCGATGCACTGGGTGCGCATTGGCAGGCGGCAAATAGCGGTTTGCCAAATGGAACGATCTTTATCGTTGTGCCTGCCGCCGCTAGCGGAGGGACAAACGGCTTGCTGTATGCTGGCACAAAATCAGGGGTATATTTTTCGCATGATAATGGTCTGCACTGGGCAACGAATAATCAGGCTCTGATCGGGGCTAGTGTTTTCTTTGTACTGCTCGATTTCCGCAGCACTAATGCTACAACTGTCTACGCGGGAACGTCAGTGGGCGCGTTTCGTAGCGATAATAGCGGCGTTGATTGGGCTGGTATCGCTACTGGTTTACCGCGTGATGGAGCAGTCTATGCGTTAACGTTAGGCGCAACAGGCTATGCGCAATTATATGCTGCGGAGGCGCAAGGACTGTATATCTTTCCGGGAAGTAGTGGCGGCTTTAGCCTCTCGCGTCTCTTGCCTCTATTGGTTATCTTGCTGCTCTTCTTTGTACTCTATCGTTTCACCATAGGCAAGCGCAATAGACAGCGCAAGCGTCCCCAGTCTGAAACTGCCACCGAGACGCCAGCACCCAAATAGTTATGCCTACTTGTCTAACCGTGTCATCAAAAATTGCAGTGTACAGGCTATATTATTGTCATGTACACCTGTGTAGAATGCATCCTCTGCCAGATTAGGCATGCTGGCGATCACTTCCCGAAAGGGATAGTTGATAAGAGCAGCACCCTGGGTGATCTCATCTTCGGTTGGCTTCTGCCGGTGCAGAAAGTCCTGGCAACGCTCTTCGAGGCTGCGTAGATAGGCCAGATTTTGTTCTACCATCGCGACTGTCGTGGTTTTGCCGTGTGAGCAGAGAACGCGCTGGGGATGTAAGCTCAAAAAATGTTCCAGCGTCTGGCGCATGGGTTGCACGCCTTCTTTGTCGCCAATAATAGGGATGGGACGTTCTACAGCATCGAACGCGAGCAAAAGTTGTAGTTCAGGAATCCATGCTGCGATATGGTCTGCGTGATGTCCTGGTGCGGGTAATAGTTCAAGCGTCAAGTCGCCGCCGTGTAGGGTCAAGCTGTGTGTGAAGGTGATGGTTGGCGGTAGCAGGACAACATGTTGAAAGACTGCGTAGCGTTGCTGGTACTCGTCCAACTCGGCCTGTGCCTCTGCTGAGCGCAGGCGTGTGAAACAGTGGCTATGCGCGATAATCGGTGCGCTCACCTGCCCATTGTGGCTGAAATAGCTGTTGCCCCAGGCATGGTCCCAATCGGCGTGGCTGTTGATGACCAAAAGTTGCCGTCCTGGAAGGACATCGTGTAGTTGTTCCACTACAAAAGCCATATCCTCGGGACAGAGCAACGTGTCGAGCAGGGCAACATAGCGGTCGGTAATGAGTGCGTATGCGTCAACCTCCAGATGTTCGCTTTCGTCAGGAGGGGCAAAGAGGCAGCGAAAAACGCGCACACGTGGGTCTCCCCCGGTCTCTGGCACAATACGCAACGTGTTTTGTAGCGGCATGGCAAAAACTCCTGTCTAGGTGAGGTTAGTGGTGCGCACCAATATAGGCGACAGCGAGATAGAGGAGATAGAGGAGCAGACAGACCAGTAGAAATGTGCCATAGCATGTCAAGCTCCAGGCACGACGGGTGTTAAGGGCTTGGCGCAGTTGTTCGACCATGTCAGGTGGGTCAAGCTCGATAGATGGTTGTAGTTCGAGTATATGAGGGAGCATTGCGCGAAAATCACGCGCATTACTCATGCCTTCTGCCATGATAATGGTTGTATCATCGTCCAGGTCTGCCATTAAAACGAGCTTGCTGGGATTGGGGTCGCCGGGTGTCAGAATCAGACGTTTAATACTGTCGAGCTGTAAGCGCAATTCCTGATCTTCTTCCTGACCCGTGACGACGAGTTGCGTATGATAAAGTTGTATCTCTTTGCCCATGCCAAAGCGCACTGTGCTGATGGGTGGTCTGCGGACAGCATCATTGTCGTTTTTGTGTTGTTCCATATCTTCTCTCTCGTTAAAATAGATCGCACCGTTCTGATTGTACAGCATCTCCTCTCTGTCGTCGAGGGTTTATGACTGATCTTTAAGACTGATCAATATAGCCATTTGGTAAAAAAGAGGCAAGAAGCTTGACAGGCTATATATCAAAATATTAAAATTTATGAAACAAGCAACTCTGTAATGTAAGGAACAACATGGTTCACGTTGGTCTGCTTGAAGATAATGCCCGTATAGCGCGCTTAAGCGCAACAATGTTACAATATACGGGTCATCAAGTCACAATTTACGAACATCCGCTACAGTGCCTTCAAGCACTTTTACCGTTAAAAGTACGGGATAAAAGTGCTGTCTCTTCTGCTGAAATAGCCATACCCGTCATCTTGCCGATTGATCTCTTGATTCTTGATCTGCATTTGCCCGATATTAGCGGTATAGAAGTCATCCATTATCTGCTTGCCCATCCCCACACTCGCTATATACCTCTTGTTTTCTGCACCGCCGCCACTCGTCAAGAAATCAACCAAGTGATGAAGCTCGCTCCTCATGCCAGTTTTGTAGAGAAGCCATTTAAATTGGAAACATTGACAACGGCCATCACAAAAGCATTAAATGCACCTGTTAAATAACGTCGTATACAGACAGCTCGCTGACACATCCAGGAAGGTTTTATGTTTTTGCGCTCACTCCCACTTTTAGAAACAGGCATCGCACTACGCACCGGGCAACTTGATCTCACAACATACATACAGGAGAGCTGCGACGCTATTGATAATGCAGACCTGTCTCTTCAGGCCTTGTTGCCTGAAATAGGCCGTCGAGAACGTCTTCTCAAAGAGGCAGTGGTACTACGCGAACGTTATCCTGAGCCAGCTTTACGGCCTCCACTGTATGGAATCTTGCTTGGCGTGAAAGATATTTTCTCTGTTGCAGGCTTCGCAACGCAGGGTGGCTCGCACCTGCCCGCAGCCGCATTTGTCGCTCCAGAAGCTCCGTGTGTTACCGCCTTACGTGCAGCGGGTGCGCTCGTGCTTGGGAAAACAGTGACAACCGAGTTTGCCTATTTTGAGCCAGGACCAACGCGCAATCCTTACAATCTCGATCACACGCCCGGTGGTTCTAGCAGTGGTTCGGCGGTAGCCGTTGCGGCAGGCTTCTGTCCATTGGCACTTGGTACGCAAACGATTGGTTCCACTATTCGTCCTGCCGCCTTTTGTGGTATTGTTGGCTGGAAACCAAGCTATGGGCGCATTGCCACTGAAGGCGTCATTGCCTGTGCTGGCTCGTTTGATACTGTTGGGCTGTTTGCGCAAGATGTGGCGGGGCTATCCATTGTGGCTCCCCTGCTTTGTCAGCACTGGCGTGAGGTGACCAGTCTCCGTCGCCCTGTACTGGCCGTGCCAGAGGGTCCCTATCTTGCGCAGGCTTCTCAAGAGGCGTTACAGGCGTTTGAGCAACAACTGAGACAATTACAGGAGGCTGGCTATCTCATTCTGCGTGTTGCTGCCTTGCAGGATATTGTACAGATCAATGCTCGCCACACGCGCTTGATGGCGGCTGAAATGGCCCGTGTCCATGCGCTCTGGTTTGCGCAATACACACAATTGTATCGTCCGCGCACGGCCGCTCTTATTCGTGAAGGACAGCAGGTTAGCGATGAGGAGTGTGTGGTTCTGCGTCGTGAGTGTGCCACGCTACGAGATACCTTGCATGCGCTGATGGCGCAGCACACTATTGATCTGTGGGTGTGCCCGGCCTCTGTGGGAGCAGCCCCACTAGGGATTGCAGCGACTGGCAGCCCATTCATGAATCTGCCTTGGACGAGCGCAGGTCTCCCCGCACTCAACATTCCTGCTGCTTATAATGCGGCAGGCCTACCGCTCGGCTTACAACTTGTGGGTGCGTTTATGCAAGACGAGCAATTGCTCGCATGGGCCGAACATATCTCCAGCGTGTTTGAGATAAAAGGTTTCTGACAGTAGTGGGCAGCTAGGAAGAGAGCGTCTCCTTTGAAATTGCAAGAGATAGTATTTACAGGCCAGCATCGTTGTCCGAAGGGCCCTCTGGGGCGCATTGTTGGCGAGCGTATGGTTGTGCAGCATGAGCCAGAGACGCGCTGGACAATTGCAATGCTTGCCATCAAGCCTGCGGATACCCTCCTCGAGATAGGGTTTGGTGCTGGCAAGGCGATTGAGCTTGCGGCATCGCAAGCTATTGATGGCTATGTGGCGGGGATTGATCTCTCCGCCACAATGGTGCGCGCTGCAAAACGACGTAATGCACGCGCCGTGAAGGCGGGGAACGTAAACTTGCTTCAAGGCAATGTTGCCTCATTGCCTTTTGCTGACCAGCAATTTGACAAGGTGTGGAGCATTCATACACTCTATTTTTGGTGGAATTCCCTCGCTAGTTTGCGCGAGATTTACCGCGTGTTGAAACTCAATGGCGTCGTGATGTTAACGCTCTCTCCTGGTGAGGTCGACTCTAGCGATAGAACCATCCCGCTGATCTTACAGGAACAGGTCATGCCAAGAATGAAGCAGGTGGGCTTTACGTCCGTGACGCTGGAGCAAGGACCCACATCCAGACAATTTGCGACTGTGGCCCTGCTTGGGAAAAAAGAAATACTGTCAAGCCGGAGCTGATAAGACGATGTTCGATAGCACAAGATATGCGTGAGAGCAGTAGCATACTTGTGCTATCCTTGATAGCAATAGCTTATGCCTCTTGTGGAAGCGCGCTAGTATTTTGTAGCAGCGTATTTAATGTCGTACTGCGCACACGATAACTCTGTCTTTTGCCAATGTGAGGCAATGTTACGGCCTCAAGTAGCCCTTGCGAGATCCAACGGCGCACAGTTGTAGTGTCTACGCGCAAACGACGTGCAACTTCTCCGACAGTCAACAATTCGTCAGAAGAGGATTGTGTCATAGGAAAACTCCTTTGTAGCATGATGAACCAATAAAAAAAGCCTACCATAGTAGTAAACGCAGAAATACCAATTACTAGTATAGCTTATCAAAGATTTTAACGAAAGAGAAGCGGAATTTGAAACATTTTTGGAAGCGATATCGAAAAAATTGCATGTATTTAGCAAGAAAGACAGATGGAAAGAAGGGAAAGAATACAAACTGTGTCAACAGACAACATACCTAACATTCGGAAAAAGGGCCTGTTGCACGCTTTTTCCTCGCTTCATCATCGCAATTATCGCCTCTATTGGTGTGGTCAGTTGATCTCGCTGCCGGGGAGTTGGATGCAGAATATTGGGCAGGCCTGGCTGGTGCTAACGCTCACTCATAGTGCTTGGCAGCTTGGTCTGCTAGGTGTGTTTCAATCCTTGCCTATATTGCTTTTTTCACTCTTTGGTGGCGTCTTTGCTGATCGTTTGCCGAAAAGGCGTGTCTTATTTATCACCCAGGCAATAGCGACGGCTCAGGCTCTTTCCCTCTGGCTCCTGCTTGTGACCGGCACATTCCAACTCTGGCACTTGTACGCTATGGCGGTGCTATTGGGTCTTACGAATAGTCTGAGCAGGCCGACGAGTCGGGCTTTTATTGTTCAAATGGTCGGACGCGAGGACCTGCCGAACGCGGTGGCCTTGAACTCTTCTCTCTCTACGCTGGCCAACATCATGGGTCCTGGTCTTGGTGGTATCATTATTGCTACCAGTGGCGTCACTATGCTTTTTCTGCTCAATGCGCTCAGCTTTCTGCCCATCCTGATCGCCCTGGTACTGATGAAGCAAAGCGCGTTGTATGTCCAGAACGCTCAAGCTGGAAGCTCGCGTGCGCAGCAAAATACCTGGCAAAGTTTGCGTGAGGGTGTCGTGTATTGTTGGAAAACGCCAGCAGTACGCCTCACCATGCTCGTGGTTGGCCTGGTGTTACTCTTTGGCTCAAACTTAAATGTCGTGCTCCCTCTCGTTGCGACCAATGTGCTACACGCCGGAGTAGCAGGCTTTGGTTTTCTCTCAACTGCCATCGGCTTTGGTGCTTTGCTCTCGACACTGTGGCTGGCCTGGAGCAATAGCAGCTCAACAATCCGTCGCATCCTGATCACCATCCTGGTTTATGGAATAGGGGAGATCGCATTTGCGTTTTCCCACAACTATTTTCTCTCGCTGGTATTAATCGCTGCTGTGGGTTTTCTGGAGATCACCTTTGCGACTCAAGCCTTGACGATGCTGCAAATTATAACGCCAGATCACCTAAGCGGGCGTGTGATGAGCGTACAAGTGGTTTTCTTTGATGGAAGCCTCCCGTTAGGATATGTCTTGATGGGATGGTTGTCAGGTCTTTATGGACCTACTCATGCTTTGCTGATTGGGGCACTGTTCTGCCTGTTTGTGGTGGGGATAGGGTGGCTGGGGCGCAAAACTGCGGAGCAGAATGTCGCCGTATCAGCATCTGTGTGATGATGCAGGTGATAACCTCTTCATGTGATACTATGAGAGAGCTAACAGGGAGCAGATGCTACACTGCTAAAAAGCAAAAATGGCATGAAAATGTAAAACAGGTGTATAGGCGAAAATAGAGTTTACAAGATAGTAAAGAGGGAAGTGGAAATAGAGACAATGGTGAAGTTTGATCGCCAGGGATTAATCCCCGTTGTTATTCAAGATGAGGCAACCAACGAGGTGCTGATGGTTGCTTTCATGAATGAGGAAGCCTTACAGCGTACACGCGAGACGGGCTATACGCATTTTTATAGTCGCTCGCGTGGCGCAATCTGGCATAAGGGGGAACAATCGGGCAACGTGCAGGAGGTGCGCACTATTCATGTGAACTGTGAAGAGAATAGTTTGCTCGTCCGTGTGATGCAGCATGGTGGTGCGGCATGTCATGAGGGATATCGTAGTTGCTACTATCGTCGCTTGTTACCTGATGATAGCTACGAATATAGTGCTGAACGTGTTTTTAACCCAGATGAGGTCTATGGGCATGGTACAGCCATGCCAGAACAACCGTTAGGTGTACAGAAACAGGTACAGGAGCTTGAGCAGAAGATGCGCCAACTCTACGATGTGTATCTCTATTTGCGCGACCATGATATGAGTACACAATCGAATACATCGCGTCTGTTGCAGGAAAAAGGTCATGCCTATTTAACGGCGCGTCTCGCGGACGAGATAGAGGAACTTGCCGGTGTGCAACGTGGCGAGCATCTGCATAGCGGGAAGCAGGCGGACACCGTGCTGGAGAGCAGCCAGGTAGGGTACTGGCTGTTGTTAATAGCCGCGACGAACTTTGTTCGCTATGAGGAGATGCAGCCTCATCAGGCGATTTGGGATGGCTATAATGAGCAGGGAGATGCGGAGAGGGCGATAGAGATGCAGCAGGAATGTCTGAGCTTAGTGGCAACGGCGCAGCACGAAGCCTTGGTGCGTGGGCTACGCGAAGGCTTTCTGCTCGTCGGATGGGCATGTGCGCAAGCCGGTATAGACCCGCAGCGTCCAACAGAATTTGATTTGGAACAGATGCGGCGTAAAGGCTTAGTAGAGTAAGAACACGCAATAATTGTACTCTCTATTCTCAGAAAGACCATAATAGATGAAACCTGTACGTGCTGTGATTTTTGATCTTGGGGGAACGCTGATCGACTGGCCTGATTGGGATGGCGATATTCACCGACGTTGGGGATTATCGCATGAGTATCTGGTTACAACATTGCCACATGTAGCTTGGCCGACTAAAGAGGTTTATGTGCAAGCCATGCGCGCGGCTGAGAAAAATCATTGGCAACAGGTTGCTGAGCGGCAAGCGAGTAATACGCCAATTTCGTTGTTGCGCGATGGTTTTCAGCGACTTGGACGTGAAGTCAGCGAACAAGAAGTGATTGTTGCGCTGGATGGTTATGCGCGTGCTGTCGATGGGTGGGCAGTTGTATTTCCAGATACGCGTTCAACCTTGCTAGAATTGCGCAAACGAGGCTATCGATTGGGATTGCTCTCAAATACCTGGTGGGCGGCGGACTGGCATAATGCTGAGTTGGCGACGCATGGGCTGGAAACATTATTGGATGAAGTGGCTTACACATCTGATTTGCCACATTCCAAGCCACATCCCTCGGTATTCTGGCATATAGCGGAACGTTTGGGCCGGGAAGCAGAAGAGTGTGTGATGGTAGGAGATCGTATGGTGGATGACATTGGTGGCGCGCTTGCTGCTGGTATGCGGGCCGTATGGAGGTCGAACGACTATCCCTGGCCTAAACCTGAGCATATTACGCCTACGGCGGTGGTCACTACGCTTGCTGAACTGCTACCGCTGCTCGCACAGTGGTCATAACAGGAACATCTGAAACACAAAGAGAGGTCACGCTATGGAAGCATGACCCCTCTCTTTGTGTTTTATTCAACACTCGCCATCAGTGGCTTGAGCATGTCATCAAGTGTATTTTTCTTGATGCGATATCCTTGCCGTTTTCCGATATGTGGCAATAAAACGGCTTCCAATGCGCCAATCTTAATCCAACGCCGTACCGTCGTATCATCGACGCGCAACTGCTGTGCTACTTCACTGACTGTCAATAACTCGTCTGCTGTTTTGCTCATAGCAATCCCCTCTTTCATCTGGAAATAAATCAGGATGTGGGTAATGTGGGCGGTAAACGTCCCCCCTCTTTGACTGAGAAGAAATGATAGTTGTTTTTTCTGTGCGTTCTATCACTAACTTCTTATGGAAAGATCATACAACTTTTATCTGAACTGATTCTGTGATTTATCTGAGTTAAAACTGAGAATAGGCGTGTAAGACGTTTTTCTTGATGGTATCCAGGAGAAAAGACAGAACACACGAAATCTGTATCATGGCAATATACGGTAGAATATCAGAGGAGGGAGATGGCGAGAAATATATTTGATTGTTTGGCAATGCAGCATGAATGCTTCTCAGGTGTGATTCAGGATAATCTCAGAATCGCTTCACAGACTTGTGGCACAATGAGAGGAGCAATAAGTCGCAAGGGGAACTCTTTGGGCTAAAAATAGGTATACGGCGTATTGGGATTGCTCGCAAGGTGAGAGGAGCAAAGCTATGAAGGCGCATATTTTGGTTGTCGACGACGATCCACGCATTACAGAACTTTTGCGGAGAGTCTTGGCGTATGAGGGGTATAGTGTGGCGATTGCGGTCAATGGGCATGATGCTTTAACGCGCACATTGGAGCGCACGCCGGATATGATCGTGCTAGATATCATGTTGCCGGGCGTAGATGGTTTAGAGGTGGTGCGTCGCTTGAGAGCAGCAGGGGATCAGGTTCCCATTCTAATGTTGACGGCGCGTGATAGTATTGTGGATCGTGTCCAGGGTTTAGAAGTTGGTGCGGATGATTATCTGGTCAAACCCTTTGCTCCTGAAGAGTTAGTGGCGCGTGTGAAAGCGATGTTACGGAGAAATCAAGCAGAACATCACGAGGTGTTGCGTTATATCGATGTTGAACTGGATACAGGGACACGCATTGCCCATCGCGGAACGCGAGAAATAGAACTTTCTCCGACAGAGTATGAATTGTTAACGCTGTTTCTGCGTCGGCCCCGGCAAGTGTTGACACGGGATGTCATTATGGATCGTGTATGGGGCATTGATTTTGAAGGTTCGTCGAATGTGATGGAGGTTTATGTGGGTTACTTGCGCGCAAAATTGGAGGCGGGCGGTGAAGCACGTTTAATTCATACTGTGCGTGGCATTGGCTATGTGTTTAAAGAGTAAAAAGTTCTATGAAAAAAAAGTCATTGCCATCGAAAAAAATGGGCTCCTTGCGCCTGCGCCTCGCACTCTGGTATGGCGGATTTCTGGCGGTTATCCTGACCTCGTTTGTCATTCTGGTCCTTCTTTTGGTGACGGCTGCGATTGGGCAAAGTGTCGATAATAATGTACGTTCAGAGTCGCGACTGACGCGCACGGAAGTGTATAAAGAACTTTCGTTGGCGGCCCCTTACTGGCCTGACCACCTCTTGTTGCCAGCCGTCAATGAGTATCGTGATCCAGGCGTCTTTATTCAAGTGATGAGTACGAATGGCAATGTTTTGTACCATTCGACACCATCTCTCTTGAAGGGTAATAGTGCTATTTTGGTGCATAATGCTTCTTCTATCTGGTATACGACACAAGTGGATGGAGAAGCTGTACGTGTGGAGTCTTCGCCTATTTTTGCTCCGGTGCAGCAGAATGCTAGCACGGTAACATCACTCAATCAAGCGGTGGTGATTGGGAGCGTGTTAGCGGCCAGATCGTTAAAGGATGTCAATAGTTTGCTGCTTACGTTGCGCATCCTATTGATTGTTATCGGCCTGACGATCCTGGCTGCCTCGCTTTTGGGTGGCTGGTCAATTGCTGCTGGTGTCCTCAAACCGCTCGGCGACATTGCCAATGTTGCACGCTCAATTGCTATGGAAACAGCGCGTGGAAAAAAGATTGGCAACCTGCATCAGCGTGTGACAGGGTATATAGGGCAAGACGAGATGTCGCAAGTGATCGATGCATTTAATGAAATGCTGGAGAATTTAGAGAAAGCGACTAATGTACAGCGGCGTTTTGTGGCCGATGCTTCGCATGAACTCCGCGCCCCATTGACGACCGTGCAGGGCAATCTCGCATTTTTGCAGCGTCATAGCGATGAGTTGCCATTAGAAGAGCGACGGGTGATGTTGTCTGATGCCTACGAGGAGACCTTACTGCTGGCGCGTTTGGTGGAGGAATTGCTTTTGCTCGCGCGTGCGGATGCCAATAGTGATACCAGGCCTTTTGTCTCCACGGAGCATAAGGTTGAAGAGGTTGTGGGAAACGCTAGTGCGGTTGAATTAGACCATACCGTCTTGCAACTTGTGCGTCATTTGCGTGGACGTATGCGTGTTGAAGGCTCAGCATTACAGCTCGAAGTTGGGCATATAGAACCCTTGCGTGTTTCGTATGATGAAGAGAGCATACGGCGGGTACTACTGATTTTGCTTGATAACGCTATTAAATACTCATCATTTGATCATATTGATAGCAAGGACCCGCCACGTATCACGGTTGCTCTGGAACGAGTGGGGCATGAAGCGGTTATCCATGTCTGTGATGTGGGTATTGGTATTGATGAGCTTGATTTGCCACACATTTTTGAGCGTTTTTATCGTGCGGATCGCGCACGTTCGCGAGAGGGCACCGGCTTGGGTCTGGCGATTGCCGAGACGATTATGACACAACTGGGTGGGCGTATCACGGTGGATAGCACTCCGGGCCAGGGAAGCACTTTCAGTGTCTGGCTTCCCTTATGAGTGTGTTACGCTCGTTCCTTTTGTGCCTGCCATTCATGCTCCAGGATAGCATAATGTAGAGTATCCCACCAGCGATTCTTCATCCTTTCGTCTTCACGGAAATGTCCCTCTTGTTGCATGCCAATTTTTTGTAGGACATGGGCGGAAGCGGTATTCTCTGCGATACATTTTGCCCAGATGCGATGGAGGCGGAGATCATTAAAACCAAAGGTGAGTAATGCCTGGGCTGCTTCGGTGGCATAACCTCTGCCCCAGAAACGATGATCGAGTTCATAGCCAATATCGGCTTCCCAGGCATGGAGAGCCTTCATGCGGATGCCGCAGTTGCCAATGAGCTGTCCGTTGGCTTTGAGAATAATCGCCAATTGAAATTTGCTGCGAGGGTTTTCCTCGCGCCATGTTATAAAGGTATGTACAAAGTGGCGCACATCGTCTTCTGTTCGATGCGTCCAGGGATTATAGCGCAGGTAGAGTGGGTGAGATTGATAGGAGAGGATTGTTTGCCAATCATTCTCTTCAAACTCACGCAAAAAGAGGCGTGCTGTTGTGAGAAGCATAAATGTTAAAATCTTTCTTGCCAGGAAACACCGTGATGATGCATATATTCGTCTATAATACCTTACGTTATCACGAATGGCAACGTTTGTAGCATTTGTAGCACCCGCTCCCGGGGCTTTTGGGCTTTATATGACGCGCTGGAGCGGCCAGATGAGTACTTCTTGCATATGCGCGTAATGGAGCAATGGTGCTGTATCGGGCAAGTCAAGCGCGTGTCCTGCAGCGAGTGTATTGCACGTGATATCAATTTCTGCTGCCTGAAGCGGCCATTGCGGATGATGAATATCTCCACGATAGATATGTTGACCGATGACAGTGTAAAGGGCATAGCGTTCCGTGAGCCAGTGAGGGAGTGTATTGCGTGCTGCATAAGTGACAGGGGCGGTAGGACGATAGCTTGCGACAAAGGCTGCGTGTGGTGCATGTTGATGAGTGCGATAGCTGCGGTAGGTGATCGTATCACCTGAACGCTGGCAACGCATACGGGCATTGAAGTAGGGTAGGTGAAACAAAGAGCGTGCTAATGCGACTGCAATTGGGTTATCTGCATCTAGGCTAAAGAAATAGACGCCAGGGATCCCATTGAGGGTTACATAGGTACGCACGTTGAGTTCAGGGAAAAAGGATAGCCCACGTACCGCAGGGATGCCGCGTGGGCGAACATCGCTCATGCGGAAAGGGACAATACCAACCCAGGCTTGTTGCTCAAAGGTATCGAGTGGCAAGCTAGTGGGGAGAAGCGGGCGTAGTTTTGCGGGAGCGATGGGCCAATGTGCAAACAATAATTCATGCCATTGCTGTGTCATGATCCATGGGCCGGTGGGAAGTGGCTGTTCGCGGTGTTGGCTATCGTTGAGAAGTGTTGTGAGATTCATCGTTAATGTCCTTTGCATCGTGTCAAAATGCCTATAAGCATAATGCTACTTGGTCTCCTCTCAAGAGAGACGTGAAACGTATAAGAGGCAGAGAGAGCAATCGCTCTCCCTGCCTCCTGGTATATGTTGTTACATCTTGCCGATAACGACCTCAACTGTGTAGTTTTCCAGTTTTTTCATGGCACGGGGAGAGATTGCCTCGCGGTAGCTTTCTTCAAACGGCGGCATATTTTCCTGGCTAATTGAAACCAAGGCATACTCCGCTAGTGTTTCCGCTTTGATCGTTTCACCGTACTCTACCAGCATATGCGCCAGTTCAATGTCCTCGGTATAGAAGGCCAGCCCAATGTGGTCTTCTATATTGAGACCCGCTTTTTTGCGCATATCCTGGATGTAGTGTGTCAGGTCGCGCACGATGCCTTCCTGCCGCAGTTCAGCGGTGATCGTGGTTTCTAATGCCACGATGTAGCCATGTTCTTCAGCTGTGACAAAGCCGGGACGTGCAGTCGCAATGATATCGACCTCGTCGGCTAAGAGTTCGACCTGTGTGCCATCAACGGCATCGACCGTTAAGACGAGTTTGCCTGTCTCACTCAATTGGCGCGCTGCTACCTGGGTATCATGAGCATCAAAGGATTTGAATGCTGTCAGGATTTTTTGTACCAGTTGGCCATATTTAGGGCCAAGTACCTTGACTTGCGGTTTGAGCATATAGGAAAGCATATCGCTGTCTCCGCTCATGAGCTTGAGTTCTTTGATATTGAGTTCTTCAAGGACCTGCGCACTCAGGCGCACGACGGCTTCTTCCTCTGCTATACTAGGAACGCGCACATAAAGGGCATGGAGTGGTTGACGCACCTTGATCTGCGCCTTTTCGCGAGCGGCACGACCTAAGCCAACGATGCGCATCACGAGGTGCGTGTCGTTCGTCAGTTGCTCATCGATCAAGGCTTCATGAACGTGTGGCCAATCGCAGAGATGAACGCTCAGAGACGCCTGTGGATTCACATTGCGAACCAGGTTTTGGTAGAGTTCTTCAGTGACAAACGGCATGAACGGCGCGAGTAGCGTGATGAGCGTAGTCAGGCATTCGTAGAGGGTCAGATAGGCAGAGACCTTATCTTGTGTCATCCCAGAGACCCAGATGCGCTCACGGCTACGACGGAGATACCAGTTGGAGAGATCATCCAGGAAGGTCTGCATCGCCTCAGAAGGCTTGACCGTATCATACTGTTCCAGGCCGTTTGTGACGGAGCGGATCGTCAACTGTAGCTCTGAGAGAATCCAGCGGTCTAGCTCGCTACGTTGCGCGACGGCAAGGTGGTGTTGTGTTGGGTCGAACAGATCGATATTGGCATAGGTGACAAAGAACCAGTAGACGTTCCAGATCTTGTCCAGTGTGCGGCGCACCAGCATCCATTTTTCGCTCAGACGAACGGGCATGCCAGACTGGGTGGCTTTCTCCATGTCCGTCTCGCTGGGGATGCGTGGGAAGTTCAAGTTTTGCTCTGGGGCGTGATTGGTGTAGAGCCAGCGCATCGTATCGGAGCCAACTCGATCAGCCGCATCATCGAAGACGACCAGATTGCCTTTTGATTTATGCATGGGCGTACCATCCTCGCCCATCAGTGTCGCGAAGCCAAACAAGGTTTTGAACGGGTTGGTGTTCTCCATAACGGTACTCATGACCAGCATCGAGTAGAACCAGTTTCTAAATTGGCCTGGAAACGACTCAGTCACGAAATCTGCTGGAAACCATTGTTCCCAATAGGGCCGATTGCTGCGATAGTGCAGCGTTGAGTAAGGAACAATGCCAGCATCAAGCCAGGGGTTGCCGACATCTTTGATGCGTGACACGAGTGCACCGCATGTTTTACAGGCAACATTGATGGCATCCACCCAAGGTCGATGTGGGGTATGGCCCTCAAAGCTCTCCCAGCCTGTGACCGCACGCATCTTGAGTTCTTCCTGACTGCCGATGACCTCAAATGTGCCGCATGCGTGGCAATCGAAGATGGGCAATGCCAAGCCCCAATAGCGTTTTTTAGAGATCATCCAGTCATCCATATTGGTGAGCCAGTCCAACTCGCGCTCCAGACCAAATGCGGGAATCCACTTGATCTGGCGAACAACCTCCATGATCTCGTAACGCAGGGTCTTCATCGAGATGAACCATTCGTCAACGAGGCGGAAGATCAGTTCGGTTTTACAACGCCAGCAGGTCGGGTAGCGGTGCTTGTAGTTCTGTGGACGGTAGAGCAAGCCTTTTTTCGTCAGATTTTCGGCAACCTGTTGACCGACCTGCGATGCCTGTTGTCCTGTGAGCCAGTCATAGCCGTCAAGGTAGACGCCAAATTCGTCAACGGGAGCAACGACTGCTAACTGAAATTCTTTTGAGAGGCCGAAGTCTTCGCGACCACAGCCGGGGGCAATGTGAACAATGCCTGTCCCTTCGCTGGCACTGACCTCTTTCCAGGGCACGACGCTATGGACAATGCCTTGCTCTGCTGGCAGTTCGTCAAAAGGACCACGATAGCCCCAACCGACCATATCGCTGCCTTTGAGTGTCTCTACTACGTGATATTCACCTTTGTCGCGACCCTTGAGGGCCTTGAGAAGAGGTAGTAGAGCTTCAGCGAGGTAATAGAATTCGCCATCCTGCTCAACTTTTACGTAGGGCAGGTCAGGATGTACCGCGGCGGCAACATTGGCGGCGAGCGTCCAGGGCGTTGTTGTCCAGGCCAGCAGATATTCGCCAGGGCGGTTTGTCAAAGGAAAGCGTACATAGAGACTCAGATGGGCCACTTCTTTATAGCCCTCTGACTCCATTTCCATGTTCGAGATACCTGTTGCACAACGCGGACACCAGGGCATGACGTCGCGCCCCTTGTAGATCAGGTCACGCTCCTGGCATTTTTTGAGGAAAGACCAGATGGTGTAGTTATTCTCGTCAGACATCGTAAAGTAGTCATGGCCCCAATCCATCCAGTAACCCAGACGGATCGATTGCTCGGTTTGACGGCGTGAATAGGTATAGACGCGTTCTTTACAGCGTTCGACGAATTCGGCGATGCCATAGGCTTCGATATCACGTTTCGTTTGTAGGCCGAGTTCTTGCTCGACATTGACCTCGACCCATAAACCCTGACAGTCGAAACCGTTCTGGTAGCGTTGTTTGTAGCCCTGCATGGTGCGATAACGCTGATAAAGGTCTTTGTAGGTGCGACCCCAGGCATGATGAACGCCCATTGGGTTATTTGCGGTAATGGGTCCGTCAAGAAAAGAGTAGCGTTTTTCGCTTTTTTCATTGCGTTTCAGGTAGTGTTGGCGCACTTGGTGAGTATCCCACCAGTGTTGGATGGTTCGTTCCAAGGCGGGATAATCGACTCTATCGGCAGGTGTTACCGGACGGAAGACGCTTGATCGAACAGACACTGTATCCTCCTCTGCATCCATGCTAGGGCTACTACTGGTAGCATCAATGGCATGACAGTCTGCTAAAAAACAGTATTAAGAGCGAGACGTGAGACGAAGCTTATTGCCGATTGGTGAGCATAATCTCCAGGCGTTTGTTGATCCGTCCCTTATTCTCGGTTTTCGTAATTTTGATACCACCGACCTCTTTGGTATGGTTGACGTGTGTGCCACCGTCGGCCTGAAGGTCGAGGCCAACGATTTCTACAATGCGAACCTCTTCAATCGTGGGTGGCAAGAGATTGATTTTCGTGCGTACCAGGTCTGGTATCGCAAAGGCTTTTTCGCGTGGCAGCGTATAGACGCGAATGGGATAATCGGCCTCAATGGCCTCATTAATTTTCTGCTCGATAGTGGCAATGCGCTCTTTATCCAGGTTTTCCATCGCAAAGTCCATGCGTGCGCGGTCGGGATACATTTGTCCTCCCGTGACTTGGACACCGAATTCATGCCAGATAATCCCGCATAAGATATGGAGGGCTGTGTGGGTGCGCATCATTTGATAGCGGAAATCCCAGTCAATGGTTCCTACGATTGCCGTGCCGAGGGTGGGCGGTGTGCAGTCCAATGTATGCCATACGACATCGTTGCGTTTATTCATGGCGATGACATTGGCCTGCACGCGCTGGTTATCCCAAGAAAGAATGCCACGGTCTGCCATTTGTCCGCCGCCGCCGGGATAGAAAACGGTGGCATCGAGAGCTACTTCGTCTCCCTCGACGGCGACGATTGTGCCCGTGCATTCGTAGGTAAAGCTATTTTCATGATAGAGTAGCTTAGTCTTCATTGTCGAGGCTCCCCTGTCCTGTCCTGTAATGTAAGGTTGTGTCAGTCATAAAAAAACCCCCTCGCCCTGTGTAGGGACGAGAGGAACTCCCGTGGTACCACCCTCATTGTTTCATGCTCACATGAGATGCCACACTTTAGCACGTCACTCTTTTGCGGCCTGATAGCTACTAGGCGCAGAGAAAGAAAAGACGTGTCCTTCAGATAACGGGAAGGGCCCGACCAGGCCTACTGTGAGTTTCGGCTGGCTGCTCAGGAGTGATGTTCGGCTCAAAACATGTATTCGGTTTCACCAACCCCGAACTCTCTAGGGCATGTTCATCTGAGCGTACTGGCTCCATCTTCGCTTTTGTCTCGTATGGGGGTAAGCGGACTGTGGATTGCTCCAACATTTTTCTGTGCAGTAGCTCACCCGTGCAGTGACATTTCTATGATACCATAGAGAGCGGAACAACACAATAGCTTGTGGCCGCTTTCTCCAGGGCTACTACACATCAATTAAAAAGTACTATACTATAGAAGAACTCCCAGTTTGTCTGTGTGGAGTCGGTAAAGATGCAAGGCTGGCAGCGAACTGGCATGTGATATAAAAGGAATTTTATGAACGATCTAGACACATTTTATGGACCAAATGCAGGCTATGTTTTAGATTTATATGAGCGATATAAACAGAACCCTGCAACAGTGGATGAGGCCACCCGTGCAGTTTTTGCGTCGTGGACAAAGGAGCCACAATTGGCACAACACGGCGAGGGTGTAGGCGAAGTGGCCACAAGCACCCCGCTGTCGCGTTCTCCTGAAGTTCCCGTGACGGATGTGGTGCATATTGTGGCGGCCTCAGCTTTTGCGCATGCACTACGTGAGAGAGGTCACCTTGGGGCGCATCTCGACCCGTTGGGAAGTGAGCCATTGGGAGACCCGGCGTTGTTGCTAGAGACACATGGCTTGCGTGAAGATGATCTACTCCAATTGCCGCCAACGGTGGTTGGTGGACATGCAGCTGAAGGGGCGCGCCATGCGCTAGACGCGATTAATGCGCTGCGTGCTATGTATTCAGGCTCGATTAGTTATGAGTTCGATCAGGTGAAACGTTCTGAAGAGCGACTCTGGTTGCGTGATGCTGTTGGCTTGCAGCAATATGCGGAAATACCGGGTGCGACCGATGCACGCAAGCTCTTAAAACGTTTAACACAGGTAGAAGGCTTTGAACGCTATTTGCATCAGACATTTGCCGGGCAGAAGCGTTTCTCGATAGAAGGCACAGATATGCTGGTTCCAATGCTTGACGAAATCATCAGTGGGGCGTTGGACTCGGAAACCCATGAAGTGATTATCGGAATGGCCCACCGAGGACGCTTAAATGTGTTAACGCATGTGCTAGGCAAGCCCTATGCGACGATTTTGAGCGAGTTTGCGCATGCCAGGCATGAGGAAGGCTCGCCTCTGACTGAGAACTTTGGGCTTGGCTGGACGGGTGATGTCAAATATCATTTAGGAGCGGAACAGGTGCTTGGCGAGGAAGCGGATGTGGCATTGAAAGTCCTGCTGGCCCCAAATCCCAGTCACCTTGAATTTGTGAATCCCGTCATCGAGGGGATGGCGCGTGCTACACAGGAGATCACGACTGTTGCCGGCGTCCCTTTGCAGGATGTCGATCATACGCTCCCACTGCTCATTCATGGTGATGCTGCTTTTCCGGGCGAGGGTGTTGTGGCAGAGACGCTGAATCTCTGGCATTTGCGTGGATACTGGGTTGGCGGAACCATCCATATTATTGTCAACAATCAACTCGGCTTTACCACTGATCCTGAGGATGGGCGTTCGACGCATTTTGCCAGCGATCTGGCGAAAGGTTTTGAAATTCCGATCATTCACGTCAATGCCGATGATCCATTAGCATGCCTGACCGCAGTGCGCATGGCCTTTGCGTATCGCGATACCTTTCACAAGGATATTTTGATTGATTTGGTCGGGTATCGTCGTTGGGGCCATAATGAAGGTGATGAGCCAGCATTTACGCAGCCGCAGATGTATGAGGTGATCCGCACGCACCCAACGGTGCGAGAATTGTACGCGCGTCAACTCGAGCAGCGCGGTATGATTACGAGCGAAGATGCAGAGCAGATGATGCGGGATGTGCTGGCAGTGCTGGATCAGGCCAAACGAGAGGCTGATAGCAATTCCCCAGCAGAGCCAGAGGTTTCAGATACTCGTAATGGTGCTTATTACGGGCAAGAAAGACCACTACAGGTAAGTGCAGAGCAGTTAACGGCCTGGAATCAAGATTTACTGACATGGCCGAAGGGTTTTACCATCCAGCCGAAGCTGGCTCGCACGTTGCAACGTCGTGCGACGACACTTGGCCCCGATGGTGGCATTGATTGGGGACAAGCCGAGTCGCTCGCCTTTGCCGGCATGCTGGCTGAAGGGACGCCGATTCGCCTAATTGGGCAGGATGTGGAGCGTGGAACATTTAGCCATCGGCATGCGGTACTACATAACCAGGATGGAGAGCGGTATGTGCCATTACAGCATCTGGCTGATGCGAGGGCATCGTTCTCCATTTATAACAGTCCATTAAGTGAGGCGGGGGCGTTGGGTTTTGAGTATGGGTATAGTGTACGTCGCCCCGAGTCACTTGTCTTATGGGAGGCGCAATTTGGTGATTTTGCCAATAGTGCGCAAGTTATCATTGATCAATTTATTGCCTCGGCACGTGCAAAATGGCGACAGCAATCATCGCTGGTCTTATTACTTCCACATGGTTATGAGGGGCAGGGACCGGAACACTCCAGCGCGCGCCTAGAACGCTACCTGCAATTGTCGGCAGAAGAGAACTGGCGTGTTGCCAATTGTAGCACGGCGGCACAATATTACCATCTGTTGCGTTTGCAGGCGTTCTCCTTGCAGCCGTCTCCGCGCCCACTGATCGTGATGACACCAAAGAGTCTGCTACGCCATCCATTATCTTCCTCACGTTTGTTAGAGCTGGCGGAAGAAACATTTCAGGCCGTGCTTGATGATGCGAAAACACGTGTGAATGTGCGACGTGTCAAACGCATAATCCTCTGTACGGGCAAAGTGGCCATCGATTTGTTGGCGCATGAGCGGCGTGCAGTCCATGATGATGTTGCTATCGTGCGTATAGAGCTGTTATATCCTTTTCCGGCGGAGGCATTGCAGCAGGTCATTAGCCGTTATCCAAATGTAGAGGAAATTGTCTGGGTGCAGGAAGAGCCGCGCAATATGGGGGCGTGGAACTACCTTGCGCCACAGTTGGCCCCATTGCTGGGTTCGCGCTTGCTGGATGTCATATCGCGTCCAGAACGCTCAAGTCCTGCGACCGGCTTTTGGGATTTATATATGGCTGAGCAAGAGCAGATCATCCAGGAGGCGATGAGCCTTTCTGTCAGTCAGCGTGGAGGAAATCATGTCCGTTGAAATTCGTGTCCCGGTCTTGGGGGAATCAATAGTAGACGCAACGATTGCTAATTGGCTCAAGCATGAAGGTGATGCCGTTCGTCAGGGCGATGCATTGGTCGAGCTAGAGACAGATAAAGTGAATGTAGATATTGCCGCAGAGCGCAGTGGTGTTTTGCAACGTGTTTTGAAACAGGTTGGTGATGTTGTTGCGGTCGGTGACATCCTCGGTGTGATTGCCGACAGTGTAACGGGGACGACAAATGGTGTGGCCTCTGTCAGCGTGGGGCTTCCCCCTGCTTCAGAGCAGCCGGCGGTGTCTGCGGGTGGGCAAACGGGAGCGGCCAGTGGGGATGGAAATCGTCCACCCTCACCGCTGGCACGGCGCATCGCCGCTGAAAATAATGTAGACCTGGCACAGGTCAAGGGGAGTAGTCCACATGGGCGTGTGACGAAGGAAGATGTGCTGTCTTACCTTGAGCAGGCGCGCCAACCATTAGCTGCCGCAGTGGCCCCTGAGGTCGTGGCGCAAACGCAGACACTGCCTATGTCACAGCCGACAAGCGCGTCGGGAGCGGCAGCTCTGGCAGTGACCCCGTCTCGCCGTGAGGAACGGGTGCGTATGTCGCGGCGGCGTCAGACCATTGCACAGCGTCTGGTAGAGGCGCAACACACGGCGGCGATGCTGACGACATTTAATGAGATTGATATGACAGCGGTGATGGATATTCGCACACGGCGTAAAGATGCATTTAAAGAGCGGCATCAAGTCTCTCTCGGCTTCATGTCATTTTTTACAAAAGCCGTTGTAGGGGCATTGAAAGCCTATCCACGTCTAAATGCCGAGATTCAGGGCAACGAGATGCTCATTAAGCATTACTATGATATTGGCATTGCGGTAGGAGCGGATGAGGGGCTAGTCGTGCCGGTGGTGCGCGATGCGGATCGCAAGAGTTTTGCCGAGATTGAGCGCGAAATTGCTGACCTTGCCAAGCGTGCCAGGACGAATGCCTTGACATTGCCAGAGTTACAAGGCGGAACCTTCACGATCACGAATGGTGGTATTTTTGGTTCATTGCTCTCGACGCCGATTTTGAATGGCCCACAGGTGGGTATTCTTGGTATGCATAAGATCGAGCAGCGGCCGATAGCCTTGAACGGGCAGGTGGTCATTCGCCCAATGATGTATCTTGCCCTTTCATACGACCATCGCATCGTCGATGGCAGTGAGGCGGTGCGTTTCCTGGTGAACGTGAAGGAGTTATTGGAAGACCCTGAAACCCTCTTGCTAGAAGGATAGGAATGGTTTGGTTTTCTCTCGACAGAGTACGTTAATCTCTGTATAATCAGGGATGAAAAATCATACACGTTTTTTGTAGACGGCTGTTTCTCTCTCAGAGAGACCGTGAAATACCAAAACCATCCAGTGGGAGATGTGGGGAAGCTTGCAACATGTATAGTAGAGAGGATGGTGCTATAGATGTTGCAAGTCTATAATGGAAGCATATGGCAGGAGTAAAGGGAGTTGTCACGAGTATGGAAGGAAATCTCTATCCTCGCCAACCGAGTAAAGGCGATGATTTGAATGCGCTGATTGGCAAGTCGCTGGGGCATTTTCGCATTGTCGAGCGTATCGGAGCCGGTGGCATGGCGACAGTCTTCAAAGCATACCAGCCGAATCTTGAACGCTATGTAGCAGTTAAGGTCTTGCCCGCATATCATGCCCGCGACCCCATCTTCGTGAAGCGTTTTGAGCAAGAAGCTAGGTCGGTCGCGAAATTGGCACACCCCAATATTGTGCAAATCCATGATTTTGGTGAGCAGGATAATATTACTTATATTGTGATGGAATATGTCGATGGCGGCACACTGAAGGATCGCTTGAAAGGCCCACTGCCAGCTGCCGAAGCAATTGACTATGTTATTCAAGCGGCAGAAGGCCTGGCGTGCGCGCATCGCAATGGCATTATCCATCGTGATGTCAAACCTGCTAATATGCTCGTGCGCAAAGATGGGCATCTGCTACTCTCGGATTTTGGTATCGCGAAAATATTAGAAGGAACGACCAATCTGACACGGGTTGGCACTGGTATTGGCACACCACAATATATGTCACCAGAGCAGAGTACGGGTGTTGCTGTAGATCGGCGGAGCGATATTTATTCGCTCGGTATTGTGCTGTTTCACTGCCTGACTGGTAGAGTCCCGTTTGTTGGAGATAACCCGCTGACGATCACCATGAAGCATGTACAGGACCCGTTGCCTGTCGATATGTTAACGGCGATGCATGTGCCAGCCCCAATTACGCATGTTGTGTTGCAAATGACGGCAAAGCAACCATACGAGCGTTATCAATCAATGGAAGAGCTTGTAGAGGCATTGACGGGTGCAATGGCTGCCTCTAATATCTCGTTATCACGTTCGGGACGGCTTGGCATGTATTTTACGCCTCAGCAAGGGGTAGATATGCGCCAACAGCAGCCGCCTCAGACGCCAGCGGCGAATGTGTTCCCCTCTCCTGGGAACACGCCGAGCAGTTCAGGCATTGGCGGTGTGCCCTCGTTTTCTGGCAATAGTCCGAGCAATTCGGGTATTGGCGGTGTGCCCTCGTTGCCCATCAATGCGGGGCCAAGCAATGGTGTGATGATTACGTGCTTCCGTTGTGGGGCGCAGAATCCCAGTTCACGTCTTTATTGCACGACGTGTGGAGATGATCTCTCAAATAAAGGGGCGGCAATGGATCGCTACCTTGGCCCCAATGGCCTCCCGATCCTTGCACGCCTTTCAATACAGGGTGGCTCATTAGGTGGACGTTCGTATCGTTTTCATCAGAATATGACGACGATTGGGCGCACAAACGGCAACGATTTTGTTATCCCCGGGCGCACCGTTTCGCGCCGCCATGCACGTCTCTGGTTCGACAACGGGCATTGGTATCTGGAGGATTTGCAAAGTGCCAACGGGACTTTGCTCAATGGCGTTCGTATCTACCAGATTGTGATGCTCAATGATGGTGATGTCATCAGTTTTGGTGACGAAGCCGTGGCTTTTAATATCACGTATGGTACATAAATGGAAGGTTTGTGGCAATGAGTTCTATTAATCCGGTTGTGCAAGTGGCACAACAGATGCTCCTGGGCGGTGCTGTCAAGCAGAACCATGCCCTGGAGCATGCAACGATTGTCCTGCTGGCAAAGAAATTTCCAGAAGCGCGTCTTTCTGGCATCTCGTTTGCGGCTGGTTTCTTTGTCTTTGGCGATGTACCCAGTGAGGCAGTCTTACCAACAGCACAAGAAGCATTAGGGCTATTACGCACGACGCAACCTGAGTTGGCAATCCACGAACGCTGTGGGACGAATCTAGCGGTAGCGGGCATGCTGACCGGGCTTTCTGCGATGGCGGTTGCGAAAATGCGTCGCCCATATAGTACGGCCAACAATGTCATTTTAGCCTCGACAGCTGCGCTCGTGCTGGCTCGTCCGCTCGGTTTGATGGTGCAGCGTTATATCACAACACAGACCCCAAATGCGTCAATGAGCATTCTTGGCGTCAAGCCACTGACAGTTTTTAATGCGCCCGCGCATTTCATCAGTACCGATAACCCGGCTGCCGCCGGACTGTTTTCGTAGTTGCAGGAGAAAATTGTTATGCAGCAGGAGCGAAGTCACTTTCTCGTAGAGACAGCGTGGCTAGCAGAGCATGTGAATGACGCACAGTTGCGCATTGTTGACTTGCGTGGCTATGTGCGCACGGTGGAACGCGATGGTGTACAGGATGCCGAGTATGTGGGGGCACGTGACGAGTATGAGCAGGGGCATATCCCGGGCGCACTCTACATTGATTGGAGCAAAGATATTGTTGACCCTGACGATGATGTAGAAGCACAGATTGCACCACCTGCTCGTTTCGCTGCACTCATGGGGCAGCTTGGTATCGGCGATCAACATCTGGTTGTGGCCTATGATGCCCATCCTGCATCGCAATTTGCCACACGTTTCTGGTGGGCGTTGCAGTACTATGGACATCTACAGGTCGTCGTCTTGAATGGCGGGCTGTCTAAATGGGAGCGTGAACATCGTCCGTTAACTTCTGTCATCCCGACCTATGCGCCTACACTTTTCACTCCTGTTGCCCACCCTGAGTTGCGCGCTACGGCCCACGACGTCTTGAGTGCGATGCAGCAGCAGGAAACGTTGTTGATTGATGCACGTGATCGCGGGCAGTATAGCGGTGAAGTTGTGCGTGGGCATGGGCGTGCGGGACATATTCCGGGGGCACTGAACATTCCACGCGAAGAGTTAATTGATGCGCAAACGGGCACGTTTCGTAGCGAAGAAGAGCTTGCAGCTATTTTTGCGCAGGCAGGCGTTGCTCCTGAGCAGCATGTTGTGGCATATTGTAACGGGGGCGTTGCGGCAACAACAGTGTTGTTCAGCCTTGCCATGCTCGGTTATCCACGCCTGACAAATTATGATGGTTCTTGGAACGAATGGGGCAAACGTGAAGACTTGCCAACAGAAATCTAGCGGTACTCATGCCAGAATTTGAAGATATGTCAGAACGCGATGAGCTAGATGAGGTGTTTGATCTCGATGCGATCATGCATGCTTTTGGCATCACGGAGTGGAAAAATCTGGGGCAGCTAGCAAGTTCTTCGGCCGCAAATCTGAGCCTGTTGGTCGAGGTGCAAGCCCAACGCTATATCCTCATGGAGCGGCAAGAGGGTTTGGTGGGAGAAAGTGTGCGCCATCGCTATGATTTTCGGCACTATCTTCAACAGCAAGGCATCCCTATTCCGGCTTTGCATCTGACGGTGCAAGGTGAGTCGGCGGTCGCGCTCGGCGAAAACTTCTGTGAGTTACAGCAATGGTCTGAAGGCGAGCTGTTTAGCAGTGCCGACCCTCGTGCGCTGGCATGGATTCATGATGCAGGGACGATGTTAGGACGCATTCATCAGGTTTCCATGCGCTACACGGGTGAGCAGCATCGCTGGCCTTCAGAGGTGCATATGGGAGCAATGGTGCAGGGCTGGCTCAATCTGGCGCGTGCTAGAGCCGAACAGAGTGAGATACAGGCTATCGCAGTTGCTCTTTTGCAGTGGGTTGAGCAGTGGGAAGCGGTGTTACCTGCTGCTATGATGGCGATTGGTTCAGCACGTAATATACCAGAACTGCATATTCATGGTGATTATCATGCCCATAATCTGCGTTTTGATGCTGCTGGTGTCGTCGCGGTATTAGGTTGGGAGGCATCGCGCTGGGAAAAACGTCTCTTTGAAGTTGCCTCCGCCCTTTTCTCTTTCAGCGCGTTACAGTGGCAGGCAGAAAATGGGCAAACGCGCCCACTCACGAAACGAGGCCTGGAACCTGAAAGAGCGCATCAATTTCTATCTGCCTATCGTGAACTCAATCCTCCTCTGCCGGGTGAAGCGGCCCACCTTGTCGATGCTCTCATCTTGGTTGCCCCTATGGTTATTGTAAATGGCCCCTTGGAGGCTCTTTTTTTCGCGGAGCAGGAGTTGGAGACAGAGCAGATTGATGATTTGATGGCCCGACTGGCGTGGGCGACATCATTGCCTGCATGGTTGGGGCGTGTACGTGGTATGCTCGCAGAAATGTGGCAAGAGAACGGTTAAGGAATCTTGCAATGTTCACCTTGCCAACCGTTTGTTGTGCGACTACAATAGAGGTATCCCAATCAGGATGTTGTGCGATTGTATGGAATACGAAGCGTTATCTGCCGCCATCGCCAGCAGAAAGACGATGCCTACGACAGTCATCAGCCAAGCAAAAGGGAGCTAGCTATGAATCAGGAGCAGAACGTTATTGGGCAGATGCGTGCAATTACGTTGTCACGCGAGTACGGCAGCGGCGGTGGAGAGATTGCACGCCGTTTGGCAGCGCGCTTAGGTTGGCAGTTGATAGATCATGAAGTGGTTGTGCGTGTTGCGCAAGAATTGAACATTACGGAAGAAGAGGCGAAGGCGTATGATGAACGGGTGGAGAGTCTCGCCGCACGTATTCTTGCGGGTATGCAGATGGCAACGCCGATTGGCTATGCGGACGCGACACTACCGATGATAACTGATCCTTCGATTTATCGTGAGGCATTAAATCACGTTGTAAAAGCGGCGGTTGAAACAGGGCATGTCGTCATTGTTGGACGCGGATCGCAGGTTGTGTTGGCCGGACGCAAAAATATCCTGCATACGCGTATTGTTGCCCCTCTTGAACGACGCATTCCTTATGTGATGCACCGTGAAGGTCTCGATCACAGTACTGCACGTTCGCGCATTCAGGTAAAAGACCACGATAGGATGCGCTACTTGCAGGAAGAGTATCATCGTCGCCCTGATGAAGCGGCATTATATGATATTGTTGTAAACACGGCAGTTCTTGATCTCGATAGTGTGGTGGATTTGATTACGCTGGCTCTCCAACGGAAAGCCGCCCAGCTTGGTGTTGCGGACGAGGCATTGGGGCCGGGAGCAGGACTGGCACGTTATCCTGGTCGGGTGGGTGATATTCGTCCTCCTCGATAGACAAAAATAGCACACACGCCAGAGAACATGCTCTAGCGTGTGTGTTACTCCTATCCTCGTGTGAAAGATTGGAGTGATCGTTTCCTACAATCAGCCTTGGTATTGTTCGTCGCTGACTTTTTCCATCCAGTCAGCGGTCTTGCCGTCGAGTTGTTCTTGAATGGCGATGTGCGTCATGGCCGTGGTTGCCGTGGCACCGTGCCAGTGTTTCTCACCTGGCGAGAACCAGATCACGTCCCCCGGTCGTAGGTCCTCTATCGGGCGCCCCCAGCGGTGGGCCCGGCCACGGCCAGCCGGCCCGCCCCGCGTCTGGCCCCGCGGGGGGGGGTGGGCGGCGGGTCGTGCACCAGGCTCGAATGTGACACTGGCCCCGCGCACACGTGCCGGATCGGGTGCCTCGAATAAGGGGTCAATGCGTACCGTGCCGGTAAAATATGCAGTCGGTCCTTTCCCGGAAGGCTGTGAACCATTTCTTTTGATGTCCATTTGCTGTATTCCTGCTTTCTACATAGTGTGTAAATGTGTTTACTACACTGTTCGTTGCTGCACTTGGCTCTCTTGAGCAAGTCCCCTCCTTGCTACGTCAAGGGAAGTCTTATGCAGTACACCGCACTCTGTGAGCGTGTGGCTCTCGCCGAGCAAAGAACCGGTTGAGTATATTGTAGAGTAGACGGTAAGCGAGGTTCCTTTCGGACCTTTTCCTGCCGTCCCTCC
>VFSW01000911.1_pt1 | contig 43720 bp, 41 predicted proteins | sample 5358111 | NCBI WGS metagenome assembly VFSW01 (sample SAMN11554181, study PRJNA540505) | mine drainage metagenome | isolation source: sediment from site ElyBrook_90M | place: USA: Ely Copper Mine, Vershire, VT | collected 2017
GTCCGACGCCGGCCGCGCCGAAAACGCGCGCGTGCCGTATTGGTGCGTCACCCGCTCCCATTCCTCCGCCGCCACCGCCGCGTCCGCCTCGGTCTCCCGCTCCACCACCTGCCGGATGCGCTCGGCCATCTGGTACGGCTCCCCATCCGGCGGCAGCGTCACCTGCAATTCGTCCCACAGCCACTGCCCCGCCGTCGAAAAGTTGAAATAATGTCCCTCAATCGCAAACCCGTTCATGAAGGTCACCCGCCGGCCCGTGGGATGGCCCGTGTTGGCCCAGTTGCCCATCTCCAGCAGCACCGTCTTCATCACCCCGATCTCGATCACCTCGCCGCCCACCCCGTTGATCTCCACCCAGTCGCCCAGCCGGATGCCGTTGCGCCCCATCAGCACGAACCATCCGAAAAAGGCCACGATGAAATCCTTCAACACCACCGTCAGCCCCGCGCCCGCCAGGCCGATCACCGTGGGCATCTGCGTGGGCGCTCCGAAGACCGCCAGCAGGATCAGGATGGCCGCCGCCAGGTCCACGGCGATGCCCGTGATCACGCGCAACTGGTGCAGCCGCCGCCGGTCGCTCTGCCTGCCCAGCAGCCTCCCCAGCGCCCGGCGCGCCAGCATCGCCGCCAGCACGATCAGCAGGATCTCCGCGAACGATCCCAGCATCAGGTGCAACACCCCGTTGCGCCGTTCCGCTACCGCCGCCAGCCACTGTTGATACACGCCGCCAAGCTGCCGGCAGATCTGCCCGCGCTTGTCCAGGTCCGCCAGCGTCCGCCGCTGGTCCGACAAGCGCCGCAACTGCGCCACCACCGCCGCCGTGTCATCGCCCGTGTCGCCGCCGGACGCGTCCGGAGCGCTGACCAGCCTGCCTTCGATTCCCTGGTGCTCCTGCCCCAGCGCGGACGCTTTCGTCTCCGCCTCCACCCGCGCCGCCTCCAACTGCTCCTGCCGCGACCCCAGCGCCAGCCACGTTTGGATCTCTTGCCGCAGCGTCTCCGGCGGACCGCCCGCCAGCTTGCCCAGCGGCAGCGCGCCTTGCCGCGCCGCCTGCCGCTCCAGTTGCGCGCGCTGCAGGGCCGCGTGCGGATCGCCGCCCTCGCGCGCCAGGTCCTGCTCGGCGTCGTCCAGTTCGTCCTGCTGCAGCGTGAGCTGCGCGTTGGCCAGTTCCAGCTTGTCCCCCGCGCTGCTGTCCGCGCCCGCCTGCTTGGTAAGCTGCGCGATGCGCTGCTGGCTGGCCGCCACCTGCGTCTTCAATGCCGCGATCTGCGCCGCCAGGTCGTGCAGCGGACCCGTCTGCGGCGGAGCGATGGCCGCCGCCTCCCGGATCGCCGTGGCGAAATCCAGATCCAGCTCCTGGTCCGACAGCCGTCCGGCCGATTCCGCCAGTTCCTGCTCCGCCTGCGTGTCGGACTCCGCCGCCAGCCGCCGCGCCGTCTGCATCAGCCGCTGGTCGACCTTCGCTACGCCCCCGCCGGCCGCCGCCGCCGCCGGCTTCTTCGCCCGCGCCGGGTTCGCCTCGCGCGTCAGCAGCCACGCCCCGGCGCAAGCCGCCAGCAGCACCGCCACCCCGCCCGCCACCAGGTTGGGCAACTGCTTCTTCATGGCACGATCAGCGAAGGCGCCACGGCCCGCTCCGGGGTCCTCTCCGCCAGCCCGCTAAAGTACTCGCGCAGCGAGTCCAGGAACGCCCGGCTCCGGCGGCGCCCATTGTGAGTGGTCAATTCCATCTGCTGCAACAGCACCAGCATGCGCAGAACGTCGCCGTCCGACGCGCGCCGTACCGCCATCTCCCGCGCCTCCTTCTCCCGATACTTCTCCAACGTGCTCTGCATCGATCCGAAGATGCGGCTGGCCAGCGCGTTCTCCGGCCGCGTCTCGTAGTACACCCCGCTCTGCAGCGTGCGGTAGGTTTGGATCAGCGCATCCAGCGCGTCACGCACGTCGCTGTCTACCGCGCCCTCAGTCTCCAACCCGGCACTCAGCATCCCCGCCCCCATGGCCGTGAACAGAAGGGCGTGCTCCTCCACGAAGTCTTCGTTGATGCGGATGTCGCGGTTGGGAAAGTCTTCCTCCCGCACCTTCGCGCGATGCTCGTGCTTGCGCGCCTCCGCCAGAAAAACGCAGTCCAGCGGACAGTCCACCGTCACCTCGCGTTCCTCGCCGCAGCACAGCGTGCAGATGTCTCCGCGCACCCCCGGGCAGAAGCGGCGGGGTTTCCGGGTGTTGCAGATCGCGCAGGCCATTCCCCTAGTATAGAAGCACCCGCCGCGCCCTTCGCGCACCCGCCTCTACTTGGAATTCCAGTACGCCTGCTGCCCGATGTAATCGTCGTCCGGAAGGTTGGCCAGGATCAGCCGGCGCACTTCCAGCGCATCGATCTCGCCCTGTTTCTGGTAAATCACCCGCCCGTCGATCCCCAGCAGCACCGTGTAGGGAACCGCCGCGTTCCATTGCGGATCGAAAGCCGCCATCTCGTCGTAGGTGGCGTCGGTCCCGAAGATCAGGTTGCGGCTGGAGGCATGCTGCTCGTTCAGGAACTTCAGCACGCCTTTGCTCTCGTCCGGAAAATTCACGCTCACCGTCACCAGGTCGAAGGCCCGCTTGCGGTACATGCGGTACATCTTCTCGAACTCCGGAAACTCCGCCGTGCACGGCCCGCACCACGTCGCCCAGAAGTCCACCAGCAGCACCTTGCCCGTTCCGTTCTTGCGCAGCGCCTTCAACTGATCCAGGCCCGCCGGATCGAGCGCCACCGGCTCTCTGGCGATGCGCGCCATCTCCGCCTCGCCCCCCGCCTGCTTGTACGCCCACTTGATGGAACAGCCCACCGTGGGCGTCTTCTCCATGGCCACCGGCTGGCCCGCCAGCACCGCGTCGATGGCCAGGCGCGCATCCTGCCGCTTGGCCAGCGCCTCGCGCGGGCTCGAATCCACGCGCCCCTGGTAGCGCAGCTTGCGCTCCTGGTCGAACACGAAGACGTGCGGCGTGGCCGTCGGACCGTAGGCCCGCGCCACCGCCTGGGTTTCCCCGTCGTAAAGAAACGGGAAGTTGAAGTGCCGGTATGCCGCCCGGAGCTTCATCTCCGGCAGCGAATCCGCCATGTCCGTGTAGCCCAGCTCATCCAGGCGCACCGCCTTGGGATCGTTGGGCTGGATCGCCACCAGCGCCACCCCGCGCTCGCTGTAATCCGCGGCCAGCTTCTTGATGCGCCCCTCGTAAAGCTGCGCCGTGGGGCAGTGTACGCAGGTGAATACCACCACCAACGCTTTGCTCGCCGCGAAGTCCGCCAGGCTGTAGCTCTTGCCGTCCACGCCCGGCAGATGGAAGTCCGGCGCGGCCGCGCCGATCACCAGCGTGGGCGGATTCTCCGCCGCCGGCGCCAGGCCGGAACCTGCCAGAAGGAGAACTATGAGGCCATACTTCATATCCACCAGTATGCCGCTATGCGCCAGTCCTGGTGATCGCCGCGCCAATGGCGGCGCGCCGCGCGTGAAAGGCCACCGGATCGGCCAGCAGCGCGATCTCCGCCGCGCTGTAGCGGTCCGCGCTCAGAAAGCCGCGCTTCTGCGCGTGTGTGGCGCCTTCCGCGTCCAGCATCCAGCGCCACCGCGGATACCCGCCCGCTTCCCGCTCCGCCGGAAAGATCCGCGCGTTCCACAGCGTCCGCTCGCCCGCGGGCGTATCGCCGCTCCACATCTCCGCCTCCGCCACGCCCGCCGCCCGCAGCCATTCCCCCAGCGGCCGTCCGCCGAAAGTCGCGCCTTCTTCAACGGTCTGCTTGAAGCTGTCGTCCACGCCGTAATACCGGGTGAACCACACCCGTTCGCCACGCCGGCCGCGGCCGGGCGTGATATCCAGGCAGGCCCCCCGCGGCAGATCGAACGGCGCCACCACATCCGCGCCCACCACCACGTTGCGCCCGCGCAGCGTGAGAGGAGCCTCGATCCGGCAGCCTTCCACCCAACTGTCCGCGCCCTCTATCCGCCCCCCCGGCCGCACCTCGTTGGTGACGGACAGCAGCGTGCTCGAGGGCGCTGCGCCGCGGTCCCGCGTGACCAGTTCGATGCCGCTCGAGATCAACTGTCGCGTGGATCCGAAATGCAGAAAATGACATTGCCGCAGCGCGTGCGCGTGCAAGGGAATGGAGCGCAGCGCGTCGAACCATTCCGCCAGCAGGGCATCGGGGACCTTCGAGCCGCTGCCGCGCGCGGCCGCCAGGTAATGCGCGAACGTCGCCTCCGTGCCCAGCGCGCAGCACATCTCGCGGTACAGGTCGATGCTGTGCCGCCGCGCCGCGGCCCGCGCCCGCGCCGTCCCGAAGGCCTCCAGCAGCCGCGCCGCGGCGCCGCCGTCCAGGCTCATGACCCCGATATCCAGCAGCGTCCGGCCGTCCCCGCCGATGGCGCCCGCTCTCGCCTGCGCGGCCCTGTCCGGCTTCTGCAGATACAGCCGCACGCTGCCGTCCGCGTTCGGGCACAGCACGCCGTGGCGCGCGGCCTCCTCCGGCGGGACCGCCACGCCCAGAGCCGTGATCCCCGCGCGCGAAAAGGCCGCCTCCGGCGCGTCGAACAGGATCAGCGCGTCGCCGGCCGCCACCACCACCTGGCCCGCGCCGCGGCGTCCTTGCGGGAGACCCAGAAACTCGGGCGCCAGGCGGTCGAACAGCGTGGGCGCCGTCCCCGACGGCCCATCGCCAGGCAGCGGCACGAAGATCTTGCCGCAGGGCGAGTACGCCGGCAGGCGCCGCGAGTCCCCGCCGGCGTGCACCATCAGGATGCGCAAACCGCGCAGCGCCCTTTCCCGGCGCAGGACCTCGCGCAGGCACGCCATGGTGCTCCCCCCGCTGCCCACGCGCCGGCCGCCCGCGTCCGCCATCACCAGCGTGTTCCGCACCTGCGGCAAACGGCCGGTCTCGCGGCGCAGCCGAATCTGGGAGCGGTAGGCCGCGGCCTGCCGCCGGTTGGCGGCCGTGACGATCAGGTAGTCCCACGGCTCGGACAGGTTGCGCATGGGGGGCGTTTGGCGCTGTTCGATGCAGTTAACGATAACGTTGCGGCCGCCCCGCTGTCAACCCGCCGCCGTTCCGGCGCCCCGCCGCGTGGATTCCCGCGCCACCACGCTGGGCTCCAGCATGATGCACCGCGGTTGCGGCGGAATCTTGGCCTCGATCACCGACAGCAGCAGTTTCCCGGCCCGCTCCCCGATCGCCGTGGCCTGCTGATCCACGCTCGAAAGCGGCACCCGCAGCGATTTGTCGAAGTGCAGGTTGCCGCACCCGATCACCGCGATATCCTGCGGCACGCGCCACCCGGCTTCCAGAATCGCGTCGATTACCCCGATGGCGATGGGATCGTTGTAGCAGAAGACGCCGTCCGGAACCGGTTCGAGCGCCAGCAGTTTCTTCATCGCCTCGTGGCCCGTGCTCCAGCTATCCACGTCCGCCGACCGCCCCGTCACCACGTAACCCTGCGGCGAAATCAGGTCGTGCTTGGCCAGCGCCTGGTTGTAGCCTTCCAGCCGTCCCACCGCCGTGCTGGTTGCCAGACCGCGTATGTGCGCGATCCTCCGGCATCCCACCGCGATCAGGTGTTCGGTGGCCATGCGCCCCATCTTGACGTCGTCCACCCCCACGAAATTCGCCGGCATGCCCAGAAACGCCCGGTCCAGCAGAATGTAGGGCACCTTCTGCTCCTCGATGCGCCGGAACGACTCGACGGTCCACTGCGTCGACGCGATCACCATGGCGTCCAGCCGCCGGCTCAGCAGGCGTTTGATCTCCTGGCGCTCCAGCTCGGGGTCGCCCTGGGAGGACGAGATCAGCAGGCTGTAGCTCTTGCGCCGCAGCGTGTTGGACAGCCCCGTGGCCACCTCCGCGAAGAAAGGATGCACCAGGTCGGGGACGATCAGGCCGGCCGTGTAGTTCTTCCCGGTCACCAGCGCGCGCGCCGCCGGGTTGGGCTGGTAGTTCAACTCCTTCACGCGTTTGAGCACCCGCTGCCGCGTCTCTTCTCCGATGTCGGAATGATTTCGAATCACTTTCGAAACCGTCACCACCGAGACGCCCAACTCGCGCGCAATGTCCTTCATGGTTACCGACATATCCCTTATTATGTGCTGAACTGCCGGGTCCGTACACCGTGCGGGCCACCGCCCAGGGTTTTGCCCCGACGACCCAATCGCAAGTCAGCCCGTCGAGGGCGGGTTTGTCGGCAACGATCCGGTGGTTCGAGGGCGCGGCCACCACGTGCTGTTACCTGCTTTCTAAGCAGAGGGTCGCCACAGGACAAAAACATTTTCGGCGACCTGAAATGCTAGATGAGTCAGAATCACTACCTAACAGGAGTTCGATTTAGGCACTCGGCAAAATCGACCGGCGGCGGCTATTATGTCGCCGGCTTGCGCAGATTAGCGGAGTAACAACAACTTCTGGACTTAAAAGAGAGGAGAAAGCCTTGCTCATTTCAGATCTGTTAAATGAACTGGCCAAAGGTGGACGGCGCGGTGGAATTGGAAGCGCCATCGAACATCGAGGCGACCCGAAACTCGGTGTGCTAAGCGAACTGCCGGGTACGTGGTCAAATTCGGAGGGCTTTGAGGACCATGCGTGGAACCTCATCGCGCTGCCTTTCGGTCAGCCAGGAACGTTTGGCGATTTCCGGCTGCTGTTGAATCAGGCGAACGAAACGCTGGACTTCGATTTGGTCGATCTTGGCGTCCCGAATCGCGGGGCCAAACAACAGGACCAGCACCTCGCGGCGCTCCGGTACCTGCAAGCGCTCGATCAAGTGGCGGCTATTGACGCCGCTAGCAACCCTGACGGCACAGTGAAGGCGCCGGCGACCCCGGATACAAACGACACGCCGAAAGGCAAGGTACTGCAGCCCGGTCCAGGCGTTCCCCCAAACTCGCCTGTCGGCATTCATCGCGAGCCAGGGCTGTTCCTGCACCTGGCGAACTTGACCGGTCCCTGTCCGAATCAGGCACAGCCAGGTCCTGACGTGGCGCGGCTGGCAAACATTCCCCACGGAGACGCGGTGCTTGCCATGGGATTCGACGGGAGCGCAACGCCGGCGCCAGGCCCCCCGGACCTCACGAACAGCGCGCTCAAAGCGGCTTTTGATCCGCTTCCGATCGGTTTCGTCAACACCAGCCTGAGCAATCCTTACTTCGGCCCGTACAAACAGTTCCACGATCGTCCCTTCCAGGGTGTTTTTGACCCGACGGATCCGTTGAGCCTCCTCAATGGCGCGATTGGGCAAGCGATTCCGGGCGCGGTGGTTATCGAAACAACCACGTTTACCGTCGACAGCCAGGTCAGCGGCGGCATCCGGAACATTCCGTTCGTGATCTGTCAGGCGAACGCCGCCCGCGTCACGGCGACCTTCTGGATCCAGAAGGTCCGGAAACCGGGTGATGATGACGATGATAATATCCGCTACGTCCTGCAATACGCCCAGAGGGTCCTTTTAGAGTTCTTCCCGCGTGCCGACGGCAAGCCAAGCTTGATCCAGTGGCCACACATCTCGATCAACACAATGATCCGAAAACGCCACTAGCCGCTCAAGGTCTTCTGTTTCCACGGCCTTCAACAAGCCTTATCCCGCAAGCCGCCTTCCCTACAGCGGCCGCTGAATGCGGTGGTCCGCCACCATCATCTCCGGCGCGTCCGCCGCCGGCCGCCGGGGCATGTGGCAATGGTTGCAATTCAACGCCGCGCCGTTGTGCTGCGTGGGATGGCATCCGCGGCACGCCATCCGGTAGCCCTCCACCGTGTTCGCAAAAGTGTGGGGAGGATGGCAGGTCAGGCAGGTCAGCTTGCCCGCCGAGGCGCGGTAGCAGCGCGATTCGAGCAGCCGGTACCCGGCGCTGTTGAGCTCGAAGGGCTCCTCCGCGGCGGCCGTCGGACGGTGCGCGGATTCCGGCCCGCTGGCCGCCACGTGGCATTTCAGGCACGTCTCTTGTCCGGGCTTTCCTTCGCCGGTATGGCATGCTCCGCAACTCATGGCCCCGGGGTGATCGGTCTTCGCGGACGCATGGCAGCTCAGGCATGCCGGTGTGAAGCCGAAGCCGGGGCCTCCAGCCATCGGCAATTCCACCCAGCCGGCGCCGGCGCGCTTCAACAAAACGCGCGCGTGACGGCCGGAGCCGATCGCCGCCGCCGCGCCGTCCGGCAGATCCGCCGCCTCCGAAAACGAGCGCGCCATGCCGCTGGCGGCGAACTCCCGCGCCGGGTTCGACGGCGCGCGCAGACGCGCGATGTCTTCCTTCGCCCTGCCCGCCTGCGGCGCGTCCGGATGATACTGCACGAACTCCTCCAGCTCGGCGGCGGCGGCCCCGCGCTCCTCGCGCCGCAGGTCGATCTGCGCCAGGATCAGTTGCGGATGCGAGAAGTGCGCCGGATCGATCCGCTTGGCCGCCGTCAGATACTGCCGCGCCAGGTCAAGCTGATTCAGGTGGAAGTACGTGATCCCAAGCTGGGAGTTAGCCAGCGCGTCGTTCGGGCGGCTCAGCGCGGCGTACAGGTTATACTGCAGCGCTTCATCGAACCGGTTCAGGTTGATCAGCACGCCGCCCAGGTTCACCAGCGGCTGGAATAGGTTGGGCGCGGCCGCCAGCGCCTTCCGGAAGCAGGCCTCCGCGCGCGGAAAATCGCGCGTCTGGTAGGCGATGGTGCCCAGGTGGTTCCAGGCCTCGGCGTATTGCGGCGCGATCTCCACCGCGCGCCGCAGTTGCGCGGCCGCTCCCGCCGCGTCGCGGCGCTCCAGCCGCTTCACGGCATCTTCGTAAGCGCGGCGGGCCGCAACGGGAATCGCCAGGTCCGCCGTGGAAACCGCCGCCGCCCGGCGCAGGCTGTCCCGCGACTCGAACTCTCCGTCGCGCCACGGCACCACCAGCTCGATGCGCCTGGCCGCCCGGGCCTGGCTGGGTCCCACCTCAATGGTGCGGCGCAGTTCGCCGCGCCCCGGCACGAACGCGCCCAGTATGTAAGTCCCGGTTTGGATGCCGCGGAAGCGGAAGCGCCCGTCGTCGCCCGCCAGGGTGTTGGCTTCAAAAGGCGCGGTGGCCCCGTGCAGCCACACCGCCGCGCGCGTGGCCGGAGCCAGCCGGCCCCGCACTTCGTAGCGTGCCGTCTCCCCCCGCGCGCCCAGTACCATCGCCAGCAGACACACCGCGCCGCGCTTCACAACTCATTAGTATAGTGTCCGGCGGCCTTACCCGCCGATGGCGTACATCGGCCGCGGCGGCGCTACGAAGCGCGCGCTGTTGATCTCGTGGCCTGCCCACTTGCCGGCCACGTTGCGGCGGATCAGCGCGGCGATCTCTTCGTCCGGCGCCCCGCCGCGCAGCATGCCTTTCACGTCGTCTTCCTCGATGGCGAACAGGCAATAGCGCAGCTTGCCGTCCGCCGTCAGCCGCAGCCGGTTGCAGTTCAGGCAGAACGGCCGGCTCACCGATGCGATGAATCCCACCCGCCCGATGCCGTCGGCGAAGCGGTACTCGAGCGCGGGCGCGCGCGGGTCCGCATCCGGAATCGGTATCAGCGGGCCAATCTCCCGCGTCAGCGTCGCGATGATCTCGTCCGCCAGCAGCACCTTCCCGCGGCGCCACAGGTCCTGCGCGTCCAGCGGCATGAACTCGATGTAGCGGACCTCGCAGCCGTGCTCCCGCCCGAAGCGCGCCAGCGGCACGATGTCCGGCTCCACCAGGTTCTTCACCGCCACCACGTTCAGCTTGATGGGACCGAAGCCCAGGCGCCGCGCTGCGGCGATGCCCTCCAGCACTCCGCCCAATTCGTCGCGCCGCGTGATCTGCCGGAAGCGCCCCCGGTCCAGCGTGTCCAGATGTACGTTCAGCCGCCGCAGTCCGGCCTCGTGGAGGGGCGCGGCCAACTCCGCCAGCAGCACTCCGTTGGTGGTCAGCGCCAGGTCCGCGATGCCCGGTATGGCCGCCAGCCGCCGGATCAGCACCGGCAGGTCCCTGCGCACCAGGGGCTCGCCGCCGGTCACCCGCAGCTTGTCGATTCCCATGCCCGCGGCGATGCCCACGAAGCGCTCGATCTCCTCGAAGGAGAGGATCTCCCCGCGCGGCACGAACTCCACCCCCGATTCCGGCATGCAGTAGAAACACCGGATGTTGCAGCGGTCCGTGACGCTGATCCGCAGGTTGGTGTGGATACGGCCGAACGAATCGGTAAGAGGAGCGCTGTTCACGGGGACGTTGTCTTGATTTTAGCAGAGGCCAGGCGCCGGAACAGGGCGCGCAGCGCCGCGCCGCGGTGGCTGACCGTCAGCTTGCGCCCGGGCGCCGCCTCGCCGAAGGAACAGCCGAATGGCGGATAGAAGAACAGCGGATCGTAGCCGAAGCCGTGCGGCCCGCGCGGTTCTTCCAGGATCTCGCCCTCCACCTCGCCGCGGAATGTGCCCGCCACGCGCCCCGCCTCAAACAGCGCGATCACGCACACGAACCGCGCGCGGCGGTTGGCCGCGCCTCGCAGGCTCTCCAGCAGCAGGCGGTTGTTGGCCTGGTCGCTCGCCTCCGGTCCCGCGAAGCGCGCCGAGCGAACCCCGGGCGCGCCGCCCAACGCGTCCACCTCCAGTCCGGAATCGTCGGCGAACAGCGGCCCGGGCGCGTGCGCCCCGTAGTACTCGGCCTTCAGCCTGGCATTGGCCTCGAAGGTGGCCCCCGTCTCTTCGCACGGAACCATGCCGGCCAGGCCGGGAACGCTCTCCACCTGGATGCCCGCCACCTCCGCCGCCAGCCGGAATTCGCGCAGCTTGCCGGGATTGCCCGTGGCGCAGTACACCGTCACGCGATGCGCACCGCGCGCTTCTGGATCTCCACCAGTTCGGCGATGCCCGTGCGCGCCAGCGCCAGCATGCGCGCCATTTGCTGGTCGTCGAAGGCGTGCCGCTCGGCGGTGGCCTGCACCTCCACGAAGCGGCCCGCGCCGGTCATCACCACGTTCATATCCACGGCCGCCTGGGAGTCTTCTTCGTAACACAGGTCCATCATGGGCTCGCCGCCGATAATCCCCACGCTGGTGGCGGCCACGTAATCGGTCAGCGGCATGCGCTTCACCAGCCCGTACTTCAGGCACTGCCGCAGGGCCAGCGCCAGGGCCACGAAGGCCCCCGTCACCGACGCCGTGCGGGTGCCCCCGTCGGCCTGCACCACGTCGCAGTCCAGCGTCACCGTGCGCTCGCCCAGCAGCGCCGTGTCCACCACCGCGCGCAGCGACCGCCCGATCAGCCGCTGGATTTCGTGCGTGCGCCCCGACGGCCGTCCCTTGCTCACCTCGCGCGGCATGCGTTTCAGCGTCGCCCGAGGCAGCATCGAGTACTCCGCGGTCACCCAGCCCTTCCCGCTCCCGCGCAGGAACTGCGGCACCGAGTCTTCCACCGTGGCCGCGCACAGCACGCGCGTATTGCCCACCGCGATCAGCGCGGAGCCTTCCGCGGTCTGCAGGTATCCGGTGGTGATTTCGGCCGGACGCATCTGGTCCGGGCGGCGGTTATCCGTTCGCATTTTTCATCACGAAGTAGAGAAAGAAAAGCACCAGGGCGATCCCCGAAGCTATCAGAATCACGCACGGCAGGCCGCCGCGCGGCGCGGCTGCGCTCTTCCGCTTGGCCTTAACGGGCTTGAATTTCGCCATGCAGCAGCGATGGTAACATCCGGCGCTCAATGCCCGTGGCGATGGCCCTCTTCCGCCGGCATCGAGCTCACGCACCCGCTCTCCGACAACGCGCAGCCCACGTGCTCGAACTGCACGGTGGTGTGATGGATGTGGAACTCCCTCCCCAGCACCTCCTGGATGCGCGCCAGGATGCAATTGCTCGCCGAGGGCGGCACGTCTTCAATCAGCACGTGGCAACTGAGCGCGTGGGTGCTCGACCCCAGGCTCCAGATGTGCAGGTCGTGTACGTCCAGCACCCCTTCCACGCGCGCCATCGAGGCCGCCACCGCTTCCAGGCGCAGGCCGCGCGGCAGCCCCTCCAGAAGGATGTTCAGCGACTCCCGGATGATGTCCCACGCCGTCCACACCATCAGCGCGCCGATCAGGATCGACAGCACCGCGTCCGCCTGCTGCCAGCCCGTGTACCGGATGATCAGGGCGCCGCACATGATGGCGATCGAGCCCAGCAGGTCGCCCAGCATGTGCACGAAGGCGCCGCGCATATTCACGTCGTTATGCCGCGCGGAGCGCAGTCCCCACATGATGCCGCCGTTGAGGACCAGCCCGCCTCCAGCCACCACCAGCATGATGGTCTCGTGCACCGCGGCCGGGTGCAGCAGCCGTTGCCAGCTTTCGTAGAAGATCCAGGCCGCCAGCGCCACCAGCGTCAAGGCGTTGATGAACGCCGTCAGCACTCCGGCGCGCTGGTAGCCGTAGGTCTTTATCGCGTCCGGCGGGCGCGTTTGCAGATAGAAGCCGAACCACGCCAACAGCAGCGCCAGCGCGTCGGTCAGGTTGTGGCCGGCGTCGGAGAGCAGCGCCAGGCTGTGGGCCTGGATGCCTGCCACGGCCTCGATCCCCACGAAGGCCACGGTCCCCAGCAGCGACCACCACAACACCCGGCCTGTGGCCGGTCCGTGAGTATGAGCGTGTACGTGCAAGTGAGGTCCTGTTGTGATTTTACCGCCTGGCAGGGAGCCCCGGCGCGAGCCGCCCTGCTATGCTCGGAATTCGCCATGCGCCGCTCCACCATCCTGGTCTATCTTTCCCTGCTGGCCGACGTGGCGATCTTCTTTCACAAGCCCCTCTTTAGCACGCAATACACCTTCCCCTGGGACTTTCACGGCGTGCAACTGCCCCTGGTCGCCTTTCTTTCAGACCAGTTGCGGCACGGCCGCCTGGCGCTCTGGAATCCGTTCGACTATTGCGGGTATCCGGTGTTCGCCAACATCGAAGGCGGTTACTTCCATCCGCTGGTCTTTCTGAGCGCCCTCGCCGCCAGCCGCGCGCCGGACTGTCTTCCCATGCTGCTCGAGTGGATCGTGGTCCTCCAGATCTGGGCTGCCGGCATCGCCGCCTGGCATCTGTTCCAGGAACTCGGCGCGGGCCGTCCGGCGGCCTGGGCCGGCGCCATCATCTTCCAGACTGGCGGCTACTTCGCTTCCCGCGCCGAGCACATCGGCGCCATCATGGCGGTGGCCTGGATGCCGCTGGCGTGGCTCGCGGTCCTCAAGCTGCGCCGCGGCTGGCATCCCGGCTGGCTGGCGGCCCTGGGCGCGGCGCTGGGTATGAGCGTCCTGGGCGGCTTCCCCCAGCCGACCCTGGCGGTGTTCGTCTCCACCGTGCTCCTCGCCCTGGTCCTGATCGCCCTCCGCCTGGGACGCCCGCCACTCGCCCTCTGGGCCGCCGCCGGCTGCCTGCTGGGGATTGCCCTGGCGGCCGTCCAGTTCATCCCCACGGCCCAACTGACCCAACACAGCGTGGCCCAATACCGCGCCGGCTGGCTGGGCGCCGGCGGCGGACTGTATTGGCAGAGCCTGGTCTCCCTGGTCCTTCCCAATCACTACCGGATCTTCGATATGCGCCGCTTTAAAGGGCCGGGCGATGTGACCTTCCTCTACCAGTACTGCAGCATCGCGGGCCTGGCGCTGGCCATCCTGGCGCCCATCCTGCGGCGGACGCGCCATGTCGCGGCGCTGGCCGTCATGCTCTTCTGCGGCGTCTTCTGGATGCTGGGCGATAAGACTCCGGTGTGGCGCCTGGTCTACCCGTGGTTGCCGGAGACCATCCGCATCGGCATTCACCCCGAATACACCTACTGCATCGTGACGCTGTCGATCGCCGGCTTGGCGGCGCTCGGCTTGGACTCCCTGCGCGGCCCCCGCTGGATCGCGTGGCTGGCCGGCGTCGCGATCGCCGCGGACCTGTTCGCCGCTGGCTCCGGCCGCCCCATGAACTGCTCTTCAATCAAGGACGAACCCCCGGTCACCCGCCAATCGTTCGAAGGCAGCACGGAGATCCTGCGCCTGGTGCGCCGTCTTACCGGTCAGGCCTATCCGCCCTGGCGCATCGACACCGTGGACGCCAGCATCAACTGGGCCACCGGCGCCCCCATCACCGGCATACCGGATGCCAATGGCGTCAGTCCCCTGGCGCTCGAGAACATCATCCAGCTTCGCCTCTTCCTTCACGACGGCGACCGCTGGGGCTGGTATTATCCCGTCGCCAAACCCGGCCCCGTGCTGGACCTGATGAACGTCCGCTACCTGATCGCGCGCCCGGAGGGGGCGGCCAAGCTGCTGGCCTGGCCCGGATACCGCCGCGTGGCGAGCCTGCCGGGCTTCGAGTTGCTGGAGAACCCGTCGGCCATGCCGCGCTTCTTCCTGGTGCACCAAATCCAGCCGGCGGGATCGCTCGCCGAAGCGCGCAAGCTGATGGGAGCGGCCGACCTGCGCCGCGCGGCCATTACCGGGCCGGAAGCCAGCCTGCCGCCCGGCGGCGCGGCCGGCGTTGCGGATGAGGTGCGTGTGGTGCGCTACCAGCCCGACGCCCTGGAGTTGTCCCTGGGCAGCGCGGGGCCGGCCCTGCTGGTCATGTCGGAGAACGATTACCCAGGCTGGCGCGCATGGCTGGACGGAAAGCCGGCGGCAATCTATCGCACCGACATCGCCTTCCGCGGTGTGCCCGTGCCGGGAGGCCGCCACGTCCTGCGCATGGAGTTCCGTCCCGCGATCCTGCCCGTGTCCATGGCGGTCTCGCTGGTTACGGCGCTGCTGCTGGCGGCGATGGCCGTCTACAGCACATCCGCGAAGCCCCGCTTCATGTGACGGAAGAAGAGTCCCCCCGCCAGGAACACGGCTACCGCGAACGCCGCCAGGATCCCCAGATCCTCCAGCCTGGGCCATCGCCCGGAAAGCAGCAGTTCGCGATAGCCCCGCACCAGGTACGCCAGCGGGTTGCCCGCCAGCAGAAAGCGCAGGCGCGCCGGGAACTGCTGTTCCGTAATAAAGATCGGCGTCAGCCAGAACCAGAACGTCAGTATCACCGTGAGCACCTGGGCGGTGTCCCGCAGGTACACGTGCAGGCTGGCCAGGATCCACCCGCAGCCCACTGCCAACAGCCCCAGCAGCAGCATGTATAGCGGCAGCAGGATCAGGCCCGGGCTGATGCGGTTCAGCCAGATGCCCACCGCCGCCACCGCCAGCCCCAGCGCGATCAGGTGGCTCACCAGCGAGGAAAGGAAGATCGAGACCGGCAGCATCTCCGCGGGAAAGACGGTTTTGGTGATCAGGCCGGCCTGTTCCAGCAGGATGGACGCCGACCGCTGCACCGTCTCGCTGAACAGCAGCCACGGCAGCATCCCGGCGAAGAGGAACAGCGGATAGCTGTCGGTCACCTCGCCGGCCGGCATCTTCTGGTGCAGGCAGATGCTGAATACGAAGGTCCAGCTTCCCAGCAAAACCAGCGGCTGGATGACGCCCCACAGCCACCCGGCCGCCGAGCCTACGAAGCGCTGCTCGAAATCGCGCCGGACAAGTTGAAACAGCAGACTCCGCCGTTCCACCAGATTCTGGAGAAAAAGCGCTCCCGGAATGCGAAAAGAATTGGTCAAAAGACAACATTATCAATTTTTTCAATAACTTGCAAACGTTCGGGCCGCTTGACATGACTGTGCAGGTCCTGTTACAGTCTCAGTTTCGCCAATCTTAATAGCCCCCCGGGCCCGGCAGTCTGGATTTTGCCGGGTTTGGCTGGAGAAGACTATGCAGCAGAATTACTTCATATTGGTCCTGGCGCATTCCCTCCGCGGCAAGCTCCGCCGCATCCGTGTTCCGTTGACGGTGGTCTACGCCGTGATGGGTCTGGCCCTGCTCGGCTGCTTCTCGATCCTCGGTTTCATTTCCAGCTACGCCCGCATGGCCTGGAAGGTCGCCAACTACAACGCGCTGCGCCACGAGGTGGAAACCGTGCGCACCCGCTATCAGCGCCTTCAGAAAGTGGTGAACCAGACCAACCAGCAGATGGCCAGCCTGGAACTGCTGGCCAACGAAGTTTCGATCGCCTACGGCATCAAGCAGAAGCTGGACGGTCCGGCCGGAATCGGGCTGGAAGGCCGCCTGGTGCCCACCTTTCCGGAATCCGTAGTGGAGTACCGCTTCCTGCGCGGCTACCACAGCGTACAAAACGGCTTCGTGAGCCGCGGGCGCACCAACGTACAGCCCTCCATCTGGCCGGTGGAAGGGCGCCTGATGGGCGGCTATGGCCAGCGTACCGACCCGTTCTCGGGCGAGGGCGCCATGCATACCGGCGTGGACATCTCGGCGCCTCCGGGAACGCCCGTGCGCGCCACCGCGGACGGCTTTGTGTCCTTCGCTGGCTGGAGCAACGGCTACGGCCAACTGGTAGTGGTCACGCACGGCAACGGCTATGAGACCTATTACGCGCACCTGTCGCGCTTCGGCGTGGTCGAGGGTCAGGAGGTGCGGCGGGGGGAACAGATCGGCGCGGTGGGCAGCACCGGCCGGGTGACCGCACCGCATCTGCACTATGAAGTCCGCATCGGCGGCGCTCCGGTGAATCCCCATACCTACCTGGCGCGTGCGGGTGTGGTGCAGGTGGTCAAAAGGGATTTTCCGTTCTAGCCGGGCTGGCCGAGGAGACCCGCCAGGAGGGTGCAGTCGATGAAACCGTATGTGCTCCGTCTTGTGGCGGGACTTGTGGGGGCCGCTTTGCTGATCTCGGCTTATCACCGGCTGAACTCCACTTCACTGATGGCCGAGGCCGCCAACCGTCTCCTGGCCTCCCTGACCCCCGAGCAGCGCGCCAAGGCCACCTTCGCCTTTGAAGAGGACGAGCGGCACAACTGGCACTACGTCCCCATCGAGCGCAAGGGTCTGCCGCTGCGCGAGATGACTTCGGCACAGAAGCGTCTGGCTTCGGCGCTGCTGGCCGCCGGGCTCAGCCAGCAAGGCTACCTGAAGGCGGAGACCATTATGAGCCTGGAGGACGTGCTGCACACCATGGAGCAAGGCAGCGGTCCCGAGCGCGATCCGGAAAAGTACTTCTTCTCCATTTTCGGACAGCCCTCCGCCGGGGGAACCTGGGGCTACCGCGTGGAAGGCCACCATCTCAGCCAGAACTACACCGTGGTGGGGGGCCGCGTGGCGGGCGCGCCCAGCTTCTTCGGCGCCAACCCCGCGGAAGTCAGGGAAGGGCCGCGCAAGGGACTGCGCACTCTGGCCGCGGAGGAGGACATGGGCCGCGCCGTGATCCAGTCGCTCGATCCCGAGCAGCGCAAGATCGCCGTGGTGGACGCCACGGCCTACAAGGATATCCTGACGGCGGACAGCCGCAAGGCCGCTTTAGAGGGCCGGCCGTCGGGCCTGGCGGCATCCGCCATGAACACCAGGCAGTTCGATTTGCTGCTGGCGCTGCTCGAAGAATACGCCGCCAACATGCCGGAGCAGATCGCGCAGGCCCGCCAGGAGCAGATCCGCAAAGCAGGCAAGGACATCCACTTCGCCTGGGCCGGCGGCACCGGGAAGGGCGATCCGCACTACTATCGCGTGCAGACCGCCTCGTTCCTGATCGAATACGACGACACCCAGAACAACGCCAACCACATCCACTCGGTGTGGCGCGATTTCAACGGGGATTTCGGCGTGGACCTGCTGAAGGAGCACTACCAGGCCAGCCACCACATGCCCGCCGGCGCGCGCTGAGCTTTCCTACTGAATGGTGCTGGCGCCCTGCACTCCCAGGTCGGTCGCCAGCACGTTGCGGTTGATGTGGTTGTCCAGGTTGATAGTGTAGGTTTCGGGCGCTTCAATCAGCACCGGCGAATGGGTGGCGCAGATCACGCGGAATTTCTTCCGGTCCACCAGTTCCAGCAGCATCTTCAAGATGCGCCGCTGGTTGGAAACCGACAGCGCCATTTCCGGTTCGTCCAGCAGCAGGATGGCGCCGTCGGAGAGCGACGGGAAATTCTCCCGGAACATGCTCAGCATCACCTGGCCGTGGCTGGCCATGGCGAGGAATTCGCGCATGCGCGGGTCGTCCTTGAAGAAGTCCAGGTTGGTGCGCGGATTGTGGGCCTCCGCGTCGAACAGGTAAATCTCGCCGAGTTTGACGCCGGCGGCATCCAGGCGGTAGATGTAGCCATCCACCTGCTGGCCGCGCAGGGCGTAGTAGATGGAATGCAGCAGGGTGGACTTGCCCGAGCCGTTTTCGCCTTGCAGCATGATCAGCGGATGCGACAGGTCCACGATGAGGGGCATGTGGAAGTTGAGGTTGACGAAGACCGGGTGCGCCAGGATTTTCAGGTGCATGAACCTCTCAGCATAGCAGGGCAGTGCGCTACAATGGCGCCGAAGCGAGGCGCCAACCAATGCGATTGCAAATGCGCGTGGCGCTGGCCGGCCTGGCGGCGGCAGCCTGCCTGCTGGCCGCCGATGACGCCGGCGGATGGATCACCATGTTCGACGGCAAGACCCTGGACGGCTGGAAGGCGGGCGACAATCCCGGGAGCTGGTCCGTCAAGGACGGCAAAATCGTCGGCGACGGCGAGCGCAGCCACCTGTTCTACATGCTGCACGAATGCGGGAACTGCGAGTTCAAGGCCGAGGTGAAGATCAACCACGGGGGCAATTCCGGCATGTACTTCCGCGCGCGGTTCGGCCCCGAATGGCCGGCGGGCTACGAAGCTCAGGTCAATAACACGCATTCCGACTGGCGCCGCACGGGCAGCCTGTATCGCTTCGCGGACATCAAGGAACAGATCATACCGGACGACACCTGGTGGACCCAGCAGGTGACCGCCATCGGCAATCACATCGTCATCAGGGTGAACGATAAGGTGGTGGTGGATTACGTGGACGAAAAAAACACTTACAGTAAAGGACTGCTGGCTCTGCAGCAGCACAACAAAGGCAGCGTGGTGGAGTTCCGCAACCTGATGATGCGCATCCTGCCGGGAAATTGAGGCGAGGCGAATTTTGCCTTTCGCCCAAGGCCGCCATCTTGACGCCACTGGCCCAAGTTCGCCAACCTCGACCAGGCGGCTGTCACCCGCTTGCTGTCTTTGATCGAACGCCAAGCCGCCATGGTCATACCAAGCCGCGCGGTGAGTAACTCCACGCATCCTTCCGACAACCGCTTCTACGAGCGTTAAAGCAAATAGTGCTAGAAATTCCCAGCCCGGCGATTTGCTATCTCGCGCTCAAGCTCGCGCCGCGTCAGCATCCTTTCGCCCGATGCCTCGATCTTCTCCCGAATACGGCGGAGCTCTTTACCGGGCTTGGACACGGCGGGCCTGCTTCGCGGCCACCCGGCTAACTCAGCGATCAACGGAACCCGATGGCGGCGACCACTACGCCCAACTCGCGGTGATCGCCGGGCACGGAGAAGGTGCGGTCCACCGTGACGGTCGCTGTGGCAGTCGGCCCTACCGCGGTTTGCGGCGGGGATTCCAGCGTGTAGGCGCCCGGTCCGGCATACGTGGCCGCGGCGGCCAGGCGGCCGTCCAACCATAGTTCGACATGGCGCGCGGGCGCGGCGTCAGGAATATTGAAGACCGCCGCCAGCGGCGCCGGCCGGCCAGGGCTCTTCAGCAGCACCACGGCGCTCGCGGACATCCAGCGCCACGCGCCGCTTTCCAGGTCGTACAGGCCGCTGACGATCTGGGCGGGAGCTTCAGGCGAGCCCATGGGCAGGTACGCGAGCGTGGGATGGCGCTCCAGGACCACCGCCGCTCGCACGATGTCGATGGGCGCGGTGGAAATATCGAACGGGCGCAGGCCCTTGCTGGCGGTCGAGTAGCCGGAGCGGGCCTGCAGTCCGATGAGCTGGAGCGGCAGCCAGGCGCGGATGGGCTGCTCGGCGATGGTGGCGGTGGGGGCGGAGATGGCCAGCGGATACGCCAGGCGGCTGGAGACCACCATATCGCCGGCGCGCAGCACTTGGCCGCGTTCCAGGGGCAGGCCGCCATCGGCTTCCAGGTAGTAACGCAAGCCCCACTCGCCGTCGATATAGACGCGATGGCCGGCGGTGGCCGGGCGGATCCGGCGGGCGAAGCGGCGGTAGCCGTCCCAATGCTGGTAGTTGACGGTGGCCAGCGCCAGGCTGAGCGTCATCTGCGCGGCGAAGCCCGCGGCCAGCCAGCGCGTCCGCAGGCGGGAGACCAGCAGGGCCAGGGGAGCGGCCATGGGCAGCAGGTAGCGGGCCGATCCGGCGAAGAACAGCACCGCCGCGCCGGCGAAAAACAGCGCCATCCACGCCGCCAGGAAGGCGGTGTCGCGGTCCCGCCGTTTCCGGGCGGCCAGCGCCGCGCCGGGCAGCAGGGCGGGGAACAGCATGAAGCAGGCATGCACCGCCAGCGCCGCCGCGCTGCGCAGTTTATTGGCGAGGGCTTGCAGCCCGTAACTGCTCATGTAGCCGGCGGCGACGGCCGCGGGCAGCGCCCCCGAAGACCAGCGCTCGAACAACTGCCAGGCGAGGATGGTGGCCGGCGCGGTTAGCGTGAGCAGCCACGCCGCGCGATCATGGCGCCGGTAGATCCACACGTACACCGCCAGGATAGGCGTCAGGAACACGGCTTGAAAGGCGCTGAGCGCGGCCAACGCCATGGCGCCGGCGGCGAGCATCTTGCGGTCCGCCGCGAAGCAGGCCACGCCGGCCATCCAGAAGGCCAGGAAGGGGAGGTCGGATTCGAAGGAATTGCCGTTGACCACGAATGCCGGGACGGCCAGGAACAGCAGCGTGGCCCACAACGGCCGCGGGGAAAAACGCCGCGCCAGCGACCACATGGCCAGCGCCGCGATCCACGAGAACAAAATGTACGCGGCGTGGAACGGCGCCTCGCGGATATCGCCCATCACCGCCAGCAGCAAGGCCAGGAACCACGCGTTCAGGGGCGGATGCGGAAAGCCCCGCAGGTCCACGCGATCGCCCTGGAAGACATACTGGACGTGATTGGGATGAAGCGGCTCGATCTGGGCGTGTTCGGCGGCGGCCAGGTAGTAGACATCGTCGCCCTGGATTGCCTGGTTCAGGAACGGCAGTCGGATCAGCAGGACGGCGGCCAGCACTAAGGCGAGGCGGGTGTCCATTTCAATACCGGCTTGCGCGCGGCCTTCACTTCGTCCACGCGGCTGGTGCGGGTGGAATGCGGCGCGGTCTTCACCAGTTCCGGATCGCTCTCGATCTCCCGGGAGATGGAGATCATGGCGTCGATGAAGAGATCCAGCTCGCGCTTGCCTTCCGTCTCGGTAGGCTCGATCATCATGGCCCCGCGCACGATGAGCGGGAAGCTCACGGTGTAGGGATGAAAGCCGTAATCGATGAGGCGCTTGGCGATGTCGCCGGTGCGCACGCCGCGGCGCGCCTGGCGCTCGTCGCTGAAGACCACTTCGTGCATATTGGGCAGCGGGTAGGGCAGGTCGAAGTGCGGCTCCAGCTTCTTGCGGATGTAGTTGGCGTTGAGCACGGCGTCCACGGTGGCGGCGCGCAGCCCGTTGCCGCCGTGCGCCAGGATGTAGGCCAGGGCGCGCACCAGCACGCCGAAATTGCCGTAGAAGGCCTTCACTTTGCCGATGGAGTGGGGGCGGTCGTAGTCGAAGGTCCAGGCATCGCCGGCGCGCTTCAGGCGCGGCACGGGCAGGAAAGGCTCCAGTTCTTTCTTCACCGCCACGGGACCGCCGCCGGGACCACCCCCTCCATGGGGCGTCGAAAATGTTTTATGCAGGTTCAGGTGCATCACGTCCACGCCGAAATCGCCGGGACGCGCGATGCCCACCAGCGCGTTCATATTGGCGCCGTCCATGTAGAGCAGCGCGCCCTTGCGGTGCAGGATTCCGGCGGCGGCGATGATGCGCGATTCGAAGACGCCCAGGGTGTTGGGGTTGGTCACCATCAGGGCGGCGGTGTCTTCGTTGACCGATTCTTCCAGCGCGGCGAGATCCAGCAGGCCCTCCCCGTCCGAGGCGATGTTTTCGACCACGTAGCCGGCGATGGCCGCGGTGGCGGGGTTGGTGCCGTGGGCCGAATCCGGGATCAGGATCTTTCTGCGCGGGTTGCCCTGCCTCTCCAGCAGGGCGCGGATGAGCAGGATGCCGGTCAGCTCGCCTTGCGCGCCGGCGGCCGGCTGCAGGGTGATGGCGTCCATGCCGGTGATTTCGAGCAGCGCGGATTCAAGCCGCGCCATCACCTCCATGGCGCCTTGCGACAGCGACTCCGGCTGGTAGGGATGGGCCCAGGCCAGGCCCTCGGTGCGCGCCACCAGTTCATTGACCCTCGGATTGTACTTCATGGTGCAGGAACCCAGCGGGTACATGCCGTGGTCGATGGCGTAGTTCCAGGTGGAGAGGCGCGTGAAGTGGCGGATGGCTTCCACTTCGCTCACCTCGGGGAAGCCCGGGATTTCGTCGCGCACGTAGCCGGCGCCCAGTGCGGCGCGCGCATCCACGGCGGGAACGTCCAGCTCGGGCAACTGGTAAGCGATCTTGCCGGGCGAACTGCGCTCGAACAGCAGCGCCTCGTTGGGAGAGATGTGGGAGCGAACCTTCCTGATGGACATTAAAACGCACCCGCGACTGTATCCATATCCGCGCGCCGCGACATTTCGGTGGCGCAGAGGAGCATGGCGCCGGCCAGTTCCGGATACCAACGGCCCAGCGGCAGGCCCCCGATGATCTTCGCGCCGAGCAGCGCCCGGTTGATTTCTTCCGGCGGGCGCGCGCCGGCCGCAGCCACGAACTCGTTGAAGAACGGCCCGGAAAATCGCGGCCGCAGGCGGCTCGCCAGGTAGTGCGCCTTGGCCAGGTTCTGCCCGGCCAGTTCGCGCAGGCCGCGCTTGCCGTAGACGGTCATGAATACGGTGGCCATCAGCGCCACCAGCGCCTGGTTGGTGCAGATATTGGAGGTGGCCTTTTCGCGGCGGATGTGCTGCTCGCGGGTGGCCAGGGTCAGGCAGAAGGCGCGATGGCCGCGGGAATCCGTGGTTTCGCCCACCAGGCGGCCGGGCATCTGGCGGGCAAACGCTTCGCGCGTGGCGATGATGCCGGCGTAAGGCCCGCCATAGCTCGGCGGGATGGCGAAGGATTGCAGCTCGCCGGCCACGATATCGGCCCCGCGCGGGGGCTCCAGAATGCCCAGCGAGACGGCCTCGCTGAAGGCCATCACCTGCAGCGCGCCGCGCCGGTGCGCGATTTCGGCGGCCGCATTCACGTCTTCCACGACGCCGAAGAAATTAGGCGATTGCAGGATCACGGCCGCGGTCAGGCCGTTGAGCCGGCTCTCGAGATCGGCCAAATCGGCGCCGCCGGTCTCGGCGTCGTAACCGAACTCGGCCACTGGCATGCCCTGGTTCTTGGCGTAGGTCTTGAGCACTTCGCGGTACTCGGGGTGCACGCTGCGCGCCACCAGCAGGCCGCTTTTGCCGGTCAAACGCGCGGCCATCAGCGCGGATTCGGCCAGCGCCGTCGAGCCGTCGTACATCGAGGCGTTGGCCACGTCCATGCCGGTAAGCTGGCAGATCATGGTCTGGAATTCGAAAATGGCGGTGAGGGTGCCCTGCGAGATCTCCGCCTGGTACGGCGTGTAGGACGTCAGAAACTCGCCCCGCGAGACCACCGTATCCACCAGCACCGGCCGGTAATGCGCGTAGACTCCCGCGCCCAGGAAACTGGCGTAGCCATCGGCGTTTTCGCCGCCGCGGCGCCGGAAATAATCGGTGATCTCGTACTCGGAAATGCCGGACGGCAGGCGCAGCGGCTGCTTCAGCCGGACAGCTTCCGGGAGATGGGCGAACAGATCTTCGGGGCTTTCCACGCCGCAGGCGGCCAGCATCTCGCGGCGCTCGGAATCAGACTTCGGAAGATAGCGCAAGCGTTATTTTTCCGCTCCTATGTAGGTTTGATACTCGGCGGCGGAGAGGAGATTCGCCAACTCGGCGGGCGCGCTCAGGCGGATCTTCACCAGCCAGGCATCGCCGTGCGGATCGGCATTCAATTTCTCGGGGGATTCGGCCAGGGCGTGGTTGAGGTCCACGATCTCGCCCGATACCGGCGAGTAAATGTCGGACACGGCCTTCACCGACTCGACCGAGCCGATGGTCTTTCCCTGGTCGACGTGCGTGCCCGCCTTCAGGGGGTCCCTGCCGTACTTGAAATCCACGTAGACGATGTCGCCGAGTTCCTGCTGGGCGTGGTCGGTGATGCCGATGGCGCCCGTGTCGCCTTCCATGCGCACCCACTCGTGTTCCTTGGTATAGCGGTAATCTTCGGGATACATTATTTGGCTCGTTTGTAAAATGGCGTTTCCACGGTGACGGCGGCCACCGCTTGGCCGCGGATGACCACTTCAAGGGCGCGGCCGATGCGGGCTTCCGCCACCGGCAGATAAGCAAGACCGATGTTTTTGTTCAGGAAAGGCGCGGGCGATCCGCTGGTGACCCAGCCGGCGGGCGCGCCGTCGAGCAGGACTTCGTAGCCGTCGCGGCCGATGCCGCGGCCCTGCATTTCGAATCCGATGAGCTTGCGCTGGATGCCCCGATCCTTTTGTGCGACGAGCGCCGCGCGGCCCACGAAGTCGCCTTTACCGAGCTTCACGATCCAGTCCAGGCCGGCTTCCCAGGGCGTGATGGAGGCGTGGATCTCGTGGCCGTAGAGCGCCATGCCGGCCTCCAGGCGCAGGGTGTTACGAGCGCCCAGGCCGCAGGGCCGGATGCCGGACTCCCGGCCCGCTTCCAGGATTTCGTTCCACAGGCGCGGGCCTTCGGCCGGGGCCACGTAGATTTCAAAACCATCTTCGCCGGTGTAGCCCGTGCGCGCGATGCGCGCCGCCGCGCCCGAGACCTCGCCATCGGTGAACCAGTAATAGCGGATGGCGGCCAAGTCGGCGCCGGTCAGTTTCTGGAGCGTGGCGCGCGCCTGGGGGCCCTGGACGGCGATCTGCGCGAAGTCGTCGCTGGACAAGCGGACCAGGGCATCGAAGTGGTTGTGCGCGCAGATGTGCTGGTAGTCTTTTTCCTGGTTGGAGGCGTTGACGCACAGGAAATAATGATCGTCCGCGACTCTGTGGACCAGCACGTCGTCCACGAATCCGCCGTGCTCGTAGAGCAGGCCGGAATACTGGATCTGGCCGGTCTGGAGGCGTCCCACGGCGTTGGTGGTGACGGCATCGGTAAGGCGTTGGGCCTCCGGGCCGGTGATATCGATCTCGCCCATGTGGCTGACATCGAAGACGCCCACGCCGCGCCGCACGGCGAGGTGCTCCTCGACCAGCGAGGAGTATTGGACGGGCATGTCCCAGCCGCCGAAATCGACCATTTTGGCGCCGCTGGAGCGGTGGATGGCGTTGAGGCAGGTGGCTTTCAGCGCGGCGGTGGCGAGCATCAAACTGGTACTGTAGCACTTTAGCGGGCCGCCGGTGGGACGGTGTCGCGCGGGCTATTGAATCATGGAGACGATGTAGCCGGCGCTCAGTCCGGTCTTGGCGCCGCCGGCATCCGCCAGCATGTGCGCGCCGCCCTGAAAATTGACCATGTCGGAGACGATCGCCATGGAGGTGCCGGTAGTGCCCGAGCCGTTGTTCACGTTGAGAGTGGCGTGCGGAAAGTAGAGCGATCCGGTGAGGTTCATGGTGGCGCCGCCGGCGAAAGTGCTGGCTCCGGGCGAGGTCATGGTGTGGTCCTGATAGAAGAGCACGCCCTGATAAGCTCCCGAGGCCTCGGCCGACAAGGTCACGTTGGCGCCGTTGGCGATGTTCACGGTGGCGCCGCCGGTGAGGTAGATGAGCACGCCCCCCGAGGCGGTGACCGTGGATCCGCCCTGGATGCTGAACTGGCCGCCGTTGACGATATAGATTCCCGGGCTCATCTGCAGGGACATGCCGTTGCCCACCGAGAAGCCGCAGTAGGTGCCGGGGCCGGGGGTATAGGGATTGGGCTGCCATGCGGTGAAATTGCCGGACTGGCAGGTCTGCGCGGGCGTGGGCGAGGGCAGGTTGGCGAAGGGGTCCGTGACGGAAGCCGCGCCCGTGGTGGGAGTCACGCTGGTCGAGCCGCCGTTGTCCTTCTTGAACGCGCCCACCACGTCGATGGTGGGGGCCTGCACCAGGGCGCCGCCGGTCACGTACATGGCCGCGGTGGAGTTTTTGGAATCCACGTAGACCCCGCAGCCGATCTGGACCGACGCGCCGTTGCCAGCCATAAACGCGTCCGCCGCGTTGGGATCGAGCACGTAGAGACAGGAGCCGGAGCCGGGCGCGCTGATGGCGCCCGCCGTGGCGATGGCGCCGGGGGTGAGGCCGCCGCGCGCGAAGGCCGCGCCGAACAGGGCCGGCAGCGCCTCCTTCACGCGCACCGTCGCCCAATAAGCGGGCGTCGGCCCGGGCACTCCCGGCACCGGATTGGAGGTCCCCGCCTGCACGCTGACGGTGTCGTTTCCGGAGGTGGTGAAGCCGTTGGAGGAAGCCAGGATGCAGGCGTTGTCGAAGCTGGAAGAAGGACTGCCCGGAGCGGTGGACGGGCAGTTGGTGGCCGCCCCGCACCAGACCGCGCCCTGGCAGGACGGCGCCCCGGTGGACGAGGTGACCGCCGCGCGCACGGCCGCCGCCGCCGCCGCATCCGCCGCCGTCTGGGCGGTCTGCTGCCGGTAATAGGCCCAGCCCAGGTCGACCGCCAGCCCCAACATGCCCAGAATCACGGTGAGCGACAGCGTCATCATCAGAGTGGCTTGCCCGCGCGGGGCGTGCGATGGTTTGCGCATATCAGAACAAGAGCGCCTGCTCGGATTTCGCGGCGAGCGTGACGCCGGAAAACTGCATGCCGTGGGCGCCGGGCACAAACATCATCAACATGGAGGTGAAGCTGTACGATCCGGAAATGGCGATGTTGGACCCCACCGCATTGCCGCCCGCGGGGGGCCACACCGTGCCGTTCGACGCGCAGGAGCTTAACGGGTTGCAGGTCACGTCGCCGGCGGTGGAAGAGAGGGTCACGTTCAGGGACGAGGAAGGCATGCCCACGGCATAGCCCGAGATGGTGGTGGCGATCTGGCCCACGGTCATGGCACAGCCGCTGCCCGCGCAGCCCGCGCCGCGCGTGGCCACCGAGCGGCAGGCCGCCTTCACCGCCTTCGCCAGGCTGTGATAGTCCCACATGGCCCGGCACACCTCCACCACCGAGATCTGGATGAAGATGAGCGGTATGGCTACCAGGGTGAACTCCACCACGGCGTTGCCCCGTCCGCTTTTGCCTGTGCCGGTGCGTGTGCGCATGTCAGTTCCGGATGGGCATCTCCACCGAGCGCGTGATGGCCAGCGATCCGGCCATCAGCCCCGGCAGCGGAATCAGTTGCATGGTGTTGTAAGTCACCGACACGGTGACCGTGTCCATGTTGGCGCTGCCGGGAGTGTGCGCGGTCACCGAAACCGTGACCGGGGAACTGGCGCACCCCGTCACGCCCGAACCAACTCCGGGCGCATCGGCTAACTCGCCCAGCACATAAGGACAAACCTGGGAAACGATGGCGCCGTTCTGGGCCACCGAGAGGGATTGGGCGGCATACATGGCGCCGCTGCGCGCGGCATTCTGGGTGGAGATCAGGGCGTAGGCGAACACCCCGAAGTTGAACGCGGCCACGAAGGAGAACACGATCCAGGGCAGCAGCAGGGTGATCTCCACCACCGCCTGCCCGCGCCGGGAGGCGCGCCGGAAACGTGTTGTCGTGACGCCGCGTTTTGCCATATCCCTGCCCGTCCATATTCCTTATCGGCGGAACGGAGGGATTCTTGCGGTGCGGGAATGCCGGCGACGTGGCCGGGCCCTCGATATGGCAGTTACACGGCTGGCAACACTGCCCGCCTTAGTAGCCGGCCGGCGTAGACACCGTCACGGTCATGACCGGTTCGGCGCTGGCGCGCAGCGCCTTGTTCTTAACAGCCTTGGTCACGCTGAACCCGAAGGACTCGCCGAGCAGCCCTGCCTCGAACGTGCGCACCACCTGCGCGCCGCCGACTTCGGCGATCTCCAGATAGTTGCGCCCGGACTCCGGCTGCGGCTTGGCGATCGCCAGGAAGCTTAGGCTGACGCCTTCGCCGCTCACATGGATCACCGGGGTGTGCGCTACGTCGCGCGCTTCCGTGCTCATCCAGACGGTGTAGACGCCGGGTTGCAACAGCGCGTTGCCCCAATACACGGCCGAGGGCAGTTCGAAGGCGCCCTTCAGGGCGTCAGCCGCGTGCGCCGGCGCCACAGTCAAGGCCAGCGCCAGACCAACCATCGCCAGGCCCGTTGTCAAGTGTTTCCGTATGTGCATCGTGCTTCTCCTCTTTATGTTAAATTGGGCCTCCAGAGTTGAACCCCTTGAGGCTTTTGTTTCGTCTATGAGAAGAGATGGGCGGACCACGGGATACGTTTATCAGCAGGCGGTCAATTGTTTCTGGTCCTGTAATTGTTGGGTTTGAAAGGACTTAGCCGATCATGTCATTTCCCGCTCCACACTCCCCAACTCCCAGCCCCAGGTTGCGCTTCGGAGCTTTCGAAGTGGACTTCGACAACCGCGAGTTGCGCAAGCACGGCATCCGCATCAAGCTGCAGCGCAAGCCGTTTCAGATTCTCGAACTGCTGCTGCGCTCGTCCGGACAACTGGTGCTGCGTCAAGACATGGCGCAAGAGCTTTGGCCGGACCTGCACGTGAGCTTCGACCACAGCCTGAACACCGCGGTCAACGCCTTGCGCCGCGCGCTGGGCGATACCTCGCGCATGCCGCGCTACATCGAGACGCGCACGGGACTGGGCTACCGGTTTCTGGCCCCCGTGGAAGAAGTCGCAGGCGCGGCCGCGGAGCGCGCGCCGGCCGGCATGCAACTGGCGCCCTTGAGCGCGCCGGCCGCCGAAGCGCGGCAGGATTGCATGAAGGGACGCTTCTTCTGCCATAAATTGACCGAGGAGGATCTGCACAAAGCCGTGGCGCAGTTCCACGCCGCGCTGGCGCGCGATCCGCAGTGCGCCTTCGCCTACGCCGGCCTGGCGGACGCCTTTGGCTACTTCGCTTTGCTGAATACCATGCCCCCGGGCGAGATCTATCCGCGCGCGAAAGAGATGGCCATGAACGCGGTCAACGCCCAGCCGGACCTGGGCGAGGCGCACGCGGCGCTGGCCACCGTGAAGAGACTCTTTGAATGGGATTGGGCCGGCGCGGAAGCCGAATATGTGACCGCGCTGCTGCTGAGCTCCAACGCCGCCATGATTCACCTGGCCTACGGGGCGCACCTGGCCGCCACCGGCCGGGCCGAGGAGAGCCTGCGGGAACTGCGGCGCGCCGAAGAGATCGACCCGTTGACGCCCATGGTGAACGTGGGCGTGGCCTGGGGCCTTTTTGTCGCGCGGGATTTTCAGGCCGCCTCCGAACAGTGCTGGAAGGTGCTGGCCATGGAACCCAAGTTCGGCGCGGCTCAGCACACCCTGGGACTGGCGTACGCGCACATGGGCCTCGCCGAGGACGCCATCGTGGAACTCGGCAACGCGCGCGCCTGCGGGGGCGATCAACCGGCGGTCCTGGCCGGGTTGGCGCACGCGCACGCGGCCGCCGGAGACAAGGGCGCGGCCGCCGCGGCGCTGCGCGAACTCGAGGAACTGGCCGGGCGCAGGTTCGTCTCGCCCTACTGGCTGGGCCTGGCGCGCACCGGACTGGGCGATGTTCCGGGCGCGCTGGACCAGCTCGAACGGGCCCTCGCCGGGCGCGACGCCTGGCTTACCTGGTTGAAGGTCGAGCCGCGCTTCGACCCGCTGCGCGCCGAGCCTCGCTTTCAGGCCCTGCTGCGCCAGACCGGGTTGGACGCCGCCGGCTGAAACCGCCGCCGCGGCATGTTATTCTCGTTCCCGGTATCATGGCGGAACATTACACCTGGGAGAAGATGGACCGGGAGGTGCTGAGTCCCAGCATCTGGCGCAAGATCGTCGCCGGCGAGAAGGCCATGGTGGCGCAGGTCTTCATCGCCAAGGGCGGCGTGGTGCCCGAACATTGCCACGAGAGCGAACAGATCACCTACATCCTGGAAGGCGCGCTGGAATTCGAGATCGAGGGGCGCACGCTGGTGGTCTCGGCCGGCCAGGTGCTGCGCATTCCTTCCAACGTCCCGCACCGCGCCGTGGCGCTGGAGGACACTCTGGACCTGGATATCTTCAGTCCCCCGCGGCAGGATTGGCTCACCGGGCAGGACCAGTACCTGCGCCGCGGATAAGATTAGAAGCGCAAAGAGGCGCGTGTAGGATTATGGACCTGGGAATCGCGGATCGGGTGGCGATGGTAGCCGGTTCCAGCCAGGGCCTGGGCGAAGCGGTGGCCCGCGGACTGGCGCGAGAGGGCGCGCGATTGGCGATATGCGCGCGCACCCGGGGCACTCTCGAAGCGGCCGCGGAGGAGATCCGCCGCCAGACCGGCGCCGCGGTCATGACCCGCGCGCTGGACGTGACCGAGGAGGCCGCCGTACGCCAATTCGTAGCGGACATCGTGGAGCGCTTTGGCCGGCTCGACATCTGCGTGGCCAACGCCGGCGGGCCGCCTTCCAAGAGTTTCGCCGAGACCACCGTGGAAGACTGGCGGCGGGCGGCGGAAGTGAACCTGATGAGCGCGGTCTACCTGGCGCGCGAGACCTTGCCGGTAATGCAGCGCGGCCGCTGGGGCCGGTTCATCGCCATCACCTCGGTGTCGGTGAAGCAGCCCATCGAGGGGCTGGTTCTCTCCAACTCCGTACGCGCGGCGGTCGGCGGCCTGGTCAAGACCCTGGCCGGCGAATACGGTCGGGACGGCATCCTGGTGAACAGCGTCTGCCCGGGCTACACGGCCACGGCGCGGCTGGTGGAGTTGAGCCGCGACCTGGCCGCCAGGGAAGGCGTGGACCCGGCCGTCATCGAGCAGCGCTGGGCGGCCCAGACCGTCGTCGGCCGCATCGGCCGTCCGGAGGAACTGGCGGACCTGGTGGTCTTCCTGGCCTCCGCGCGCGCCGCCTACATTACCGGCGCGTCCATTGCCGTAGACGGCGGGCTGGTCAAAGGCCTGTACTGATCCGGGGCGCGCCGCGGGGCTAAACTAAACGTTCAGCCTTGGACGGTCCCGGCGGATCGCCGCCATGTCCTGCACCGGCTCGGAATCGCACTCGATGGCCAGCACGCTCACCGGATCGTCCGGAGCGTTCTTGGGCAGCCCCGTAAAGCGCACGCGGAACTCCTCTTGGGTAAACTTCACCGGCGGGCCGCCGGCCAGCAGCCGGGCCGACAGGACCTTGCTCTTCAAGCCGCCCAGCGCCACCGTCTCTCCCGGCCAGAAATGCACGTGCATGTACAGCGTGTTGCCCGTGCGGGTGAAGCCGGCCAGCTCCGAAGAGCGCACCTTGCAGGGTTCGCCTTCATAGATGGTGCGGCCGTTGCGCGCCATCCAGCCGCCCACCGCGACGAGGATCCTCACCGAATCCTCGGGAATGGAACCGTCCCCCCGCGGGCCGATGTTCAGCAGGTAGTTGCCGCCATCCCGCGCGCACAGGGCCAGGTTGCGCACGATCTGCTTGGGCGTCTTCCAGGCGTCGTCGGCGGCCTGGTAGCCCCAGCTATCGTTCATGGTCATGCACGACTCCCAGGCCCGGCCGCCGTGGGCGGCGCTGATCTCCTGTTCCGGCGTGGAGAAGTCGCCCTGCAGCTTGTTGCGGTTGTTGACGATGATCTCCGGCTGCAGCTCGAACACCATCTTGTTCATCTTCTCGGATTCCCAGCCGGCGGCGTCCAGCGGCCAGGCCACGTCGTACCACAGCACGTCGATCTTGCCGTAATTGGTCATCAGCTCGCGGATCTGGCCGTGCACGTAGTCCACGAACCTTCGCCGCGCGGCTTCGTCGTGCAGGCAGCGTGCGCCGTCGGGATGGCGCCAGTCCATCAGCGAATGATAGAAACCCACGCGCAGGCCTTCGCCGCGGACGGCTTCCACAAATTCCTTCACCAGGTCGCGGCCGCAGGCCTGCTTGGGCGCGCAGTAGGTGGTGTACTGGGTGTTGAACAAGCAGAAGCCTTCATGGTGCTTGGTGGTCATGACCATGTACTTCTGGCCCGCCTGTTTGGCCAGGCGCGCCCAATCGCGCGCCGCATTGGGCTTGGGCGTGAAGCGGTTGGCGAGCAACCGGTATTCCGCCACCGGGATGCCTTCTTCTTCCATGGCCCATTCGTGGCGGCCCAGGACGCTGTACAGGCCCCAGTGGATGAACATGCCGAATCGGGCTTCGTGCCACCATTTCATGCGCTGTTCGCGATCGGCGTCGCCGCCCGGCGCGGCGGCCAGGGCGGCGCCCGCGCCCAGCAATCCGAGACAATCCCTGCGCGATAGATGCATGATGAGTTCTCCGTTTGAAACCAACCATCGTACACCGGGGCGCGGACTTGCGGAGGCGCGCGGGCGGGCTTAGCGCCGGCGCTCGAAGTCCCAGGCCGAGGCAACGATCTCCGGCATGCCGGCGTAGCGGGGAGTCCACCCCAGCACCCGCCGCAGCTTATCGGCGTTGGCCACCAGGGCCGGCGCATCGCCCTCGCGCCGCGGACCCACCTGGTACGGCACCCGGCGTCCGGTCACCGCCTCCACCGCCCGGATCATCTCCAGCACCGAATGGCCTGCGCCGGTTCCGGCGTTGAACTGATCGGAGGCGCCGCCCGCCAGCAGCGCCTCGACCGCCAGCAGGTGCGCCTCCGCCAGGTCGTTGACGTGAATGTAATCCCGGATGCAGGTGCCGTCCGGCGTCTGGTAATCGTCGCCGAACACGGTGAGCGGCCGCCCGGTCTTCACCGCGCGCAGCATGAGCGGGATCAGGTGCGTCTCCGGATCGTGTTCCTCGCCCAGGCCGCCTTCCGGGTCGGCGCCGCTGGCGTTGAAGTAGCGCAGGGAGATGGCGCGCAGCCCATGGATGGCGTCGAACCAGCGCAGCATGGTCTCCACCATGGCCTTCGATTCGCCATAAGGATTCACCGGCGCGATGGGAGCGCTTTCGGGGATCGGCGACTCCCGCGGCATGCCATAGACCGCCGCCGTCGAGGAGAACACCAGGCGCTTCACGCCCGCCCGCACCATGGCCGCCGCCAGCGACAGCGATCCACCGGTGTTGTTTTCGAAATACATTTCCGGCGCGCGCATGGACTCGCCCACCGCGATAAAGGCGGCGAAGTGGATGGCGGCGTCGTGGCCCGCCAGCGCCGCGGCCAGGTCCGCGGTCTGCTGCACGCGCATCTGGTGAAAGTGGGGCGTCTCGACGTTGTGCCGGTACCCGCGCGACAGGTCGTCCACCACCGTGACGTCGTAGCCGCGCCGCAGCAGCAGCCGCGCGGTGTGCGACCCGATATAACCGGCGCCGCCCGTGATCAGAATCCGCCCTTTCCCCACGTTTCCGATTGTAGCCGTTGGGGAACGCCGGCCGCGCCGCGGGTCCTATCCCTTCACCGCCCAGCGCACCAGTTCCGCCACTTTCGGCGTCCGGCCCTGCACCAGAATGGCGATGCGGAAGACGCGGGCGGCCACCCACACCATGGCCAGGGTGAACACCAGCACGCCCGCCAGTCCCACCCAGGGCTGCCATGCGGGCACGCCGCCAGGCATGGCCTGCCGCAACAACATCAGCATGGGCGTAAAGGGCGGAAACAGAGAGGCCGCCGTGGAGATGGGCCCGTTGGGCTGCTGCATGACGAAGGTGATCATGAAGTACGGGATCAGGACCGGCGCCAGCAGCAGCACGGCCAGTTGCTGGGCGTCCTGCGGCGTGCTGCATCCGGCGCCCAGCGCGGCGGCCAGCGAACACAGGAACACCACGTCGGCGACCAGATAGACGTAGAACCAGGGGAACAGCGCGAAGGGCACCAGGCCCGCCATTCCCATGCCTTCCAGGGCGAGGGTTCCGCCGATGATGTAGAATGCGGAACTGGTCAGCGATACGCCCAGCGCTCCCAGCACCTTGCCCATCATCAGCTCGAAGGGCGTGGCCAGTCCCAGCAGCATTTCCACCAGGCGCTGGGCCTTGTCCTCGGTCACCGCCGAGAGCAGGGGACTGGAGCCGACCATCACGATCATGCCCAGCAGCAGCATCAACCCGAAGGGAATGCCGAACTCGGCCGCTTCGTTCTTCTTGGCCGCCTCGCGGATCTCGCCGGTTTTGGGGTCGCGCGAAACCAGGCCGAAGCGTCCCACGCCGACGCTGTCGAGGATCTCCGGGAAATGGGCGCGGTCCACGCCCAGGCGCGCCAGACGCACGCGCCGGATGCCGTCGCCGATCGAGTTGCTCATCCAGCGGCTGACCTCGTCCAGACTGCCGGCGTTGGTGAAGGTGGCCACCTGGCTGCCGGCGGGATCCTTGCCCGCGGTGGTGTCCGTATCGCCGGCATCGTCCTTGGCGGGATCGAGAGCCGAGGGGTTGATTTCGATGAAGGCGAAAAGCTGCTCGCGGCGCACGCGGTCCGACAAGGCCAGGCGCTGCGCTTTGATATCGGAGGCGGGCGGCAAGGTTTCGAACACGTAGCGCGGCTGGGTCTGGCGGCCGGTTTTGCGGTCCTTCATTTCTTTGATGTTGCGTTCCTGGGCCGCCTGGATCACGGCCGCGGCCATGACCCCCGTGCGGTCGATGACGGCGATGCGCCGTTCCTTCAAATCCGGCTTGCTTTGCATCAGGGCGAGGCCCAGAAAGCCGCCGCCGAACAGGATGGGCGCCACCACCAGCCCGATGATGAACGCCTTGGTGCGGATGGTGGCCAGATAGTCGCGCCGGGCGATGAGCAAAGTCCTACGCATTTTGCGCCTCCCCGGCTTCCGGGCCGGCAATGCGAACGAAAATGTCGTGCAGCGACGGCTTCATGATGGAGAAGCTGTTGACGCTGGTGCGCGATACCAGCGTGCGCAGCACCTGCTGCGGATCGCAGCCGCGCGCCATGCGCAGCTCCTGGACCTGCCCCAGGTCGCGCACCTTCTCCACGTCCGGCAGGTCCTCCATCCGGCCGGCGCCGCCCTCGGCCGCCACCCGGATAGTGTCGTTGCCGTATTGATCCTGGATGGCGGCCAGCGTGCCGTCCAGCACTTTCTTCCCGCGGAAGATCATGCAGATGTAATCGCACATGGTTTCGGCCACGTGCATGTCGTGTGTGCTGAGGATCACCGTGGCGCCGTTGCGGCGCAATTCCAGGATGGCGGACTGGATAGCGTCGGCGCTCACCGGGTCGAGCCCGCTGAACGGCTCGTCCAGAATCAGCAGCCGCGGCGCCGGCACCACCGCGGCGATGAACTGCACCTTCTGGCCCATACCCTTGCTGAGGGTCTGCACTTTCTGTTGCGCGGACTTGGCCAGGTCGAGCTTCTTCAGCCAGGCCTCCACCTCGGCCGTGACCCGCCGGCCGCTGCGCAGCTCTCCGTAGAACTCCAGCATCGGCTGCACCGCCATCTTGCGGTACAGTCCGCGCTCCTCGGGCAGATAGCCGATCAGCTCCGAGCGCGCGCCCAGCATCTGCCTGCCGAACACGCGGACGTCGCCTTGGTCGGGATAGAAGATGCTGGCGATCATGCGCATGGTGGTGGTTTTGCCGGACCCGTTGGGGCCGATAAAACCATATACCGAACCTTCCGGAATGGTCAGGGTCAGGTCATCGACAGCGGTTACCGCGCCGAAAGATTTTGTAACATGCGTAATTTGGACGGCGTCCATGAACCCGCAATCATAGCAGGTTACGCGATGGTTCAGGCGGGCATGGCGGCGCCGTGACCGTACTTATTGGCGTGCGCGGGCAGATCCCGGCCGAAGGAAGTAAGTGCCCTCCGGCATGCTCCGGATCACCGCGCGGCGAGCATGGGACGGATGGCCGCCGCCACCACGACCATGATCGCCGAAGCCGCCGGAATCACCAGCAGGGCGGTCTTCAGCCGCTTGGGATCGCCGCCGCCGATGGCGCCGATAATCCTGGAGCTGACCGCCAGGCCCACCCATCCCAGCGTGATGACCACGCCCAGGGCGGTGCCGGTCATGCGCGGGAAGGCGTCGCCGACCATGGCCAGGGTGGTCGGAAAGACCGGCGCCATGGAGATGCCCGCCAGAAACACCAGCACCCAGGCCACCCCGGGTCTGGACGTCTTGAGCATCAGGAAGGTGGTCACCGTCATCATCATGGCGGCGGCCAGGGTGACCAGCGGGGCGGGCACGGTGATCAGGATCGGCGAGACCGCCACGCGTCCGATCAGCAGGCCCAGGGCGAAGCCCAGCGAGAGAATGTTGAGCGCGCGCGACTCGGGGATGCCCTGCGCGATCAGGTGTTGCGCCAGCCAGTTCCAGACACCCACTTCGCAGGCGACATACAGGAACAGGAAGAGGGCCAGCAGGAAGAGCACGGGGCGGCCCAGCACCGGGCCGACCGCGGCGAAGTCGAAGCTGCGCTCGCCGCTGGGCGGCGGCATGGGCGTCAGGATGTGGACCGCCAGGGTGGCGGCGGCCAGCACCGCGACGGTATAGCAGAGCCGCACGGAATTGCGCTTCAGAAGGTTGGCCGACAGGAAGGGCGTGGCCAGTCCGCCCAGGCCGAAGAAGAGATTCAGCAGGTTCAGCGTGACGCCGCGGCGCGCCGGATTGATGTCGCTGACCAGGGCGTTGGCGGCGGTCACGATGGTGGCGCCGCCCAGTCCCAGGAGGAACAGGTAGGTCATGATGCTGCCGAACCCTTTGGATTGGGGCAGCGCGAACAGCGCCACGGTGATGAGCGCCAGCCCGATCACCAGGCCGGTCTTTTTGCCCTGGCTGTCGATCAGCGGGCCGACCGCCACCGAAGCCAGGATCAGGCCGATCGCCTGGGCGAAGGCGATCTGGCCGTTCTGGCGGGGCGTCAGGCCGAAGCGGGCGGAGAGATCCGGCAGAATGGTGCCCAACATGGCGGCGATCATGCCGTAGACGAAGATGGCGAGGATGGCGGCGAGGATCAACATGGAGACCGATGGTAGCAGAAATCCGGGAGGGCGGGACAGGAAGCGGCGCGTGCTGGCCGCCGCCAACGGGCCGTGGCCTTCGATTCATGAGATAATCTCCCAAACGCCTCTATGCACAACGTCAAACTCGGGACCAAAGGCGAAGAGCGATTGCTCGTAACGCCGGACGTTGCCATTACTTTTCTTGAGATGGAAGAAGCTAGAGTGCTTGCCACGCCGAACATGATTCTTTACATGGAGCGGACTTGCCGGAACTCGGTGCTGCCCTTTCTCGAACCCGGCCATGACACGGTTGGGACACACGTCGACGTTTATCACCTTGCCGCGGCTCCAATCGGATCGCTAGTCACATTCACCTCGGAAATCACGGCGGCCGATGATCGGCGCGTACAGTTCCAGGTAACGGCAAGGACCGCGGAGGAACGGATCGGCGAAGGCACGCATGAACGGGCAATCATCAACATCGCCAGATTTGCCTCCCGGCTTGCCGCGAAGAATCAGCGCAAGTGAGCGGCGGGAAAGTCTCAAACCGGCAGACGCACTGGACTGAGCTCCTGTCCGCAATGATGGCGCCGCGGCGGCTCTGATCTGACGACGCCAGTAATTCCGTTGTGCAATGTCGGAAGTCGTCGCCTTATTAGTTTAGCGGCTCGCGTACAAACGGCCAACCGGAAAGGTGCATAATGGAGGGACGAAAGGGTGGAGAAACCACGGTGTTGACCTTCAAGCAGTTCGTAACCGAGCTGGCCAGCGAAGACGTGACGCTCTCGCCAGCCGAACTCCGGGAGATGACCACACGTTTCGGCGACAAGATTCTCAAAATGGGACACGTCGAACAAGACGGCTCAATGCTCGTTCCGGTCGATTGCATTGTAGAAGCGGCGCGTTCACTCGGAACCCAGGCGCTGATCGAAGCTGCCGAAAGCTTCAATAGCGAACAGATGGCGTCCCTGCTGCGATCCGGCGAAGCTCTGGTCGAACGAGTCATTGAGGCCAGAGAAAAGAAGTTGCGGGAGATGATTCGCGCCTTCCAGAATGAGCCTAACGCCAACAAGTCGAATCGGCAATGGAAACGAATCGAGAAGGAAGTCTTCGGCGTGGATTGCCGCGATTGATCCATGCCTTGTATCGACTGGACGCGACTGCCAAAAGCCGTCCGCGCCCACCTTCAAGAAAGAGTCAAAGATCGATCCATCACCGAAGACGACCTGATTCGGTTGACCAACTGGATCCAAACGAATCCTGAAGCGCCGAACGGCGCATGGTGTAAAGATTTCGGTGCATTCACGCTGGCAGGTGAGGGTGGACCCATCCGCGGCCACGCCGGGACGGGCCGCTCGCCGCCTTACTTCCCCCGGCTCAGCCCCAGCGCCCGGATGCGCTTGTGCAGATTGGTGCGCTCCATGCCCAGCGCGCGGGCCGCGCCGGAGACGTTCCAGTTGGCCTCTTCCAGCGCGCGCAGGATGTGGTCGCGCTCGGCCGATTCGCGGGCTTCCTGAACGCTCGAGCGCGGGCCGGTGTCGCGCTGCACGCGGATTTCCACCGGCACGGCCTCGCGCGTCAGGCGGTCGCCCGCGGTCAGGATGGCCATGCGCTCGATGGCGTTGCGCAGCTCGCGCGCGTTGCCCGGCCAGGGGTAGCTCTCCAGCAGCGGGTAAACGGAATCGTCCAGGGTCTTGGGTTTGAAATTGTTGCGGGCGCAGAAATCGTCGAGGAAGTATTGCGCCAGCAGCTTGATATCCTGCGGGCGCTCGCGCAGCGCCGGCACGCGGATGGGCACGACGCTGAGACGGTAGTACAGGTCCTCGCGGAACTTGGCCTGGGCCACCAGCGCGCTCAGGTCGCGGTTGGTGGCGGAGACCACGCGCACGGAAACGCGGATGATCTGCTCGCCGCCCACGCGGTGGAACTCGCCCTCCTGCAGCACCCGGAGCAGCTTGGCCTGCGAGGCGCCGTGCAGGTCGCCCACCTCGTCCAGGAAAATGGTGCCGCTGTCGGCCAGCTCGAACTTGCCCCGCCGCGCGCCGGCCGCGCCGGTGAAGGCGCCCTTCTCGTGGCCGAACAGCTCGGTTTCGAGCAGCTCCGTGGGGATGGCCGCGCAATTCACCTTCACGAACGGGCCGGCGGCGAACGGGCTGTTCTGGTGGATGTGCGCGGCCAGCAGTTCCTTGCCGGTGCCCGACTCGCCGATCAGCAGCACGCGCGCATCCGAGCGGGCGGCCAGGCTGGCCTGTTCCACGGCGCGCTGGAAGGCCGGACTCGAGCCGATCATCCGGGGGCCGCCGCCCACCAGCTCGCGCAGGCGCTCGTTCTCCGCGCGCAGGCTGGAGTGCTCCAGCGCGTTCTTCACCGCCAGCAGCACCTTGTCGCGGCTCAGCGGTTTTTCCAGAAAATCGAAGGCCCCCGCGCGGGTGGCCTCCACCGCGTCGGCGATGGTGCCGTGCCCCGAGATCATCACCGCGGGCGCGGGATTGCCATTCTGCCGCACCGAGCGCAGCAGGTCGATGCCGTTGCCGTCCGGCAGCTTCACGTCGAACAGGAACGCGTCCGCGCGCTCCGCGTCGGGGTGCGCGCGGAATTCCTTGATGGAACGGCAGACGGCGATGCCGTAGCCCTCGCGCTCCAGGATCAGGCGCAGCGAGCGGCCGATATTCTCTTCGTCATCCACGATCAGGATGCGCTTGGTTGCCATGAGACGCCACGGGCAGCAGCACGCGGAATGCGGCGCCGCCCAATTCTCCTTTCACCAGCACGATGTCCCCTCCGGTCAGCAGGGCGCCCTTGCGCGAAATGGAAAGCCCCAGTCCCATGCCGCCCTTCTTGAAGGAAATCGACGGCTGAAACAGGCTGCGCCGGGTTGGCTCGCTCAGTCCCGGGCCGGAATCGTGCACCTCCACCAGGGCGTTGCCGTTGCCCGCCGCGGTGATGCCCAGAATGCGCCCGCCCGCGCCGGCCGCTTCGGCGGCGTTCTCCAGCAGGTTGGTGAGGATGCCCTTCACCAGGTCCTGGTCCGCCAGCGCCGTGGGATGGCTGCCGTCCAGCCGCAAGTCGTAGGTCACCTCCGGGTGGCCGTTCTTCAGGAACGCGACGCGCTCCTCCAGCAGGGCGTTCAGGTCGAGCGCTTCGGGGACCACCGGCGGCTCGGCGGCGAACTGCGAAAAGGCCCGCACGCGGCGCTCCAGGCTCTCCACTTCCTCGGCCACGATCTGGGTGGCCTGCTCCATGAAGGCGCGGTCGCTCTCGCCGTAGCGCGCCAGCATCTCTTCCACGGTCAGGCGTATGGGGGTGAGCGAATTCTTCACCTCGTGCGCCATCTTGCGCGCCAGGGTCTGCCAGCTTTCCAGTTGGGTCACGTACAGCAGGCGCTCGGTGCTGCGCTGGAGGCGCCCGGCCATGTCGTTGAAGGCCCGTATGGCGCGGCCGATCTCGTCGTCGCGGCGGGCCTCCACCCGCGTCGACAGGTCCCCGGCGGCCAGCGCCGTAAGTCCCGCGGTAAGCTGCTGGATGGGCCGGCTGATGCGGTGCGCCAGGTACACCAGCAGCCCCAGCGACACCATCCAGAAGGTAGCCGCCAGCAGCACGTAGGTATAGGTGAACCCGCGCAGCAGGTCGCGCGACTCGCGCTTCTCCACGATGGCGCGCGCGTGGCGGTATTCGGCGGAAAGCCCGTCCAGGCCCACGCCGCCCAGGCCGGCGGTCCATTTCCAGACATCCTGGTCCCGGCGGACCAGGTAGCCGATGCGGTTGCCGCCCTGCCCCTCGATGACGAACGTCTCCGCCTCGCCGCTGTCGAAGAAGCTGCGCGCCGCGGCGGGCCATTGCGCGCGCGCGGCCGCGGCGTAGCGCGCCGTGGGCGCCAGGTGTCCGGCCAGGGCATCGCTCTTCAGCCGGTCGCAGGCGCTGCGGTACAGTTCTTTGCCGGTCTTTTGCAGATCGCGCGAGAGCCGGTCGAGTTCGCCCGTGGAGGCGTAGCTCAAGCTCCGGTCGAGCAGGGAAGTGGTAATCCAGAGTGTCGCGGCCAGGGGCGCCAGCGTGGCCGCCAGAAAGATGCCGATCAGCCTGTTACGGAGCCGGTTCACATGGCCCGCGTGGCGCGCCCCACCAGCCTGCGCAGATCGCGCAAGCGCAAAGGCCCGGCTTCGGCGGCCCAGCGCGGCTGCTGATCGCGGGGCAGCCGGCTGAAGATTTCGATCAGCCGCGTCAGGTTCAGGCCGGATTCCCCGAGCACCGCCGCTTCGTCCCTGGGTTCGGCCGCGCGCAGCTCGAAGCGCAGCCAGAAGGGCCGGTCCTGCGGCAGGTCCGTGGTGCTGATGGCCACGTTGTCCAGGCACCACGCCTCGGCCGCCGCCAGGGAGAGCCGCGTGGCGCCGTGCTGGCCCGCGCCCAGCTTCGTGACTGAGAATTTCTCTTCCCACAGATCGTAGCTGAATACGAAGCGGTCCGGCGTGCGCCGCAGACTGGTCTTGAAATTGTCGGTGGTGAGGGTCAACTGCGTCAGAAACACCACCGCCGCGCCGTCCTTGAGGCGATCCAGCGGTTTGCCCGACAAAAAGTGCAGTTGGGGCGCGGCCACCCGCAGGTCGTCGCCCTCCCAGGTGACGCTCAGCCGCTGGGCCGACCAGCCGTTGGACAGCAGGATACACACACCGGCCAGCAGCCAGCGCCTTCCGCCGATCCTCGAAACCGCGCCCCTACGGCAGCGGCCTGGTGTGGCTTGCGTCATTCACCTATTCAATAGTTCATTCCCACCATGAAAACCGGCTCGATGTGGCCTTCCCGGATGGGGAACGCCAGGGCCGCGTATAAGCCGTTCTGCCGTATCCCCACGCCGGCGGAATGCCGCCACGTGGCCGTCTGGCCCTCATCCCATATTGTCCCACTGTCGTAGAAAATGTCGAGCAGCCGGTAACGGTACTCCACGGTGTTGTGGGCCAGGTGGCTGCCGCCCAGCGGGTCCAGGTCGAACCGGTTCCACCCGCGCAGGAAGGTGCTGTTGCCCACCATGAAGCGCTCGTAAAGGGGCGCCCGGCCGGTGATCACGCCTACGTTCACTTCGTCCAGGACCTGGTTATGGCCCCACGAATAGACGTATTGCGCGTCGCCCTCGTGACGGTCGTACCGGAAATCGCTGCCCATGAGACTGGTGGCCGCGCGCAGGCTGTAGCCTGCGTCCCACTCCTGCTGGTTGGCGCCGGATCCTTCCACGCGACGATGATAGCGCAGAGTTGTCACCATGGCGTTGGCGGATTCGGTCCGCGCGGCCGGAGACTGAGGTTGAAGCTGTTCAAAGCTGGCGCCCACGGTGAAATACACGGTTCCGGAGCCGCCCCGCGCCAGCAGGAAGCCCATCATGGGCGCGATGTTCATCCGGCTGGCATACAGGCCGGAGGTATCGGCGGCGGCGCCCGGACGGTTCAGGGCGGCGATGGTGGCGGGATTCCACTGGTCCTGGTAGCTTTCAAAATCGAGGCGAAAGCGCACCCGGCTGCTGCCCACACGGTGGTCCTCGTAGCGCGCCACCACGCCCGTATAGCGCTCCGCCAGGTCGTCGCCATTGCTGACCATGCCGAAAGTGAAGGCCTGCTGCCCCACCGTCGCCGTGCCTTCCACGGTTCCGCTCAGGCCCGCATCCGAGCGGTACACCAGTTGCGGCACGGAAACCTCGAACTTGGCGGGCTGGCCGAGCACGTCGAAAACCACCCGCACCTGCCCTGGATTGCGGCCCCGCAGCAGGCGATGGGTTACCGCGCGCACGTGCAATTCATGGCGGATGCGCGTGGCCAGGTCGTCCAGGGCGGCCGGATTCAGCTTCTCGCCCACCATGCCCATCAAATCCTGGTGCAGCGTGCTGCTGAGGTCCACCGGGTTGTCGCTGGCCAGTTCCACGCTCTCCACCGTGTAGCGCGTGTTGACGTTCATGTCCTCGGCCGGCGAGCCGGCCAGCAGCAGGCCGCACCCGAATACACAGCCCAGCCAGGCGATTCTCATGGGCGCGAGCATTGCATGCGGCCAGCCAAAGGGGAATTTGTTCCAATAGAACGGTTTGGATAAATAGGGGCTGTGACTGTGATTCACAGGTGTGGGGAAGACAAGTTTTTCCGGGAGGCCCGGCCCTTCTTAAGCTTTAAAGCGCTTTTGCCAGCTCGGCGCCGAAAGCGGTCTTGGGCGCAGCGTCTTTGCCGCGCCGGGGCTTGCGCCCGTTGCGCTGCTGGGGACGTTCGGCGGGTTTGCTGTCCCGGCCCTTGGAAGGCTGCGCCGGATTGGCCCGCAACAGCCGGTCTTCCAGAGGGGCGCGATCGAAGCGGCGGATGATGGACTGCATCTCGTCCGCCGTGGGCGCTTCCACGAACGCGAAGCCCTTGGATTCTTGTGTTTCGTGGTTGCGGATTACTTTAACCGAATCCGCCACCAGGTTCTCAGCGGTTAACCATTGCTTAATATCGTCGGCAGTGACCCACGTGGGCAGGTTGCCTAGAAATACAGTGAAATTCATTCAGGGATTTGTTCTCTCCGTTGGTTGGACTTGGCACTTCAAGGGAAGGATTCCGCTCTGCCACCTAGATAGTATCAGAGAGGAGTGGTGCAGCGCAAACCAAATGTGGGCGCGACTTGAAAGTGGTGAAATGGCTGGTTTCTTTTTTTGTGCCCAATATCCGCGCGTATGTAGCACGCCAGGGATGGAGGCGGCCCCGATGACGAGGGCCGATGCGGCACGCCCAATTGCCGTTGCCACCAGCCCGAGGATCCGGGTCACGGTCCCCATCTCCGCCTGACCTTCAAG
>VFSW01000912.1_pt1 | contig 43678 bp, 60 predicted proteins | sample 5358111 | NCBI WGS metagenome assembly VFSW01 (sample SAMN11554181, study PRJNA540505) | mine drainage metagenome | isolation source: sediment from site ElyBrook_90M | place: USA: Ely Copper Mine, Vershire, VT | collected 2017
CAGGGAGAGGGCGGGGTGGTACGCGGTCAACGTGAGCGCGAACGACGTCGCGACGAGCGGGAACAGGCCAGAGTTCATGCAATCGATCATACTGCTGCCCGAGGACGCGACCGAAGGGGACGTGAAGACGCTCTCATCCGAGATGCACGAGACGGCCAAGGGCCTTGGAATCACCATCGTCGGGGGCCACACTGAGCTCACTCCCGGGCTGGACAGGCCGATCGTCATAACCACCGCATTCGCATTCGCAAGTTAGTATGTGACGGCGGCGGGAGCGCGTGAGGGTGACACGCTTCTCATGACGAAGACCGCCGGAGTCGAGGGGACCGCGATAGTCGGGAGCGACAGGCGATACCGCACGAGCCTCGGCGGAGGCACGGTCGCAGCCGCGGAGAAGTATTTTGAGAAGATGAGCGTGGTCGAGGAGGCTGTGTCAGCCTACCAGACCGGACTCGTTCATGCCATGCACGACTGCACCGAGGGAGGGGTGCTCGGGGCTCTCTTTGAGGTCGCGGCCGCTTCTGGCCTGGGCCTCGAAGTCGCTCAAGAAAGCATCCCTGTATCGAAGGAGACTCTGAGGGTTTGTGCTGTCGCCGGAGCTGACCCGCTAAAACTGATCAGCTCTGGCACACTTCTTCTCGCCGTCGAGCGAGGCAAGGAGGACGCCGTCCTAGAGGCAATCGCGGCTGCCGGCTCCAGCGCGACCGCGATCGGAAGGTTCACGAAAGGGAGGGTCGTCTTGACAAAAGGCAAGTCGAGGACGGTGGTGAGAACCGCCCCGAGGGATGAGATCTGGAGACTGCACCGGCGACGGCGATCTATTCCGGTGTGAGAGTTGCGCCCTATTTCAAAGGAGCGCCGCAGGATTCACACTTGGTTCGAAGCTGATCGTTCAGCGCCCCGCAGTGCTTGCAAGGAATCTTGACCACGGTGGTCACCTCTTTTTCCTTTATCACGACAGGGCTCGAGCCTGCAGAGGCCTGGGCCGCTTGGGAGGCCCTGGTCTGGCGACGGTAGTACCAGAACATGACGAACCCGATGGCGAGCAAGATCAACCCGATGAGAGCGCTCACGAACAGGAAGGTGATGGCGCCTAGGAGGATCATGCCGATGCTCGAAGAGCGTGAAATCCGGCTGGGCCGGACGGTAGCTTTGGCCATCCTTGGTGCTCGCCTCTTCCCCCAGTAATGGCGAGCGTTAAAGCTCTCGCAGGCCGCCGCTCAGCCTCGTTCCGTCAGCGCCTGGCCCGACCTGACCGCACAGGCCTGGGGGGATCGGGGAGCACCTGTGAGGACGTCCTCTACGAGGAGATGGAGCTGCACGCGAAGGCCGGCGCGGCAAGCATCGACGACGAGAGCGAGAGGAGCAGGAGGGCGGTGACAGTGGTCGGCATTTTCCGGCTTTCTCATCGAGGAGGTTTCTGCGGATAGACGTCGCCGATGCACGAAAGCCCTCTCAGACGCCAGCCGCGTTGACTGAGAGGATCGGGGGCAGGCCGTCGGCTATGAGGTTCCATCTCTTTCCTGTGTTCCTGCTGAAGAACAGCTGCCCGTTGCCCGTCCCGACGTAGACCCCCGAGGGGTCCTCTTCGTCGGTGTCCATCCCCTCCCTGAAGACCGTGTAGAAGGACCGCCGCGGCAGGCCGTTGCCCAGCGCATCCCAGCTCCTTCCCTCGTCGTCCGAGCCCCAGACCAAGATCCGGCCGGCGGGCGGCAGTCGGGCGGCCCCCGACTCCTCTGGGGCCACGAACACCCTTCTGGGGTCGTTGAAGTCGACGGCGACCGGGAAGCCGAAGCGCGACGGCAGGTTGCCGACCATCTCCTTCCACGTCTCCCCGTTGTCGTCGCTCCTGTATTGGCCGCAATGGTTCTGCTGGTAGATGACGTCCGGGCGCGAGGGATGGCGGACGAGGTGATGCGGGCACTGCCCGAACTCCGGGTACTTGTTCGGCATGAAGTCGGCGCGGAGGTTCTTGTTCTTGAATGACCACGACTCCCCACCGTCTCTTGACTTTAGTATCCCCACCGCAGAGATCGCGATCAGCAGCGTCTCTGGGTCCCTCGGGTCGACAAGGATTGTGTGCAGGCAGAGCCCTCCTGCGCCGGGATTCCACTTTGGCCTGGTCTCCTGGCCGTAGAGGCCCTCGTTCAGAGCCCAGGACTCGCCTCCGTCTTCGCTCTTGAAAAGGGCCGCCGGGTTGACGCCGCAGTAGAGGGCGCCCGGCTCCTCCTCTGCCCCGGGCTCGATGCGCCAGATCTGCTTGACGCTCCAGTCAGCCCCCTTTGGGAACCTGGGGGGCTTCTTTCCTTCCTTCCAAGACCTCCCGAGGTCGCGGCTCTTGGCGATCCGGGCGCCCTGGAAGTCGTTGTTGACCGCCGCCAGCATGGTCTTGGCCCGCTGGTCGAAGGCGACGTGGTAGACGGGAGTGCCCTTGAAGTGGGGCCCGGAAGACTTCCAGGTCCTCCTGCCGTCTTGCGACTCGAAGACGAATGCCCCCTTCTTAGTGCCCAGCATCACGACGTTCCGAGCCTTCACTCTGTCTCGTCCTCCTCGGCCGACAACTCGACTTTCCCGCCAGCTATTGAGGGGAGGATGTAGATAACGTCTCCATCTTGCGTCTTGGTCGCTTCGCCGTCGAGGCCCCTGATGTCCTCTTCGTTGACATAGATGTTTATGTAGCGCCTCGTCCTGCCGTGCTCGTCGAGGACCCTGTCCCCGACGTTGGGGACCCTCGCGTCGAGCTGAGCGATGACGTCGACGATGTCTTTCGCGCCCTGGAGCTCCAGGTCGACCGATTGGCCCGTGTAGTCCTTCAGGTGGCCGGCGACGTGTACCCTTATTGTCAACTCGCGTGCATCCCTGGCGGCGCCACAGCGCCGACTAGTAGCGTTTTCTGTTGCCAGCCCGAACCCGGCAGCCTCGAGGCCGAGCCTGGCGCCCGCCGGAGCGGGGTTCCTCGAGGATGCAATCCTTATTTCCCATGTCTCGAGGCCTGGACGAGTCAATTGCCGAAGGAAGCGACCGCAGGGGAGACGGCAGCCGACGGCGCCGCGTGCTGGCTGTGCGGAAGGACTTCTAGCGAGATCAACTCTGCCCTGAGCGGCGACACCGAGGACGAGCTGAAGATCGCCAAGGAGATCGCCGCGACCAAGGCCGCGAAGGAGGCGCTGGCGTCGAACTCGGCGAAGTGGAGGGAGGGGGTGCCCGACGCCCTGAAGGACTTCGACCTCGCGTTCGTGCTCCAGAACGCCGACCAGTTCAAGTCGATGCAGTTCCTCGGAAGTCTCATCGAGGAGGGGCGCAGCACCGTGCGGGAGCTGGACGAGGTCTCGTACGCGGTCAGGAAGGGGACGCCCATCCGAATCAGCGGGACCCTCGTGGACGAAGGGCAGCGAGCGTCGATCGCCACGAGGCTCAACGAGTTCGAGAAGAAGACGAACAGGAAGCTGAAGAGAGAGCAGGACCTCCGCGACGTGGAGTACCAGAGGCTCGGCTACATCGCCAGGCTGAGCGGGCTCAAGCTCGTGGACGGCATCGATTACCTCAGGGAGGCCGGCGCGTTCTACTACGACCTGCAGCTGGAGGCGCGGGAAAGGGCAAGGATGAACGCCAGCAAGCGGAGGCCGACCTGGAAGCTCAGGTCTGTGAAGTTCAAGGACTTCCCCAGAGAGGTCTCGATCTGCACGGTCTGTGAGAAGCTGCTGAAGGAGTTCCGCCCCGGGCCCGAAGGGCAGCCCTCGAAGCCAGGCCCGCAGTGACGGACTTGCCCACTTTGTGATTCGCTCTCAGGAATCAGAGTCCCGATAGAGCTCCCTGGACCTCTTCAGGATCGACACCGGGTTGTACCAGTTCCACTTGCCGAGGAACGACATCACGGCGGGGACGAGGTAGGTCCTGACGAAGAGCGCGTCCACGAGTATCGAGAAGGAGAATGCGAACCCGATCTGCTTGAGCAGGAGGTCGCCCGAGAGCATGAGGGCGCCCAGCGAGCCCGCGAGGATGATCGCCGCCGCTGTGATGATCCCTCCCGTGTTCTCGATCGCCCTTATGACGGCCTCGTTTCTGTTGCCGTCCTTGCGGCTCTCCTCTCTGACCCTCGTGAGTATGAAGATGTTGTAGTCCATTCCGAGCCCCAGGAGCGTGACGAAGAGGAAGAGCGGCGTGATGAAGAGGAGGTCGTAGTTGAAGAGGCTCTTGAAGACGACCTCGGTGAGCGCCAGCGTCCAGATGATGCTCATCAGGACGGAGATTAGCGCGAAGAGCGGGAGCACGAGGGAGTCGAGCACGATGAACAGGATCAGGGCGACGCCTACGGCGACCAGAGGGACCACGAGATTGAACTGGGCGGTGGCGACCTGCCTCGTGTCGACGATGCCGCCCGACGCGCCTCCCAGAAGCACCTGTACGACGCCCGGCTTGGCGTCGTAGTTGGCGTGGAGGTAGTTGCGCATTGCCAGCGCTTCGTCCAGCGCCTTCGTGGACGACGGGTCGATCCTGAAGCTGAGCGTGACGAGCGCGGTCGTGTTGTCCTTCCCGATGCTCTGCATGATTGCCTTCCTCGTCTGCGCGGCCTGAGCGTCGCTCCCCTGCAGTATGGCCGCGGAGGAATAGGCGACCGGACGGCCGTAGGGCATGGTGGGCCCGGTGACGTTGGCGATGTCCGGGTTGGATCCCAGGTAGATTGACATGTTCTGCAGGACGCCCATCTCAGCCGTGTTGAACGCGGTCCCGTTCCAGAGCGGCTGGGTGAAGGAGACGACGACGTAGGATGGGTTCAGCCTCCCGCCCCCGAACGCGGAGGTGAGGTGGTTCGAGGCGCTGACCGACTCCAGGTTGCTGGGCGCCCCCGCGAGGAAGTCGTAGGTCGGCGTGGTGCCGAGGTAGACGTAGAGCGCGGGGAGAGACACCAGGAGGGCGACCACCATGAGCCCCTTGGCGTGCTTCACCGAGAAGGTTCCGCTCTTCGAGAAGTAGCCGGACCTCCTCTCCAGCCTGGAGAGGACGCCCTTCGAGTGCGCGGCGAACCGCTTCCCGGAGGTCGGCCAGAAGATCGTCTCCGAGAGCATCGCCATGATGGAGGGTACCAGGGTCAGCGCGACGAGGAGGGCGACCAGCACCCCCAGCCCGACCACGACCCCCATCGTCCTGAGGAAGACGACCGAAGTGAACATGAGGGAGAGGAACGAGATGATGACGGTCGCTCCGCTCGTGGCGATGCTCTCCCCGGCCCACGTCACGGACGTGACGATCGCCTCCTTGGCGGCGAGCCCCCTCACCCGCTCCTCTCTGTACCTGGAGATGATGAAGACGCTGTAGTACGTCCCGACGCCTATGACGATCGTGAGGAGTATCGTCGGGATGGTGAAGTCGACCTTTGCGATGAAGGTGCCCGCCAGGACCACGAAGACCTGCGATATGCCGAGCGCGACGCCGATGCTGCTGAGCGCGACGAAGGGCGTGAGGACAGACCTGAAGAAGAGTCCGGTCGCGACGATCAGCAGCGCGATCGTGATTGGGAGGATGATCCCGAGGTCGCTCGTCGTCGAGCCCCCGAAGTCGTGCGAGATGGCGTCGCCGCCGGTCACCTGGACCGCCGAGATGCCCGAGGCGGAGGAGGAGCCGCTGGTCAGCCCGTTCTGGAGCCCCATCCCGGCGATGATAGAGCGGATGCCGATGACGTTGCTCGTCGAGGTCCCGCTCTCGCTTACGGAGATCAGGGTGGTGTTGGCGTTGGGCGAGACGAAAGAGGAAATCACCTATTCTAGCCGGGGACCCAGATTGTAGCGCTATGGTTTCCAGGCGACCCCACCGGCCAAGGACTCGAGCTGCGGCAGCGTCAGGTCCTTCTGCGCGAGCCCCGTGGTGCCGTTCAGCGCAGGATACAGAATCGAGTAGACGCTGGTCACATCCTGGACCCCGGTGAGGTTCTTGTCGGCCTTTATCTGAGAGACGAGGCTGTTGATCGTGTCTTGGACTGCGGGCGTCGTGACGTTCTGGCCCGTCACCACGATGACGAGGCTGTTGTTGGCGACGGACCTTGAGAACTGGGCCGAGATGATGTTCGACGCCCGGACGGACTCCAGGCTGCTTCCCGAGGCCGACCCCTGCGAGAGCGAGAGGGCGTTGCCCTCGTTCATGACCGCGGGTATGATGACCACGAGGGCGACTATCCAGAAGAGCACCACGAGCCTGTGCCTCCTTACGACGAGACCTCCCAGCCTCGAGAAGACCGGGCCCCGCGACCTCTTGCTCTTCGCGCTCCCGGGAGCTTTTTCGGTCTTCAGTAGGAGACTCAGTCCTCGCCTCGCTCGCGGCTCCGGGGCCGGTTCTTAAGTCTAGATGGAGGCCTGACCAGAATCCGGCACGGTCCAGGACCAGCCAGATGGGGGCGCCGGACGCGGCTGGCGCCCCCATGGCCGAATGGACGATCGACCTGAGGGGACGTCACGCCGTATGTAGTCGACATCTGCGAATGTCGACAACGAAACAATCAGAAGAAAGCTTTATATGGAAAAAGTTCGTTTGTTTACGAAAAGTGCGGAATATGAACCCAGAGGACGAGGACCAGAGTCTCAGGCACGATGTCAACTACCTTAGGTTCCTGCTCGAGTCTGGCCTGAGCGAGGAGGAGATAACGGAGATCGCGAAGGACAAGAACCCCAAGCTCGAGGTGTGCTTCTCTGAAGAGGCCTGCCTCAACCTGTCGAAGACGCTAGAGCGCGGCAAGTACCTTGTGCTCATAAGCTAGCGTCGCCCAGACGCGGTTCTGGCGGCAGCGCCGCTCGCATCGATGGTGGATTTGGACGAGCCGGTATCGCGCTGCGTTCTCGCGCCAGGCTCACTGCGGATTCGGGATGTAGAAGGACTCGATTCCCCTGTAGCGGAATCGCGCCGCCCTCTTGCCCTCGATGGGGATCTTGTGGCCGCACGTCCTGCATCGGTAGTTTGCATCCAGGTTCCAACCCGTTATCATGAACCCGTGCCTCTCGATGGCCACTTGGTGACAGCCGGGGCAGTAGGTGTGCTCTTGGGGGCTCCCGGGCACGTTGCCGACGTAGGCGTAGTTCAGGCCGGCCTTTGTGGCTATCTCGTGGTGCTTGACGAGCAGTTCGTAGGGAGTCGCCGGGACGTCCAGTATCTTGTAGTCCGGATGGAATCTCGTGAATTGGATGGGGACGTCCGGCCCGAGGTTGTCGTATAGCCAGTCGCAGAGCCTCTTGGCCGCGTCCAGGTCCTCGCCGACCTGCGGGATGACCAGGTCGGTCAGCTCCGTGTGTATCTTCTGCGCCTTCAGCTCCAGTAGTGTCTCCTTTATCGGCTCGGCGCTGACCGTCATCGTCTGCCTCTTCTGGAACAGCTCCTCCCCGCTCCCCTTGTAGTCGACCACGACGGCGTCCACGTATCCCTTGATCGCCCTGACCGACTCAACGGTCCCGTATCCGTTGGTGACGAAGACGGTGTACTTGCCCATGCGGTGCGCCTCCCTCGCGGCGTCGATCACGTACTCGACGAATATCGTCGGCTCGTTGTAGCTGAATCCGACCCCCTCGCAATCGTTCTCCTCCGCCAGCCTCGGGACCTCCTCCGGCGGGACGTCCTCTCCGTAGGTGTCGGTCTCCTTGCTGATGGCGTGGTTCTGGCAGAAGAGGCAGTGCCAATTACAGCTAATCGTCCCGACCGTGAAAACGTGAGTGCCTGGGTAGAAGTGGTTGAAGGGCTTCTTCTCGATGGGGTCGATCTGCATCGCCGCGAGCTTGCCGTAGACGGAAAGGTGGAGCTTGCCCCCGACGTTCTTCCTCACGTAGCAGAACCCGTGGGAGCCCTCGGGGATGGAGCACCGCCTGTTGCACGCGTCGCAGACTATCCTGCCGCCGCCGACAGGATGCCATAGGATCCCTTCCTTCTCTACCATGCCAGATTTTCCGTGTCCGTCGGGGCCGAAGGGGCAGCCCACCCCTATAAGGGATGTCCCCGCCGGACGCCCTCAACGCTCGACGAAGGTGACCGACGGGTAACCCACCACGGCGTCGTTGTCGCCCGTGACGTCGCCGCTGGTCGCGTAGGCGTTGAGGCGGCCTTTCTCAAAGCCGAGGAGCCTGCAGGCCTCCATCACCGTCGCGATGGCGCCGTATCCGCACGCGGTGACGTTCCTCCTCTCCAAGGCGGTGTAGAACGAGTCGACGTCGAGCGACTGGACGTGTTTGAGGAGGGCCATGTCCTTTTCTCTTGCCTGCGAGGCGGGTTCGTAGTGCGTCAGGTCAGAGGAGGCGATGAGGATCGTGCCGGCGTGCACCTCGGCTGTCTGCTTGAGCACCTCCGCCAGTCCCTTCCCCAGGTCTCGGGCGACGGACTTCTCCTGGAAGGCGAGCGAGATCGGCAGGAAGCTGAAGGAGCCTCCGTAGAGATGCTGAAGGAAGGGCAGCTGTACCTCGATCGAATGCTCCTTCCTGTGCGCTTCCGGGTCGATGTCCACGAAGCCGGTCAGCTTCACTATCCTCTTGGTAGCGTCCTGGTCTACCTTGACCTTCCCCAGTGGAGTCTCCCACTCGCCTTCGCCATAGGTGGCGACGCCGCTCCCCAACCCATAGTGGTTCGGTCCGACGATGACCGCCAGCTCCGGCTTCCCGAGCTGGGCGACGTCAAGGTAGCTGTGCGCGGCCACGGGCCCGGAGTAGACGTAGCCCGCGTGGGGGCAGACGCACGCCTTCAGCCCTTCCTCCAGCGCGCCCAGGGACGGGAGCCTCCTCGGGCCCAGCCTGTGGAGGTAGGAGCTTTCAATCGCCGCCCTGAGCTCGGCCCCGCCTGCCGGGTAGAAGCTGCCTGCCACAGCGGGCTTTCGCACTGCCATGCGTCGGGCTTCCGAGCCGAGGCACGAGATTTAAGCAGAGTGAAGCGGACCCGCGAAGCCTCTCCCGGCAAAAGGGTTTATCGGAGGGGCGCCTCGGGAGGCTCCAAGGTCTACAAGCGTGACGCTTTCGTTGGAGCAGGGAGCACATCTCGTCTCGATCGCGAGAAAGACCGTCGACACGGTCGTGGTCGACGGGAGAGCCCCCCGCGACGGCGAGCTCCCATCCTGGTCGGAGGGCGCGGACGACTTCCTGAAGACCCACCGGGGCGTGTTCGTCACTCTCAGCAATCCTGACGGAGGGCTCAGGGGCTGCATCGGCCTGCCTTACCCGGTGAAGCCGCTAAGGGAGGCCGTCGTCCACGCGGCCGTCGGGGCGGCGATGCACGACCCCAGGTTCCCGAGGGTGAGGGAACCGGAGCTCGACTCTCTGACGATCGAGGTTAGCGCCCTCACCGCGCCCGAGACGATCTGGTGCAAGCCGCACGAGCTTTCAGACCACGTGATGGTGTGTAAGGACGGGCTCATCGTGTCCGGGATGGGGACGAGCGGGCTCCTTCTGCCCCAGGTAGCGACCGATATGGGGCTGACCTCCTACGTCTTCCTCTCGCTGACCTGCGAGAAGGCGGGGCTCCCGCCCGACGCGTGGCTCACGGCAGAAGTCCAGGTGCGAAGGTTCCAGGCGGAGGTCTTCGCCGAGGCGACGCCCCGCGGCGTCGTCGGAGAGCTCAAGGCGCGCATGTAGCCCCGGGGGCGAGGGACGTCGAGCAACCGACGCGCGGTCTACAGGAGGCAATACACCCCCGTCGACTACATGCTCGCGATAGCCTTTCTCCTCGTCGCCGCGTTCATCTTCTTCTTCGTCACCGAGGTAGCCTTCGAGAAGACCGGGTTCACCCGCCTCCAGTTCCTGCTCATACTCGGCGTAACGCTGGTCGGCAGCTATGTCGACATCCCGCTTTGGCGGCTGAAGAACGTGCGGCCGACCGTCGTCATTCGGGAGGTCACGGCGTTCTGGGTGACGTACCGGATCCCCCAGTACGCGCTGACTGAGGTCTCGACCACCATCGCCCTCAATGTCGGCGGAGGGCTGGTCACTCTCGTCGTCACCTTGGTCCTCCTGAATTGGCACCCCGGAATCTGGTTCGGCGCCCTGGTCGCGACCGCTCTAACGGCCGCGGCCGTCCACCTCGTCGCAAAATACGTCGAAGGGGTAGGGGTGGTAGCGCCCTCCATGCTCCCGCCAATCGCCGCGGTCCTCTTCTCGCTGCCCCTCGCCGGGAGCTACCTCGTCGAGACGGCCTACATCGCCGGGACGCTGGGGACCCTGATCGGGGCAGACCTCTCGAACCTCGGGAAGATCTCCAGGGGAGGGCCGTCGGTCGCGAGCATCGGCGGGGCTGGGAAGTTCGACGGGATATTCCTGACCGGCATCGTTGCTGTCCTGATAGCCTCGGTCATCTGAGGGGGCGATGCGCCCGCGAGGCCCTCAGGCCGCCTCCGAGTGCGACTCTCTCCTGATCTTCGTCCCGAGTATCACCTCGAGGATGTCGGTCACGGTGACCATCCCCATGAGCTTTCCTCCGTCGGACACGAACGCCATCGTCACGCCGGCTTTCTGCATCTTGTCCATCACCGCGGCCGCGGTCTCGTCAGCGTCCACCTTCGCAGGCTGGACCATGTAGCGGACGACGCCGTCGGTGACGCCCTCCGCGCTGAAGGCCCTGAACAAGGAGCGGAACGTGACGGCTCCGATGTACTTCCCAGCCTTGCCGTCGTAGACGGGAAGGTGGGGATGGTTCGACTTGCCCATCAGCCTCAGCGCCTCCCTCACGTCTGAGCCGACGCTCACCGCGACTATCTGGCTGATGGGCGTCAGGAGGTCGCCCGCGGTGGTCTTGGAAGACGCGAGCGCAGACCGAAGTATCCTCCCGGAGTCGGGCTCGATGTGTCCCGCCTTCTCCAGCATGATCAACAGGCTCTCGAACTCGTCCACGAGGGCATCCTGCGCGTACGCGGGCTTGCCGACGACCGCCTGGGAGAGGTTTCTGGCCACGCTGGTCAGCGGGAGGGCGACGGGCGAAAGGACCGTGAGCAGCACCTTGGTGGTGGGGGCGAGGAACATCGCCATCCTCACCGAGTTCTCGATCCCGATCGCCTTCGGGAGGAGGTTGAGGAAGATCATGATCACGAGCGACACGACGATGATGTCGAAGACCCAGCCTTCCGGGCCGAATGCGTCCGAGAGGATCAGCCCCAAGGTGGTGGCGAGGATGGCGTCCGCGAAGGTCGAGAGGAGGGTCGTCGTGCTGACGAGCTTCGTCCTCTCGCCGACTATCTGGATGGCCTTCGTCGCCTTCGAGTTCCCCGCCGCGCTCGCGGTCGTAAGTGAGAGAGGTCGGACGGTCAGGAACGTGGCTTCCAGGAGCGCCGTCCAGAACGAGACCGTGACCGCCCCCGCCAGGACGAGGTAAACATACCAGTCGGCCATCTACGATCCTGGTTTTGCACTGGCGAGCTAATAAACTCGCGCGCCCTACTTCGTGCAATATAGGGCGATGAAGCAGAGGGCGAAGGCCAGCTCGAAGCCCGCGCCCATCTGCATGGAGTTGCCGCCAGCTTCGCTCCTCAGGCTCTGTGCCCATCCGGCGTGCTATCGCAGTCGCCGATGACGACCCTGTATTCCGGGTGCGCTCTGCAATCGAGACGCCGCTCCTAAAGGATATAATGCTCCGGCGGCGGCGAGGTTGCGATGAAAGTCGTCGAATCGATACGCGGAGCCATGGACGCCTTCGACTCATTCTACGACTCCACCGCGAGGCAGGAGACCGACGACGCCAAGCGGAAGGCGATAGCCACGATCGTCCGGTCCAAGGGAGACTGGGGCACCCCGAAGGGGCTCGAGGTCTTGGCAACGAGGCTCACCGACCTGGTGGTCTCGAGCCTGGAGGAGCCGAGGGCCATGACCGGGCCCGAGGTGGGCCAGATGATCCTGGCCGTCCTCGGCACCGACCCCCAAGCCGTCGACTCGACGATGAGGAGGAGGATCCTTTTGGATAGGCTCGAGCAGCTGGTCGGCGAGGCCGCCGACGGAGCCAAGCTCTTCCCCGCGAAGCAGACGGAGGAGTGGGGGAGCCACGACTCGGTCTACTCCAGGGAGGTCGACGGATGGGAGGTCACGCTGGGGTACTTCCCCGAGTACCTGCGCCCGCGGGTCATCTACGGCCACGTGGGCGCCTCCCCGCAGGTCACCAAGAACCTCGCCATGTCCGCCAGATACCACCTGACGAAGCACCACCTGGTCGCGAAGAACGGCGACGACGACCCGTCGCTCCTGAAGTTCATGAAGAGCAGGGAGCTCGACCGGCTCGCGAGCCTGTACGGCATATCGTACGAGCTCCCTCCACTAGGGAACGCCGCCCGTGGGCAGACGCACAGCGCGATGGGGGGCTACAACGTGATGGTGGCGTCCCTGGAGAACGACCTGCGTAACTCGCCCTATTCCGCCGAGAAGCTCCTCAGCTCGGTCAGCGGGGTGAACGTCTTCCACGAGGACGAGGGCATAAGCGTCCACGTGATAGCGGACTTCCCGAGGGGGAAGCCCGACATCGGGCAGAACCTGACGTTCGTGTTCGGGGCGGACTTCTTCAAGCTCTCGAGGCAAGAGTGGCAGGACTTCAAGAAGATACCCCCGCTCGCGATAGCCGCGCTAGAGCCCCTGATGTAGCGGTCAATGCGGCGGCGGGTCGCTCCGCCCCTTCTCGAGCAGCCTCTCGAGCCACCTTTGGTGGATCATTCCCACGCTCCCCGGCCTTACCGCGTTGTTCAGGCGAGCCACCCACCCGTTCTGGGTCTCCTCGGTGACGACGCGGCATCCTGAGGGAAGCCGCTCGAGCAGCCAGGCGGGGTAGGCGTCGATGCCCATCGACCGCGCGTGCCAGGCCAGCCTCTCGAAGGGCACGAACTCCTCGACGCTCGAGTCGAGGGCGACGCCGAAGGTCTTCCAGCGGAACCTCTACCCCAGCCTCAGGTCTGGCCCTCCGCCTTCGATGACAACGTCCTTGAATTCGGGGCACCAGGCAGGCCACAGCTCGGCGCGCACGAGCCACGGCCAGACCGCCTCGGGCGAGACGGGCATCTCCAGTTCCTTGCGGACGTGGAAGGCGGTCGCCTCGGGTTTGTACCTCTCAGGCCAACGAATCAGTCCGGCTCGCCGGTCGGCATGGGGCCCGCTCCTTATTCTGTTGCTCGATGTCGTGACCTTGCCCAGCATCGGGGCCGACGCCTGGCTGCCTATTCGCGCTCGAGCGCGTGCGGGAGGTCAGCGTAGATGGCCAGGTCGTGCGCTATCGTCTCGCCATAGCCGTTCTTGCCCTGGTCGGAGTAGGCGATGACGGCGGTGAATTTGGCTGGCTGCTTCGTCGAGAAGTAGGTCGCGGCGGAGCCCACGAGGATGCGTAACTCCTTCCCCGGGGGGAAGAACTCGAGGCGCCGGAAGACGTTCAGGTCGTTGATGGCCTTCTTCCCGTCGGGGCCTAGGATCTTCCCGCCTATCTTCGTGATGACCTTGACGGCGGGCTCGTCGCCGATGTTCTTCAGGACGAAGAAGAAGAACCCCCTCTCGAGCTCCACGTCGAGGATGACCCTGGGCCTTCCCTGGCTGGAGACTCGTGCGGCCGTGCTCGCTCCCTTCGACTAGCTCTGCGAGAGGGCGCTCGTGACCTTCATCCCCTCCACCGCCACCTCGAGCGCTTCTATCGCCAGCGCGCTCGTCTTGCCGTTGAGGACCGGCGACTCGTACTTCACTGGCCAGGCGTTGGTGAAGCTCCATCTCATGACCGGGTTCCTGCCGCCGTCGAGGAGTGTCACCGAGACCGTCTGAGCGGCCCCCGTCCCCGTCGCGAAGGAGGAGAACCAGTCCCACAGGGCCGTCGAGTTTGCGAGGCCTCGCTTGAGGACGAGGTTCCCGTATTTCACGAGACCTGGGAGCTTGTGTATGTTGTTCATGACGTCCGCTCCCTGTCTGTATTCGACCACCTCGATGGAGGCCAGCGGCAGGACGCACTCGGTGAACGCCGCCGCGGGTACGCCTGCGATCTCCACCAGGAAGTTGGAGGCGTCGTATGGGTTCGAGCTGGTTGCGGGCAATGCGACTGCGCCGAAACGGAACGGCGGGCTGGCGTCTTAAACCCTCGCACCATGAAATCAAAGAGGGGCGAGGGCTGAGCGCGCCGCGTCGAGACGAAAGACGCTCGCTTCTCAATCAGAGCTCTTCGCGCGCCTGTCGCCGAGGGCAGCCTCAGCGCGGCTCGGCGTCCTTACAGGTTTGGTCTAATGCTTTTATTCTTAAATAGACGAGTTCGGTTCTTGAGGCGAAAAGACAGGATGAAGTCCAAGGAAATCGTCGGAGCGGTCACCTTAATGATAATCATCGCGGCCGTCGGGATCGGCATAGGATGGGGGATCGGGACCACTGTGCCTCCTCCATCGCCTTCGAGCACGATCTCCGTCTCGTCCTCTACTACGACCAGCTCGAGCGGCGCGTCGAACTCCTCTTCTCCGTTCGTCCTGACCCTCGTGGTCACGACCGGTAACGCCTTCAATTCTACGATTGGAGAACAGCCCGCGTTCTACGTCTTGGGTCCGAGCGGGCTCGAGTCCGCCGCTGGCATCTCGCTCCCTGCGCATCGGCTGATCAAGCTCGTGATAGTGAACTACGACGACGGGGCGGCAAACCTGACCGGCCCGCAGTACGCGGCGGTCACCGGAACGCAGAACAGCTCGATCAAGATGATCAGCAACGACAACGTCAACTCGTCGCAGGGCGCTGCAGGGATCCAGGTGAGTGGCGGAGAGAGCCTCTCCAGCCTCCCAACGAACGACACCGCCCACACCTTCACCATCCCCCAGCTTGGGATCAACATCCCGATCGCGCCTTCCTCGACCACCGTCGCATACTTCACCATCAACCAGACGGGCACCTTCACTTGGTTCTGCCAGACCGAATGCGGGTACGGGGACAAGGGGCTGCTCGGCGCCATGTCGACCCCCGGCTGGATGACCGGGAACCTGATCGCAAGCTAGGCGACACTTGAGCGCCTGCACTTTCTGACGGGCGCAATCGTCTTCCCTTCTTCGCTCTCCCAAGTGACCCGACCATAGGGGCCCGTCGAGAGCAAGGTCGAAGAGGCAGCCGCGAGCCATCAGCCCGAGCCGCCCCCACCTTCGAGGCTCGCCTCGAAGGCTCGACGCCCGCCGCCGTCAGGGAAAGATCAAGAGCGGGCGGGAGCGTCAGACCGCTGCGTCAGCGGTTCTTCGGCGGCAGGGCCTGTCTCTCTGCCTCGTTCTTCTTCATCCTCGCCTTCACCAGCTTCTTCACGAGCGCGACGGGGATCCCCTTGTCCAGAGGAAGATGGACTGCCGATTTGGTGGTCTCGTAGCCCGCCAGTACCTTCTTGTGCTCCTCTATGACGGGAGGCCGCAGATAGACCCCTATGTGCCGTTCATGAAGGCCGAACCAAGCCAGCCGCCCCTTGTAGTTGTAGTAGGGCATCCTGTAGCTGATGCTTTCCACTGCGGTCGGCGCGGCTTCCCTGATCGCCGCCCGAACCTCCCTGAGCTTGCCCTGCACTTCCTTCGGGGCCGCGGATATGTAGTCGTCCACGTCTTTCCGAGGTTTGTCCGTAGCAGCCTCACAGGACGCAGATTCTCTTAACCCTTCCAGCCCCTTCCGCAGCGCGCACCTGAGGCGAGGAGGACGACCCATCGTTCTGACTTCACGCAGTGGGAATCGCACATCTGGCTTTAATACGACGAGAGGAACCATATGCCGGGTGCTCTGAAGCATTGGACCGCTACCTCGGTGCGTTCGCCATCGTCCTGGCAGCGGTCTTGGCCGCGGTTTTGACCGGCCTGTTCGAGAACACGCCGACGAACCTGGTAGGCGCGATGTGGTATGGCTTTCCGGTCGCGTGGCTCTACCAACTGGTGATTTCGCCCGAATATTACCCGTGGCGAGTGGATGGAATCAACCTGACTCTGGACGTCCTCTTCTGGGCGCTGATATTCACCGGGATTCTCTATCTCGCCGTGAGGATCCGAGGGCGCAGCAGAATCGACGGTCCAGCATAGCCCCTCTGCCCGCACATAACGATTAATCCATGGGCGGAGGATGGGCGGAGGAGAACCAGTGAAGCCCTCAGAGCCCCCGCGCGGCCTCAGCGCGATCGGCAACCCCATCGTCAGTTCGGCGATCGGGGCCCTGAACGGGAGGAACAAGGAGCTCTGGTTCGAGCTTTTCTCCGAGAAGGCCGAGTTCTCCGACGATGGCATCCCTCGCGACCTCACAGAGTGGTGCGAAGAGGAGCTCTTCGGTCCCTCGCTTGCCTACCTCATCTCCATCGACAGGGTGGAAGACGGCGGGCTGACCCTCTACGCGATGTACCACTCTGACAAGTGGGGAGACTTCAAGACGTCCTGGCGGTTCGTGGTGGAGGGGGGGAAGATATCCAAGCTGGACGTAGGCGCGACCAGCTACTGACGCCCGCGGGCGAGCCGAGAGGTCCAGGGGCGCGAGCGGGCCCCGACGCTAGCCCGCGCCGAGAGTCCAGTCGACAAGAAAAAATGGGGGGCCGAGCGCGCCCTAACCCTGGATATTGCCCACCAGGAATACCGCGTACTCGGTCGTCCCGCTTTGCAGGTCTAGCGACATGGTCGCGTACTCGCCGCCGAAGGTGCCCCGGGCGGTCGCCCTCATCAGGAACGCTCCTGACGTGGCTCCCACGGTGGCGGTTCCCTGGCCGACCATGCGATGCGCGTGGGGTCCGGCCTCAGCCGATCCGGACGAGATGGTGTATGTCGTCCCGTTGACGTTCAGGCTTCCGGATGTGATGGAGAGGCTGTAACCGCCGGCGAACTTCCCTTTGACGGTGAAGGTCACCGCGCCCGATGCCGTCCCGTTCACCGACTTGTCGCCGACCACCCTGAAGTGGCCCTGCGTGCTCGTGATGTTGACCACCTGCCCGACCGTCAGGCCGGGGATGGTCGATGTGCTGAGTGGTGTTGCGTTTGCCGCGCTCGATGTCTGTTGGGTCGCTGCGAAGACTGGTGTCAGCGCTCCCGACAACGCCAGGAGTGCCGCCATGATGCCTACCGCCGCCCCCGATGCCGCTATTTTCGTGCTTGTCTTCATTTTTCTTTGCCTCACTGGCACGAACGCTGGAATCTATTTATTGGGAAGGAACGGCCCGTATCTACGCAGCGTACATACGCAGAGTGCATCAAGGTGAAATCCTTCAAGAATCCCGTCGATAAGATGAATTTCCTTTGGCAGACACCCTAACACTAGTAGTAGCCTTCGACCTGTTCAGCGGAATAATCGCCCTCCTGGTGAGCTACTATGCGTTCCAGGCGAGGAGGTGGATAGAGAGCAGCGTCCTCAGCGCCATCAGCTTCGGCTTCATGCTCCTCGGCGCCGCCCTGCTGGTGGAAGCGGTGACGACCCTGTCTCTGGGAACAACGGCCGCGGGGGCCGCCCAGCTGAGGACGTTCGAGATCCTCGAGAACCTCGGGTACTTGATTCTTCAGTTGGTGGCGCTGGCGGTCATCGCCGTCGGCTACGCGCGAACCACATACGGAAGGCGTCTTCCGGCAGCGGCGACGTCCGGCTTCGTGGCCTACGCGGCGAACGCCGTGGCAAGGCCGGCCAGGCTCGCGGGACTCGCGCTCGGGCTCTTCAACCTCTATCTGGGGCTCGAATTCGTCGTCCTCCTCGTCCTGGTATTCATCATGTTCCAGGGGTTCCTAATCTACACGAAGAGCCGCGACAGTTCCTCTCTCCTCGTCCTGCTCGGCTTTGCCCTCATTTTCGTGGCACGTCTGGTCGTCTTGCACTCGGTCCTCGACATCTCCGGGGCTGAGTACCTGGTCGCTGCGGCAGTCCAGTTCCTCGGATTCCTCTCGCTGCTCGCATTCGTGATAAGGAGTGGACGCGTTGGTACAACCTGAGAAGCCCCGCAGCACACTGAAGACGTACCTCGACATCCTCGTCACGGTGCGCGACGAAGGGCGAGCCAAGCCTACGCGCATCCTTCAGAGGGCGAACCTGGCCCACGACAGGCTGAACAGGCACCTTCAGGAACTGGTGGGCAAGCAGCTCCTTGAGGAGAGGCAGGAGGACGACAGCAGATACTATGTCCTCACGCCGAAGGGACTGGAGTTCATCGACCACGTCAGGAAGGCCGAGGCCTTTGTGAAGGGGTTCGGCATCGCGCTCTGAGGCGGTGCGGGCGGGATTCGAGCCTTCGCTTCTGCTCGCTGTCGACGAACGCGGAGGCATTCTGCGATTCTTCGGTTGTGCTCAGGAGTGGAATTTCATTTCCTTGTCTTGATTGCCTTCGAAGCCCAAGCCCCGAAACATCGAGGTACGCCTGGATCAGGGATGGCTCGATTGCCTAAGGTCACTCCCCGCGGGCGAGACCAGAAAAAAGGTTCGAGGGATGTTTGAGACGTTGAAGGAGGGAGTCGACGCGGGCGACCACATTCCAAGAAGCCTTTGGCCGAGGCACCCGGCCTACGATGACATCGCAAACCTGTTCAGATATGAGATCGACCGGGCTATGCGAGCCTCCTCCACCGTAAGACGAGAGGGAGATAGATACACCGTCAGAGTGATCGAGATATTTCCTGACCACAAGAGCTACGAGCGCAGGTTTCATCATTGACAGGGACGTCAGCGGACAGGGACGGCCTTGTCGAATAGCGCGCGAAGCTTGGGGCTGTCGGCTGCTACCCAGACGACCCTGTCGTGTATGTCGATCATGATTTTTCCCGAGGCATCAAGATAAGCGATAGCCTTCTTGAAGGTCTGATACATCGGTCTTCTCGGCAGCGACTTCCAGAGCGCGGTTCTCTTCGGCGGGATGTCGGCTTCCTTTATGGCCTTCTCAATCATCAGGAGCGTCTGAAGGTTTGGCCAGTGACCTTCCTGTGCGGAGCCAGACGCCTGCAAAGTCACGGTCTCCCGGGACGCATCGCCATCATATATATCTATATGATAGCCCGTAAGGATTCGAGGCACCTCTGCATGCTACTCGTCGTCGATGGACTCGGAGGCCTTTCGTGGACGGACCCGTGAATCTCTTGCCGTCGATTCTTGGCGTACGATAGTCCCTTATGCCGGTCCATCCCCGGAGCGGCTCTAGCCGTGCAGAAAGAGGACAAGATGAAAACTGGCATCAATCCGACTTCCGTCTTCGCCTTCGGGATGCTGATGACCATCACGGGCGCGTTCGCCGACGCCTACTGGCACCTGACTGGCCTGGCCGCAAGCGAGGGATTCTTCACCCCAGCTCACGCGACGATCTACAGCGGTGCGACGATCATGCTGGCCAGCACGCTGTTCTTGGACGTCTCCTCTCGCGTCAAGAACGTCTTGCGGTCGGGCGGCCTCATGGTAGTTTTCGGCGGCGTTTGGGACTTTTGGTATCACTCGGTCAATGGCTTCGTGGACGTGGTGGCCTGGACGCCGCCTCACCTGACCGTCACGCTCGGCTTCGTAGTCCTCCTGATCACGGGCATCACCAAGCTCAAGGGAGGGGGCAGGTTCCCTAACCTGGCATTTAGATTGACGGCGGGACTGTTCATCGTCCTGTGGAGCTTTGTGGTGGTGCTGACGCTCGCGTAGGCAGGAGCCAGCGCGAGACCTTCGGCCCTCCTCGTCGTCGAACTCGGAGGCCTTCGGCCATCCCCTCCCGAGCGCCTTCGATGCGGTGGTCGGCAGTGACAAGAGCCTCACCGCCCACGAGCTAGAACCACGGCGTGGTAGTCGGTGCTAAGCACTCGCCTGAGAGCTGCCTTGCACCAGAGTCATGCTCTGGAAGGTGATCAAAATGAGGTCTTGCGGAAGTGCCCCGTTCGTGCCAGCTATCTCGTAGGAGGTGACGACCGCGTGGGAGAACGTGAAGTCCATGAACATGGTCGGAGATGCGACGCAGTCGGATGACTGGAGGATGTAGAAGTGGACGGTGCTGAATATCTGACCTGTGACGTTTGCGCTCAACAGCCTCACAGAGTCCGTGCTCGAGGTCAGGGTGGCGTTGAACGGGGAATCGCTTCTACTACCGCCAGGTCCTAGCCCCGGCCCTCCGCCGCCGCGGCCGCCGCTTCCGTCCCAGCTGAACGAGCTCACAGGGAAGACCTGTTTACCTCCCGGGTTTCCGAACGTACGCAAGATGCTAACGGGGCCCGAGATGCTGGGCCCGGCGGCGTTCTCAAAGTCCAGGTAGTATCTCACATCTCCGCTGGACCCGCAGGTCGTGGACGTGCTGGAGGAAGTGGAAGTCGAGGAGCTGGTCGATGACGAGGACGATGAGCTCGACGATGACGAAGAAGACGTCGAACCTGACGTGCCTGTTATGGTCACGAGTGACGTACTTGGAGTGCCGCTGCACACCGCAGGAGACTCCGCGATGGCGGCGCTGCCCTGCAGCACAAATCCGAAGGTGATCGCGACGTCCCCCGAGGAGAGCTGCGCGCTGGGGGCCGGCGTGAGGGTGTACGTCTGTGCGGTGCATCCTGACGGGCTCGTCCAGCTCGGGGTCGAGGAGTATCCTGAGGATGCGATGATGCCCCCGCTGGGCTCGGACAGCAGCGACGTGTCGTTCACGGAGACCGGACTGATGCTGCTGGTCATGAGGTAAAGGGTCACCGAGACCGACGTGACGGTCAGCGTGGGGCCGCTATACGCGCCCGTGGAGCCCGTGCAGAACGAAGCTGACGAAGCGGGGGAACCTACGCTTGAGAACCCAAGGGGACTGGTGTCCAGACTGCCATCGACCGGGGGCACGAGGGTGCCGCAGGTGAGAAAATCGATGGCTCCGTTGTCGTTCATGTATAGCGTGAGGGTGCTGACTGTGCCCGAGGTGACCGCCGTCGAGGCGTTGGCAATCATGATGGTCGCGAGCCCGAGGGCGAGCATCAGACCGATCATGGCCGCCGCAATCGTGACATTCCTGGCCTTGCCGCTTCTTGGCACCAAGTAGACGGGCTCCACAGCACCCGGAATCAGATTTAACTCAGCGCGCAGTTGACCTGCGCATATTTGACAGATTTTAGCCCGGATGTCCGAAACGCGAAGCCCTGCTGCTTGGATAAGACAGACATAGCAATCGTCCGAGAACTCTTCCAGGGCCTTCCGTCGTCACCCATCAGGCCTGAGACCAAGCTGTCCTTCCGTCAGGTGGCCAAGCGGTTGGGGTTGGCTGAGGGGACCGTGAGGTCGAGAACGAAGAAGCTCGTCGATTCCGGCTTCATAAGGGGGTGGGCGGTGCACCCCAACCCCGGCCTCCTCGGGCTGAGCGTCGGCGTCCTTGGGTTCGAGGTCGGCGTGTCCCCCAAGCGGGAAGTCGTGGAGAAGCTTCGGCTGGTCGAGGGCAACCTGCTTCTCGTCGACTACCACAAGAGCTACGTCGGGATGGTGTTCTTCTACGATGACGCGGGCTCTTTGAGAAGGAAGGTCGACCTCATCTCGAAGATAGCGGCCGCCTCGGAGCAGAGCTTCTATAGGGTTCCCTTTCTTCCCTGCCGCTACCGCCTCTCCCTCACCGACTGGATGATAGTCCTGAGCCTCCAAGAGGACCACAAAAAGTCATACCGGAAGGTCGGAGCGGAGCTGGGCCTGTCCGCCAGGACCGTGATGAGGAGGGTGGAGAGGATGTGCAAGGAGGGCGCCACCTTCCTCTTGGCCTCTGCCAACGAGCGCGCGCTGAAGGGCGCGACGCGGGCCGACCTGATGGTAAAGTGGGGGGACGCGTCTGTGAGAGCAGAGGCCCAAGAAAACGTCCTCCGGGTCGCGGACGAGTTCTGCTTCTTCCATGGGCTTTGGACCGACATGGCCGTCCTCAACCTTCTCATCCCGAACGTCCCGACCTCCGCCGAGATACTGGAGAAGGTCAGCGTCATCGAGGGGGTTGAGAGCGCGAGGATCGAGTTCGTCCGAGAAAGGCACGAGTCGTACGAGCTCTTGGGCGAGCTCGTCCAGAGGAAGGTCGCAGAGACGGCGGCGAGCCGTCCCCCACTCAGCCTGCCTGGCTAGGCGCACGACCAGGGCGATAAAGCGCAATGGCCTTCGGCCTACTCGTTGCCGATGAACTCAGAGGCCCACGGGATTAGACGGGAGCAAAAGCGGTTGAGTCCATTCGAAGAGTTCTTGGAAAATCCGGCGACCGAATTCCTAAATCGAGCTCTACCTTCTCGCTTCCAGCTCGTGTACCTTCCCTTCGATGACAGCGAGCCTCTGGGCTACGTCCCAACGCTTGTCCAGCTCGTCTATCCTCGTGGTCAGTTTTTCGTCGACGGAGTCTATCTTCTGGTCGAGCCTCGAAATCTCGGAGTGGACCGCTCTGAACTCGCCGTCGACTTTAGCCTCAAACCCTTCAAGTCTAGCGTCTAGCGCCTTGATTTCCCCCTTAATCTCGCCGATCTGAGGAAGCAGGACCCTTTGAAGCCAGCCTGGGACTTTCTCTGCCATCTGTGCGCGAGCGTACATAGCGGCGCCGATATTTAACCGCCTGCTCAAAGCGCAGGAGGCTAGACCGTTACTCGTCGTCGATGGACTCGGAGGCCTTCTGCGGCTCGAGGGGCGCGCCCCCTGCGGTTGCGAGGCCGGCGTATCGAATCCCTGCCCCTCCTCTGAATGCCTGATGACGCATTGGACCACGAAGACCGTTGCCTCCGTGTGGAGTGGCACCCAGCTCGTGTGGAAGCGGGAGTCTCGCCTCCGACGACCTCAAAATGCGGATGAGCGAAAAGGACGCGGATATGGCGAAGGCGTCGGCTCGGGCGAGAACCTCCTGGAACTGGTGGCTCCTTACCGTCCCTTGGCAGGGGTCGTCTCCTCACGCGCGCTACTTCTGGAGGTATGTTGCTAGGAAGCAGAGACCGCCGCAGAGAACGCCGATGGCTGCGACCACGAGCGCGTAGCTCGCAGGCGCCACCAGCCCGTCAAGAAGCCGGACTGCCTTGGCGAGCTCCAGCCCTCCCCCGCTCGTTGGCAGCATTTCGGCGCCCCCGAAGTATCCGCCATAGATGAGTATGCCGCACACAGCAGCGACTCCCACGTTCATGAGTATCAGGTGCAGCCCCGCGAGGTAGTTAGCGAAGCCGCGGACAGGCTTGTTCATGGCCACCTCCAAGTGATGGTAGAAGAGGGCGGTGAGGCCTACCGCCAGCACGCCTATCGTGACGTAGAGCACATAGCCCAATGCGAGCCACTCCCCCGCGCTTCCTCCATTCGTCATCACCTGCGCGAGCGACGGCTGTATGTTGGGGAGGACGATGAGCGCGGTCAGCGCGGTCGCTCCCGACCCTTGGATGATCGACGCCCACCAGAACCTGGCCGACCGCTTGCTTCTGGGGAGCAAGGACGTTTGCGCCGCCTTCTCGACCTGACCGGCTTCCTTGCTCGTCTCCAGCGTCACTGCGGCCGTCAATCTCTTTCTGCCTGCCCTTGAAAGACCGGTCAAGATGCCATAAGAGACATAGACGATTCTCACGGCTGAGAACGCGCGGCTGTTCTGCGAGCCAGGCTCGAACGCCGACCCGGGAGAAGGGCGGCGCGCCGATGGAATTTGGACTCTCGTTCCTACTCGTTGTCGATGAACTCGGAGGCCTTCGGCGCCTCCTCGGGGAGGCCCTTGCGCTTCCTGATCGCCGCGACGAGCGGCGCGAGCATGTTTGTCGGGACGGGCTGCCAGAGCTTGAAGTAGGTGTTCCAGACCGCCCTCCACGCGGTCGCGCCCCTCATGATCTCGCTGAGGTCCATGGTCTCCGCGGCCGGGATCTCTCCCTCGACGATGGTGAGCACCTCGCGCTGCTCGATGTTGATGAGCTTGCCCCTCTTCCCGCTGATCACGCCGGTGATGGCGCCTATCTGGTCCGCGGGGCCCTTGACCTCTATTCCCAGGACGGGCTCGAGGAGGGTGGGGTTGCCCAGGAGCATGCAGCCGAGGATCGCGCGCCTGGTCGCGGGCATGAGCGGCGCGTAGGTCCTGTGGGCCGCGTCCTCGTGCGGCACGTAGTGCGTGAGCGTGGCCTTGATACCCCTGCAGGTCTCGTAGGCGAGGGGGCCGTTCGTCATGACGTCCTCGAAGCCAGAGCGCATGGTGTCCATGGACTCCTGCAGGAACTGGACTCCCTTGGTCTCCTCGCAGAAGAGGTTGCCCTTCGGGTCGACCTCAACGACCGTCCTCGAGGTGTCCGAGTCCCAGCCGTGGTCGCGCAAGAGCTTCACTATCGTCTTCTTGTCGGTGGTGTCGCTCAGCTCCCCCTTGCGGATGAGCTCGACGATGTCCGGGGCGAGCGGCTCGACCTTCATGAATATCTTGTTGTGGCGGTTGGGCGACTTGCTCATTATCGGCCCCGCCCCCTGCCTTATGGTCTCCCTGTAGTTGGTGATTGGCTCCGACGTGATTATCTCCAGCCCCTGCCTTTGGAGCATGGTCGTGGCGATCTCGAGGTGGAGGACGCCCATGCCCGCCATCAGGGTCTCCCCGCTCTCCTGGTTGATTGTGATGATGAGGTTCGGGTCCTCGATGTTGAGCCTGCGCATGGCCTCGACGAGCTTGGGGAGGTCGCGCGGGTGCTTCGCCTCGACGGCCTGGGTGACCACCGGCTCGCTCACGTAGTGGATGCTCTCGAAGGGCACCACGTCCTTCAGGGAGGATATCGTCTCGCCGGAGCGGATGTCCAGCCCCAGTATGGCGGGGATGTTGCCGGCCGGTAGCGTGTCGACGATCTCGCGCTGGAAGCCCATGAATATCTGGACGGACTGGATCTTCCCCTGGCGCTTGGAGTTGAGAAGGTAGACCTCGTCGCCGTTGCTGATCTGGCCCGAGAAGAGCCTGCCCGTGCCCACCAGCCCCGCCGCCGGGTCGACGACGACGTTGGTGACCATCATGACCATCGGGCCGTTCTCGTCGCACGCGAGCAGCGCCTTGCCGACGTCGCTGTTGAGGTCCCCGCCCGACCAGATCTTGGGGATGCGGTAGGCCTGGGCCGTGTGGGGTGGCGGGTGGTGCTTGACGACCATCCCGAGGAGCGCCTCGTGCAGGGGGAGCTTCGGCCCCAGCGTCTTGGGGTCGCCCGTCGTGTACGCCTCGTAGATGTCCTTGAAGCCCATCCCTGTGGACTTTGCGAGGTCGGAGTTGAAGCCCCACTTGTCCTTGCTCGAGCCGAACGCCACCATCGAGTCCTGGATCCTGACCTTCCAGATCTCCCGGTATTGGGGCTCCGCGTGGGTCTCGACGAGGCGGTTGAAGTCGGCGACGATGTTGAAGAGCCACTTTTGCATCTGATCAGGGTTTAAACGGAGTTCTTTGATCAGACGGTCGATTTTATTGATGTAAAGGACAGGACGGACCCGTTCCTCGAGCGCTTGCCGCGTTACAGTCTCGGTCTGCGTCATGATCCCTTCGACTGAATCTACAACCACGACCGCGCCGTCGACCGCCCTGAGGGAGCGTGTTACCTTGCCCGTAAAGTCGATGTGGCCGGGCGTGTCGATGAGATTGATTACGTAGGGCTTTCCGTCCTTTTCGTAGTAAAGCGTTACATTTGCCGCCTTGATGGTCATCTGCCTCTGCTGCTCGAGCTCCATGTAGTCGAGGGCGAGGGCCTGGCCTGCCACTGAGGGGGAGAGCATGCCGCAGGCAGCGAGCAAAGAGTCCGCGGTCGTGGTCTTACCGTGATCGACGTGGGCTATGATGCCCATGTTCCGCAGCTGCTCGCGGTTGTGGACTATCTTCAGCGCTTCAGAGGTGGACTTGAACTTCGGCATGGCCTATACTCAGTTGAAAAAAGCTCCCTCCCCCGTATAGTTATAACGTTTTACGTGAGATTCTGTTAGGAACTGCTCAGGAGTCAGGCAACGAGGAAACCAAGCTGGATACGGCCACCGTTGTTATCTGCCGTTATTAGTCTAAAGTTACGTTATTATCTCGTCTGACTTCGTGTGACCGCTGCGATAGCCTCGTCGACGTCGAGTTGCTGGAGTTCGTCTGCGACTTGCCCTGTGTCCGTCTTCCCCGCTTTGCTCCGTAGTTTGCCTGTGTTTGCACCCGTCGTTTTCAGCTCCTTTGCGTGTGCTCAGTAGCATCGTGTCCATTCTGGGGACGTATCCGTTCATCCGTTGCCATCCCGTGGGAGAACCAGTCTGCCGTCCGCGCCCGACGTGGCTATTGGAACCCAAGAAGAAGAATACTCATAGTCCATCGGGGCGGATCTCGGTCGGTTCCCTTGCGAAAGTGGCTGAGAGCGGAGGCGTCCGGCCGCTGTTCCGCGTCTATCGCTAGGATAGAGCTCGCTGTATCGCCAACTCGTGGCTTTCGCTGAAAGATCGTGAACGTCTTCCCTTTTCCTGACCAGTTGGCCGCCCTTCCGTGTAGGGACCCTGACACTCTCGTAGCTGACACGTTTTTGCGGCGCGGGAATGCCTGTGGATCATCTCTCTTCGATGAAGCAGAGACTCATCTTCGTGTCTTCGGGTGATTTATGATTTGGATTTGCATTAAAAGCGCCAATGCCCTACTTCGAGCAGCGCTGGTTCGGACAAAAGTATTTTGGATGCATGAGGAACATAAGCCGATGCACGAGATGAACCGCCAACGAAGTGCCACCGGGACAAGGGTAGTTACTCTGGTGCTCGCCCTGATTGTCGTATTTGCGTCAATCGTAGGCATCACTCTTGCCACGCACGCGCATCCAAACTCGGTGCAATCCAAGAGCTCAACAAGCTCAAGCACCGGCGCGCGCGACGCAGAAACGCTCCGTTCCAACGTCTCGCTCGGGCTCGTGCTTGTTGCAACAATCAAGCCCATTCAGGCGTCACAAGGCGAGAATATTTCCGTGGTTGCGCAAGTCTACAACACTCTTACTACCGCGGTCAACGTGAACGCCACGTCCATGACTAACCCAGCCTTCGGGCCGTGTCAGCAAGGATTTGCCACCGGAGTTCACGTCTACTCAGGCAATTACTCCTACGTGGAGATATTCAACAACAGGTCGCAGCCGGCCCAGCTCCTCCTTTACGACCCCTCTCTAGCCTATACGTGCCCTGAGGTGTTCACGTTCAGCTACTCGTTCTCTCCCCAGAGCGACGTCGCGGTCGTCCAACCCAGCGGACTGAAAGGCGCCTCGGAGCCCGTCAACGAGACATCCGTTCTGAGCGGCTACTGGACAGGGTCGGGCAAGAACGACACGTACAAGGTGTTTCCACCGGGCATCTACACTATCGTTGTATACGATGCTTGGGGGCAAAAGGTGGTCGGCTACCTCCAAGTGACCTCCTAAGGCGCCGTGGGCGCTTTTATCGCCTTTCCTGATGAATCGGCATGTCTGTCCGTCTGGTCTTTGAGGCTATCGCGAACGCTGCAGCAGTCCCGCTCCCCTTTGCCTCGGCTTCGCCAGCCGCCGCCGCGAACGCTACAGCCTCATCGTGCGGGCGACCGACATGGCCTGCTGGAAGAACGCCTTCGGGTCGATGCTGATGCTCGACGGCGTCATCCCTACCCCGTGTCTGGCCTGGTTCTCCCACATGTGCGAGAAGACGGCCGAAGAAAGGCGCGCCTGCTCGACCATGCTCATCTCGCCGCGGAAGACCGGCATGAGGAAGTTGTACGCTGTCTCGTAGAAGGCGAACTTCTTGAGCACCTGGCGGCGGTACTCGTCCAGGTCGTCGAGGTGCTCGACCAGCAGCTCGGAGCACTCCAGTGTCGGGATGATCCCCTCCCCCAGCAGCGGGAAGACTGTGCCGATGGTCTCCCCGACCCCCACGACCTTCCCGGCCTGGAAGGGCTGGCAATACTTTGGGGGGCAGAGCCTGACCGCCCTTCCCACGAGCTTCTGCTTCTTCCATCCGTATCGCTCGAAGAACCCCTCGACCGCCTTCATGTGCCCGCGGTTGAGGTCCCCAGCGCCGACGTGCGCGATCCCGTCCTCGAGCGGGAAGTACCACAAGTAGCCGCTCATGCCGTCCAGGATCCGGACGTAAAAGTCCTCGAAGGGCGGCCTCTCGTACTCGACACGGTACTGGACGCAGGGTATCTTGAGTTCGCGGCTCTCTATCCTCGGGAGGAGCACCCTGAGCCCGGTGGCGTCGATTATCATATCGAAGCCGTACTTCTTCAGGTCATCCTCGCTGTTTATCCAGCTGCTGTACCTCACCTTGTGACCACGCCGCATGGCCTCCACGAAGCCCTGCTTGTCGAAGCTGACCAGGCCCAGGAGCTGGCTCTTTATCTCCATCCCGGCGACCTCGGTGAGGAGGGTCCTGCCCTCGTGGAGTATGTGGTCGTCGATGTCGAAGTCGCACTTCTCGGCGAACCTCCTGATGTAGTCCTTGGTCGTCCCCCACGCGCAGACGCACTGGAAGCTCTTCTGCGGATACCTCTCGAAGGCGGTCACCTCGTGGTCGCGGCTGAGCTGGTTGAGGAGATAGGAGCCCGCGACCCCCATGCCCACGATGCCGATCTTCAACGGTGTGCGGAATATATCTCCGGCGGTATATCTCTTTCCCGCCCGGGTTTTGGTAACCATCCGCGAGCACGAGGGCCTTGGCGGAAAGACTTCTACCGAAGCGGCAGGAATCAAAGTCAAAAGGGGAGAACAAATGTGTGACAATCATACAAAATGCTACCAGAGACGCGAGTGATACAAAGGATTAATTTCAAGCACCCCTCTCCCCGACTTTTAGCGTCGAATTAATGAAATCGTTAAAAGGGAAGGGCGAGAAAGGAAAGCAGATGGAGAGTGCAAGGAGGTTGGACATCTCCACGTATGAGCCAAGCACACTCATGGGGCGACCCCTGAACGATGTTGAGGCAAGGAATGCGCCAAGCAAACTTTACACCGCAGGGCCGATGAAAGTCCCGATTCCTCGGCCGCGTGTCGCAATCGTAGGTTCACGCGAAGCAACGCCTCAAGGGATTGAAGATGCCGACCTAATCACGCGAATCTTGGTGGCCAAGGGAGTCACAATCGTTAGCGGACTCGCCAAAGGCATTGACACGGCGGCACACCAAGCCGCGATTCGTGCTGGTGGTCGGACCATTGCAGTGCTTGGGACTCCGTTGAACAAGAGCTATCCAGCCCAGAACGCCGAATTGCAAGCTGAGATAATCAGAAACCACTTGGCAGTCTCCCAATTTCGGGTCGGGTCAGAAGTCTTCAGGTCAAACTTCGTTGTCCGCAATCGGACAATGGCGCTAATCGCAGATGCTTCTGTTATTGTCCAGGCGGGTGAGACCAGCGGTTCACTCTCTCAAGGTTATGAGGCCTTGAGGCTTGGAAGACCTTTGTTCATCTGGAAACCAATCTTTGAGACTTCTTTGAAGTGGCCAAAGGAGATGGTCAAGTTCGGAGCAATCAAGCTCTCGGACCCTAAGGACGTGCTTCAGAACTTGCCTTCGACAGCGAGTATCCTGAAAATCAGCATGTAGTTCTTGGTCATGCGGTTACAGAGAATCGAATTCGGTGCTCTCCTATCGTACTCTCCGAATGGGAGGGGGCTCAGAGACTTGGCCTCCAAAGGCGTGATGAGTGCCGTGAAGAACGATGAGTTCATCGTGGCGGAAGGAAAACGAATTCAGATGTCGGAGTTCGTCGCAAAGACCGTGAGGCAAAAAAGAGAAAGCCTCCCCTTCTCTCGACTTTTTGACTCAAGTCCGGTTCTTGTGCCAACTCCGAGCAGTTCCCTAAAGAAACCAGATTCACTTTGGCCTGCGAATCGCATCACTCTCGCACTGCAAGAGGAGCTTGGGAGCGAGGCTTCGGAGTGCCTCGTGCGTGTCAAGCCCCTTCCAAAGTCGGCAACAAGTGCCGCGCCAAACAGGCCTACGGCAGTTCAACATTTCGAGTCCTTGCAGGTCCAAGAACTGCTCAGCAAACCAAAAGCAATCTTGTTGGTCGATGATGTCGTCACGCGGGGAGCGACTCTATTGGGGGCAGCTAATCGCTTGGTGGAAAGCTATCCAGATGCTCAAATCGCAGCATTCGTGGCACTAAGGTCAGTTAGCAATCCGTCGGAGTTCAAGGACGTCAGGGAGGCGGTGGACGGATTTGTGACGTTGCAACCCAACGGAGGCACTCTAAGGAGACCTTGATTTGGCCTCGTGGGTGACGCCAGGTTACCAGAACCCCCGCCCGCCGCCCGCGGTCCTCCCATCTCTGGCTGCGCGGCGCGACCTCGGTCAGGCAAGAGCACTGCGGGGCTCCAGCAACCTTAAATCTTCACGGCGGATCAATCTTCAAAGTGCCCCCGACCATCGAGGTCCCTCAATCGGAAATCTGCTCAAGCTCGGCCGGCCCGATAACCATCGACACCATCAAGATCAGCCCGGTGTCCATCCCCAGCGTCTCGCTCAAGGACTTCAGCGGGTCGTTCACTTACGCCTCGGCCAAGGCGAAGAACGTCGACATCGAGATGACCATCACGATCACTAGCACCTTCAGCGGAGAGGTCATCACACCCGACTGGCTCCCCAACATCAACGTCGGCGGCGGGATCGTCTTCGACCCGTTCGTGCAGACGAACTCCTTGGGCGACCTCGACATGGACGGCGGAAGCTTCGATATGAAGGCCAGCGCCATGAGCTTCGGCCCATTCTCCATGAAGCCCGACCCCATCGGGAACGGGAGCAAGACGACCGTGACCGAGATGAACGCGAAGGACATCGACATGCACGCCACGATAATCCCCCTCGAGAACCCGTTGGGGATAACGCTGGGCGACTCCTTCCCGGTCCAGAACCCGATGGGCCCGATGAACATCAAGGTGAAGAAGACCTGCATCGAGGAGCTCGACTCTACCAAGGTGACCACCCCTCCGGCGACAGTCCGCAGCGTGGTCGCCCAGAAGATAAACATCCCGACGGTCACCACTGGGCCCCTCGAAGTCGATTCCAACACCCCGGTAGGGCCCATCACCATGACGAAGGACCTATGGGACAACGGCGCCCACCCCTCGGGGGATGCCACGAACCAGAAGATCACGACATCGGTGACGCTCAACATCCAGGGGGTCAAGCTGAAGATCAAGGGAGGGCTCGAGTTCTCGGACGTAGAGGGCAGCGTTTCGGTAGCCTCGGCTAGCTCCACCCCGTTCGACCTGAACCTAGCCTTCAAGGACCTCAAGATCGTCGACCTGAAGATGAAGGGGCTGACCCTCCCTGAGCTGGAGGTGGAACTCTGAGCTCCCGCCGCAAGCCCAAGAGCGCGAAGATCGAGGCGGCCAAGCCAGAGGCGACCAAGTACCTCACGAAGGAGGAGCTGGGCAGGATAGACGGGCTCTGGGAGAAGGAGAAGCAGAGCAGGGGCTACCTGAACCCTGACAAGCACCACTTCTTCGACCTGCTCTACCTCGGCTTCCTCGGCCACATCAAGAACCGTGGGCGGGTCGAGAAGGACCTAAAGGAGCTCAAGGGGATGCTCGACGAGACGGCCGACAAGATGATGGAGATAGTGGACAAGTCAGAGGGTCGGACCAAGGCCAAGTAGAGGCCTCGTGCCGCGAAGACCTCACGTCGAACTCTGGACATTTCAAGAACGTTTATTAGCCGCGCGTCCATCTTGACGGTGATTTGTCAGCAGCAAAGGCACAGAAGACGACGCAGAAGGTGCCTACGAAAACAGCAACGACCCCGTGGACGATGGCGTCACCCCTGAACGTCCTGCAGCCGGCCAAGTACTGCAGCCAGTGCGGGCAGCCGGTGGGCCAGTGCCAGTGCTGCCAACCGAGCACCACGGTCTGCATCACCTTCGACACGTCTATGCTTCAGAATCTGGTCAACCTTTTCCCCAAGATCCAGATAACCAACAACACCTGTTGCAACAAGTGCGGGCACCCAACACACAGCGGGGAATGCCCCAACCCTGGCTGCGACTGCGGCTGTTAGTCATCCAGCCATTCTCAAGACCACCAATCTGCTTCCGGCAAGACGAGCGCTTCAGCGCAGCTCGTAGGTCAAGAAGTAGAACCTGGGCGACGTCCGCGCCAGTGATATGACCCGCTCCCATATCGCATAGCAGCGCAGCAGCGTCTGTGCGCTCCCGAACACCTTGAGCTCGCCCGTCTCGAAAGCCTCGGCCAGGGTCAGCTTCCCTTCTAGGACGTCGAAGAGGCAGCTCTTGCTGATGTAGACCCGGACGTTTATCTCCTTCTTCTTCGCCCTACCCGTTATCATGATCCTCCCGCTTCTGACCGTGATGACCGCCCTCTCCTTGTCGAGCACCTGAAGGTAGGTCAGGCCGTTCGCGTCCTTGATGAGGCGGCTCAGTTGCTTGGGATAGTCTTCCCTCAGGACGTCCAGCAGCTCGTCCAGGAACTTCCGTAGCCTCAGAGCCATGGGTCGTCAAATCTGCCGCGGGGCTTGACGGACTCGAACCAGCATGGGATGAGCTTGTCGTATGTCTTGCCTCCGATGGTCGCCTTGAGCAAGGCGTCGCAGCACATCTCGTTGAATGTAGTTTCCGCCTCGTCGGAGACGCCAGCAACGACGATGGTGCATACGGCCCGAGGAGTGAAGGTGATCTCGAGGCTGTCTGACGAGTCGACGGCGGAGAACACGATTGTGGCGGGCACCCTCGGTCTGTAGTCCGGGTATAGGAGCCTCGTGACTCCGGGCAGGTAGGCCCGCTCTCCGGAGAATTCTCCCGATTTTGTGACGGTGACCTTCCCGGAGCCGAAGAACCTCTCGACGCCGCCGGCCGTCTTGAGGATGATCCCCCCGTACGAGCTTTCGCCCGAAGGGTCGTACCTGTAGAAGAGGAAGCTCACCTTCTCAGGCTCTCCCGCGCTCGCCGGGTCGCAGAGGAGGACGCCCGTGTCCCAGCCCGCCACGGTTCCCCAGTCGAAACGCCCCCCTTCGTGGTCCTGGTAGCCGGTCGTCGTGTCGAAGAGGTATTCCTTCCCCTGCGCGCGGATCTTCCCCACCACGGAGAGCCTGGGGAGCTCCACCCACTTGTCCCAGATCCTTGCCATCTCGGTCGCCGCGCCGAGCATCCCCAGATTGATCTGGTTCTTCGAGAGGATGTCGAGGCCGATCTGGTTCATCGTGACGGGCGGGAGGATCACCGGGACCTTCAGGTCGAGCGAGACGTCGTCTATCTTTCCCTTGATCGTGAAGGAGTCGTCTCCCACGTACGAGACGGCGACCTCGTGCCCGATGAAGTCAGGGTTGTAGGGCGACACCGTCAGCTCGCTGAGAGGTATGAGTTTCAAGGCCGTGTGGATCCCGCCCCCCGGGCCGACCAGGAACGCGAGGGCTGCGCCATATCCGCGCTTGGCGTCGTACGGGTTTCCGTGGACGGCGAAGTTCAGCAGGCCGAAGACCCCGCTCTTGCGGTCGAAGAAGACAAAGTCGTGCCACTCCTTGTAGAGCGGAAGGCGGGGGTCGAAGACGGACGGAAGGCTGAAGGCGTCTGCCCACGGGACATCTTCCAGTCTGGACGATAGCAATGGGGTCACGCGCCTCCTCGAGCGTTTGGCCTGGGCAAACGTTGGTTCAGAGCGGCGGCCCTTGTCTCACTTTTGGCGCGCCTGGGCATCCAGGATTTCCAGCGTCCTGGCCGAGAGCCTCTGCAGGAGCACCAGCTGGTCCGAGTTGAACTGCAGCAGAGCGCGGGTCAGGTCGTCGATCGACCCCTCCACTATCTCCGACATGGTCTCGCTGTCCATGCTGGACAGCCGTGTGGAGAGCGTGCTGAGTCTCTGGAAGGTCTGGAGGGAGTTCGCTATCGACATCTGCGTGAGCTTCGTCAGCTGCTGCTGATACTCGGGATTGTTGAGCGTCTTCAGCGCCTGGTTTAGCGCGCGCTGAATCACACGCGGATCGATGTTGATCACAGTCGCGCGATTGGTTGGGCCGGCACCCGACTTGGCGCCTGTCGCCTTTGCGCTCTTTTTCAAGATGGAACGGAGACGCGACCGTCGCGGCGCACTTATTTCTTTCGATAGATGAGATAGTTGGTCTGGTCAAGGAAGAAGCTCTTCCAGCGCTTCTCTGTCATCCAGTCGCACTCGTTCACCAGAATCTCTCTGGCCTCCTCGGCGAGCGCCTTCGCCACCTGCCTGGCGTTCTCGAAGCTGGAGTACTTCTGCATCAGCTCCCGCACATATTCGACCTCTGCATTGCTCTTCGCGTCCCTCGGCTTCCTGAGGATCTGTCTCATCTTCTTCATCTCCTCGGGGGAACAGGCGTTGAGGAGGTGGATGAGGATTAGCGTCCTCTTCCCCTCCATGATGTCTCCGTTTATCTCCTTGCCGTAGAGCTTCTCCGAGGCCGAGAGGTTGAGCGTGTCGTCGGTTATCTGGAAGGCAAGCCCCATCTTCAGCGCGAATCTCGTGATCGTTTCCAGCTGCTCGGCGGTCGCGTTGTCGCTCCCGATTATCACTCCGGTCCGGCAGGGGGTGATCGCGGTGTACCAGCAGGTCTTGTTCTCGCACAGGTCGAAATAGTCTTGCGCCTTCAGGTCGGTCTTGTTGTTCTTCACATAGGTGAGCTCGGTTATCTGGCCCGCGACGCTCCTGTTCGCCATGTTCTGTATCTCGAGTATCACTTGGAGGGACTTGCGGACGCCTATCACCTCAAGGTTGTCTATAAGCGGGGACATGCTCAGTATCTTGAGGGCGTCACCGGCGTTCGCGGCTAGGGCGAGACCATATTTTCTGTTGAGGGTGAGCTCTCCCCTCCGGTAGAGCGACTGGTCGACGACGTCGTCTTTAATCAGGAACGCGTTGTGGAGCAGCTCTATCGCGGCCCCGGTGTTCACCGCGTTCCTGTGGTCCCCGCCCACGGCGGCGGCGGCCGCGAGACAGAAGGCAGGCCTTATCCCCTTGCCAGGCCGCGTCGGGTAGTCTGAGAGAAGCTTGTATGCGAGAGTGGTGGTGCCAAAGTTCTTCCGCAGATACCACTGCATGCGTTCGCCCACCTTCCTCCTCAGGGTGCGCATGTCATCCATCAAATTGCCGCGAACGGTTCGCGCTCGATATTTTAACAGTCCCTCGGTGCGACACGACCCGGTGGCAAATCACCCGCCAGATGCTGCCGCGGAGCTTCGGAGGCTAGAGAAAGGACCAGCCCCATCTCGAGATCGCACCCTATGGGCGCTTTTATCGCCTTTCTCCATGACATAGCATGCCTGTTGCGGGTCTATTGGAGGCGATTGCGAACGCGGCCTCGACCGCCGTCGCGGCGGCCCCTGCCCAGACAGCCCCCGCTGCGCCACCTGCAAACTCGACCGCCCTCTCGGGCGTCGTCCCCGCGATCCAGAGTTTCGCGAACGGGTTCGCCGCGAACGTGAGCGTGGTGACCCTGACCATGGACAACGCGGCCATCGACATCGGCAAGGCGGCCGTAGTCTTTCTGGTGATCGCGGGAGTGCTCCTCTGGTTCTCGAGGGTCAACAAGCACCTGGGCAAGGAGCTCCTCGAGGGCGGGATACTCATCGGCCTCTTCATCGAGTTCGCGGTCCCCGTCCTGATGAGCATCCATTACTGACGTAGCACGTGATCGGAGAGTGATGGGCGCCCATGGTCAGCGGCTTTTGCTCCCGGTGCAGGAAGCAGATAGGCGGGTTCCTTAGGCCCCCACTCTGGCAGTGCCCGAATTGCAGCAAGATATGGTGCGAGAATTGCCCGAAAGAGAAGGTGGGCCGCCTTTTCAAGAAGCTCGCCTGTCCCGATTGCCGCATCGAGATGCAAGAGGGCGGCCTCGCGAGCACGAGACGGTCGATGCGAGGGCATTCCTGAAGCGAGCAGGCGTCTTGGGACGTAAGCCATCTTACGATTAGGCTCGATTAATTCAGCCTTCAGGTTGCGTGGGCGCTGAAATAGTGGGACAATACTTATCAATGTGGGCCGAGAATCGCCCGTGAAGATGCCGAAGCTGAGGGTGGACGCCAAGCACAGGGTGGTGCTCGAGACGGGCCTTCGCAGGACGGCCGGGATAGGGAGAGGCGACGAGCTGACGGCCATCGCGTTCCACGGCGGGATCATCCTGACGTCCAGCAAGGGCGAGAGGTTCGCCGAGAGCTTGAGAGGGTTCGGGTTCAAGGAAGAAGAGCACGAGGCGACGAAATACATCGTGAAAGGCCGCGTGGCGGAGACGAGAGAAGACGCCGATCCTTGACACTGTGGTGCTTTTCGCTGCCGCCGATCCGCTAGACAAGTTCCACGACGACGGCGTTCGCCACCTTCGGAACGTCGGCGGCAAGCTGCTCGTGGGGACTTCCGCGCTGATGGAGTTCGACATCGTCCTGAAGAGCAGGGGGCTCTCCGGCAGCGACAGGATGATGGAGATGGCCTTGCTCATGAAGGACTACCCTGACGTGGCCTCGTCGGTGCATCCGGTCTCGCCGGCCACGCTGTATCTTGCCGCGCTGCATGAACGGGAGTTTCGCCTGGACTATTTCGACGCGCTCATGGCTGCAGAGGCTGCCGAGCACGATGGCGAGATGGTCTCCAGCGACAGGGCATTCGACGCGGTCCCCAACTTGAAGAGGGTCCCGCTGGAAGGTCATACATGATCACCTGCACGGGAATCAAGGGGGCTTGACCACCTTCTGGGACGACCTCTGGGAACGCGAGAGAGCGTTCCTCGAGGAGGGCGAGGGCGACCTGCGTCACGGCCTTAGGAGATGCCTCACGCGAGGCCGTCGGAATATCCCATGATGCGGATGATCTCTGCGACCGCCGCGCGTCTCGAGGCGGACCCGTTCCCGAGCTCTTCCTGCAGCCGCTTCATCCCGACCTCTCCGAAGCGGAGGAACACGCGCTTCACGAACGCCGGGTCCGCGTCAGCGCTGCTGGAGGGCCAGGAAGAACGGTCGCCGTAGCTTCTGAGAGGGCCGCCCAGACCCGGCTCGTTCTCGATCGTGTCCATTATCAGTTCCAGCGCTCTCTCTCCTCCTATCTTGGCAAGGGCCTCCACGGCCTCCTTCCTGGGGAGGGCTGCGGCCAGGTCCACGACGGCGTCTGAGTCCCTGATGATTCCCAGGGCGATGCATATCCCGGCGATCCCCCTCTCGGCGCTCGACGTCGACTGGAGGCCGGACTGGCGCAGGTCGCTTTCGTCCAAAGCGTCCTCGAGCGCAGAAATCAGGTAGGGCACGACCTTCGGCCCCAGCAGGGTGATTTGGGCTACCGACAACTCTTGGACGCCTTCTTCCGTCGATCGGAGGGCTCTCACCAGCAGTCCAACCTGTTCCGCAAAGCGCTGTCTCTGAGGGCTCCAACCGCTCTCGGGCATCTCGTCTTGAAAACCGTGCTCTCGGCTAGCCCCTATCCTGCGACTTTTCATGCCTTGCAAGTCCGGCGAGACCCCTTCCATTTGAGAATGCGCCCCATTGGTAGTTAATCATTGTGATTTTTGGGTTCTACTGCGTTCGCGTGCGGCATCCGTATTAGGGGATGGTTGACGCAACGCCCTCGCTAGAAAGTCACATTGACTGACGCTGCTCGATCGGACGCGTTCTGGGACGCTTTGTGGAGACGCGAAGAAGATTTCCTGCTTTCGGGCGAGAAGAACCTCCGCCACGACGCGAGCTTCGTCGCAGTCTCCACGATTGCAGGCCAATTCTACTGCGAGTACAAGGTGGAGAACGAGTTCGCGTTCGGCAAAGTCCCCACCGAGGCGAAGGACCAGGGGACGGACCTGCATGACGAACTCATCCCGCAAGAACCCATCACGGAGAAGCAATTCGCCGAGCTCGTCAGCAGAAAGGAACCGAGCTACGCGGTGCTGAAGGTCTGGGGGACCGTCGGCGGCCTGCGGATGGTCGGCATGCCCGACCACATTGTGTGGTCTGAGGGGAGGCCGCTCTGGCTCGTGGAGCTGAAGACCACGAAAGGCGACCCGACCTCCCTCTGGCCCGACCAGATTAGCCAGATCCGGATCTACGGCCTCCTCCTGGACCTGATGGGGTTCGACTGCTCCCGCTTGAGGCTCGCGTTGGTGAGGCTGAGGGCGGGGGAGCTGACAGACGAAGAGCGCCGGCTCTGGATGGAGAGGGTCTCGACTCATCTGGAATCTGGGAAGCTGGCAGAGCTCGAGGCCAAGTACCGGAACGCGATGAAGGTGCACCTCCTCGCCCATGACAAGGCTGTGGCGGAGGCGAGCGTAATGGAGAAGCACGGATACTGGCTGGGTCAAAGAGAGGCTGCCTCGAGCACGAGCGTGGGCAAGTGCAAGGCCTGCGAGTACAGCTCGGTCTGCCCGAAGAGCCTCTTCAGGCCGCTCTGAATGATCTGATTCGGCCTCCCCTGCAAAGAGGCGCATCGGCCTCAGTCAGGCATAGGCTCGCCCACGCGCTTCAGGACCCGAAGCGCCCTCAGCGTTATCATCTTGCTCGGCGCTCCCGCAGGCTCCAGCGAGAACGGCCTCAGCTCCTTCTTGCGCTTCAGAAAGTACCTCGGCAGCCGGCCCGCGTTAAGGAAGTCAGGGTGCACTGCGTCCATCAGCCAGCGTCCGTCCTGCAGCCTCTTCCTCTTGAGCAGCCGTAGGGCGCTCGCGGCCCGCGGATCGTTCCCCCTGCCGAGGGCGGTGACGAACTCGAGCCCCACAAGCGCGTCGTAGTAGTAGTGGTAGGGGAAGTGGAACCTGCGCCACGGGTCGTAGCGGCGGCCCTCGCGGAGAAGGCGGCGCTCAAGGTAGAACTCGAGGCCCCTGTCCACGGCCTCCTTCATCCCGCGCGCCCACTTCTCCCGTGGGAGGGCCGCGAAGGCGCTCATCCCCTCCCATCCGTCGACCACGCCGTCCCTTCCGAAGCAGTCCCAGCCGCCGTTGGGCTTCTGGTTCTTGACCAGCCACTGGAAGGCGCCCTTCACCTTGGGGTCGCCCTCGTAGCCGAACTTCACAAGGGCCCTGGCCGTGTTCCCGACGAGGCAGAGCTCGCTCGACTCCGCGCCGGGGGTGTCGAAGCCACCGTCGGCCCGGGCGAAGGCGTCCCTCCACATCTCCGCCGACTCGGCCACCCACGGGAGCTCCCTGGTCACGCCGAGGTCGGAGAGCGCTAGGAGCATCCAGTTGGTCGAGTGGTACTTGGGCCTGTAGAGGTCCTTGCCGTGGACCCAGTATCCTCCGCGGAGGCGCTTCTGGAGGATCTGCTTTACCCAGCCCCGGGAGGGTATCGCGGCGCGGGCCTCCCGGAGGTCGCCCTCGCGTGCATCGAGCAGGTCGCGCATTGCGAGATAGCGGACGGCCGGCTGGTCGGCCTCGGTCAGCCACGCCATCACGCTCTTCATTGCGCTGGGAGGGAGGCAGGGCCGGGTATAAAGCGCCCGCCGCGACCGGTGGGCTCCTGCTGGAGCGGGTCGGCCAGTGAGACGAACCCCGGGGCGAGCCTATATGAGGGTCGGCGGCATGTCGAACCGGGAGCCGGGGCTTGAAGGTAGAGGGACACCTCCGAGACATGATAGTCGCCCAGATGGCGGACTCCGAATCCCGCCTGATAATCAACTCCACCCTCAAGGCGCCGAAGACGGCCATGGCCATCGGGAAGGAGCTGGGCATGCCGACCAGCACCCTCTACAGGAAGATAGCGGACCTCAAGAGGTGCGGTCTACTGATGGTAGACAGGATTGTGGTGAGAGAGGACGGGAAGAGGGAGCCCGCCTATGCCTGCACGTTCAAGGAGATCAGCTTCAGGACCGGGGAGAAGGGGGTCGAGCTCGAGGTGGTGCTCTCGGAGCGTGGCATGGTGAAGACGTGGTTCGAGCTCTTCTTCCCTACGCCTGCGTCAGGCTCTCCTGAGAAACCCTGAGCTGCTTTCGGAAGGACCTGGTCAGCATGAACAGGCCCGCCGCGAGGAAGAGGGCCACGAAGAGGGAGAGGACGGCCTCCTCGACGTCCGAGGTGAGGGCTTGCGCCTGGACTCCGTAGTAGAGCTCGACCGCCCGCCTGATGAGGAGCAGCACGAGCGCGAGGATGATGACGTACCAGGCGGCCGGAGCTCCCCGGGTGATCCTCGTCAGCGAGTATGCGAAGTAGAGGCCGAGGGCGTAGAGGACGATTATCACGATCGAGAGGTAGTCCGTGACGCCCCAGTAGAGCAACCTGCATGCGCACTCTCCTTGCGCTAGTTCAAGTTTGCCCTTTTATGAGATTATTTCACGTTCCCATTTTTTGGGAAAATCGTCTACCGATATATCTTGCAGCACATCCCGCGACGCCACCTTGACCGCGCCAGAATGGACCTGGAACGCCGGCCGGCCCGGAGGGCGGTCGCCCCTTTCGACGTTGGGGAGGAGGGCCCCGCCGGACGCCGAAGACGCCAGGGCATGCCGCCATTGCTGCGCGTACCTGGCGTTCAGGCGGGAGGGCGACTTTGCGATCGACGCATCAGACAGGATGGAGCACGCGGTCCACCTCATCGTCAGCCACGGGTTCGTGAGGTAGGCGCGTGTCAAAGGGCGGGTCGGACCCTCTCGCCAAGGCGCCTCTGGAGGTCCACGTCAAAGCCGTCAACTAGCCTCTGGAGGCTCTCTGCGAGCTCCCTCACCCTCTGGGCCGCCTCCTCCTTGATCGTCTGGAGCTCTATGACCGCGTAGGTGTGGTAGTATCCGCCGCCCTTCAGGCTCGATGTGCGCCTGTAGACGAGGTCGGCGCTCGCGAGCTTCGAGAGGCACCGGTGGGTCGTCGTCCTGTCGCGCTTCACCGCGGCGGAGATGTCGTCCACCGTGGACGCGCCCCTCCTGGCGAGCTCGAGGAAGACCTCCGTCTCGATGGGCTTCAGGCCGTAGAGGCAGCTGAGGAGGTCGGTGCACGTCGCACCCTTCCTCGTGAGATACCGGATGCTGTCCATCCAGCGGACGTCGTCAAGCGGGCATTTAAGTATTGCACGTTATTGGCAATACCATAATATATTTAAGGTGGCGTCTGCGAACAAGGGGTGACCGACTATGTCGCAAGACGAAGAACTAGAAAGGATAAACAGGAAGAAGCTTGAAGAACTGATTCAGAGGAAGGGCCAGCTGGACGCGCTGGCGACACCCTCGTCGAGCGCCGGACCCGTGGTCCTGACCGACTCGACGTTCGACGCCGAGGTCTCGAGGCACCCCGTGATGGTGGTGGACTTCTGGGCGCCCTGGTGCGGGCCATGCCGGATGGTGGGCCCGGTGATCGAGCAGCTGGCGGGCGAGTACGCTGGAAGGGTGGCGTTCGGAAAGCTCAACGTCGACGAGAACCCGAAGGTCGCGGGTGCTTTTGGGATCCAGAGCATACCCACGATACTCGTCTTCAAGGACGGCCAACCGGTAGACGGCCTCATGGGCGCGGTCCCCAAGAGCTACATCGAGAGCAAGTTCGAGCCTTATCTGGAAGGCGCGAAGCCGCGCTCAATATACGACTGAGGAGACCGGGCAACCTGGTCCGTGGTGGATGCTTGCAACCATCGACCTCCTCGACGCAAGGAGGCCGCCAAGGCCGGTGGACGATTCGTCGACATTTCAGATATAGACCTCTGCACCACAATTGATTATTATCTCGGGCCCTCGCATTGTGCTGCCAATTTCCTTCGTCATGCAAGGGGAAGAGGTCTGCCAGAGGACGGGCGGAGGATGCCGCCCGCGTCCCTCTGCTGTCGTGATTCGCGCGTCAGGCTCGTGCAGTGTGGTCGCCGGGGTCGGTCATCTCGCCTCTTCTCGCGGCCTCAGGCCGAGCTCTGAATCGACCAGGATCGGCCGCCCCATGAGCGTTCGAGCGGTTTGAGGGGCGCCCGGCCCTGAGGCGCCGAGACCGGCAGGACGAAGGCTCAGGTCAGAGTCTCGCTCTCACGGTCCGCTTCCGCAAGGACGCTCCCAGCCTGTCGCGCACGAGACCGTAGACGGTGAAGAACAGTGACACGGTGAGGAGAAACCAGTTGCTCAGGAGCGACACGCCGTCGACGGTGAACTGCGACACCAGGTTGATCGCCTGGATGTCCATCTCTCCGGGGTCGAAGAGGAGCACCACGACCGTGAGGAACAGGAGGGACGGGAGGGCAAAGAACTTCACCGCTTTCGCTGACCCGACCGCCACTGACAGGGCGCCGATCGTCAGCCCCCAGGTCACCAGCGCGAGCGCCCCGTACCCAAGTTGGCCGCCCTGCCCGAGGGCGCTGCCGCCAAGGAACCCCAGGAGGCTCAGAGGATACTGCACCAAGTTCCAGCCGTTGACGTCGAGGACCTGGCACACTCGCCTCGAGTTGCACAGGACGAGGAGGGCGAAGGAAAGCATCCCTCCGACCCCCAGGAAGGCGAAAAGCGGGGAGAGACGAGACCGGAGGCGGTCGCTCAGGACCAGAGAGTCCAACCGGAGACCGAGCCCGCGGGACTCTAGGAGGGCCGCGAGCGGCAGAAGCGCGGCGACGGCGACGACCCCTTCGGCCACCTCGAACTGCGAGGCGAAGGACCACACCAGGCTGCCGCCGAAAGTGGTAGCAATCACGCTCATCGAGGGTCCAACCACTCCATCTCTTCCGAGGACCGAGATGTTTTGGATGCAAAATAGATAAGCTTAGCTCGAAGCGTTGAAACTTCGTCAGGGGTCCGGACGAAGGCCCAAACGGCGCCCTCCCGCTCGAGGAGGATCGAGGCAGCCCACAATTCATATCAGCAGGGGGCGCGTCCCGGCGGCTCCGGGAATGATCTCGCACGCGCTCACAAAGGTCGACGACGAGGAGACCCTGTACGCCCTCCTGGATTCGCTCGAAAGGTATCATGGCGTCAGGGCGACATATCAGAAGCCGTGCCTGGCGCGGACATACCACGTGGTCATAGAGGGCGCCAACGAGAGTCGGTTCGAGTCCGACCTGGGCGCCTTCGCCTCCCAGGCCGGCTGGTCGGTCGACCGCTGAGGAACTCCAGCACACGGTCCGAAATCGATGTCAGACTCCGCAAGACCCTTTTTTGGCCCGCCCCAGCTCACCCCCGTTTCGCCAGCCGATGTCGCGCTCTCTATGAGTTCTGCACCCCCTCCATGGGTGTGGCGCACTTTCTCCCGAGAGAATCGTGTCCCTGCTTATATTCCGGCGGTAGTGTTCTTGGTCCATGCCTTACTGCAGCGGTTGTGGAGCCGAGCTGGTGAAGGACGCCGCCTACTGTCATAGCTGCGGCAAATCCGTCAAGGTCGTCAAGGTGGAGCAGTTCACGCTCGATTCAGACAAGCTGGTTCAGAAGGTGAAGGAGCTGGTCCATGAGGGCAACGTCACGAAGATAATCGTGAAGGACGAGAAGGGAAACCTACTGCTCGACCTGCCTGTCACGGTGGGGGTCGTCGGGCTGGTCCTCGCGCCTCTGCTCGCGGCAGCCGGGGCGATAGCCGCCGTGGCGACGAGATGCACGGTCACGGTCGAGAGAAAGGCGTGATGTATTCTGTCCTGGGTGGCGTCCGAGTCGACATACGACCGGGCATGGTTTAGACAGCCGACCTGACATCGTTCCGAGCCCGAGACCAGGTCACCGACGAGACCGCCGTAATTTTATATAATTTCGTCCGACGCTTCCAATCACAATGCAGTCGGACACACCGAACTGGATCGGGACGGCGGTCGCGACTCTCACCGGCCCCTACATCGTGAATGCCGTGACTAACTGGGAACTCAAGTTTGCGATTCAGCCGGACAACTCCGTCATAGGCACCGCGACCGGGCAAGGAGCCATCGGCATAGTTGACGCCCAGGCCAACGCTTCGGCGGCGCCGACCACGAACATGGACGTGAGCGGGCCCTACGACCCCGGGTCGAACAACATCACCCTGGTCCTCGGCCTCAGCGCCTGACGGCGGGTGGCGCCTCAAGGGGGGGTGC
>VFSW01000913.1_pt1 | contig 43666 bp, 44 predicted proteins | sample 5358111 | NCBI WGS metagenome assembly VFSW01 (sample SAMN11554181, study PRJNA540505) | mine drainage metagenome | isolation source: sediment from site ElyBrook_90M | place: USA: Ely Copper Mine, Vershire, VT | collected 2017
ATGCGGGCCTCGGCGATCTCGTGGTCCACGACGCTCTTGCGCACGAAGATCAACGTGAGCGGCCGAAAGTAGCTCTGAACCGTGCCGCTCATGTCCGGCGTCGGCGATGCCATCTCGGAGACCGAGCGGGTGCGGGCGCAGAAGATGCCGTGTTGGCCGATCATGGCGTGGTGGCTACGCGGGAGCCAAGGGCCTTGCGCAACTGCGCGGTTTCGATCAGGATGCGGCGCGTCTTCTTGCGGCTGACGGTGCGCGGGCGAATCCATGCTAAGCGGTCTGCCAGACCAAGCTCTTCAATAATACGAATCGCTGTTGTATCGCTGCGAAAGAGGTGATGATAGAATTTTTCTAGCCAGATATCATCAATGCGAAAGCCAGCAGCCAGACCACCAGCCAGCGGCTCCTGCTCAAACAGCATCACCGACTGGCCTGCCTGACTGAGCCGATACGCAGCCATCAGGCCTAACGCGCCACCGCCGAGGATTGCATAGTCCATGCTCTTTTCTTTCCTATTCGTTTTATAATGATGATTATATGTTTATGCGTGCAGTGCAGCAAAATTTTGCCTGTCTAAATTATTCTCATTGTACCATAGCATGTAGGCTGAGGCTTATTTCTGGGAAGTTTGGGGAATATGCAACACACACAACAGTGTATGACACACCTGCTGAGCTGTCCTGTCTGTCATTTGCGCTTTACGCCAGTGGGCAACGCGCTCAAATGCGCCAGCGGGCATAGTTTTGATATCGCCAAAGAGGGCTATGTCAATCTGCTGATCAAAAAAGTGGCGGAGAGCGCGGGCGATAGCAAGGCGATGTTACAGGCACGGCGCGCTTTTCTGGAACAAGGTCACTATACCCCACTGTCGGATAGCATCAATGAACTCGTTGCCGAGCATCTGCGTCACGAGTATGCAAGCGAAGAGGAGGCGTTGCCACACCTCAACCTGCTCGATATCGGTTGTGGCGAGGGCTATTATGTGGGACGTTTGCAACATTATCTGACACAACAATTTGCTACGCTGCATAGCTGCTGCCTCGGCATGGATATCGCAAAGGACGCGCTGCGCATGGCGGCGAAACGCTATAAAGCAGCCCAGTTCGTGGTTGCCGACGTGTGGGAACATCTGAGTTTTGCCAGCGATACACTGCACGTGCTACTCAACATTTTCGCGCCACGCAACATGGCAGAGTTCGCGCGCGTGCTTATGCCAGGGGGCATCCTGCTGATCGTCTTTCCAGGCCCGCAGCACCTTGCCGAATTGCGTTCACAGTTCGCGCTACTCAGCATTGAAGAAGACAAGGAGCAGCATATCAGCACACAATGCCGCCCCTATTTCGATCTGCTCACCACGCGCACGCTACACACGCCGCTGCATCTCAAGGGCACCGAGATCATGCAAGTCGTCACGATGACACCAAACTCCCGTCATCTCTCCGCCGAGACGCAGGCCGCTCTGCAAGCACAAGAAGAACTCTACACGCATGCTGAATTTAGCGTGCAGGTCTGGCAAAAACACGTACAGCTTTAGAACGTTTTATCGTTGTCCTCGCCGAGCAGCGGCGGGGCTTTATAGAGGCGTGTGGGCGTCTCGGAAAGATTCATCGGCGAGCCAGCAAGTTTGATTTTGCCAGCGGTTGGATGCTCACACTCCCACACGAGGCCACGCGCCTGAATCTGTGGGTCATTGAAAATCTGGCTGACCTTATTGATCGGCCCGCAAGGGATGCCCACCTCACGAAGCATTGCCAACCACTCTTCGCTATTGCGTTGCCCAAATTGGGCCTGCAACTGTGGTATCAATTCAGCGCGGTTGCGCACACGCTGCGGGTTAGTGGCAAAACGCGGATCGGTTGCCAGATCATCGCGCCCAATTAAGCTGCAAAACGAGCGATAGAGACGATCATTGCCACAGGCAACCACAATGTAGCCATCGTGCGTGCGAAACGCCTGATAGGGAACAATATTGGGATGCCCATTGCCATAGCGACGGGCCTCTTCGCCAGAGATTAAATAGTTAGCAGAGACATTGCCAAGCAGCGAAGTGGTGGCCTCAAGCAGCGAGATATCGATATACTGCCCTTTGCCCGTCTGGTCACGCACGCGCAAGGCGGCGAGAATGGCGATCGTGGCGAACATGCCCGCCGACTGATCGCCAATGGGAGAGCCAATGCGCTGTGGTTCACCATCGACCTCGCCTGTGATCGCCATCATACCAGATTCTCCCTGTGCGACAAAATCATAACCGGCACGCGAGACATACGGGCCATTCTGCCCATAGCCACTAATCGAGCAATAGACCAGCCCTGGATTGAGTGTCCGCAAATCCTCATAGCTCAATCCCTGGCGAGCGAGCGTGCCAGGGCGAAAATTTTCGACCAGCACCGCTGCTTTTTTGATCAGCACCAGCAGGCGTTCTTTGTCTTCGGGCACGCTAAAATCAAGCGTGATGCTATGTTTGTTGCGATTGAGGCCCAGGTAGTAGGCACTCTCGCCCGCGATATAAGGTGGGCCATACTGGCGTGTATCATCGCCCTTGCCGGGTTGCTCGACCTTAATCACGGTCGCCCCCAGGTCGCCCAGGACCATTGAACAGTAGGGACCCGCGAAAACACGCGAGAGATCAACAACAAGAATGTCTGAGAGTGCAGCTTCCATAGGTTCTCCTCTTTGCTTCGTTGGACTTTACATTATCTTGTATTATATCGCTAGAGGTCAGCAATATGCACAGATAAGACGGCTCATCATAAATCCACATCAACTGCGATATGCTATGATGATACTATACGAATTGCACGTTCCATTTCAAGCCACCAGACAAACAGCAAGGAGCTTATCGCATGGTCGCTAAACTGAGTTACGGGCAGCTCAGCGCGCTACGTCGCATTGATAGTCCAACAATCTCCAACGCTATTGAAACGTTCCAGGTACGTCCGCGCGTCGCGGGCTATGTGGGATATGACATTCGCTGTATTTTTCCAGACTTGCCACCCATCGTCGGCTACGCCGTAACCTGCACAGTCGATAGCACGACAGAAGGTCGCCAGGGCATCGGCTTTAACAAACTGTATGAGCTACTGGCACAGGCTCCCAAGCCCGCGATTGTCGTCATGCAGGACGTTGGTCAAGACCGCCTGCACTCCTGCCACGCGGGCGAAGTAATGTCTACGACAATGAAACGCCTCGGCGCGATAGGCATTCTGACCGATGGCGGCCTGCGCGATGTCAAAGAGGTGCGCGCACTGGGGAATTTTCACTATTTTTGCGCTGGACTGGTGGTCTCACACGGCAACCCGGTCTGCGTCAGCGTGGGTGACGAAGTAATGGTTTCAGGGATGCGCGTGCACACTGGCGATCTTCTCCATGGTGACGTCAATGGCATACTGCAAATCCCTGATGAATGTGCCGACAACGTAGCAGAGGCCGCGTACCGCATATGGACGCAGGAAGAGGAAACCATGCGCCGCGTTGCTAGTCCCGAATTTATTGGCTTTTTCGGCCCAGAAATCAAGCATTAACAAAAATGTACCCGACCCTGAGTGGATTTACTCTGTTCAGAGTCGGGTACAGCTCTTCATTGCGCATTTTCTGCTTTAGCAGTGCTTTTTTGCAGGAATGCATCGCCTTCCCACCAGTTAATGCCCATCGATTTTGCCTTATCAACCGAGGCAATCAGCAGCCGTATCTTGATCGTTAAAAGCTCTACATCGACCAGATCAATCTTGATATCGCCAACGATCACCACCCCTTTATCAAGCACACGATCTAAAAGATCGGCAAGATTCGTTGTTTGAAGGCTCGTTACCTGTTGTGTCATCACACATTCCCTTTCCACATAAACGGACACGCTACATCGGTCCCTACATTAATTCTCCTAATGGGCCTAAATCGAGATTTAACTCTTCACCCTCTAAACCAAAGATTTTTTCAATTGCTCTATCTTCTCATCCAGCAGAAAAAAGGCATTGCCCATACGTTCGATCTCGCTATCGGTCAATTGTCCCTCATCCATGCGGCGCAGAGCCTGTTTCTCCATCAGCTTACGCAACAGATCGACCAGCGTCAGGACAAGTTTGGCTAAACCTCTTTCGACATTCTCTGGGTTCACGCTAGCTTTAGGACCCAACAAATGATCCAGCCCACCATCAATAACTGAAGGAAGCGCACTGGCCGTCAGTTCACCGTCACGGCTTTTCTTCTGACGGTGTTGCTCATGGACAGGAGAAACGTTCTCCTCTTGCTCCTCTTCGACAGAGTGTGACTCTGCTTCACGCTCTACCATATATGCTGGTTGAGGAGGCAAGAATGTTGTTGGTTGGCTACGCCCTCTACTTGCAGCCCGCTGGACTGTTTTCACCGAGGAGAGCAACAATCCCAGGTTTAGATACACGAGATCAATATCCGCTACGGAGAGGAGTATCTCGCCTTTCGCCACCACGCCCTTGTCTAAAAGCCTATCTAACAGCTCAAGCAGCGTAAAGTGTTGATTCGCAACGATCAGTTCACTAGTTTTCATCTCTCGCCACTTTCACACAAAACTGTACGGGGGCCAAGGGCCAGAAATTTCAAGCTCAACACCCATTGCAGCATGTGCTTCTGCCATGCTTTTCCCCTGCTCATAAAAGTGCGCCACCTGCTCTTTTGCAAGCAGATAGACTGCGTTTAGAACCATCTCATGCTTTTTCTGGGTCATTTTCTGCGGCAACGTTTTACTCAGTTTTGCCTCGTGCGCATTTTCACCCAACATTTGAAATATTTGCTCTGCAATACTTGTGACCTGCGCCCCTACGAGGGATTTTATCTCTTCGTCTATTTTTCTGCCCAACAAATAGGCCGCACCTTTTGATACCTTTGCCCGTCGAGCCTCTAATGCTCTTACGCCCTCATCGCGCTGTAACGCATAGTGGGTGAACTGCTGCACATCCGCATAGACTTTCACGCCCCATTCTTCGCGACCCACAAATTTTGCCAGCAGTTCTTGAAAGTGAGGACCTTCATCGCGTAGCAGTGTCATAACCGCTGTTTCGTCTTTGAGAATCGTGCCGAACTTAAAGGGCACGACTGGAACATCCTGCATGAGCGTCTCAATCACATGTTCATGCGCTTGCAGCAGGTCCTCGGTTCCGCTCGCAGCAGTTGTTCCGTTCTGCAGCAGGTTGGAAAAGACGCTTTTTACCTGTGCCTGAAATGCCTCAACGTCAATTGCGCTGACAATGACGCACAGGTCTTCCCCCTCAATCGGATAGACGCGCTGCTGCCTATCAATTCCTGGCATGTCCAGTGACGCAGGACAGTGGCTTACCAAGCCATATGCATACAATCCCTGCCTGGGAATCATTTTTACCCCCCTACCATCTATTTATTCCTGGTACGAGCAGGGCGACCGCCAGGATCGCCCCACTCTACGATGAAGCTTGACAGCGTTGCTGCGTCCTACGCTTCACTCTTCATGTATGGTGCCCTGCTTGTAGGATGCCACTTCAAGATCAGAATCCAGTCTAATAATATAGTGTCTGCGCTCAAACACGCGATATTCCGGCTTGATCGAGGCAAGATATTGGTTGCGTTCCGCCACTTCTGCCTCTGCGACCCAGCCGCCAGCGACTTTATCAATGGTGACCACCTGGATGCTTTCCGCATCAACCGTCTCGCGCAAGAATTGCTTCACTTTATCTCTGACATCAGCAATCATAGACGTTGCCCCCTTTCAGGACTACTTTTTTACTTTGCTCCCGCCTCCTGTAGTATGGGAGCAGGCTCATAGCTTCGCTGGTCGAGTGCTTTTGCCTCTCTGGCAAGCATCAATCGTTCCAGGAGGGCTTCTTCTTTCAACTCATATTCGCGCTCGGAAATCTGCTCCATCTCAAATTGTGCCTGGAGAAGGAGCAGGTCTTCCTTAATTTTTGTCTCGTCGGTAAACTCGTCCTGGGCCATCTCGTAGATTTTCTCAAACAGACTGACCAAGCCCTTTGCGGGTAAGCCAATCAACAAATCGTCCAAAAGAAACATAGCGAAATTTCCTTCCTCGCGTTCCTTCAGCATACAGATATGGCTAAGCACTAGACGCTTCCTACCAAGTGACAACAACCTCGACGAAATTGTATGGGGCGACGGGGCCAATATACTTTAATTTTTTTCGCTCGCCATACGCCGCTTCCAATTCCTGCATTTTGTTGTCAAATGCCTGCTCTTGCTCCCTTGTGATTAAGAAAGCCGCATTCACCAGATTCATATCGCCATAAAGCTGATTTTCTTTACAAGCAAGACTCAATGGCCTCAGTGCATTCAGCAGTTCCTCAACTTCTCTTTTCTTCTTCTCTTCTAACGCCTGCTGTACCAGTTGGCCCACTTTGATTTTGCCCGCATATTTTTTTTGCTCATTTCTTTCGCTGGCAATGGCTTCCTTTATTGTTTTGATACTCCTATTCTCCTCCACCACCTCGGCAAAAATAGCATCCATATCGGTCCAGCGCGCCCGTACCCCGAGTTCGATCTTACCTTCCATTGTTGCTAATAAATCAATAAACTCGTCGTAACGCGCTTTCAAAATCTTTTCGATGATGATTTCCTCACCATCAGCAATGGTGCAATAGCGCACGGGAAGGAGTGTATACTCTTCCATCGCCTTCTCTAAGACTTTGGCGTGCGCAATGGAATTCTCTCTGGTCACAGGATATTTGACGATTGGAGAGCGTGAGACAATCGCCGCCAGATGGCGGTATGGCAAGGTATACACCATACTTCCACGTCCACCAATTCCCACAGGCCCAAATTCGCGCCGCTGGTCAGCCGCGATAATGCCGTAAATATATCTGCCCTCGTCTTCAAGCATCAGCTTTACCCCACTTCACCGTTATTGGAGCTGTCAGGTACGTCCCCAACTCCACCACTTCTCGTTCCCACCTTTTGCTTCTGAAACGTTGCGCATACGCCTGCACTTTCTGCGGGTCTTTGAGCGCAATCACCGTAATGTCTTTGGCAAGGTGTGTCACCATCAGGTGCGAGGCCCCGAGGAAACAGATGCCTGTTTCCCCCTCTTGCAAGCTTGCGTTAATCCTGCGCCCGATGTAGCTATCACGCCGCTGTAAAAGCTGCGTTTTTTGCATGGTGTAGCGCAAAAGACCCCAGAGACGCCCTGGCAATGAAGTCTTTTGCGCCAAGTTCTTCGTCAAAAGATACTCTTCTCTGAGTAGGCCAGCATCCTCCGTCGGCATCAAAAATGCCCCTTTGTCGATGAGTTGCTTCAGTAACACGTAATTCATACTCCCTTTCTCAGCCAGCTCATCGACAATTTTTGCCCCTACGCTCCCATCAGCCGCCATCGCATCCTGAAAGATTTTTACGCCTGCGACCTCTTGCCCCAGCCAGTAATTGGCAATTTCCTGCCAGTAAAGGCGCACAACGTCTTGATGCCGCTGCCAGTTGCTCTCGCCCATCACAGCTTTAGCCTGGGCGGCCATTGCTCCTGCAAGGCTACCCAGGTCTACATCTGTATGGAGAATAGGGACATAAATCAGCCTTCTCACCGGGCAACCTTCTCCCACTGATAGACTTCAACTTGCACCAGGCCATGCTCACTGACATCCTTCAACGTTTTATAAGCTGCGTGGATGCGATGAAAATCCTGCTCACTGGCCTCATTGCTCTTATCAGGATGATATTTCTGGGCCAGTTGGTGATAGGTGTTGCGCACCGTACTGTGAGTGATCTCGCCATCATCGTTCAGGTCGAAGACTTTTTTCGCCTCTGCCAAACGTTGTGTATCAACCTTTTTCAGCAAAATGGTCGAGAAACTGTACATGGGCAGAGGACCAACGATGCGGAAATTGACCACGTTCTCTAGTTCTTGATCTAATACCTCAAGTCGCTCGCTGAAATGTTCCTCTTCGCTCTTCTCTAGCAGGAAGGCCGCATTCAAAATCATCTCGTCGCTTGCTAGATCATGCAAACAGGTCTCTATCGCTCGCACCTGTAAAGCTTGCAAAATACGCTGCACATAGCTGACTTTTTCCGCTTTCAGAGCCTCCGCGATTGCTTTGCCAAGAGCAATCTTATCCTCGATACTGGCCTGTTTGCCTTTACGCGCTAGCTCACGCTGCTGCTCCAGCACATGCGGAGCGCGCTGAGGAAGCGTTGCCAGAATTTTTGAAACATCCCAAGTGGCAACGACATCGACTTCGATTTTCCCCGCCATCCGCTGCAATGCCTCGCTCAACAGGGTAAAGCCTTTTGCCAGAAACTCGCTGACGGCTGCCTCATCTGCCACCATTGTGCCAAATTTCACGGGTAGGATCGTGCAACGTTCCATCACTTTTTCAATCACAAACTGATGCGTCACAAGGTCTCTGATCGTTTTTTCTTTTGCCAGCGAGTCGTACACCACGAAAGGGCTTGCAGAAACGACAGCGGCAATACCGTTCCAAGCAATGGTGTATACCAGAGCAGGTGTGCTACCAATACCGATCGTGCCAAATTCCTGCGCATGCTCGCAGGTGACAATGCCATAGACGTACATACCGTTGTTCATACTATCGCTCATACTTCTGTTCGCTTTCCAGGTTATCATAGCTCTCTTGCTGCATCACAGCATCAAAGTATTTCTTCTCGATGCGCAATCGCTCGACATCTTCCTCGCCGCGCTCTAAAAATTCGCGAATCGCCAGCAGGCTGGCTTTCTGGCAGATCGCGGCAATATCAGCACCGACTAATCCTTCCGTTGCTGCCGCCAGTGCGCTTAGTGAAACATCGTTCCCTAACGGCTTCCCTTTGGTATGAACCTTGAAAATAGCCTCTCTGGCTTGCAGAGCAGGTTTCGGAACCTCCAGCACAAAATCGAAGCGGCCCGGTCGCAGCATAGCAGTATCAATTAAATCCGGTCGGTTCGTGCTTGCCAGCACCAAAACACCTTTTAACTCTTCCATGCCATCCATTTCGGTCAAAAACTGGGTAACGATGCGCTCGCTGACTTGGTCGCCAATTGTTTTGCCACGTTGCGGAATTAAGGCTTCAATTTCGTCAAAAAAGAGGATGCAAGGAGCAGCCTGTCGTGCCTTTTTGAAAACCTCACGCACGCCACGCTCGCTCTCACCGATATATTTAGAAAGCAGTTCTGGGCCGGAAATCGCAATAAAATTTACCTCAGCCTCTTTAGCAATCGCTTTGGCGAGTACGGTCTTGCCCGTACCGGGTGCGCCGGTGAGCAGAATCCCTTTGGCAGGCCGGGTATGGGCCTTTGCATACACTGCGGGATGATAGAGTGGGTCCTTCACGGTCTCAATCAGGATTTGTTTGATATGTTCAAGGCCACCAATATCGGTAAAATCAATTTCAGGAATCTCCGTGAAAACCTCGCGAATAGCTGATGGCTCAATCTCGCGCAACGCGTTGAGACAATCATCCATCGTAACCTCAAGCGAGAGCATTGCCGCTTCCGGCACAATCTCTCGTTCAAAATCAATTTCAGGAACCAGCCGCCGCACAGCATACATAGCCGCTTCACGCGCTACCGCCGAAAGATCAGCACCTACAAAGCCATGCGTTAAAAACGCAATGCGCTCCAGATCAACATCGCTAGCAAAAGGCATTCCTCTGGTATGAATGGTCAGAATTTCGAGCCGCCCATGTTTATCAGGAATAGGAATCACGATCTCGCGGTCAAAGCGACCGGGCCGACGGAAAGCTGGGTCTAGCGCATCCGGCAGGTTCGTTGCCCCAATGATAATGACCTGCCCACGTCCCTCTAAACCGTCCATCAGTGCCAACAGTTGCGCCACGACTCTGCGCTCAACCTGTTTCTCACCGCCTAATTCTTCCCGTTTGGGGGCAATCGCATCCAGCTCGTCAAAAAAGATGATCGAGGGAGCTTTTTTGCGTGCCTCCTCAAAGACGCTACGCAGATGCGCCTCTGACTCACCGTAGAGCTTATGCATGATTTCGGGGCCAGAAATCTGCAAGAAATTGGCATCCGTCTCGCTAGCAATGGCCTTGGCAATTAATGTCTTTCCGCAACCTGGTGGGCCATACAACAACACGCCCTTTGGCGGCTCAATGCCCAGACGCGCAAAAATCTGGGGGAAACGTAGCGGTAACTCGATCATTTCACGAATACGTTTGACTTGTTCGCCCAGACCACCCACATCTTCATACGTCATTTTCGCTTCTGGGGCCTTGCCTTCACCCGAAATTGAGATCATTGTCTGCGGCGTCACCAACACAACACCAGCAGGAACCGTGCCTACAACTCTGAAGTCCTGCTTCCTGGCTCCCAGCAGCGTAATTTGAATCCTATCCCCTTGTGTCACGGGGACCGTAGCCAGCTGTCGTGAGAGATATGCCCCGTCAAAAGCCACACTACGCCCGGCAGTGAGAGGCGCGAGCGTCACGCGGCGTGCCTTCTCAACCGTTACTCTGGCAAGTTTCACCGATTCATTAATGCCAATCTGCGCGTTTTCGCGAATAATGCCATCAATCTGCACAAGGCCACGCCCCCGAAATTCTGGGAACGTGGGCATGATCTTAACAACAGTTTCACGCTTACCAGTCAGCGCGAATACTTCTCCAGAGTCTTCGATACCCAGTTTTTCCATCACCTCGGGGTCAATCCGCGCAATGCCGCGCCCCACATCACGCGCATTCGCCTCAGCGACTTTCAGTTGAACGGTCATGCCTGCCATATCACTTCTTGCCAATTCTTATCTCTAAAACACCATTTTTATACTTACTTCTCAGCGTTGCCGCATCAACGGCTTTGGGCAACACAACCTCTTTATGATATTTGCGCTCGCCATTGGCAGCAGAAACCGTGACGCTCGTCTCCTGCACCTCGGTGTGAATATGTTCTTCTTCCACACCCGGCAACTCGACAATCACGACAATCTGCTCGGCCTCATCAAAAACATCGACCAATGGCTCGCGCTCTTCTTCGACCACTGGCCCCTTTGCCGTCTTTTTCACATTGCCAAATGACTCAACGGTCGGCCTGCCACCCAGTCCCCGTTTCACCGAAAGACCGTAGACGGCCTTGACGCGCCCACTCGGACTGGTGAATTCTTTCTGCTGGTTGGCCGCATCTTGTCCTTCTTCTTCCATCCTGGACATTAAGTCAATCACGTTGCCAATGCCCTGAAAAAGGCCGCTAAACGAGATTTTTCCACCGCCAAAGTTAATCTCTATATTCCCATCTTCATTTTTCTCTGGCATAGCTTCTTTTCCCTTTTTCTCTTCCCACGAGCAATGGACCGCATCTGCTTCTCAGACAGGGACGGGACGCATCTCTCGCCAGGACATATACGCTCTCCCAGATACGCTATCCAGGATTTCACTACTAGTATACGAACACGCACAAATCGCCGCGTTGCCCGCTCAGATCAGAGCTTCCAGACGATGTGCCGTCTCCTGCTCATCATAAGCGGGCAAGTGGGCAACAAGATCATCCTGAAGATGCTTCTGAATCAGATCAATCACAATGCGCCGCATTTTCTCACGCGTCTCGTTATTGTGTCTGCCGGAGATCAAAGCATCGGTACAAATATCGGTTACAAAGGGATTGACGCGCTCGATATGCATGCCTTTTTGCTTGAGAATCTTGCCAATAATAATGCCTGCTCGAATACTAATTGCCTGCGCGGAACTCGTCATCAGACGGAAATCGCGCAAAATGCCAACAATCTTCATGGCATCTTCAGACGTTACGCCGGTGCGCGTCGCCACGATAGCGCGCTCGGTCACCTCATCAAAGTAATCAAGATGGATACTGACCATTCTATCCAGCAGGGCGTCTTGCGTCTTATGCACGCCAGCATATTCGTAAGGGTTAGACGTGAAGATGATGCGAAAATTGGGATGCACTTTAATATAACCAGTCTCCTCTTCGGATGGTGGAATCGTGAGGATGCCTTCTTCCAGCACGGAGAGGAGGGCATTATTGGCCTCTGGTCTTGAACGATTAAATTCATCATAGATTAGGGTAAAACCCTCTTTACAAGCGGTTGTTAAACGATTATCGACCCAACGGTGCGAGACATCTTCTTCTGTTTTGAGAACTGAATGAATGAAATTATCCACAAGTTTGCTCTTGCGATATCCCATCTTATCGCCAACGAGATCAGAGGTTCCAAATTCTTCATCCCCAAAGAGAAGCATAACGGGTTGTTTTAGCTTGTACGCCAAATGCATTGCCAGTGTACTCTTCCCCGTTCCGGTTGGGCCAGTCAGATGCACGGGAATATTGGCATGGAGATATGACATGGAGCGGTCAACAATTTTTTTGATGGAGGGTGTTTCGACAAACTCCTCTGATGGACTGACCAATACACTCCCTTGCAGATAATCTTTGCTCATAGATCACTCACCTTTTTCTTTTTCATACATAATAGCGGAGCCAAAAAGATGTCTTCTCATAAAGCATCCTTCCCTATCCAGTAAGGGTCTCAACGCGAAGGCGAGGCCCTTACCTTTAGGAAAGGATGCTTCCATGCATGCGTATTTACTCTCAGGCTATGCGGCAGACGCAGTCAGTCCGATAGCTTCGGCATATTTGAGATAGGTCTCGACAGAAGCGATGACGACGCGAGCCTCAACGGCCAGCAGCTCGATACCGACGAGAGAAATGCGAACCCAGGCATCGACAACGACACCCTTGTCCAAGATACGGTCAACAACTTCAACCAGGCTGGAAGAAGCCATAGATTTTTCAACGGCCATAGTATGTTCCTCCTTTCATCAAATCGCTACGGGGGTAGCACTATCAGTATACGTGGGACGCAAAAACACGAATGTCGATATATTGCCGTGGTATGTGGCCACCCAAACGACAAAAAACCAGTTGGGAATCCCCTCTTTGGTTCTACACAAAACTCATCAATAATAGGTACAGCTATCTGATATAAAGAGGCAAATAAGTACCGCGCTTATGCTATTGATCGCTTAGCTCCACAGGGCTATCTGGCCATGATAATGTAGTTTCTCATCTGCTTTCTTGATTCTTAGATCCCAGTGTTCCTCACCAACGCGCCTTACATCGAACTTCGTGTTTTTGGGTCCTACGTATACTGATAGTGCTACCCCAAGTAGCGACTTGATAACAAATACAAAATACAAAAGGAGAAACACATCATGGCTGTTGAAAAATCTATGGCATCTTCGAGCCTGGTTGAAGTTGTTGACCGCATTCTGGACAAAGGTGTCGTTGTCGATGCCTGGGTTCGCATTTCCCTCGTCGGTATCGAGCTGCTGGCCGTTGAGGCTCGCGTCGTCATCGCTTCTGTCGAGACCTATCTCAAATATGCCGAAGCTATCGGACTGACCGCGTCTGCCGCATAGTAACTAATCAGAGCGTATGGAAGCAATGAAGCGTCCTTTCCTGCTTGCAAGGGTTAGTCTTTTGCGCAAGAACCCTTGCAGAGCAGGGCGCATCATGCACATACGCTCATCCATTAATTGCGCGAAAGGATTCCTTTCGCGCATATTCATCACTAATTATATCTTATTCCGCAGCTCTGGGCGCGTAGCACCAGCACCAGGGACGCGATAAGAAATATGATGGATCGTCGAGATCAGCGAAAAGAGGCGAATAGTGTCTATGCACCATAGAGTAGAACATTTAACGCAGCACATTAAAGATTCTAATGTCACACGAACAGCTGAGGTTTCCGCTCTTGCTCAGAATACCCACCAGCTATTAGCGCATTTCCATCGGCATCGCACAAAGATGACAAGTGATCTGAAACACTCTCTTGCCTCTCACAGGTCACGCCGAACACGTCAGGTACAGGCCATGCGGGCCGAACATAACCACGCTTTGACTATGATGGAAAAAAACCTGACCGAGTTTCTTGCATCATCCGAACGCACACGCCTGCAGAACGCTCATGCACTGCATACCAAACTCAGAGGTGAGGTTGCGGCACTGGAAAAAAATACGGCGCACATGCTGACGACACAGCGGAACAAACGCAAAGTACAGACGCAGGTGATGCGCACGCATCTTGCACACGAGGCCGCTCAGCGTATGCAAGATATGCACACGACTTTAACGCGTTTTACGCAGCAACGCCGTACACAAACGCTCACCCTAAGAAAAGCTCTAGCCTTCTTCCAGGCCGATCGCCATCAAGTCGTTGGTACACTGCTCGCTGGCTTCACCGCAGAACACCAGCAGGCTCACACGGCCTGGCAACAGCTTGCCAATGGGAAGACGGCCCAAAAAGCGGGAACGCTCTCTCCCACCACAAGTAAACAGGCAGCTTCTTCAGAGGCAAAGGACAGTCGGCACACAAGCACACCACCCACTCGGAAAGCAGCCATGCCGACATCGGCCCCATTTGCTGCGCCAAAAGAGGCCGGACGCTCTCCCGAGCTCCCAGCCCGGAAAACAGCCATGCCGACATCGGCATCATCTGCTGCGCCAAAAGAGGCCGGACGCTCTCCTGAGCTACCAGCCCGGAAAACAGCCATGCCGACATCGGCATCATCTGCCGAGCGCGGCACACCCGCTACCGCAAAGGATGAGGCTGGCACACAAGATACAACCGGCAAAAAGGTCGACATAGCTCTGTCTGCGTCACCTTCAGAGAGCGTAACACCACCCACTGAAGTGAACTAATCGCCTGCATAGACAGGCAAACTACACCCCGCATAACACCATAAGCGAGAACAGCTCATGCGCGTGGTCATAGATCACACGCATGAGCTGTTCGATGAAATTGCGCTCGTTGATAGCAGCATCACAGAGGGATCAGCATGATAACCAGAAAACTACACGCACATAAGGGTATGCGCAGGATTAAGACAAGCCCCACACCCGGCCCACTCACTGAACGTCGTGGGCTGTTACAGCTCCATTTGCTGGCAACCGAAAAAGAAAATCTACAGAAAAAACATAACTGGCTCTGCTCGCAATTAGAACATACTGAACATCGACTGGCCGAGATCATCCAGGAAATGCACGCTATCGAACAGCGTATGGAACCGCCCGAACGCCCACGCCTACACTCCGCCACACAAACGCGCCCCGTGTTGCGCAAAACCCACCTGACCTACTAGCCGTCATAGGAAAACACATCATCTACAAAGCGCGTACCATTCCATCGACAACCACCAGCGAAAAAGAAGAGCAATTACACTTAACTATCAGGGGGAAGCGATAGCAAGCGTAATTGCTCCTCAGCAGAAGGCAGCGAGCGGATGCGCTACGATGCCTTCCTCAAAAAAGAGAGAGAAATATATCTTCTACTGTTGCTCTTCTCTCATTCAAACCTTCTCGATGCCCTACAGCCCATACCCACACCAGATATCTCCAACGTATGCGTCTGCCTGGAAAGGCTTGACCGATCATCAGTATCGCGGGTCATAGGAATGCTCTGATTTTGTCCCTGCTCCACTTTTTCTAACCATTGCATACCACACACATAACAGATGCCGTGCGTTGCCTCATACAATTTTGGCTGCGGAACCGCCGTCATACGCTCACCATGATTATCAATAATTCGTAGACACCAGGCACATTGACGAACCATTTCTCTTATCCTTTCATTTAGCCAACGATATGCTCAGGGAGTCGCTGTCGCATAGGGCAGCCCTACATCAGGTGGTAGACCCGGATAGGGCTGAGAGGTCGGCGGGAGTGGTGGAATCGGACAATTTCCAACCTGAATGCCCGTCAAAACCTGTGATACTTCATTTGGATGCGTGACATTCACCGCAACGATAGATGCGGGAACGAAGCTACAATCAGGGATAGAAAAGGTGACGTGAAAATTGCCTTGGGCGTCTGAGCGCGTGAGAGCGCGTATCAACGCGGGATAACCCGAGAAACGAACCCGTAATGCAATCAGGTTATTGGGCGTAAACTGCGTACCACAAATGCTCAACACCATGTGCCTCCCCGAGGCCTGCGTAGAACCGGGCTGCGCACCAAGTTGCGTCTGGCCAGACACCGAATCGGACTGTGGCGGGCCTGATTGTGCATTACACTGCCAGATTGTCGGTCCATTAGCACTTGGTGTCTCCGTCGGTTGCTCGCCCGGTGTAGCAGTCGGATCGGTTGGCGTATGGGTCTTTATCGGTTGCTGACCATGTCCAGCACTTGGCTGTGGCGTCAACAAAACCGAATTCTCATTTGGGACCACTGTCAGACTCTTCGGTGACACAATAAGACCTGGTATAAATGGCAGTGAACCAGACTGATAGGCCAAAGCGATGAGAATACTGGTACAGAGTAGGGCAAGGACCAGTGCGGCGGACAGGCTCGCAACTCGTAGCGAACGCATGCTCTGTACAGAGATACGTTGCGGCCTGCTCACCGACTGAGACTGCGCAAGACGCTGGAACACATGGTCTGTGATCGATGGGTATCCTTGATAGACGCTGGAATGCGTCCATGCTTCGATCAGCGTACTCACTTGCGCACACTCATTGCAGTACACTTGACACTGTGGGCAGTCATCGATATGTTGTTTTAATCCCCCGGGCCACTCGTTGCAGCGTTGTCGGCGAACGTGGGCGAGGAGCATACTCTTATCTGGATGCATGACCTTTACCACCTGCCCCCCCACTTCCGCCATTGCTCACAGGTGAGAGGGAGACGATGCCTATTAATGTTTTTGTATTCTTGCCTCATCGTTCTCGTCTCTTCTTCTCACTTGCAGAACGCAGTTCTGTGTGTTGTCCAGCTACAGGCAATGTTGTCGAGAGTCGTCTATACACTTCGCGGAACTTTTCCACGCTCCGTGCAACGCGCTTACGTACTGCCTCCGGGCTACTCTCTATGATATTCCCAATTTGATCGTAGGTAAACCCATCACCATAGTGCAGTAACAAACAAACCGCATCTTTCGGATTGAGAGATGCCAACGCCTGCTGGATCAGCAAACGTGTTTCTGCCTGCTCTTCAAGTGAAGGAACCATTGAAGCGAGCGTTAGCAGATCGCTCCGCGTCATGGTTCCTGGCACATAGACAGCCGAGTGTTCATCAGTGCTATGATCAGCACCGCGCGAGAAGCGAATAAATTTGCGTAATCGCTGACGATTGAGATACTGCAACCCATAATTTGTGGCAATACGATAGATCCAGGCGTCGAGAGCAAGGTCTAACGACGTCTTTTCTATCTCTTTATACACTTGTAGAAATGTATCTTGTGCAAGATCGAGAGCTACTTCGCGATCTCCAACAAGACGATGTAAATATCCCGTAATCGGTTGCTGTAGTCGCTCGATCAGCGAACGAAAGGCCTGAGCATCCTTCGCACGTAGGCGCGCTACCTCTACCCCCTGAACATCCGTCACCATAGTGGCCTTATCTGCGATCATAACTTACGGTATGCCTGGCAAGACCTTTACCGTATGATCTATCCCCTACTTATCATAATCAACGAGCCTGCTTAAACCGGACAAAAAATTTGGCAGTGTATGATCTGCTACATTTGTTTAGTCATATGCAGAACGTAAGAGAGAAGAGGTTGTATATATACGACCTCTTCTCTAAGACAAATGGAAGGTGACGAGCCAAGTTTAACTGACAGTCACGCTCACCGTATGATAGCCAGAGGAGCCATTGGGCAACGGCGATTCCGCATTGGGGTCTTGCACATCACCTTCTAGATCAATAGCACGCACGACAATTGTAGAAGTGCCTGCGACCGCTTGCCAGGGCAACTCCCAAAGAACCCAGGTCAGATCAGAGAACGGACGTTTGAGGGTGGCCCGTTGCCAGCTAGTGCCCCCATCCAGGCTTACGTCAACCTCACTAATCCCTTTATTGCCAGAAAAAGCTACACCCGCAATCAAGACCGCTTGATGCGCACGAAGCGTGGAACCCGCCAGAGGTGTGTCAATGCGCGAGGTCAGGCGCACATCTGCGGCATCACTCCAGCCACGTTGTTGCCAATAGCCCTGGTAATCAGTATTTACGACCTGAATACGTGTCACCCACTTGACATGCTTCATCCCATAAATGCCAGGCACAAGCAAACGTGCCGGAAAACCATGTCCCTGCGGCAACGTCACTCCATTCATTCGCAGAGCCAGCATCGTCGTTGGCTCCAACGCCTTGCTCATATGGATACTATCGCTATAGTCATCAACGGCATAGAGAACGACTTTGCTGGCCCCTGCTTTGATGCCACCGGCACGCTGGAGTAGGTCCACCAGAGGAATCCCATCCCAGAGCGCGTTACTCATATAGGAGCCTCCCACCTCGTTACTAATACACATCAGCGATTCATATTGCGGCTTCGTTGGCAAGGTCAGTAGCTCCTGATAAGAAAGGGTATAGGGCGCGTCCACTAGCCCATCGACGGTGAGCGACCAGTGATCGGCATTCACGGTTGGGTCTGCGACAATATTTTTCGAGACAACGTAAAACTGGTCATTGGTGGTGATTTCTGGCGAGAGCAAGGGCGCCGGCTGAAGCGTACCGTAGTTAGGAACAGGTGGAGGAGTAATCTTTTTCTTATACTGGCTCAGAAGGCTTGTCGAAGTATCAACGGCTGGATTAGAACTGCCACCAGTCACAAAACGCCAGGCCAGGATGCCGATCACGCCAATCCCCAGCATTTCTAAACCATGCCGGAGGGCTGTACGCCGCGTGGTCGATACACCCGTTTTGGCTGCGGCATGCGTGCGAAACTGACGTTCGACCAACCAATTATGCATGAGGAGAAAAAGGACCGCAAAAACCAAGCCAACGACCGCCAAGCTAAACATACTGTTCAGGGGACCAATGAGCAGTTGGCTCCCAAAGAAACCAGCACCTGTCACGGGTAAAAAAACCAAACCCGTCACAAGCCAGAGGATAAGGGCCAGCAAGATGGCACTCGTCCAATGCACAAAGTCGGGAGATTGGTCACCATCGCTCTGATCCAGTAAAGCAAACTTGTTACCGAGTAGAGCAAGGCGTTCTCGACCAATGCTGAGCAGCCAGCTACAGAGAGCGCCACTAAGAGCAAAGACGAGACATTGACCCACCAGGATGCTATAAAACAAGTAATGCTTGGCATCACCACCGATTAATTGATGCAAATACGCAAACAGTGACGGCGGCATCACCTGGGTCAGGGCAGAAGCAAACACATCTGGCAACGCAATGCCCCCAACGGTGACACTTAAAAGGAGCATCAAAGCTGAGGCAATGATACCCGCAAACAAACCTGCCAGAAAACCTATTTTGAAACGCTGCTGGCGGGGTAACGTTTTTATATACATCTTAGAGCCTCTTTTAGCAACTGCACAGCATCTGTATGCTCTTTTCAGGTGAGAGCATGTCCTATTTCATCTACTAGCTACACGATGCATAAAGGTCTTTTTTACGGGTAGATGCCAATAAGGTGCGAAACAGCGTCAAGTTATATTGCATACAAGAGCCGTCTTGCTGTACGATTACAAATATCACAACACACAACGCATTTCACGCCGGGTTTCTGTCTGGCGTTTTCATGCTCACCCCACTCTAAGGATGGGTTATGACTGCAAGTGAGAGTTTTCCTGAACGGCTCAAAGCATTTCGGCAACAAAAGGGCTGGACACAACGCGAGTTAGCCAAGACATGGGCCTATGCGTTCGCCACAGTTTCAGCATGGGAACGCGGGGAACGCATTCCCGGCGTACACCAGATTCCACATCTAGCCAAACTGATGCAGGTGACAACAGAAGAAATGAATGACTGGATTCAGGCAGCTCATGCACAAACACACAATCAGAAAAAAACTCCAGGGGCACATCCACAAGCAGAGCCACAGACATGGCAGCATATCTTTGATGCCCAGGACGAGATTTGGCACATTTACCGCAATCGGGCCGAGTTCAGCAGCGGATTTTCCTACCTCCGCATGTTTGAACATGCCCAACAGGTGCTGGGCGTCGGCATCAGCTTGAACGCACTGGTCCAAAATTATAGCAATGATAAGGTTATTAGTGCGATCCTCGAACAACGCACAACATTTACCCTCTGTTTTCTCGACCCTCATGGCTATTATTGCCGAGAGCGTGAGCGGGAAGAGCAGATTACGCCGGGCATTATTAGCGGTCTGACAAGCATTAATATTGCACAGATGCAATGGGTTCACCAACATATCAGTAACAAAGATACGGAGAGCGCATCGCGCTTGCAGCTCTTGATGTACAATGTGTGTCCTCGCTTTAATATCTACATCGTTGATGACACGCTAATGACCGTTCAGGCATACGGCTATGGCTTGAGCGAGAATGTGCCAATCTATGTTTTGAAGCGTAAACGCAATGATGGTATTTTTGAATATTATGCCTCGGTCACACACTATATTCTCGCACGAACCACGCCCATTCAAAACAGCCCCGCTTGATAGTATTGTAGAGGCAAAAGCGTTGTGTTTTCTAGGGAGTTGCCAAAAAGTATTGACAAGAAAAACTTCGTCATGTATACTAAACAGCGTTGAGAGCAGATATTCCTCGATAGCTCAACGGTAGAGCAATCGGCTGTTAACCGATGGGTTACAGGTTCGAATCCTGTTCGAGGAGCCATTTTAGAGGGGCCACCTACAGGTGGTCCCTCTTTGTATGACAGAAAGAGCAAGGCAGCTCTCTCCATCATATCTATAACATGTTCTGCCTTTTTGCCACTTGAGAAGCAATCCGACAACCATGATGCCTGTAGTCAAGAAACAGCGCAGTGGAGTTGTGATGAATAAATATACCAGCATCGACCATCATCTTCTTTTTAGAAGCCTGCTTGATGCAGTGCCCATTCCAACGCTGGTCATTGATAGGGAGCGCATTATTCGCTATGCAAATAAAGCGGCCCAGACCTTTTATAGTAAGCAAGGGCTGACAGCTATTACGCCTGATCTGAGCTTTGACCTTTTTATTCACGATCATGGAATCGTGCAGCTAGTCCAGAAAAGCATTCAGACGACACTCCCTCAGCAAAGCAAATATGTACGCGGAGAGATCGAAATTCCCTGGCAGATTCTCGTCTCACCACTCGCTACGCATGCACAAGAAACGCCCACCTCGCTTCCGCAAGAATATCACTATTTCGCCATTACCATTGAAGATCAAGCCGCTGTCCGCCGGGCGGAACGTGCGCAACGCGATTTTATAGCCAACATTTCACACGAGCTACGCACGCCGTTGACCTCTGTGCGCCTGCTGGCTGAGACACTGGAAGACGCCATTGATACCGATCCCGAGGTTGCTCAAGGCTTCGTCGAAAAAATTGAGGTCGAAGTGCAATATCTCACTGATCTGGTAAACGAGCTACTAGAGCTATCGAGCCTGGAATCTGGCCATGTGCTAATGAACATTGAGCCATTAGAGGCCGAACAACTGGTACGCGAGGTGATGGCACGCATGCTACCACTGGCGCAACGCCACCGTGTCGTTTTACGCACCGAAATTGTGCAAGGACAAACACTAGTTGCTGCCGATAGCAAACAAATCACACGTGTCCTCGTAAACCTTGTGCATAACGCCATCAAATTTACGCCATCGGGCGGTGTGATCGTCATTGGCACAAACCCGTTCTCCCATCACTCGCTTCAGCAATTTTTTGTACGTGATACAGGCGTCGGCATTCACGCCGACGAACTGCCGCGTATTTTCGAGCGTTTCTATAAAACAAATCGCGCACGCACAAAAAACGACTATATTGGTCCGGGGGGCGGCGGCACAGGGCTTGGCCTAGCAATTGCGCGTCATGTGATCGAGAGCCATGGCGGGCGTATCTCAGCCAAGAGCAGCATCGGGCAAGGCAGCACCTTTGCTTTTACCTTGCCCATCGCCTTGCGCCAAGACAATGCACAGCGACACCCTCGCCCATCGTAACACGGACAATTTGTTAGCAACACGCTATTATGAATAGTGAAAGATACCACTATGCAGGAAAACACAGCCCTAGAAGCGGATTTCATACGCCTGTTACAACAGCAGAATAATGCACAACTGGTGACATTACTAAGAGAGCTGCTGAAACGTTATCCTGCCCTGCTCCCAGAAATCACACACCTGCTTCACGCAGAGCCACATGCAAAAGAACCTCTCACAAGCGATGACAGCGGCGATGAGCTTGACGAAGAGCTAACAGAGGACTGGGATTTTAGCAGCGTTGAAGTTCCACAAGACACGACGATAGCGGCTTCCGTGCCAAGTCTGGACATCAACCGCTATCGTCTGCGTCTCGCTGCCGATAGCAGCCATCGAGCAGAAGACCCGTCTGCAACAGAGCTACAACACGATTTGCGCGAGATCTACGACGAAGCGGAAACCTGCAAAGAGTTGCATGATCTCCCCGGTGCGCTGGCTCTCTACGAATTGTTAATAGATGCACGTCTGAGCAGCACAGAGGATACCTTGCAAACAATTTTTGATGCACAACTCGACAACGCATTGCCAACACTCGAAATGCTACTCAGTGAGGCGAGCAGTAGCGTACAGTTCACCCCCGCACAAAGTATGGTCACGTTGCTCTCACGAGAGCAACGTCAAGGCTGGTTAGAGCGACTCTTTGCCCTTTGGCTGACACGCATAGAACAACACAGTGTCGGCGAGCGTCTTCAGCTTATGCTGCATACCATCGCATGGAGCGAAGACACGGCATTATTGCACCGGCTCACTCAACAAGAACTGCATCAGCATAGCACGCACGAATATACCAACATTGTTGATTTTCAACAATTGCATCGAATACGCTTGCTTGAACGTTTTTTGCGCACATTACCAGCGAAATAAACTCTACTTTACAAATTCTTAAGATTTTCTTTATGCCAAAAGGTTGCAGAAAAGCACATTTGTGTGGTAACATCGTCTTAGTGGTTATGTATTCATGCTGAAGAGCAGACAACGCTCAACAGAGGAATAGCACAGTGGATGCGGCAGGGGTAGAAGACATAATCCTCCACGCAAAAATTAGCAAATGACTTTTCTGTAACGTATTCTCGCAACGTTCATGCTGTTGTGCGTGAGCGTCAGTTGTACATTACTGGATGGTAGTGCGGCAGAGGGAAAAGAGGACAACAAGTATGAGTAAGTTCGTAATGGTCATTGATGATTCACCAACGGTACGCAAAATTATCGAAACCAGTCTGCGGCGCGAAGGCTTTACAGTTGAGGCTTATTCTGATGGCGTAGAAGCGATGAGGGCCTTAACAGACCCACGCATGCGTATTCCTGATCTGGTCCTGCTTGATATCGGCCTCCCGAAAATGGATGGTTATGAAGTGGCACGCCGCCTCAAAACCAAGCCCCAATTTGGCAATACCGTTATCGTGATGCTATCACGCCGTGATGGGATGATAGATCGTCTCAAAGGGCGACTGGCGGGAGCAAAAGATTATATTACGAAGCCGTTTAAAACACAAGATATCGTTTCCGTGATCGAGTCTTACATTGGCACACCAGCATCAAACCAACTACAGATACGTGGATAACCAGCACGCCACTGCTGGTGAAGAAAACACCATCCTAGATGCAAAACCCTATTTTCTGGCTGCATTAGGCGATGATGCTTTTTGGGACTATGCCCACGAACTCGCCAGCGCAGCGCAACCCACATCAGACAGGCAAGATGAGTATCTACTTTGCAGGATAGGCGAGCAGTACGGCCTGCTCGCCCTGTCATTTTTGCGCGAAGTCTATCCAACCACTGCGTCCTACGCATTTTTACCCTCAACGCCCAGCTGGATGATAGGCCTGACAGCATGGCGCGGCACAGTGGTTCCGGTCATTGATCTTGCAGCATACATGGGGAAGGAATCACAAGTCTCCTGGGTGCTTCCCCGTACAGCACACATGCTATTTATCGCTCACTATCATGCAACGCTGCTCGCCTTCTCTGTCGCATCAGCAGAAACAAGCATCGCACTCGAGCCACAGCGAATGCATGCCACGCACAGAACGCAGAACCACATTGCGTCCGAGCGGCTTGACATGTTACAAGGAATATATGTGTGCGATGAAATTGAGGCATGGGTTTTCGATATGGCAAAGATTTTCACTGATATTGTACAGCAGATAGAAATCACTATCACATGAGTGATCGCCCACCATTGAATGAGAACGGTCTCTCTGACGAAGACCTCGCCATTTTGCGCGCTTTCGACGCCTTTGAAAATTGGGATGATCGACACAGCGCACCCACAGCGGCCCTTTCCCCTCAAGAGGAAGAGCTAGAGGACGTTGCGCTGGATGAAATACGCGCCCTTTTTTGTGATGAGGTCGGTCAGGATATCACCGCTATGAGCCATCTCCTACACCAGATGGAGCAGGATGGGCATCTTCATATCACACGCTTGTCTGCCTTGCGACGCCCCGCACATAAGATACGTGGCACTGCCGGCTCGATAGAATACCATCTCATGGCCGAGATCGCGCATAGCATTGAATTGATTATTGAACGCACAGAGCAAGGGACAATTTTTCCGCTGGTCGGCTTTCAAGCCACACAACACGCAGTGCAAGCCCTCGAAGACATGCTTGCAACGTTGCGCACAACAGGAGTCGAAGACCATGAACGCTACCATGTCTTTGAAGAAGCCCTTGACCAACTCGCGCTTGACTTTAATGATCGTCCAACTGCGCAGGAGACACCGAGACAGCTGACGCAACTGCTCACAACCACAGATAGCACGCCTGGTAAACATGCCACAACACAAGCTGATGCAGAGACAGCACGAGAGCAGACACACGAACAATTCCAACAAACAGAACGGCCTGATGAAATCACGCTTGTAGGATTACCTGTTGCCCTTGCACGAGTTGATCGCGTGATCGCACACGCCGAGGGACTTGTCGGCATGCAAACCTTGCTGGCAAACGCGGAAGAACTGGTTGAACAGGCTTTTCAGGAGTTGCAGGCCGCACAAGGACGGCTCCATGCCCTGGAAGGCCAGTTTGCCTCGCACTATGCATCCTCTCATACCGCAAATGAGCCACCAAACCATCCTACATCTTCGTTAATCGCACGCATTTTGGGCGAAACGACACAACGGCAACAGGTTGCACGACGAATACGTCTGCGTCCACATCTCTTGCAAACAGGAGCAAGCTCATGGGACGAACTGGAACTAGAGCGCGACAGCGAACGCGATAGTCTGCTACGGGCTTTCAATGAGGTCACAGCCGATATCGCAATGGCCTCAACGCGCATGCGCACAGCTTTTGAGCAATTGCGTAATCTGACACGCCAATATAGCGCACAGGCAACAACGGTGCGTGATGACACACTCGCATTGCGCACGGCCCCATTTCGCACTCTCGTGCCGGCGATGCGGAGCGAGATCACGCATTGGGCCAGCCTTCAGGGACAACTGATTGATTTCTCGGTAGATGGGACAGAGACCGAGGTCGATCAGGATATCTTACAGGGCTGCAAACAGATATTACTGCAACTAATACGTATTTGCATCGCCGACGCACTGACAACTGACGACAATAGCGCACTATCCGCCCCCCACCGCATCTGGCTACAGGTACGCCGCCCAGGGAGCGAAGTAACCATTGAGTTAGGTTTCTCCATGATGATTCAGGGAGGCGCACTCGACGCAGTGCGAAGCAGTATTCAACGCTTGCATGGCACAATTCTCTCACAGCGGAATGGTGCCAATGGTGTCAGTTTCCATATTCGCTTACCACACTCACAAGGAGCGGTCCGCTGCTTGCAGGTGCGTGTCGGCGAACAGCATCTGCTTATTCCTTTTGTACAAGTGCAACGCATTGGGAGTGACAAACGCGAAGAACTACATGCATTCTATACGCTCGGCGAGTTGCTCTCGCTCCCTGCCATCGTGGGCAGTATGCAACGTATCCAGCCAGTCTTGATTGTACATCAACACAGTTCACGCCTGGTCATTGGTGTTGCGGTTGATGAAGTCATAGACGAAATAGAACTGATGGTACGCCCACTAGCAGCCTATCTGCAACGTCCGGGGATCACCGGGGCCGCCATTAATGGCCAAGGGCATGTCTTGCTCGTTGTTGATCTACCGGAATTGTTGCGCCACCATATCCTACTACACCGTCAGGACACACCGATGCGCACGGACAGAAGCCAACTGCGTTCACAACCCCTCCACCCACACAAACAACTGCTCATTGCCGATGACTCCGCCTCTATGCGCCAAAGCTTGCGCCAGATGCTCAGCCAGACAAACTTCGTGATACGCGAGGCCCGTGACGGCATTGAAGCTCTTGAACTGCTAGAAGAGCAACCACCGGATATTTTTGTACTTGATATGGAGATGCCCAACCTCAATGGCTATGATCTGCTCAATATCATGCGCTTGTATCCCGAACTGGCAAGAGTCAAAGTGATTATGCTCACCTCGCGTGCCTCCGAAAAACACCGCCAACACGCACTGGAATTAGGGGCACACACCTATCTCACCAAACCCTGTCCACAACCACTCTTGCTAGAAATTATCCAGAACATCGTTTCTTGAAGAGGTACACTCACTAGCAAGCTTGACAGTACGCTCAGGGCCGTGCGCCACAAGCACACAAGCACTTACAGGTTGCATGAAAGCTGGATATTTGGTATTCTTTAGGAAGGACATCTATAGATCAAAGCATACCTGTCCCTACAAATCGTCTACCACTCCCGGAGGAAAGCGAGAACTTATGGAAACTTCTCTGCACAGCACGAATCTGACAGAAGATGAGCTTGACGCACTCGCCACAACAACGGATGCGGCAAACGCACATCATATTCATTTACCAGGTCCGAGTCTGTGGCCGATTCTACTTAATGTAGCTATTATTGTGACTATAGCAGGGTTATTATTTATTCCTGCCAACCCGTGGATATCTATTATTGCCGCACCATTTGTCCTGATTGGCATCTTGGGCTGGGCATTAGAAGACCCGATGGCCCCGCAGTATGACGAATCTACCAATATCAACCCCAACTTGAGCAGCCAGGACGTGCTAGACATGGCCCAGGCTATTGTCGAGCACACGGTCACAGTGAGCAGCACCGCCTATAGCGTACATCCCGTCACCGTCGAAATCGACGCAGTGGAAGGCGAGATGGTCACCCTGGCCCTGTACGGCAAAGTTGAACTGGAAACACAACGTGAAACCGTTGAAGCGGAACTGCGCAAACTGCCCAATATTACCGATGTTCGCAACTATATCGTCGCGGAAGACACTATTCAGCTTGCAGCAGAGGCACGCCTGGATAGTCTGATGGCTAAAGGCAAATTAGACAGCAGCAGCAACATCACTGTTCTCGTCGAGAACTATATCTTGCATTTATATGGAGATGTGACGAGCAAAGAGACACGCGCTATGCTGGAGCGCGAGATGCTCGGTCTACCGGGCGTGCGCGTGGTAGTCAACCATATTGGCCTAAATAAAGATATCCCCGGCAACCTGGGTCGCACACGTAACAAATAAAACAGTCCCCAAAAAATGGTTGTGGTATTGTTACCACAACCATTTTTTGGCTGGCAGAACGTATGCTATAGCTACTAACGTTTGCGCAGGAAGGCCGGAATGTCAATCACATCACCCGAGGTGCCATTGCGATTTCCACGTGGCAGGTCGGCATTGCGATCAACGCGGCGAATTGGTCGCTGCTGTTGATTGGGCACGGGCCGTTGCAACGGTTGCGCTTCAGGTTCCGGCATTGGCAAACTGCGATGCATGCTGGCACTCTCTTGCTCATCAGCCTGCAACTCGAACTCTTCCTCCTCGATATCAATATCGGCAGGTGTCGGCGGCACAACGCCGCGCACAGGAGCGGGCGGCGGGGTCATCGCTCGCTGGCGGCCCGTATCAGTCGCAGGCATTTGTCCTTGCGGCCCCTGCGGCAGCTGGCGTGCCTCATAGCGTTCCTGACGCTCAGGACGAGCGAGCGGACCAGTTGGATGATTTGTGACATTCAGTGGCGGCGGCGTGATTGGCAATGAGCCATAACCCGTGCCGTGTGGTGGCGGCGTGACACGCTGCGAGCCATTGCCATTGTTGTTACCCATCCCATTCATTGACTGCGACACATGGTAAATGCGACTGCGATCATAGTCCGAGCGCGGCTGCGCATACTGCGCGGCGGGCATAGAAGGCATGCGGACCGGCTGAATGGAATCAAAACCAGTCGCGATCACAGTAACCTTGACGCGCCCGTCGAAGCTTGGGTCCTGCACCGCACCAAAGATAATATTGGCATCAGGATGCGCCGCTCGACTGATGATATCGGCAGCTTCATTTACCTCAAAGAGCGTCAGGTCCATCCCACCCGTGATGTTAAACAGCACGCCATGCGCCCCGCTGATGTCGATATCGAGCAAAGGGCTAGCAATGGCCATATGGGCAGAATCCGTGGCGCGGTTATCGCCCGTTGCCTCACCAATCGCCATCAAGGCCGAGCCAGCCGAAGACATAATCGTCTTCACGTCGGCAAAATCCAGGTTAATCAGGCCGGGCACAGTGATGAGATCACTGATACCCTGAATGCCTTGTCGTAACACGTCGTCGGCTAAGCGGAATGCCTCAGAGAGCGGCGTGCGCTTGTCGGCAACCTGCAATAAGCGATCATTGGGAACAGTAATCAGCGTGTCCACGTGTTGCTTGAGGTTGGCAATGCCCTCCTCCGCCGAGAGTTGACGCTTTTTCCCTTCAAACGAAAACGGGCGTGTGACAACACCAACCGTCAATGCTCCCACTTCACGAGCAATCTGCGCGACGACAGGGCTGGCTCCCGTGCCCGTGCCGCCACCCATACCCGCTGTGATAAAGACCATATCTGAACCTTTCAAGGCTTCGTAAATCTCTTCCGCATTCTCTTCCGCAGCCTTCGCGCCGACGCTGGGGTTGCCACCCGCACCGAGGCCACGCGTGAGCTTATCGCCTATACGGATATGACGCGGAGCCTGCGTTTGGAGAAGTGCCTGAGCATCCGTATTAATCGCGATAAACTCAATACCCACCATACTCGCTTGTATCATGCGATTGACCGCGTTACTGCCACCCCCGCCCACGCCAATCACACGAATCTGAGCGAAACCTTCTAGTTGATGATTTCCTAATGGTAACATAGTTCGTGGCCCCCCTTTTCGGGTTCTTTGATCTGTAGTACTCAAATTATAACAGATAACATAGAGATATGGATACTACCTTAAGGAATAAATGCGCGCAACCAGCGAGCAAGACGAGCAAGAATATTTGTGGGTTCTTCATACTCCGGCTCTTCCTCATCAATCAGCAACGAGGTATGGCGCAGCCCCCACAGCAACAAACCAACCGCCGTCGCATAGGCGGGACGGCTGATCGAGTCGGCTAGACCGTGTAGACCCAGCGGCGAACCAACGCGCGTCGGCAGATCAAGAGTCTGCCCAGCGATATCCGCGATACCCGGCAATTCCGCTGTACCACCTGTGATCACGATCCCTGCGGGTAACAAGCCATCATACCCTGACTTCTTGATCTCTTCGTGAACCATGCCAAACAGCTCTTCTACACGCGCCTGAATAATCTCGGCTAATAGTTTACGTGGCACAAGGTCATTACAATCGGGCATGAACTGCGCGAGGTCGATCATGTCATCATCAGTGATCGCCGAAGGATCGCTATGACCATACATAATCTTAAGTTCCTCTGCGACTCCAAAAGGTAGACGCAGCCCTATCGCGATATCGTTCGTAATCAGGTTACCCCCCACCGGCAAGACAACGGTATGCCAGATTGCACCATCGGTAAACACCGCGATATCGGTTGTGCCACCACCAATATCGACCAGTGCAACCCCTAAATCCGTTTCGCCGTCAGCCAAGACCGCTTCACTGGAAGCCAACGGCTCTAACACCAGGTCCTCTATCTCAACTTGCGCGGAATGCACACACTTAATCAGGTTGTGAATAGAAGATTTGGCCCCTGTAATAATGTGTGCCTCTACCTCCAGGCGGAAGCCAGACATGCCAAGCGGGTTCTTAATACCTTCTTGCCCATCTACCACATACCCACGTGGAATCACGTGAATTACCTCGCGGTTCGCTGGCATCGCAATAGCGCGCGCGACCTCTATCGCCCGACTGATATCATTCTGCACGATGTCACGATGACTGGGCGAGATAGCCACAAAACCCTTACTATTCTCCGAGTCAATATGACTACCCGCTATACCAACATACGCCGAGGTAATTTTCTTGCCAGATAGACGCTCCGCACGATCTAAAGCCGCCGCGATGGAAGTGACTGTCTCTTCTATGTTCACTACCACTCCCCGGCGCAAGCCTTGCGAAGGACAGGTGCCAACACCAACAATATTCAGTTTCCCGTCGCGGTCTAGTTCACCGACCAGGACACAGATCTTTGTTGTTCCAACATCGATACCGACTATCACCCGCTCTTGCATATTCTTTGCTCCTCTTGGGCGGTACAGTTGAGACGCGCTATACATCCAGCAAGGCGATCTCTTGTATGCTCTCCCCGCTCAGGCGTTCTACTTCAATGTATAGACAGGATGCAGGCCATAGCGCAAATCAATCGTTGCCAGCGACAACTGCTGATGTTGTGCAAGGGTAAGAATAGCCTGCAACTCAACTAAGCGATTTTCCAATGGATTCACATCACTGGCATTGCCCAGATATGCCAACCAACCAGTCGGCCCGACAACAGTGTATGAACCATCTGCCGTCCCGCTTTTGCCCATACTATCATCATAACGTAAGGTAAAGGTGCTAATCCCTGTTAACACGGGCAAACGAGTAAAAATCGTCTGTGCAAAAGCAATATCAGCCGGATTCAGATGTGTTCCCACTTGGATCAACTGACTCTTGCTCACCTTACGCCCATCCAGCACGGTAATCAGGTGGAGCGTTGTTGGCATTTGAGCAGCTGGAGCAATCACCACGCCATTTGCATCAACGCTATAAACGCCCTGCGCCGTCTGCCAGAATAAGACCGGCACACGCTCCGTCACATTAATCGTGATCTGATTAGGCCAGTTCTTGCTCAAGTCCGCATGCGCGACAAACGAGTTGGTATCAATACGCTGGGTCAGCGCAGTAACATTCAGGAGAAAGATATTCTGACCCTGCATACCCATCTGCTGAATCTCGTCAACGAGCTTCGCGTTATGTGTGCCGACGACGTTCACTTGCGCAATGCGAAAAGCATTGCTGCTCAAAAGATAATGCCCACCCAAGATGAGTACAACCACCATCGCCAAAAAACTAAGCAAGCGCCACAGCCAGCCCCAACGCGACTTTTTCTTCACCGCGTGGCTCCGTGCCGGCACAGGCATACTCTGACTCTGTGGCAACTGGCGCACGGCTTTCATACGCCCACTGGTTGCACGAACCCCTGTCTGTGCGAACGTTCGTGATGCCATCACATACTTCGGCGGACGGGCACGCTCGCTACGCAACTGCTGCTGACGTTGCGCAAAGGCGTTCCACGCGCTTGCTGGGTCAGCATCGGGAACCGTGACAATGCGTCTGCTGCCCTGCATATCATGACCCATACGCGGCAATTTCTCAGAAATCGGCTCCCGCCGAGAGGTATACACGTGGGGCATCCTCTCCCCACGCAACGGTTGTTTTTCTGTCATGACGCCAGCACCTTTCATTCACCCCACTCGCCGCGCAATTCCACCTCCATCTCCAGGTTGACCCCAAAGCGAGATAAAACGCTGTCGTGAGCTTCTTTAATGAGTGCCGCTACATCAGCAGCCCTCGCGCCTCCTACATTGACGATAAAATTCGCATGTCGCTCAGAAATCTGCGCGCCACCACAGCGATACCCTTTCAGACCCACCGCCTCAATCAAACGCCCAGCATGATCGCCCGTCGGATTCTTAAAGACAGACCCCGCACTCTGCTGTGGTGGTTGCGTGCGCTTACGGTGCTGTTTATGCGCCTCAAGCGTTGCATGCAAGTGCTGTGGGTCAGCTCGATGTAATGTTACAGCCAAACGCGTGATAATCTCCCCCGGCTCGATGAGCATGCGTGGCGCGGCTACAGGAAAGCCACGCTCGTCATACTGCACACGCCGCTCCGCTCGAAAACGACTCTGTCGATACCCCAGATCAAGCTCGTTCTGTAGATAGCGCACGATCTGCACATCTGTTCCCTCTACTACTGTCTGACGCGCATCCAGCACCTCAACCCATTCCAACACCGCTCCCAGATTGCTACCGTGTGCCCCCGCATTGCTCACCACACCCCCTCCTAATGTGCCAGGGATGCCAGGGCCAAACTCCAAACCAGCCCAGCCAAGCGGGGCCAATTCGTTCAACAAACGCGGCCAGTTTACGCCTGCATCGGCAATCAGCAGCGCGCGCCCCTCTGCCCCTTCCTCAATGCTATAAGTATTCAGAGCAATGCGCGCCACAATGCCACGCACACCCGCATCTGCATACAGCGTGTTTGTCCCATTGCCCACTAGCAATAGAGGCCACCGACGTTGCGCGCTCAACATCACCAACTCAACCAACTCCGCATGCGCCGTGAGCGAGAGCCAGATATCGGCAGGACCACCAACGCCGAAGGTACAGTGACGCGCCAGCGGCTCAGCACGCCGTGCCCGCTCGCCAAAACGCCTCCGTAGCTCATCATAGGCCGTCTCCAGCTCAAATTTCATTGCGTTCCCTCGCCTGTAACAGTTGCTCTGTCAGCGTATAGATATCGCCCGCTCCCATGATAATCACCAAATCGCCTGTATGGAGTTCGCGGCGTAGTACCTTCTCGGTTGCCTGCACACTCCCTCCATAGAACACACGTCCTCCACTATCCGGTAAAAAATGCGCTTCCAGTGCCATACGCGCTACCAGATCACGCGCATGGATGACTCCTGTGTCGCGCTCACGAGCGGGAAAAATATCCGCAATAATCGCGACATCGGCCTCATTAAATGCATGCACAAATTGCTCAAAAAAGGCGAGCGTCCGGCTATACATATGCGGTTGATAGACCGCCAGCAGACGACGCCCCGGATAGCGTTGACGCGCAGCCTCTAAGGTTGCCGCTATCGCCGTCGGATGATGCGCGTAGTCATCAACCAGCATCACGTCAAGTTGCTGTCCCTCTATATGTAACGGTCCTTGATAGCGAATCTCAAAACGCCGTCGATTGCCTGTAAAACTCTCCAATGCACCGGCTATCGTTTGACCATCGACACCCAATGTATAAGCTGCGGCAAAGGCGGCCAGTGCATTTTGCACGTTATACAGACCCGGCAACTGTAAATGCACTCTCTTTTCTCCTAAAAGGTCGTTGCCATGCAAGCGCACGCGGAAACTGGTCTCGCCCTCCAATTGCACATCATAAGCTTCAAAATATGCCTGATAACTGATGTTAGACACCTGCGTAGCCGTTTTTGTCACATGTGAATGTGCAGGTAAGTCAACGGTATAGGCAATGATCTGGCCAGGCCAATCAGTCAGCCTGTTTAGCAAATCGAGGCAACCGGGAATATCCTGGTTGATAATCAGCGTGGGGGCAATAGGCCAGACACGCTCCATATCCATGCCACGAATAAAGTGTTCAAACGCAGATAAAAAGGCATCATAACTGGCGAAAAATTCGGGATGCTCGAACTCAATCGAGGTCACGATTGCCAGACGCGGATGATAGTGCCAGAAATTGTGATTGAACTCGTCAGCTTCATTCACAAAATATTGGCTTTTGCCGATACGATAATTCGTGCCGAAACGCGGGACGACTGCACCAATTTCACAAGTTGGGTCGAGACGAGCATCGACCAGAGCAAGCGAGAGCATAGCTGTCGTGGTGCCTTTGCCATGCACGCCACTCACAGACAGCACACATTTATCTCGTAGCAGACCGCCGAGCAGTTCTTGCCAGGTCATAACTTGGATACCACGCTCGTGCGCCGCCAACAACTCAGCATTATGCGGATCGAGTGCAGGAATCGCAGGACTAATGACCAGCGTATCGACATCCGCGAGATGCTCAGGGCTATGACCCTCCTGCACAGCAATGCCCACTTGCCGCAACGCATGCACCGTCGCCGACGCTTGCTGATCGCAACCGCTGACCTGCTGCCCAGTCACCTGGGCCATCTGGGCGACAGCGGAAATCCCCTGTCCACCAATACCCATAAAATGCAAATGTGACATCTTCAAATACGTTTAACCTCTTGCTCCGGCGTTTTGCGCGCTGGCATTTTCGCCATCTGAACAACCGTCTCGACAATGTGCTGCGTCGCATCTGCCTTTGCCAGCGTGCTGAGCGCATTTTGCATCTCTTGCTGTACGGCAAATGTTGTGATAATAGCATTGACACGCTCTATAAGCAATTCCGGCTTCAAGGTATCATTAGCGATAACAGTTGCGGCCTGTCTCCGCTCAAACATGGCAGCATTGGCCTCCTGTGGCGAACTGCCAAGCGCAGGCGGCAAGGGAACCAGGATACTCGGTTTGCCAAGCACTGCCAATTCGCTTAACGTTGCCGCTCCCGCACGACACAACACCACGCTTGCCGCTTGCAAGGCCAAAGGCATCTCCTCATCCAGATACGGCACGAGATGATACCGCTGGCGTGTAGCCTCATCTAGACCTGCCATGCTCTGCTCGGCCAGTGCGCGTGTTTCCTCAGCAAGCTTGCTCCCACTAATCTGCAAGACCTGGCAATGCACCAGCAATTGCGGCAAGGCGCGACACACGCATTGGTTCAGCGCACGCGCACCCTGACTACCGCCCGTCACCAGCAGCAACGGGAGCTGCTCATCCAAACCAAGCTTGATACGAGCCTGCTCGCTTGACATGTGACGCACATCGAGAATCGTTTGACGAAGCGGGTTACCCAGATGGAGCGTTTTCCCTTTGGGAAAATAGGCCATTGAGTCCGCAAAGGCGACCGAAATGCGCGTTGCCAACGGAGCCAGCAAACGGTTTGAAAGATTAGGTGGGACATCCTGCTGATGCATCAGCAAGGGCACACTATTCAAACGTGCCGCCAGACCAGCGGGAACCGCGACATAACCACCACTTGTAAACGCCACATCGGCACGAAAAGCCCGCACAATAGCAATGGCCTGCGTTACACCCACCGGCACCCGCGCCACACCTGTCACCGTGCGCCAGGAGACAAAACGTTGCAGCTTACCAGCTTTAATCACCGCCAGGCGTAAGCCAGCAGCAGGAACTAATGAGGTCTCCAAGCCATCATCGCTTCCCAGATACAAAATTTCCGCCTGATAGAGATCGCGTAATTGTGTTGCCACGGCCAGGGCTGGATAGACATGCCCACCTGTGCCGCCACCAGAGATCAATACTCGCATATATTTCCTGTAATATTCTTCTCTATAGTCTATTGCTTGCCTGCATCCATCCCTCCCACGAACACATCCTGCATCCTGCCCATAGTTACGCATCACTGCGCGTAAACGCCATTGTCATACTTTTACGTGAGAGCGCGGGTGCTTCCGGCTCTTGCATATAGCGTGAAATATTCAACAATACACCAACCGCTGCCATCGAGATAACAAGTGAAGAGCCACCGAAACTGATAAACGGCAGTGGCACACCCGTGTAAGGAATGGAACCAGTTGACGCGCCAATGTTAATGATCGCTTGCAACACCAACCAGGTCGTAATGCCTGTCGCCAGCAGTGCGCCATAAACATCTTGTGTGCGCCGCGCCAGACGAAAACCACGAAAAGCGAGAAACAGAAACAGCACAATAATCAACGTGCAACCGATCAAACCAAGTTCCTCGCCAATAATGGCAAAGATCGAGTCTGTATACGGCACTGGCAGATAGCCGGTTTTCTGACGGCTGGCTCCCAGTCCCACACCGAACCAACCGCCAGAGCCTAATGCTAGCAGCGATTGATATAATTGCAGGTTGAGCGTCGTGACATGCTTGAAAGGGTCCATAAAGCCAACCAAACGCGCATAACGATACGGCTTAAAGGCCTGCGTGAGTAGAACCAGACCACCACAAGCCATTGCCAAGACAAATTGTACAATGTTGGCTCCCGCCGTAAAAAACATTGCGGTCGCAAAACCGGCAATAATGATTGTCGTTCCCATATCATTCTCTAGTAGTACTAAACCTAGCAGCACACCAATCAGAATGATGAAAGGGGCTAACCCATAGAGAAAGGTTCCGACCTGCTTGCCTTTGCGCGCTAACCAGTCCGCAATATAGAGCGCGAGGACCAGTTTTGCCAACTCACTCGGTTGAAACGAAAAGAATGAGCCAAAGCCTAACCAACGTGATGCACCATAGGCACTTGTGCCCAGTGGCGTCAACACGAGGATCAGCAGCGGAAAGACGATCAGCATGCCAAAGAGCGAGAGACGCCGCCATTGTCGGTAGTCAATACGCATCGTAACCAGCATCACAGGAATGCCAATAATCGTCCAGAGCAATTGTTTCTGAAAGAAATACGAAGCATCACCATAGGTGCGAGCCGAGACAAACGAACTAGCACTGTAGACCATCACCAGGCCAATACAAAGCAAGGCCATCACAATCACCAACAACCAGGGATCAATTTTGCCCGCAACACGCGGCAGGCTCATTTCCAGGTCGGCAAGTTTGCGCTGCTCATCCGCACTAATCGCCTGTACGGCTTCAACACGTGGGTTTGTGCCTCCACGCGGGCGCACACGCCCATCCCGTTGCGTGGGCGATGCCGTGGCCCGCGCCGGTGCACCCCATACGGTCTTTTGTCCCTGTGGGACCGCACGGGCCGGCAAGCGTTTGCGTGGAGCCGAGGGACGGGTCAACATATCCTCCGCCGCATAGTTGACACGCCGCGCCACATAGCCAGCATCACGCTCCGCCGCCCCTAAGGCTGGTGAGCGTCTGAGCGGCGCACTCTGCACTTTGCGGCGACGCACACCTTGCTCCAGCTGTTCTTTACCAGATTGGTCATACTGGTTCCATTTATCGCGTGGCATGCCTATTCTTCTCTCTTCATAAACGGTAAGGATCGCTGTCTCGCGTCTACCTTCCCCTTGACATAGAACATTTTTTCTAGTATACTCTCTCTTAGAAGCAAGAGGGACGGCAAAAATTGACGCTACCTCGCGGTAGATGTACCAGACGAACCTGTCCCTGGTTGCTCCTGTATATCTTGCATGAGTTGGAGTATCTGCTCCATATCCTGATCGGTGACATGCAAATGCACCTGTTCCAAGTCAACCATCTCAATACCCTTGGCATGCAATAACTTGCTCCAGGGGTCGCTCTCAATGGTTGGAATCGACTCACGGAGAGCGGCGAGTGTTTCCGCGTCAAGCGAGGCATTACCCAACAATTGCTGCCATATCTCACTTAACCCCTGAGGGGTTGTTGCGCTCTCTGATGTATTTTCGTTGTTTTGCTGCATGCTCTTCCTACAGTAGATTTTGCTATCTATATACATTCCTACACAACACTACATATTTTCTGCAATTGGTTCAGTTGAGCAACTGATCAGGTGGAATCGCATAATGCCAGATCAGGTCCTGAGCAATCGATTTCCACAGCGGACCCGCCGCCGTAATGCCATAGATCGTCGCTTGTGGACGGTCAACACGCACGAGAATGACGAAACGTGGGTTCTTGGTCGGGAAGAAACCCGCGACCGACGCAACTGTCTGATCCATTGCCAGACCTTGTGTGGTTGCCGTGCCTGTTTTTGCTGAGATGCTATAGCCCGGAATGGCAACCGGTATCGCCAGACCATATAAGACATCCTGCTGTAACATCCATGCCAGTGTGCTAGCAGTTTGCGCACTAATCACACGGTGCGCTACCTGTGGTTGCAACGTCGTCGTTTGCCCATTATTGTTAATTGAAGAGACCAGATAGGGATGCATCATCACACCACCATTAGCAATAGTTTGATAGACCATCGCCATCTGCAATGGCGTGGCCCGAATGCTCTGCCCAAACGCCTGCCGCGTCAAATCACTGAGCGAATTGGTTGTATACGCGCCCGCCTCCTCTGGCCCATCAATGTTATATGTCTGCCCAAAGCCAAACTGCTTCACATATGGATAGAAACGGTTCGGCCCCAAAATTTTGTAGGCAACATAGGCTGCACCCACATTTGCGGAATGCTCCAAGACTTGTGTCATCGTCTCGTGGCCCCACGCCTCATACTGCCAATTAGCAACGGTTGGGATGCCATTGCCAAAATTAATATAGCCCGGATCGTACAGTGCCGTATCTGGCGTAATCAGCCCCTGATCGAGAGCCGCCGCCATCGTCACCGCCTTCATCGTCGAGCCTGGCTCATAGCCGCAATAGAGCAACGGATTAAAGTACACCTCTTGTTGATCCTCACATCCCAGCGTGCTTGCATACGCGCCATAGTTGTTCGGGTCAAAGCTCGGATAGCCCGCCATCGCCACAATCGCTCCGGTGCGTGCATCTAACACGATTGCCGAACCGCTCATGGCCTTGACCTGCTGCACAATCGTCGATAAACTGCTCTGTACTTCGTACTGAATAGTGCTATCAATCGTCAGTGTCAAATTCGCCCCCGGCACTGCCGCCTGCTGCGAACTCGGACCAACCGTCAACGGGTTGCCATTGAGATCGGTCTCCGCCGTGATGCTGCCCGGTTTGCCAGAGAGCAGGGTATTATATTGCCCCTCAATGCCGTAGTAACCGTTATAGCTCGCCGGATTATTTGGGTCAGGAGCAACATAGCCCAGGACTTGGGCCGCGAGATCACCACCGGGATAGACGCGAACCGCATGCGAGTCGAGAAAGATATACGACAAGCGCGAGGTACGCAACGCCTCACTCTGCTGCGGGCTGATGTTAACAGCGATCCGGTAGGTTGGCAGATTTGAGTTAAACTCCTTGTTTAGCGTATCCACCGCGATACCCAGAATTTGGTGCAATGTCTGTACCACGAAAGCCAGTTTGGCCTGCTGTTGCGCCGGTGTTAAAGCGGCATCGGCAGCATCCGTAAAAAACTGGATTGGCTCAATATAGACATCATCACGGATGACGTTTGTTGCCAGTAGGTGACCCTGCGCATCGTAGATCAGACCGCGTGGCGCGCTCACCACGAGATTTTGCGTATGCTCAGCATTCGCCGCCTGCGCGAGTTGCGGGCCATCAATCACCTGCCAATAATAGAGCCGCCCAAACAGGCCAAACATGCTCACCATCACGAATAGAAAGATAAAAACCTGCCGATGACGGGCGCGTTTTAACTCCTGGTTCATATATTACCTCTACGATTACGGCTGTATCTGTTGCGTCTGGTTGGGAATGGGCTGCAAATGGTTCACTACCAGCACTTGTATGATCTTCTGATCGGCGGGAGCAAGCCCAAGCTGACGGGCATGCTGTGCAATATACTCCGGCGACTGCTCCGTTGAAATCGTCGCGGCCAGGTCTTGGTTCGCACGTTGCAGATTCGCCTGCTGCGTATGAATAACCTGTATCTGGCGGTTTGCCGAGACTGCCTGTCCCACTTGGCTGAGATAGAGGACCGCCATCAGACCAATCAGCAACACGCTGGTCACAGATAACGCAACCGATCCCATATGTAGCAAGAATGGGTACTGCTGACGGCGGCGTCTAATAATTGGCATGAGGCCCGGTATTTCAATTGCGGCTTTCATGGTCGCACCATTGATCTTTCACGCTATCAGATATTTATGAGTTACAAACGCAATACATTGGTTCGGGCACATACGGCGTACCCCTACAATACGACAGCTACTATTTCAGCAGCTCGCAGATGCGCACTACGCGCACGCGGGTTGCGGTCAATTTCTTGCTGGCTTGGCGACGCTGGCCGCCGCGTGAGCAAACGCAACTGCGCCTTGTGACCACACACACAGATAGGAACACGCGGCGGACAAAGACAATCAGTGGCTTCCCTGCGCATAAATTCTTTCACTATACGGTCCTCGAGCGAATGAAAAGAGATAATAACCATCCGGCCCGCATGGCCATCCTGTTCAGACCCTGCTACCTGCCCCCATCGCTGTAAAAGATGTAACATTTGTGGCAATACTGCTTCAAGACCTGCTAACTCTTGATTGACGGCGATACGCAAAGCCTGAAACATGCGCGTCGCCGGATGTATCGCGCCCGCTTTATAGCGCACACCTGCGGTCGCGAGAGCTGCCAGTTGTGCCGTGCGCGTGATTGGCCCCTTCACCCGTGCCTGCACGATACGCCGTGCAAGCGGACGTGAGCGCGTCTCTTCACCATACCGCCAGAAGATATCCGCTAGCTCCTGCTCACTAGCTGTATTGATAATATCCGCCGCCGAACGTTCAGCGGTGCGGTCCATGCGCATATCGAGCGGACCATCCGCACTAAACGAGAAACCACGCAGCGGGTCATCCATTTGATCTGATGAAAAGCCGAGATCAAGCAGGATGCCATCTATCCGATGCAACCCTGCCACATCAACAAGCTGCTCCATCTCGGCAAAATTGCCGTGTGCCAACAGAAGCCGTCCTTGCTCGATAGCTGGAGCAAGTCGCTCGCGTACCCGTGCCAGGGCCAAGGCATCGGCATCAATGCCTAACACACGCCCATCGGGAGCGCAATAGTCCAATAAGAGGGCCGTATGACCACCACCACCGAGCGTACCATCGATATAACATCGCCCAGGTGCTGGCTGAAGAAAATGCACAACTTCTTCAGGCATGACCGATATATGCTGCGTTTGCATCGTATATATATTCTCGTATCAAATACGTTTTATAGATAAAAACACGCGATAAATGCTCTATCTGCCCCACCATTGCCACCAGAACCCTATTAGAACGGAACTTTATTGCCTTCAGTATCCAGTCGATCTTGATATGCCTGCCATGTCGCACGGTCCCAGATTTCCACATGGTCACGCACACCTACCACTGTCACCTCGGTCTCTAGATGGGCATAGCTGCGTAGCTTGCTTGGGATCACAATTCGTCCCTGTCCATCCAACTCAACTTCGCTCGCACTAGGATAAATGCGCCGCTCAAAGTCACGCAATTCGTCGCCTGTCATGCCCGCTACCAACTCATCCGATTTCTCTTCCCAGCGCGCAAGCGTATAGACGGAAAGACACGTTCCCATGCCTTTGCTAATAATAGCTCCGCGCTCCAGTTGTGAGCGGAAGCGGGCCGGCATTGCCATACGCCCTTTCACGTCAATTGTATGCTCGTGTTCGCCAAGAAACATCTGAAGGTTGCTCCCTTTTATCGGAATATGAGTCGCACCAAGCACTTTACATCGTGTCTACCATGCTCAAGAAGTTCACCGTTTCTTGACACATGACACCGATGTCCCCCACCAACCACAGACCTTCACCACATTGCCCCACTTCTCCCCACAATATTGTAACATGTTCAGGCTAACAGGGCAAAGGGAATTATCCACCAGTTTTCCTCTCTATGGTGGATAAGTTGTGGATAACTTTGGAATCTTCAATAATAGATATGCAAACGCATCTATTACATTTTTCTTCCTGTGACCTTTTTGACAAAATACAGTCTAACTTACAACATCACTCACAATGGTTTTTGCCATTAGCGAATACTCACAAAGTTTTAAGGGGGAAACACGTATCACATGGAAACATCTCTTGTGCCAAAACGCTCAATGTATGCTCCTATTAGCTCTATACGGGGCATACCAGTGGACATAGCACAGCATCTACACAAACGAGGTATCAAATATACCCATCAGATTTTTCCGCGTTGTCAAACAGAACAACAACGTCAAGAGCTTGCACGTCAGCTTGATATCGCACTCGCACATTTGACAGACCTGTCCTATCGCGCAGACCTGATGCGTCTTCATGGTGTTGGCGGAGATATGGCCCATCTGCTTGTTATGGCCGGCGTGAGGAGTTGCCGTGACCTACAACATGCGCCCCCAATGCCACTATTCAAACGGCTTGCAGAGTTGCACATCAGCCGGGGCGTTGCCTACCATGCCCCCTCACTGACGCAAGTACGGGCATGGATCGAGGAAGCCCGCAACCTGGCCGCAACCTCACCTATCTAGTGGGAAGCATGCATGAGTACCATCATTTCCCAGATGGTCTCATTCCGAGGTGTAAGGATGTTAGTTCGCCCACCATCCTGCACCTCTCGCTCGCTCTCATCGGTTAGGATACTACAGGCGCGATTGGACGCGCACAAGGTTGCGTAGGCTACGATGCTTGGCTTGCTCTTCTGCATTCAGCAAACGAATGGCATCGATGGTTTCTGGAGCATTGCGCACAAATTCTACACGAACCGGCTCTAATTGTTGCCTAAACTCTTCGACGGTGACATCATCAAGGAAACGCACTCCCTCATTATCGAGCATGACACGCGAGAGCAAGATCAGATCGCCCAGGTTCTCCTGCGCCTTGAGGACATCTAACACATCCTGGCCGCAGAGCAAGCCCGCAACCGTGACTTCAGGGCCAAAGAATGTATTCACGACCGATAAGACACGCACGTGCAGATTTTCGATAGGACGCATATCGGCAGCAAGTTGTTCGATCAGCGGACTCGCCATCGTGCCCGTCACGAGCGTGACCGTGCGCTCTGGCGAAACTTTCGCAGGCAAGCGGCGTTTCAAGTGTTCCCACTGATCGATAAGATAGCGTGTCATACCAACGCCATTTTCGATTTGCGCATAGTTTCCATAGTGGTGGGCGGGCGGAAACTCGCGTCCCGTCAAGTAGTACCACTCATCTGAAAGATAGACAAAAGGATTGCCATCCGGCTCTGTTGCCGCGAAGTGGCGTTGATATTCCTCAACTTGTACGATAATCGCCTCAGCTTCCGCACGTGTGTAAGGACGCAACGGCGGTAGATCGCCCGTTTTAATCATATTGTTATACTTTGTTACACCGAGTGGGACAACCGAGATTGACTCTACGATGGGACGCAAGGCCGTCAGATCACGAATGCTGCGCTCCAGATGCTCACCGTCGTTAATGGTGGGACACAGCACCAACTGCGTGTGGCAGGTGAGATGCATATGACCGAGCCGCTCAATATGTTCGATAATCTCACCTGCACGTGGACCGTCAACCATCTTGCGTCGCAAATCAGGATCCGTCGTATGCACCGAGACATAGAGTGGCGTCAATTTCTGCTCATCCAGACGTTGCCAGTCGAGTTCTTTCAGATTGGTCAGCGTGATAAAGTTACCAAAGAGGAATGAGTAGCGGTAGTCATCGTCCTTAATATAGAGTGAGGAGCGCATGCCGTGCGGCAGACCTGGTTGCGAGGAAAAACGCTCTGGCAAGCCTTTGATAAAGCAAAACACACATTTATTGGCACATTGACGAATAAAGGGTGCCGGTTCCTCGCCAAAGAGAACGCCCAGATTTTCATCGATGGTTTTTGTTACGCGCACCTCACGCTGGTCTTGCTGGCGATCAAAGCCAATCACCAGTTCCTCGTCGGCGGCATAAAAACGGTAATCCACCAGATCACGGACAAGATGCCCATTGATGGTGCGAACTAAATCGCCTGGTTGCAGACCTGCACGGTCTGCTGGACTTTCGGGTACAACCTCACGCACCCACCCATACATTTTCGGCATTGCGTCATTCCTCAAAGATTAGCAGAAAACTGTGCAATCTCTCTTTATGCGAACAGGAAATAAGAAGGACATCTGCACGATTATACTCGTTTTTGCCATCAGCGTCAATTAAAAGAGAAAGCCCTATATAGCCGTTTCTGCTTATTGACAAGACAGATGCTTTGTAGTATTCTATAGAAGCCGACGCGGGGTGGAGCAGTGGTTAGCTCGTTGGGCTCATAACCCAAAGG
>VFSW01000914.1_pt1 | contig 43655 bp, 41 predicted proteins | sample 5358111 | NCBI WGS metagenome assembly VFSW01 (sample SAMN11554181, study PRJNA540505) | mine drainage metagenome | isolation source: sediment from site ElyBrook_90M | place: USA: Ely Copper Mine, Vershire, VT | collected 2017
TCTGCCTGACGGCAGGTGGCGTTTCCTCCCCATGCCTGGAAGGCAGGGGTCTCCACGCCACAACGTGTGATGAGCCACGTGTTGGGCGGCTGCCCGCCAGAGCCGATGGAGGCGTGAGAGATGAGCTTGCCAGAGATTACCTGCGCCAACTGTGGATTTCGCTCGCCGGCGGGCACGCGCTATTGCCTCTCGTGCGGCCAGGCCATCGACCCCGCCATCATCGAGGAATTGCGCTGGCTCTACGCCGCGCTCCAAGATCTCGATCAGCGCGTCAAGGACGGCCAGGGCGAGCGCGCGCTGCGCGATCTGGCGCAAGATTATCGCGAGCGCTATCTGGCATTGCGCCTTGATCCGCACTGGGTCGCGGAAGCCGCGCCGCGAGCGCAGCCGGCTCCCCGGCCAGAAGCAGGGCGGCAGCCACCTCCTCTGACGGCGCGCACTGCGCCTCAAGCGCCGGTGTCGCCCGCGCCAATTTCTCCCCCTGTGCCCGCCGGGCCACCTTTCTCGTGGCGCGCTTTTTTCGCGGAACAGGCCATTGCTATCATGGCCTATCTGGGCGGCTTCCTCTTGCTCGTCGCCACGCTGGCATTCGAGATCGGGCGGCTTAGCCTGACGATTGGCGGCGTCAATTTCCTGACGGATTCCGTCAAGCTCGGCGTGGTTGTGGCGGTCTATCTGATCTTTGGCCTGCTTGGCCTGACGCTGGGCCGGATGCATGGATTGCGCACCGTCGGGCAGGCGTATCTGGGTGTTTTCGCGCTGATGACGCCGCTCGTCGCCCTGGCGCTATATTTGTTTCAATTGCAAGGGCAGGGCGTGCCAGTGGCGGGGATGCTCTCGCTGTCGGCGCTGTACGCCACGGTTGTCTATCTGGCGCTGGCGTTGCGCACCCGCGTATGGCTCTATGCCGTGCTGGGCTGGGTGGCGCTGATCGTCGCGGCGCAGGCGACGATTCCGTGGCTCGGCGCGCCCTCCGTGTGGTGGTCCGCGGTGCTGGCCGCGACGGGCTTCGTCATGCTGCTCGTCGTGCAGATCAGGCGCGGCGTGGTGGCTGAGATCCTGGCCGGACCGGCACTGACGCTGGCCGCACTCGCCGGGGCCGTCTCTTTCGCCGCCGCCGCCGTGCTTGATTTTGTCGTCGCCCTCGACACGGCACTTGCCAACCGCACGGCGCTGGCCGCGACCTCAATCGCGCTCATCGGCGTGACGGCGCTGCTGGCGCGCACGGCGCGGATTCTGCCTCAAAAGCTACCGTCCCCTGTGCTCGCCATGCTCGATCTCGTGCTGGCGGTGATGGTGGCTCAGACCATTTTCGCGCTCACCGCCTGGGCCACGACCGATCACGACGTGCGGTCGCTCGCCTTTGCCGGCGCGGCGCTCGTCGAATCCGCTGGCGTGATAGCCTTGCGTCGCGCGCAGCCCGCGCGCGTGAATCTGCGCGTTGGCGTGCTGGCGCTGGCGCTGGCCCTCGGCGTGCTGGGCTGGGGCCTGACCGCCGGGGACGCGATCCCCGACTGGGCGCTCGTGCTGGCGCTCGCAGCCGCGACGCTGGTGCCCCTCGCCGCGCTCTATTCCGAGAACGCGCCCTGGTGGCTGGCGATCGCTGGAATCTTCTTCTCGTTCGCCTGGCACGCCGCGACCATCAATGTGCTGGCATCCGTTCCGGCGTATCAGACGGCGTCGCCCGCCAGCGCGCTCCAATTCGTGTTGGACCCGCAGCTCGGCCTGGTGGTCCTCCTCTGGCTGGCGGCGATTGTGCTGGCGCGGCGCTATAGCACGCCCCTGATAGCTGTGATGCTCGGCAACACCATCGCCGTCAGCGCCGCCGATCTTGCCCAGGCGAATCCGCCGCTGACGTGGCTGCCAGCGCTCCTGCTCGCTTTCGCGCTGGCGGCGTGGGCGCACGCGCGCGTCACCAACCAGGTGTGGATCAGCGCCGCGACGGCGGTCTATCTGACGCTGGCCGCGCTGACGACGCCAGCGCGCAACCTGACGGGCATTTCCGCGCTCGACGCGATCGATCCCTTCGGCGGTGCCGCGCTGGCGCTGACGGTGGTCGTGGTGGCGGCGGGCATCGCCGTGCGCCTGCGGTCGAACCTGGCCTGGGCGGCGGCGATCTATGCCGGGGCGGCGGTCGCGTCCTTCGTGGCGATCGCGCGGTCCGTCACGTTCACGGGCGCGCATTCCGCCGGCCAGATCGAGGCGACATGGCTGATCTGCGCCGCGCTGGCTTACGTGCTGGTGGCCTTCGAGCGCGAGCCGTGGGTGGCCGCCGCGCCAGCGTTCTACGCCATCGGCGCGGTGCTGACCCAGCCCGACGCGCACGCGCTCTTGCCGCTGGCGCTCATCTCAGCCACACTGGGCATCGTCGTGGGGCGCACGGGCGGCTGGCGCTGGTCCTGGCCGATGTATGTCGTCGCCATCGTGGCGATCGTAGCCACCGCGCTGCGCGGCGTGAACGACGCGACCTTCGAGGCGGTCGCGCTGGCGTCGATGGCGTTGGTCACGTATGTCGCGGTGATCTTCGAGGGATTGCCCGAAGCCATCCCCGGCCCATTGGTGCTGGGTGGATTGGCTCTGGCCGCCACGGGCAACGCGCTGCACGCGGCGCCCTGGCAGGTCGTGCTGGCTTTCGCCGGCCTGGGCTGGCTCTACGCTCTTTTAGAGCCGTTGTGGCGATCGCTGCCGGCCAGGGCGGTGCCAGTGGGCATCGTGAGCCGCGTGGGCGGCGATTCGCGCGCGGGGGGCGCCTTGATTCACCGCTGGGCCGGCGTCGGGGTGAGCGCTGGCACGGCCCTGGTGGGCGCCTTCGCGCTAAAAAGCTTCGCGCCACACGCGCCCGCGACCGAAGCGGCGACGGTCGCGATCGCGGCGCTGGCATTGCTCCTGGCGGTCGAGGCGCGCTTGAGCGGCCCGCACGAGCTGTGGTACGTCGCGGGTCTGGTGGGGACGATCGCGATCGCCTGGCAGACGCGCTGGCTGGGGGCCGATAACGTGCAGGCATATGTGCTCTGGCCGGGCAGCTATCTGATTCTTGCTGGCGTGCTTTTGTCGGCGGACGAGCGCATGGGTCGGCCCCAAGCGCTGAGCCAGGCGACATCCATCGCGGGCGCGCTGCTCTTGCTCGTGCCGACGCTCGGCCAGACGCTCACCCCTGGCCAGGACTGGCAATATACGCTCTGGCTCGCGGTCGAGGCCTTGATCCTCAGCGGCGTCGGTGTCGGCACGCGCAGCCGGTCGCTGACCTACACCGGCACGGCGTTCGTGGGGCTGGCGGCGATCAGGGGCGGCATCGTGGCGGTCAATTCCGGGCTGCCGGTGGCGCTGGTCATCGCGTTTTTCGCCGTGCTGCTGATGGGTGGCGCCACCTGGCTCAGCCTGCGCGCGCGCCGCGTCGCCGGCGAATGAGGGACGCCGGCCTCTCCGCGCGCCGTGATATGCTTCATATACGAAGAAAGTTCGCCTGGCTGAAGAGCGATCTCACGCGGATTGAGCCGGGCGAGGAAAGGCGGAAAGGCCTATGGAGCCAGATCAAGAGAGCGATACTATTCATCTTCTGGCCGAAAAGCAGCGGATCGCGGGTCTCCAGCGCATTCGCCAGCTTGTGTTTGGGTCGCTCGACGGCTTGCTGGTGCCCCTGGGGGTCATCAGCGGCGTTGCCGGCGGCACCAATAACTCACATGTGGTGATTATCGCGGGGCTTGCCGAAGCATTCGCCGGAGCGTTGTCAATGGGCGCCGGCGAGTTCATCTCGGCACGCTCCGAGGCACAGGTCCAGCAGACTGAGATTCAGAAAGAGCTAGAGGAGATTCGCACCAAGCCGGCGTTTGAATTGCGGGAGATGGCGCTATTACTCAAAAATGAAGGCGTCAATGATGAGGACGCGCAGCGCATCGCCAAAGCATTGGTCAAATATCCTCAATCCTATAGCAAGACGATGGTGGAAAAAGAGCTTGGCCTGCAAATCAATCCTGAGACGGTAAAGATTCCCGAAGCTCTCACGATGGGCATCTCATACATCGTCGGCTCGATCTTTCCGCTCATCGCTTATTTTTTCTTCGAGGTCAAGACCGCGCTGCCTCTCTCACTCATCTTGACACTGATCGCGTTGATTGTCGTCGGCGTCGTCAAAGGCAAGCTGGCCAGTATGAATCTTACTCGCAGCGTACTCGAGATCGTCGTCGTCGGAAGTGTCTCCGCGGGCGGAGGTTACTTCCTCGGCAACATCATCCCGCGTATCTTCGGCTATTAACGCCAGTTTCGGATAGATTAGGACTTTCGCTCAGGGCGCATGATCACGTAGCGCGGTGCCGCCGGGGGGATGGAACCCCCCGGCTCGAAAAACAAAGCCCTCCGGGCTGCGGTCGGGGATGAGTGCCGGCCCCGTCGCATACACCTACCTGAATCCAGGGGCATCGAGCGAAAGTCCTATAGTTGTAAAATGTTCGTGGAGCCGATGTGAGACCGAAACGGGAGAGCCGATCCAAAGGTGCCCGCGCCCTGGCAAGTAGCGTTGAGGCAGGGACAACTGACCGCTCGCATGTGTGACGAGCACAAGAGCGTATGAGAAAAGGAGCAGAAAAACCATGAAGCGCCTGGCGTTGTTGGCGGCATCTTGTTGTTTGCTCATCACACTCGCCGCTTGCGGGCAAAAAGCCACGAGCAATAATCCCAACACGATCGATATGGTCGCAACGTCATTTTCCCCTACGAAGATTACCATCAACCAGGGGGCTACCATCACTTTTTTGGATGACTCCGACAATGGCGCCACGCACTTTTTGGTGACGGGCACCAATGGCGAGCAGCAATCCGAGACTGGGACGCCGCCGGGCTTTAACGGGCTGGGTGGCCACCGGATGGAAGCGGGCGACGTGTGGACGACGACGCCGTGGAATACGATCGGCACCTTCCACGTCACCTGCACGGTCCATCCGGTGATGAATCTGACCATCATCGTGGTGACGGCGCCGACCCCTACTCCGGCAACCAGCACCGCGACGCCGGCCAGCAAGAGCTAGCGTCGCGCGAAAAGAGGGATTCCAACTCATGGCGAGCGCCGAGCCACTGGTGTCGGTCATCGTGCCGACGGTGCGCCGTCCGCAACGGCTCTGGCGAGCGCTAGCAAGCGCCGGCGCGCAGGACTATCCTCGCATCGAGCTGATCGTGGTCAACGACGGCGGAGTGGATGTCGCCAGAGTGGTGGCGCGCTATAAGCGAGAGTTCGCCCGCCCGGCGCGCTATCTCGCGCTGCCGGCGAATCAGGGTGTGGCGGCGGCGCGCAACGCGGGCGCGGCGGCGGCCAGCGGCACGCTGCTGGCGCTGCTCGACGACGACGATCGCTATCTCGACGGACACGTCAGCCGCATGGTCGCGGCTCTGGCGGAGAACCCTCAGGCGGCGCTGGCCTATGAAGACATTGTGATCGAGGTCGAGGCGGTCGAGAGCGACGACGACGCGCCGCGCATCGTGGCGACCTGCCGCATGGGCCTGCCCTATGACCGCGCGACGTTCGATCGCGACGACTACATTCCCCCCAGCGTCATGCTGCTGCGCCGCGCGGATTTCGAGGCAATCGGCGGCTTTGACATGTCGCTGGCGCTCTGCGAAGATTGGGACTTCCTCCTGCGCCTGCGCGCTCGTGGGGCGCTGTGGTACGTGCCGGGCGCGATCGGCGCGGGCTATAGCGTGCGCCAGGGTGGCGGCGATCACCTCGGTGGCACCTTCGACGCGGCGCGCCGCCAGACGCTCGACTATCTCTCAGCGACCTACGGGCTGCCGCCGCTCGTCCCCAAGACGTTTCTCGACGTGGCGCGCGATCTCGGCTTCACCCTGACGCCGACACAGGGCTAGCATCCAAGCGCGCAAGGCCCTTCGCGTCATCCCACGACTTCGTAGATGGTCACACCCTGGCGCTGATAGGCTACTGTGAGCGTGCCAGCGGCCGTCATCGTGCCAAAGACCGCCAGCGGCCCGGCCAGATCGCTCGCGGCGGCGCACGCTTGCACGTTGGCCGCCGTGGGCGTCACCGGCTGTGGATCGTGCATGGCGTAGACCAGGCATTCGAGCTGGCCGACATAGACATAGCGCACGTCGTAGCGATGCAAGAGCGCCAGCACTGTCGCCGCGTCGCCTGAGCCGTACATGATGGCGATGTCGGGCTGGCGCGCGTAGGCCTCGTCGACGTAGCGCTGCTGCGATTCGTGGCTGGCCCAGCCCTCGACCGCCGGCAGACCGGTGTAGATCGACACGCGCCCAAACCACTCATAGGGATCCTGGCTGGCCTCGAGAATGACCGGATCGCCGCCAATGTGCTCGTTGATCCAGGTGATGGCCGCCGCGTCGCCGGGATACCACGAGTACATGTACGCGAAGCCGTCGAGCGAGGGAGTCGCGTGCAGCGGATTTTGCGGCGGCACGACTTGCGCCCACACCTGGGGATCGGCGACACGCGCCTGCGTGCCCTCGATGTCGAAGATCAGCGAGCCGACGAGCAGCACCGCCAGAATCGCCAGCCACGCGCCGCGCAAGCCCCAACCGACGACCTGGTCGGTTTCATCGCTGGCGCGAGCTGGCGCGACAGCGGGCACAGCGTCGGGGGCGACGCCCGGCCACGGCTCAGCCGCAATCGCGGGCAGGGGCTGTGCCGCGCGGCCAAAGGGCCAGACGGCGCGCATCAGATCGCCCAGCGCCAGCGCCGAGCCGAGCGACATGAGCAGCCAGGCTTGATAGCCGAACTTGAAGACCGTATTCATGCGCTCGTAGGCGCTGTTGTCAAGGAAGTCGCGTAGATAGATCAGCTCGAAGAGCAGCGCGACCGCCAGCCCGGCCAGCACGAGCAGCAGCGCGAAGAGCTTCGTGTAGTTGTCGCGATGGTGATAGGCCAGCGCGAGGCCAGCGAGCAAGAGGACGACGAGCAGCCAGCGCACGCCCCCCAGCGCGGCGAATGTCAGTACGATGACCGCCGCGAAGACGACCGCCAGCACGCGCTGCGCGCGGTCGCCCAGCAGCCCCTCACTCCAGCGCCGCGCGATGCGGCCCTCCCACCAGGCGTGCAGCTCGACCAGGAACCAGCTCGTGATAAGGAAGAGCCACAACCCGAAAATCGTCAAGAATTGCAGCAGGTCGTCCTGCTGCGTCACCGGGCCGATGCTGCTGACGAAGGATTGAAAATGCGTGTAGAAGGGCAGATACAGGCCGATAGCCGCGACGCCCAGGCCGATGACGCTCAGCGCGACACGGCGCACGCGCGGCCACGTCACCAGCGCCGCCCACGCGCGCCAACCGCCGCCCGCCTCGCTCGCCGCCGCCGTCATCCAGCGGCGCTCACTTAGCAAGAGGGCGACGACGACGATCACGCCATACGTCGGCGCGTCCCACGTATTGATGCACGCCATCGCGCCCAGCGCCAGCGCGCCCAGCGCCAGCGTCGCCCAGGGCACGCGATCGCTCCCGCGCGGCTCCATCAGCAGCGACGCCGCCACGCCCAGCCCGATGAGCACGATGGGCAGATCGATGACGTGCGCGTGCAGATCGGCGTATAAAAAGCTCCAGAGCGGAAACTCATTGATCGTGCCCAACGTGACCTGGCCGTTGACGATGCGCTGGATGACCCGGCTGCTGGCCCAATAGTCGAAGGGTGGCACTGGTTGGCCCGCCGTCGCCGCCTGAAGCTGATTCACGTATTGATGCAGGCCGTCGAGGTTGCTGGTCACCGCCAAAAACCAGCCGCCCGCCACGCCGATCCACAGCCGGCGCGCCACGCCGCCCACGACCGAGAGCGCCCCGGCGATGGTCAGCGCGAAGAGCATCGGAATCGCCAGATTGAAGGCCGTCGTCGGCACGACGCCCGTCAGCTGAATGAGCGTCGCGATCAAGAACTGCCCGAAATAGTAATAATTGATGTATCCGCCGGCGAACCACGGGTCCAGCGGCGGCAGCGAGCGGCTGCGCAAGATGCCGTTGAGGAAAGCCAGCTCCATCGGCTTTTCGCCGCCGCGATAGATGTTCCACAGGTCGGGGTCCGCCGAGCGGATGGCGACGAAAACCAGGAAGGCGGCGAGTGTGATGATCTCAGTGGCAATCAGCAAGCGGCGTCGCTGGCGCCAGAACGCCAGCAGATCCGCGCGACGGCGCCAGCCTACCAGCCCACCGGCGATCGCGAGGATGATCGCCGTTAGCCAGACCGTCAGCCGCTCATAGGGCCAGACGCCCAGGCTTGCCGGAAGCCAGACGACGTAGCTCAGCGCCAGCACGCCCACCGCTTTCGACAGGCCCCAGCCGCGATCGCGCAATCCCGGCAGCGCCAGGAAGACGAGTGGAAAGACGAGCAAGCCCAGGATCTCGATCGCCAGCCACCACAGCGGCAGCGCCAGCTTCGTCGCCAGGCCGGCGGGATTGAATTCTCGCCAGAGAGGAGGCGACGTGTTGTCCGCCGCCTGGGCCTGGGCCGAGAGCAAGAGCGGCTTTTGGCTGGCGAGCGAGGTCTCTTGCGGCGGCAGCGACACGCCCTGCATGAGCAGCGTGTCGATCTGGCTCGCCGTCAGGCGCGGCCCGCTGCGCGTAAAGATCCATACCGTCGGGTGGTCATAGACCGAAAAGCTCTCATCCGCGCTGGCGTCGGGCAGGCGAAACGGCCCCAGGTGCGGCTCGTTGGCGAATGGCGCGTGGGCCAGCGCGAAGCCGAGCTTGCCGGCGAAGAGCAGGTGATAATAGTTCGTCGTCAGCGGATACATAGCAGGCACGTTGGTGATCGATTTCACCAGGCGCGCGCTCGACAGCACGATGACGTCCGCTGTGGCGATCTGCTGCGCGAGCTGAGTGGCCTTGGTCGTCGTGTCGGTATCGTACAGATTCAGATCTTCCCAGTGGTAGATATAGGGCGAATCGTTGCCGACTTGCAGCGGCAGCGCGTCGTCCCAGACTTCATGGGTAATGATGCTGCCCGCCGGAACGTGGGCGTAGATCCATTCCGACGCGGTGACGCGGGTGACGGGCTGGGTATAGATCTGCAAGAAGGCGAGCGTCCAGAGCAGGCCGCCGGCCAGCGTGACACCCGCGAGTCCGGCGGCCAGCCAGCGCGGCCAGTCGGGACGCCAGGCGACAAACCGCTGGCGCGGCGGCCATTCCTCGAAGCGTCGCAGCGCGCTCCATTGCGGCAATCGGACGGTGGAGCGAAAGAGCGCCGCCAGCGCGACCGCCGCCAGCACGGCCAGGATAGGAAAGATCGGCACCTCGTAGCGAGAATATTTGGTGTAAAAATCACCGGTAATGCCGAAATAGATGAGCACCCATGCCAGCGGCACCAAGAGGATGTCGTCCCACCGGCGCCAGACGCGCCACAGCGCGTAGAGCACGCCCGCGATGCCCGCCAGCGTCAGCGTCGGGCCGAGATCCCAGATGAAGATGTTTTTGAGCTGATAGAGATACGGTGTCGTATTAGCGAACTGGATGGTGTAGGGATAGACGACGGTGCCTTTGGCGAGGGCGCTCTGCTCGTTGACGTCGCGCCAAAACTCGGTCGCGTCGAGAAAGGCGTAGGGCATGGTCAGGATAATCGTCACGAAGGCGGTGGTGGCTGTCGCGATCGCCGACATGGCGATATCCGTCCAGGCGCCCCAACCCAGGCGACGCCAGCGCACGACGAGCGCGAGCGCGATGGGCGCGACGAGCGGCGCGGCGCTGACTTTGCTGGTGATGGCGAGGCCGAGCGCCAGGCCGGTGAGCAATGACCACGCCAGCGTGAAGCGCGTGGGCGGCATGTCGCCCTCGAGCGCCAGCGGGTCCGTGCCATCAGCCCGGCGCAAGCCGGCCAGGCCAAGCGCGCCAAAGATCGCCAGCGTGGTGAAAAACGTCAGGACGGTATCGACGGCGTAAAAGTGCGAGATTTGCACCTCGAAGGTCGTCACGGCGACGAAAGCCGCCGCGAATACTCCCCACCAGCGCCCGACGAGCCGCCGCGCGATCAGCCCCGCGACGAGGGCGGTGCCGGTGTCGAAGAGCGCCGAGAGCGCGCGGCCCACCAGCGTGATGTGATTGTAGTCGTTGAAGGTGCCGCCGTCGGTCGGCAACCCGTGCCAGCCGGCAAAGAGGTGTGCCAGCCCGTTCGACACCAGCGCCAGAAGGTAGAGTGGGAAGGAGCCGTAGGCAAAAAAGTGGGGGTTCGCCGGATCGGATACGGCGGGACAGCCGGGCGGCGCGCTATGCAGCCCCAGACATTGGACCACCAGGGTAATCGCGCGCTCGTCGGGGTGCAGGTGATTATTGGCGTCCCAGTTGATGTCATACAAGCGCATCCAGAGGGCGGCGATCGCCACGGCACCCAGCGCCAGCGACGAGCGATCGACGCGGGCCGCGCCACGCGCCACGGCATCCCACGCCCTGCGCGCCACGCCACCCGCCGGCGCGGGCGACGCGATCGGCTCCGCGCCCGCGCCGGCATCATTCAGCCGCACAGTATCTGATCCCCTTTTCTCGTGGCACGGATCAAGCTTCGCATCGATTCTAACATCAGCACACCAGCCACGCAACCGCCGCGCTCTCTGTGCCCCGGGCGAGCGATGGCCGGCGTTGCCTGTCTGTGCTACTATCTAATATGAAGTAATGTGACGCAATGCCGCGTCGCGCGACACCTCACCCTTGAAAGGATCTATGCTATGGCGCTCAACGAGTCCGCCGCGACCTCGATCATCATGTTTAGCACCACCTGGTGCGGCGATTGCCGTCGCTCCAAGCGCTGGCTCGACCAGAACCAGGTTCCCTTTAAGACTATCGACATCGAAGAAGATCCCATCGCCGCGAACTATGTGATGTCGGTCAACAACGGCATGCGCCGGGTGCCGACTATTCTTTTCCCCGACGGCTCGACGCTGGCTGAGCCATCGAACGCCGAGCTGGCGCTGCGGGTCCAGCAGGTGTTGGGGATCACGACACTTGACGCCGTGCGGGCGCTCGCGCAGAGCTGACATGGGGTGGTCATGCCAAAGGAATGTTGTGACCACCGTGATACGATGAACGCATGTCTGCTTTTTCGCTCAAAGTGCTGGTCACATTCCTGACGGTGGTGGACCCCGTCGGGCTAGTGCCATTGGTCATCGGCCTGCTGAGCAGCTATCAGCCGCGCGAGCGCTCCCACGTCATCACCAAGGCCACGCTGATCGCGGCGGGCGTGGTGGCCGTGTTTGGCGTCTTTGGGCGGCTGATCTTTAGCCTGCTGGGCATCAGCATCGACGCCTTCAACATCGCTGGCGGCGCGCTGCTCTTTTTGGTGGCGATCGACATGCTCTTTGGCCGCCCGTCGGGGGCGCGCGAGACGACCCGCGAGCAAGAAGAAGCGCGCACGCGCGAGGACGTGAGCGTCTTTCCGCTGGCCATCCCGCTCATCGCGGGGCCAGGGACGATCGCCAGCGTCATTCTGCTCGTGACCAGCGCGGGCAATGATCCCGCGAAGCTCGGCGCGGTGGCTGTGGCGGGCATCTTCGTGCTGGCGCTGGCGTGGCTGGCGATGCGCCTGAGCCTGATCATCGAGCGCGCCATCGGCACGACGGGCATTCTGGTGCTCTCGCGCATCCTGGGCATGCTGCTGGCGGCGCTGGCGGTGCAATTCATCCTCAACGGCGTCGGCGGGTATATCACTGGCTTCAACACTTCCCATTAACCGATCAGGAATACGCATGCTTGCGGCAACGGACGATCTCATGATATGCTTGGATTCATGATGCACTGAGGATGAAGGAACGATACGCTAATGTCACACCCGCGCACGAAAAGACGCCGCGACGCCGCTGAAGGGCTGGAAGACCTCTCATTCGAGGCCGCGTATGCCGAGATGCAAGCCGCCATCGCGCTGCTCGAGAGCGGCGATCTCTCCCTCGAGGAGGCGATCACCGCTTTCGAGCGCGGCACGCGCCTGGCCCAGCACTGCAACACGCTGCTCGACCGGGCGCAATTGCGCGTGCAGCAGCTCGAGGAGCGCGACGGCGCGCTCTTTACCACCGACATCACCATCGAAACCGAAGAATAGTCAATAGTCGAAGAGGGGGAATCGCCGCCGATGCGCGTCGTCTCACTCGCATCAGGCAGCAGCGGCAACGCGACCCTGGTGGTCGACGGCGACGCCGCGCTGCTCATCGACGCCGGGCTGCCCCTGCGCACGCTGGCTGGCCGCCTGTGGCACGCGGGATTCGATCCTCAGCGCTTGAGCGGGGTCGTGCTCACTCACGAGCACACCGACCACACATCCGGCGCGCTGGCCCTCGCCCAGCGCTATCACACCCCCTTGATGGCGGATCCGCGCACTCTGGCCGCCGTGCTCGCCAGCTTGCCCCCCGACGCCGATCAGGCATCCGTCAGGACCGAAGCGCACGCCGTCGGCACGCGCTGGCGTCTGGGCCACCTCGACATCGCCAGCTTCGCCGTGCCGCACGACGCCGTCGCCCCCTGTGGCTATCTCATCGGCACTGACGCCTGGCGGCTCTGCCTCGTCACCGACTGCGGCACGATGAATGACACCATCCTGCGCCATCTGCGCAAAGCGCGCCTGATCATCCTCGAAGCCAACCACGACCGCGAGATGCTGCGTCGCGGCCCCTATCCCCAGCACTTGAAGCGCCGCATCCTCAGCCCCGAGGGCCATCTCGCCAACGACGAAGCCGCCGAAGCGCTTTGCCAGTCGATGCCAGACGACGCGGCGCGCTGGGTCTGGCTGGCGCACCTGAGCCGCACGAATAACACGCCCGATCTAGCGCTGGCGACGGTCACGGCCCGGCTGGGCGCGGGACGCCGCCGCGCGACCACCCTCGCCGTCACGCGCCCCGGCCTCGGCCCCACCTGGGAAAGCTCAATGCTCGTCGAGCAGCTCACGCTGCTGTGACGACTCCCCATGATCTGTTTGAGGAAAGCCCGATGACCAACAACGTCCTCTTGCGGGATGTGGCCGACAGCGACCTCCCCATCTTCTTCGAGCAGCAGCTGGACCCTGACGCGAATTACATGGCCGCCTTCACCGCCAGAGATCCAGCGGACCGCGAAGCCTTCATGGCGCACTGGGCGAAGATTCGTGGCGACGCCGCCATCACCACAAAGACCATCCTCTGCGACGGTCAGGTGGCGGGCAACATTGCATGCTTCGAGGAATTCGGCGAGCTGGAAATAGGCTATTGGATTGGCAAGCAGTATTGGGGCAAGAGCATCGCGACCAAGGCGCTCGCGGCGTTTCTGGGGCACGTCAAGACACGTCCTCTGCATGCCCGTGTCGCCAAAGACAATATCGCCTCGCTGCGTGTCTTGCAAAAATGCGGGTTCGCGATCCGCGGCGAGGACAAGGGATTTGCCGGCGCGCGCGGCGCGGAAGTCGAGGAATACATCTTGAAGCTAGAAGCAAGCCCAGCGGACGAAGCGCGCTGATCGCGGCGCTGGCGCTCCTCTCACCCAAGCAGCGCGAAGCCGTCGTCTTGCGCGCCGCAAGAGAATCACACAAACTTTTGGCGCGTTGAAACGTTGATCTGATGAAGACTCGATTATGGGGCCTCTCTCGCACTTCAAAAGAACGGAAAGGGTGGTAACTCATGGGATTATTCACCAGATCTCAGCACCGCGTCCCATCCGGACTTCAGCTTGGGCGCGATCTGTCGCATCACGAGCACCGTGGGCTGCGCAAGCTTGTGCTCATTCGCCACGGGCAAACCGATTTCAACACCAAGCACTTGCTCCCTGGCCAGCTTCCCGGCATTCCACTCAACGAAGAAGGGCGGCGTGAAGGGCAGGCGACCGCCAATGCCATTCGCCTGCTGCCGCTGACCGCCATCATCGCTTCACCTCTGGAGCGCACGATGGAAACGGCAGAGTTGGTGAACGCAGGGCGCGGCTTGGAGATTCGCCAGGATCGCGATCTGCTGGATACGAATTATGGCCCCTATTCGGGCCAATGCTACGACGACTTGGATAAGAGCAACGCGGCCTGGCAGCGCTTCACGACCGATGCGCTGTATGCCCCCAAGGGTGTCGAGAGCTTTGCCCAGGTGCAGCAGCGCGCCGTGCGGTCAGCCGAGCGCTGGCGCGCCGCCAGCGATGTCGGCGAATGGGTCGCGCTCGTCACGCACGCTGATCTGGTCAAAATGATCATCGCGCATTATCTGGGCATTCCTCTCGGCAACATGCCGCTCATCAATATGGATAACGCCTCGGTCTCGCTGTTGACGTTTCGGGCCGATCCCCATCTGCCGCCATCGCTGCTCTGCTTCAACTGGACCTCGCCGGCTCTTTGGCTCGAGGCGACCAAGACATAAGGCTCGTTCTTACAGAAAGCGAGAAAGGAAGATTTGGGGACACCTCAAGCTCCGGCAGGGTGGTGCGACCACTGCGGGTGGTGCGACCACTGCGGGTGGTGCGACCACTGCGAGGGCATGCCTATCCCTGGCACCCCCTGCTGATGTCCTCATTATCGTGAAAAAGTATCAGCACTCGTAGCCGAGTGGGAAAGCCGCTCGGTTCTGTTTTTGCAGATAGGGGATCTCCTCAATGCTACTCTCTCGCTGGTGTTTTAGCACCTTGGCGCTGGCAATCCTTGGGGCGCTGCTCACGCTTCCAGCCTGTAACGGCACCGCTGCCACCAGCCCAACGACGACATCAACTCCTGAGCCGACCATGTGCAATGAACATTTTAGCACGACCTATTACAGCACGCTGCCAACTGCCGCGTTTAATGCGACCGCAGTCTATGCGCGAATATCGCTCCCACCTCAGACCCGTTTCATGGAAAGTGACGCGCATGGCGGAGAACTGGGCAAGATATTGTGCAGCGTAGGGACCGTTGGGTCAATTCGAGACTTCATGACCAGCCATTTGACACAACTTGGCTGGCAGCAGGTGGGCAGAAGCACCCTTGGCTGTATCTGGGCAGGCGACGTGTATAGAAACCCACAGTGTTGGAAGAATGGCGTTTTTACGCTCTTCCTGGGAATCAACAGCAACTCCGATTGGATCATCCTCTTCCAGAATCCTGATTATACATCCTAATTACTGAAATACTTCGTCCCACGCCTCAAAACGATCTGGGCTGATGCAGCCTGCCGAGGGCACGAGTGAGCCGACTGGTGTAAAGCGCGGGGCGACTGGGATCTTGAAGTAGTCGAGCGTACCCCTGGGATGCACGGGTTCAGCGTCCAACTGAAGAGATGGGTAGTTGAACACTCGCCTGGTTGGTTATCTCGGAATCGATACATGAGCAAAGACTATGAGGGGAAGGTTCAAACCAGTGAAACGCTCATCGAGGTAGTAATGATTCGATTGCTGCTGGCGCGCTTTGGACGCAGGGCACGACCCAGGCTCCCACTTGCTTTGAGTGCGGTGGCTGACTAACTCTCTGCGAAGAGATCAAGACGCCAATCATTGCACTGCATGAACTTGCCCCTCGGGTACTCGGACTCGAATTCCTCGATCAGGGTGAACCCCAACTTTCGACAGAGCGCGTTTGAGGCGGCGTTGTCGACAGAAGGGAAGGCGTGCAGAAACTGATGTTTCCGATCCACTCTGGCTTGGGCAATGGTCTGGGCAGTCGCTGTGCTCGCAATACCTCGCCCTTGAAACGCTGGGAGCACCATCCACCCAGTCTCATAGATCTCTTCGCCACGCCAGGTGTTCTCCCAGTAGCCGACCGACCCGATCGCCTCGCCCGTAGCCTCGTGGATGATCTTGAACATCCGCCCTGTACCGGAGTCAGGGAGCAACAACTTGCGGGCGTGTCGCTGGGCAATCTGCTCGTCGCTTTCGGGGCCACCCAGATACCTAGTCATCGCCGGGTCACCCAACATTTGTTGATCGAGGGCGAGGTCGCCCTCACTCCATGGTTCGATCCGCACGGCACTCTGGTCGGGCCGGTCGCTCTGTGGCTGGCTTCTTGCAGACATAGTGATCTCCTTGCGGGGGGGCTACCTCGACGCTCAAGTGACCGATACCGACAGCCGATCTCTATCTGTAGTCCCTTCAGTTTGATCCGAGTTCCGCGTCCGGTAGGTGGGTCTTTCCCTTGATCTTACCATAGAGCTTCTTTTCACGAATCAGATTCGAGTATCTCGCTTTCGGCATTGCAAAACACGCTTTAGGCTGTAAACAATGACATTTCCTCCCCAAAAATAATCAGTTTCAAGCTGATTGCCTGAGGCTAGGCCTGTTGTATATCCTCCTTCCGCCCACTGTGTGCTATCTGCTAGCCACTCCTCTTGATCGATAAAACCCCCGCCATTTGGCTGCGACAAATGCTCGATGAAAGACCAACATTTCGATACAAGCTGACTCTCAAGCACAATCTTCACTTGAAGCTGCTAAGTAGCCTACCATAAGACTGTTCCACTGTTAACCGTCTTCCATCGACCATAAGCCTGTCTGATTTATCTTGTCGGGAACAGGTTGAGGAGATCCATGCAAATTTGTTGACTTCGTGCTATCACCATTTTCAAACACGCCCTAGCATAGCCGCAATCTGGGAAAATTCCAAGACATCCTTGAGATGTTTCCCATGTCGATTTGATACAGTGAGAGCGCAAATGACCGCGCAGACTCGCACTCGCACGTGCTGATGTGAAGGGGGAGATAATCCATCATGGCACACTCTACCGGGCAAGCGCGCACGCGCCCCAGCCGGCCCGCCGCGCCACCACCCGCGCCCCAGCCGGCGTCCCCGCCAGCGTCCCAGCCGGCGCCACGACAACGAGTGGTGGCCCCGCCCGTGCCCAAGGCGCCAGCCATTCTCATCGATCCTTCCGGCGCCCGCGTGCCCCTGACGGCGCTTTTGCCGTTGCGCCTGTTTCTGGGCGTGACCTTTTTCTATGCCGGCGTGCAAAAGCTGACGGACCCTAATTTCTTTCGCCCGCACGCGCCAACCTACATTGGCACGCAGATCGCCGTTTTCGCGCACAATTCGCCGATCGGTGGCTTTTTGACCACATTTGCACTGCCGCACGCGGTGCTCTTTGGCGCGATCGTCGCCTGGGGCGAGATCGCCATCGGGCTGGGAACGCTGAGCGGAACGCTCTTTCGCCCGGCGGCGTTCTTTGGCTCCCTGCTCTCGTGCATGCTCTGGCTCTCGGCGACATGGCAGATCAAGCCCTACTTCTACGGCGCGGACATCTTTTCGCTCTTTGGCTGGCTGACTCTCACGCTTGCTGGCACGCAAGGTGTGCTCGCGCTGGATCCCTTGATCGGCGCCTGGCTTGCTCCCCGCTTGCGCTCACTTATCGAGCCAGCGAGAGCCGCGCGCGTGCTAACCGTGCTCGGGCTGACCCAGCCGACCCCTTTCGCGCCAATAGCTGCTCCTCCGCAGGTCAGTCGCGCGGCGACGCGCCACGGCGTCCGCACGACCTCGCGGCGCGGATTCTTGCAAGGGGCGACCACCGGCGCTATCGCGGCGATCATCGGCGCATTCTTCTGGAACGCGCTCCACAGCTCGCCGTCGGCGAGCCCGCCCGCCACTCCGAGTGGCACGACCGGCGGCACGACCACCGGCGGTACCCCGGCCACGACCGGCGCCACGTCCAGCTCAGCCGTCGCCAATCTCAGCTCACTCGCGCCCAATAGCTCGGCATCATTCACCATCCCCAGCAATCAGGATCCTGGCGTAGTGGTGCGCCTGGCGTCGGGCAGCGTCGTCGCTTTTGACGCGACATGCACGCATGCTGGATGTCCTGTACAATACGATCCAGGCTCGCAGTTGTTGATCTGCCCCTGCCACGGCGCGGAATTCGATCCGGCGCACAACGCCAATGTCGTTCAGGGACCAGCCCCGACGCCGCTGACAGCGGTGGCCGTCTCGGTCAACAAGCAGACCGGCGATATCACCCTTTCCTAGGAAAGGAGCGGTGAAAACTCTACTTCGAAAGCAGAAACAAAAACCTCGATGATATTTGGCATTCGAACCGTTGAGCTGCACCCGATCGTGGTGCACTTTCCTATTGCGCTCTTGTTGACGAGCGTCGTGCTCGATTTCGTCGCGCTGGCCATGCGTCGCTGGTCAATCGCCGAGGCCTCGACCTGGCCGCTGGCGTTGGGCACGGTGGGCGCGCTGGCGGCGGGCGTGACCGGCCAGATCAGCGAAAAGCAAGCCAACCTCTCGTCGGTTGGCTCCATCCTCTCGATGCACCAGGCGTTCGCCTTCGCGACGGGGCTGGTTTTCGCGGGATTGCTGGCTGTGCGCCTGGCTTGGCTGACGCCGCGCATTCTGGGGGTCATGCCGCGCCTGGCGGAAGTCGATCGCCAGCTGCGCGCGCTCGCGCCCCGGCTCTATGCCGGCGCGCCGCCACGCCTGATGGTGGGAATGTATCTGGCCGCCAGCGTCTTTGGCGCGGTGCTGCTCGCCATCACCGGTTATCTGGGCGGGGTCATGGTCTATGAGCACGGCGTGGGCACGCCCACGGGCATCCTCATGCTCTGGCGCCTGGCGTGAGGTCGTCCTTCATCGCCCGTCGCTCCCACCTGGCAACTGGTCGAGGTGTCTGTCTGATATACTGATGCCAGACGGCACACGAAAGAGGGCGACGCGCGCGATGCGGCACAATGACGACGCATGTGAGATCGATCTGACGACGGGCGGCACCGCGCTACCAGTGGAGCGTGGTGTGCGCGGGCGCGGGCGGCCACCCGCGCGCGAGCGCATGGCGATCGTGCCCTTCGTGCCGGCGTCGCTGGGGCCGGCGGGCGGCGACATCGCGGCGCCGGCCAGCGAAGCGGTCGTGGCGGGGCAGTGGTCCGCCAACACGCGCCGCGCGTATGAGGGCGACGTGCTGCTCTTTCAGCGCTTTTTGGCGGCCGTCGGGCGCGCGGATCTGGCCGGAGTGACGCGCGACGACCTGATCGCCTATCGCGGCTGGCTGGCCTCGCGCTATGCTCCCGCTACGGTGAATCGACGGCTGTCGGTCGTGCGCTCGCTCTTTCGCGAGGCGCTGCTGCGTGGCGAGATCGAGCGCGACCCCACCGCGCACCTCAAACAGATGCGCGTCGCCGACGAAAGCCCCACCGAGGCGCTCGACGCGCTTTCCGCCCGCGCCCTCTTGGACCACATCGACCGCTCGACGCTGCTGGGCCTGCGCGACGTCGCGCTGCTGTCGCTGCTCATGCGCACCGGCCTGCGCCGCTCAGAGATCGGCCCACTCACCCTGGCGAGCATGGGCACCGAGCGCGGGCACTATACGCTCACGGTGCGCGGCAAGGGCGACAAGCGGCGGCTCGTCAAGCTGCCCGTGGATGTCTGGCGCGACATCCAGGCGTGGCTCGACGCGCGCGCGGCGGTCGAGCGGCGGCACGGCGGCATGGAAGCGCCGCCGCCCGCGACGCCCATCTTTGTCGAGGTGCGCAAGGTCGGGCGCGGCGACCAGTCGCACTATCGCGCCGTCGGCCAGGCCGGCCTCACCCCCGACGCCGTCTGGATCGTCGTGAAGCGCCACATAGCGGCGGCGGGCATCGCCGGCAACATCACTCCCCACTCGCTGCGCCACACCTTCATCACGCTGGCGCTCGAAGGCCGCGCTCCCCTGCACAAAGTGCAATACGCCGCCGGGCACGCCGACCCGCGCACCACCGAGCGCTATCACCGCCGCAAAGAGAATCTCGACGACAACGCCACCGACTACGTCAAGCTCTGACGCCGCCTCGCCCAAGGCGCCCTCCGGCACGTTTCCTACTGTGCCTGAGCAATTGCCATGAGTCAGGATCTTTCACCCTTGCATCGCGCGAATGAGCGCTTCGGTGTCGGGGCGATCGGCGATGCGCAGCGCCCGCTGGGTGAAGCGGAGGATGCCCTGCGTGTCGATCACAAAGGTGCCGCCCAGTTGCATGAAGTCTTGCCCCAGGCTCATGACTTTGCCGCCGACCTCGCGCGTGTCTCTCACAAGGTCGCGCGCCGTCTGGGGCCGCGCCTCGCGAAACGGATTCAGCCGCAACAGGCCGTAGAGCTGATAGGCGCGCCTGTCGGGGTCAGACAGCACCGCGAAGGGCAGTTCGAACTGCTCTTTGAATTCGCGCGTCTTAGCGACGGCGCCCAGACCGATCAGCACGACCTCCAGGCCGGCGGCGCGCAAGTGATTGCGATCGCGGCGCAACTGCACCGCATGCGCTCGGCAATGCGGTCAGCCAAAGTGCCGCAAAAACACCAGCGCCGTGGGCTGTCGCCGCCAGAACTCCGACAGCGCGCGCTCGCGCCCCGCGTCATCGAGCAGCGTCGTATCGGGCGCGGCATCACCCACCCCGACCAGCGTCACGTTCATGCTTTTCCTTTGTCGCGAAGAATCTCCTCACCGCGTCTCAATCACCCGCTCACCGGCGTCTGGCCCGGCCAGGCCGATGGCGCGCGCCAGATCTTCAGCGGCGGAATACGGATCGGCGCGCCGGGCGGCAACGTCGCTGACGATGGCGTCGAAGCGCTCCGCCCCGACCCGCGCATCGAGCCGTGCCAGCAGCGTCTGATAGAGCAGCGCGAGGATCTCACTGCGCGCCTGGCGCTCGCCGCGCACGACGATCTGCCCCGTCGCCCGCAGGTGGCGCCAGTGGCGTGCCAGCGCGTCGGCCAGCTCTGGCACGCCCTCGCCGGTCGCGCTGATCGTCTTGAGGATGGGCGGGCGCCAGTCGTCGGGACCGCCTTTGGCCGCGAGGCTGAGCAGCATGCGCAGCTCTGACGCCGTCTGATCGGCGCCGGGGCGATCGGCTTTATTCACGCAAAAGATGTCGGCGATCTCTAGAATGCCTGCTTTGAGCGCCTGAATGTCGTCGCCCATCCCTGGCACCGTCACGACGATGACCGTCTGGGCGGCGCGCACGATCTCGACCTCCGCTTGCCCCGCGCCGACCGTCTCGATGATGATCTGGTCGAATCCGGCGGCGTCGAGCGCGCGGGCCACGTCGCGCGTGGCGCTGGCGAGGCCGCCCATGCTGCCCCGGCTCGCCATCGAGCGAATGTACACGTTGGGGTCACCCGCGAGATCCACCATGCGAATGCGGTCGCCCAAGATCGCGCCGCCGGTGAAGGGGCTGGTGGGGTCCACGGCGATGATGGCGACGCGCTGGTCGCGGCGGCGCAGCTCGCGCGTCAGCTGCGTGACGAGCGTCGATTTGCCCGCGCCGGGCGAGCCGGTGACGCCGACGGTGTGGGCGTGGCCCCCGCGCGCGTGCAGCTCTGCCAGGGCGGGACGGCTCTCGGGCGCGCCATTCTCGATCAAGCTGACGAGACGCGCCAGCGCGCGCCGGTCGCCGGCGACCAGGCGTGTGATGAGGTCAGTCCGCATCGGCGGTCACGCCCCTTCCGCCGGCGCGTGGGCGTCGGGGGGGACGCTGGCGTCGCCGCGCGGCGGCAACGGGCGATTGATGCGCGCGGGGGGCACGTTCGCGCGGATGACCGCGACGATGTCTTGCGTGTTGGTGCCAGGGCCAAAATTGCCTTTGATACCCATCGCCTCAATGGCGGGAATGTCTTCATCGGGCAAGATGCCGCCGGCCATGACGAGCACGTCATCGACGCCCTCGGCGCGCAGCAGGTCCATGATCTTGGGAAAGATGGCCATATGCGCGCCCGACAAGATGCTGAGCAGGATCGCATCGACATCCTCTTGAATGGCGGCTTCGACGATCATCTGAGGCGTCTGGCGGATGCCGGTATAGATGACCTCCATGCCAGCGTCGCGCAACGCGCGGGCGATGATCTTGGCGCCGCGATCGTGGCCGTCAAGCCCCGGCTTGGCGACGAGCACGCGCAGCTGGCGCACCGGCGGCGCGGCCTGCGTCTGGGGGGGGGGGGCCACGGATGGCTGATCGGGCCTCGCGGTGGGGCTGGCCACCGCGACGGCGCGGGGGCTGCCGCTGCCCTCCATAGAATAGTCGAAGTTCGGCGCCCGCGCGAGAGCGCGCGCCTCCCCTGTATTCTATCGCCACAGGCGGGCATCTCACAAGAAGCGGGTCAGCTCCCGATTGCCAGCGGTCCCGGCGACGCGAGGCGCACCCCCACGCCGCGCGTGACGTGCAGGTAGCGTGCCGCTCCGAGGCCCGGCTCGATCTTGGCGCGCAGGCGCCGCAGGTGCGTGTCGAGCGCGCCCAGCGCGGCGGTGGAATCGCGCTGGCCGCCCCAGAGGGAACGCGTGAGATCGTCGCGCGCCAGCACGACGCCGGGGCGGGCGAGCAAGAGAGCCATGATGCGCGCCTCAGTAGGTGTGAGGGCGACACGGCGGCCATCGGGCAACACGAGCGCGCCGGTCAGCGGATCGAGCAGGAAATCGCCCGCCGGTGCGACCGGTGCGACCGGTGCGACCGGTGCGACCGGCGCCTGTGGCGCGCAAAGAACAGCGGCTCGCTGGCGCAGCACCGCTTGCGCCAGCGTCACCGCTTCGCTGGCGACGATCGGCTTGGTGAGATACTCATCCGCGCCTGCCTCGAACGCCCTGGCCCGCGCCGCCGCCCCACAATGGCCTGAGACGAAGATGATGCCCGCGTGTGGCGTGGTCTGGCGCAGCCAGCGACACAGATCGTACCCGCTGGCGTCGGGCAGCGAGACATCGAGCAGCACCAGATCGGTGGGCCGGTTCAGCACCAGCGATTGCGCGGCGCGCGCGGTGGGCGCGACCTCAGCGGCGAGATGCTGGCGCGCGAGCCACCGGCGCAGCAGCTCGGCTGAGAGCCAGTCGTCATCCACAATCACAATTTGACCACCCATCGCGATCCTCCACCTCTCTGTCGCGCTCGCTACTTCCACTATACGCTGGCCGGTGTGGTCGCGAGGGCATGGCAAGGGTGTGAGCAACGCACGCTAGGCAAGACCACCCATTATGGATGATGCTGAGTTTGGCCGATGTTCTTTGATGAAGAGGGCTACACCGACCATACCCGGCACGACCATTTTTCGCATCACGAAAGGATGGATATTCATCATGGCACAACAAAACGCCCCTCAGGTGCACGAGCTGGTGACGACCGCGTTCGAGCTGCCCGGCTATACGATCGTGCGCAACTTCGGCGTGGTGCGCGGCATCGTCGTGCGCTCGCGCAGCATATTCGGCAATATCGGCGCTGGTTTTCAGCAGATCCTCGGCGGCAACATCACGCTGTATACCGAGCTGTGCGAAAACGTCCGCAACGAGGCCTATGAGCTGATGATCCAGCACGCCGGACAGCTCGGCGCCAACGCGATCATCGCCGTGCGCTACGACGCGACCGAGATCGCGAAGGGCGTGAGCGAGGTGCTGTGCTATGGCACGGCGGTGACGGTGCAACAAACAGCGTAGCCCGGCGATCATCTGCGGGTGGTAATGCTCTCATCCTCGGCGATCTCGCCCAGCGCATCTCGTGCCCGGTGGGCGGTTCATCCCCCGGCACGCTCGGGGCCAGCGGCTGGAAGCCGCGCCTGTGGGCCTGCGGGCCACGAAGCCCCCTCGTCAGGGGCTGGGTCCAGGCGCGGAGGAGATGCCGGAGCCGGCGGATATCCCCCGGGAGCAGCCCGGAGGGCTTCGTTTTTCGAGCCGGGGGGTTCATTCCCCGGCGCCGCCGCGCCAGGTCCGCCTTCACTTGTACATGTGCATCGTGCGACGGCCTGACGCCACCCGCGCAAATCGGCCTATCCGCGCCAGAGTCCATTCTGGCGACGCGGACGGGCCGGATTTTTGCGTGCTGGCATAGCGACCGGTGGGCGTCGCGCTTGATTGGGCGCGCTAGCCGCCCACCCCAGGCAAGCCGAGGCTGGTGACGAGCGTGCTGAAGGTGCTGTTCAGCTTCCCTCCCAACAAACCCAAGCCAACAAGGGCGACGAGCGCCACGACCGCGATGATGAGGGCATATTCCACCAGGCCCTGCCCTTTGCGCGCCCGGCGCGCGCCGCCCAGGCGCGTCGCGAGAGCGCCCGTCAGCCGCGAGATCCATGCTTGAGCGAAAATCACGAGGTTCCTCCTCTTGTGCTGTGCGACCGGCACACCGGTGGCGTGCCGAGCTTTCAGGATACCATGTCGCGGTGAAATCTCTCGCGCCTGATATGCCAATTGTGTTGCTCGGATGCTCGAGACAATGGGGCATTGAGTTTGTGTTGCGGCGCGAGCCGCTCTCCCGCCGTTCGCGCGGAAAAATCCCACGAGAGGGCGGGGGCGAGCGTGCGGTTGGGCTTGCGATGATCAGGCACGGGTGCTACAGTGTGAGAAGGACATGTCAACATGCTGGAGGTTTCACGCTCATGGCTACCCTTTCCGATTCCCCGTCCAAGCTCGATCATCTCAAGAGCTGGGTCGAGGAATGCGCCGCGCTGACCAAGCCCGATCGGGTGCGCTGGTGCGACGGCTCAGAGGCGGAATATGACGCCATCGCCGCTGAATTGGTGAGGCAGGGGGAGCTGACCCGCCTCAACGACGAGCTTTACCCCAATTGCTTGCTCAGCCGCAGCGATCCGAGCGACGTGGCGCGCACCGAGCATCTGACCTATATCTGCACGCCTGATAAAGAAGATGCCGGCTACACCAATAACTGGATGTCGCCAGACGAGGCGCGGGCCAGAGCGACTCCCCTCTTTGACGGCACCATGCGGGGCCGCACGATGTATGTGGTGCCCTATCTGATGGGCACGCCCAGCTCGCCCTTTGCCAAAGCGGGCGTCGAGATCACCGACAGTCCCTACGTCGTGCTGAATATGCGCATCATGACGCGCATGGGCGCCGTCGCGCTCGACCACATCGCCCGGACGGGCGAATTCGCGCCGGGGCTGCACTCGCTGGGCGATCTCGATCCGGAGCGCCGCCTCATCTTGCACTTCCCCGAGGAAAATCTGGTATGGAGCGTCGGCTCTGGCTATGGCGGCAACGCGCTCCTGGGCAAAAAGTGCCTGGCGCTGCGTCTGGCGAGCACGATGGCGCGCCGCGAGGGCTGGCTGGCGGAGCACATGCTCATCCTGGGGCTGGAAGATCCCTCCGGCAATGTGACGTATATGACCGGCGCTTTCCCCAGCGCGTGCGGCAAGACCAACCTGGCGATGCTCGTCTCGCCGCTGGCCGAGCAGGGCTATCGCGTCTGGACGGTCGGCGACGACATCGCATGGATGCGCGTCGGCCCCGACGGACGCCTGTGGGCGATGAACCCGGAGGCGGGCTTTTTTGGCGTGGCGCCGGGCACCAATGAACAGACGAACCCCAACGCGATGGCGACGCTGCGCGGCAACTCGATCTTCACCAACGTCGCACTCACGGCTGAGGGCACGCCCTGGTGGGAAGGCCTGACCGACGCTCCGCCCGACGGCCTCATCGACTGGCGCGGCCAGACTTACGATGCCGCCTCCAAGTCGCCCGCCGCGCACCCCAACTCGCGCTTCACCTCGCCAGCGCGCCAGTGCCCCGGCATCTCGCCGCACTGGGAAGATCCGCGAGGCGTGCCCATCTCGGCCATCATCTTTGGCGGGCGGCGGGCGCGCGTGGCTCCGCTCGTCTATCAATCCTTCGATTGGCGGCACGGCACCTTCGTGGGCGCGTCGATGGCCAGCGAGACGACGGCGGCGGCCACCGGCAAGGTCGGCGTCGTGCGGCGCGACCCGATGGCGATGCGCCCCTTCATCGGCTATAACGCCGGCGATTACTTCGGCCATTGGCTCGAGATGGGCCAGCGCATTCCGAATCCCCCCGCGATCTTTCACGTGAACTGGTTCCGCCGAGACGCCGAGGGCAAATTCATGTGGCCGGGCTTTGGCCAAAACGTGCGCGTGCTGCGCTGGATGCTCGATCGCGTGAGCGGTCGCGGCGGCGCGCGCGAGACGGCGATCGGCTATGTGCCGACTCCCGACGCGCTGGATCTCGACGGACTGGATCTCACGCCCGCAGCGGTCGAGGCGCTCTTGCACGTCGATCACGCCGAGTGGCGCGACGAGGCGCAGAACATCGGCGCGTTCTTTGACAAGATCGGCCCGCGATTGCCCGCAGCGCTGCGCCAGGAACTCGACGGCTTGCGCCAGCGGTTGGGCTGAGCGCCAGGCACGTCCTTGCTGCCCCCCTTTTCATCCTTCTGATGGGAATGGGGGCAGAATCATATCGAGAGTCGAACGACGATCGTTCGCGTCGCCCAAAGGAGGGCCGGATGGGATTCGAGCCGCGCACCATCATCGAGCCGTTTCGCATCAAGATGGTCGAGACGATCGCCCCGACCACGCCGGAGCATCGCCGCGAGGCGCTGATCGCGGCGGGCTATAATCTCTTCTTGCTGCACGCCGACGACGTGCTCATCGACCTGCTGACCGATTCGGGCACCGGCGCGATGAGCACGGAGCAATGGGCCGGCATGCTGCGCGGCGACGAGAGCTACGCTGGCAGCCGGTCATTCTATAAGCTCGAACAGGTCGCGCGCGAGATCACGGGATTCAAGCACGTCATTCCCACGCACCAGGGGCGCGCCGCCGAGCGCATCCTTTTCGGCACCGTCTGCGACGCCACCAGCGTCGTGCCCAACAACACGCACTTCGACACCACCCGCGCGAATATCGAAGCGCGCGGCGCCGAGGCGCGTGATCTGGTCATTCACGAAGGGCACGAGCCGGCGGTGATCCATCCCTTCAAGGGGAATATGGATCTCGACCGGCTGCGCGCGACGCTCGACGAGCTAGGCCCACGGCGCGTGCCGCTGTGCATGCTGACCGTGACGAATAATTCCGGCGGCGGCCAGCCGGTGAGCATGGCCAACGTGCGCGCGGTGAGCGCGATCTGCCACGAGCGCGGCATTCCGCTTTTCATCGACGCTTGCCGCTTCGCCGAAAATGCCTGGTTCATCAAGCAGCGCGAGCCAGAGTTCGCCGATCGCACGCCGATGGCGATCGCGCAAGAGCTGTTTTCGTATGCCGACGGCTGCACGATGAGCGCCAAAAAGGACGGCATGGCCAACATTGGCGGCTTTTTGGCATTGAATGACGACGAGTGGGCCGGGCGGTGCAAGAATCTGCTCATCCTCACCGAGGGCTTTCCGACTTATGGCGGGCTGGCCGGCTATGATATGGAGGCCATCGCCGTCGGGCTGCGCGAGGCGCTGCACGAGGACTATCTGCGCTATCGCATCCGCACCATCGAATATCTGGGCGAAAAGCTCATCACGGCGGGCATTCCGATCGTGCGACCGACGGGCGGGCACGCGGTCTATATCGACGCCGGCGCCCTGCTGCCGCACATTCCCGCCAGCCAATATCCCGCTCAAGCGCTCTGCGCGGAGTTGTACCTCGTGGCGGGCATCCGCGCGGTCGAGATCGGCAGCGTGATGTTTGGCCGCCCGCGTCCAGACGGCGGCGAGGAGCCGGCCCCGCTCGAATTGGTGCGCCTGACGTTCCCGCGCCGCGTGTATACTCAGAGCCACGTGGACTACATCGCCGAGGCGCTGCTCTATGTGGGGCAGCGCAAAGACGCGATCCCCGGCTTGCGCATCACATACCAGGCGCCGGCTCTGCGCCATTTCACCGCGCGCTTCGAGCCACTGGCGTCCCCTATCTCCCGCTCCCCTCTCCCTCCCGAAAGAAAGGGAGAGGCGTCACGGAAGAAGGCGGGCGTGGGGAGCGAAGCCGCGCCTTGAGGCGACGGCTCACGCCGGGCAAGCCGCGATGCTGCGCGAGCACGCGAAAGCCGCCCATGCCGCGCGGATCGACCAGCGCGGCGACGGCGTGCTTGAGGCTCATCCGGCGCAGATAGTCGCGCTGGCCGGCGTCGGTGTGGCGCTCGCTGTCGGCCAGGGGAAAGAGCCGCCGCCCCAACGCTTCGGCCTCGTCGGCCAGACCCAGCGCCAAAAGCCAGTCGCGCTGGGTCGTCAGAGCCGCGAGGCGCAACCCGCACGCGCGCCCTACGGCGATGAGCGCCGAAAAGTTGACGTGCGTCGTGATGTCCTGCTCGCCGGTCAGCTCCAGGGGATTTTCGCTCGTCTCGTGGCTGTGATAGCACAGCAGCGTGCCGCGCCGCCGCCACGAGGCATACAGCCGCCGCGCGCGGTCGCCGTAATCGATCGTGATGACGCAGCCGCGCGGCCCCAGCCGGCGGGCGGCATCGGCCATCCACTGCTCGGCGGCGAGGGCGATCTCGGCGCGCCAGCCAGGCGCGAAGTCGCGCCAGGGGATGGCGTAGCGATCGAGATACGTCGCCACCGCCTCGCTCGAGGGCGGCCCCAGCCGCTCGACCAGCGCGGGCGGCTCACCCGCGACATCCACATATACCTCGGCCAGGCCGCCGGCGGTGCGCTCGACTACGTGCGCCGGCAGCGCGTCGATCAGCTCGTTCGAGAGGATGACGTGCGGGGCGAGATCGTCACCTGACAGCGGCGCGCCCACCTGCCACACGCGCCCCACGTCGCGCTCGCGAAACGCCAGCGCGCCGGCGAACCCCGCCGGTGCGTCGCTCGACGGATCGCGCGCCCCGGCCCGCGGGGCGCGGGCGAGCAGCCCGCGCCCCGCGCCGTCTTCCCCCCCCACGACGGGCGCGGGCCGGCCCATGAGGTCCCAGATCTCAGCCAGCTGGCGCCCGACCGCCGCGCCAAAGAGCGGGTGCAGATCGACGCTGGTGATGAAATCGCCCCGCCAGCCGGCGCGTGCGCGGTCCTCGCTGGTGTAATAGCCCGCCCCCGGCTCATAGAGCGCGATGCGCATATAATCGGCGAACGTGATCGGCCCCCGCTCGCCGATCGCCACCGCGAGATGTCGCCCCAACGGTGTCTGCCGCAACTCTCGCATCGATGCTCCCCTCACGCTTTTTCGCCAGGTTGTCGGTTATTTCACACAAATCTCTTTCAACCCACTTGCATATCATGGTACAATGCGCTTGGGTAGCAGAGAAGCGCGCCCTTGCCGTGCCGCAAAGATGCTTCCACCCCCCTCTGGAGGGATCAGATGACCACGCGACACTCCTCCAAACATCATTCGTCCTCAGCTCCGCTGGTTCTCATCATCGAAAATGATCCCGGCAACCGCCTGCTCGCCGAGAGCATCTTGAGCATGCGAGGCTTTTGTTTTCGCTCTGTCGGCAACGGCCAGGACGCTCTGGCCAGGATTCGTGACGAGCGGTTCGCGCTCATTTTGACCGATCTCTCGATGCCGGGAATGGACGGCTGCGATCTCATCCGCCAGATCCGCGCCTTTCCGGACTATGCCAGCGTGCCGATCGTCGCCATCACCGCGCACCGCATCGAGGAAAAGATACGTGATGCGCTGAGCGCGGGCTGCACCGAGCTGCTCACCAAGCCCTATCGACCCGCGCAGTTGATCGCTCTAGTCAATCGGCATCTGGCTCTGGCGCCCGCGAGCGTGGGAGGCTGAGCGATGGCGACGGGCGTGCGCGTCGCGGTGCGCTATTTCGCCGCGCTGCGTGAAGGGATCGGCAGCGAGGGTGAGACGCTGACGCTGCCTGAGCCAGCCACCGTCGCCAGCGCGCGCGCCCTCATCGCCGAGCGGCACCCCGCGATCGCGCCGGTGCTGGCCCGTTGCGTCCCCGCGCTCAATCGCGTCTTCGCCTCCGACACCGCGCCGCTCGCTGACGGCGACGAGCTGGTCTTCATCCCCCCGATGGCCGGCGGCTAGCCGCCGTCGCCACTCTCCGCTGCGCTGGTGGGCGCCTCGCCATAGCGCGCGATCAAGCGATCCAGCAAGCCGGCGATCTCGTTCCAAATGTAATGCTGATATTCGAGCATCGTCGCCTGGCGCTCGTCATAGGCGCGCGTCTCAGGGTGCTTGCGGGCGTTGTCGGCGAATTTTTGCGCGTTGTCATACGTCTGTTGCCCGCGCTGGTGCAGATAGACGCTCAGCTCGCCCAGATCGCCGAGCAGCGCGACGAGCGGATCGCGCTCGTCGCCCGCGTCCTGGCCGGGCTGTGGCGGCACGGATGTCGATTGATCAGGCATGCGATGAATTCTTTCTCACCTTGCCAGGGGCTTCCCTGGCGGCTCAATTGATAAGTTTTTTGCGCGGCTGCGATCGCCAAGCCTGCCTGTGCAGACCAGATACGAGGCCCCGAAGGGGGCCTTCGTGAACCCAGGCGCGGCTTCTAGCCGCCGGCCTAAATGGCGGCCTCTAGCGCTTGCGGCGCTTGCGAGCCGCGGCGCGCTGCTGGGCGCGCACCTGCTCGTAGATGGAATCATTGGTTTCGGTATGTGTCACCTTGGGCTTTTCAGCAGCCGAGGTGGACGTGACGGCTGGCTTTTGGCGCGAAAAGCGGTTCGCGAAGCCCTGCAACATTGGCGGCAGCAGCGGCGGTGGCGGGGCGGCCTTGGCGCTGGCGTTCTTGCCGGCGGCGCTTGTCGAAGCCTGGGCCATCGACCCCGCGCGCGGCAAGATGTTGAGGCGCGTCAGCACGATGAAGAGCACCAGCGCCAGCGGGATGAGGATGGCATAGACACCCTGAATCTGGATGCCAAACACCGTGAAGGCCGTTTTCGTCAGACCCCAATTGTGAGAAAGACTGAGATTGACCAGAAGGACATCCACGACTTCCATGACGAAGAGGTAGATCAGAAAGCCCAGATAGAACTTGCCCGCGCTCTTGAGCGACGACCCCATGCTTGCCTTGAAGCCAGGACTTGTCCCGGCTTTCGCGCCCGCCGCTTTCGACCCGACGGGCCTCGCCCCACTGGCGGACGTCGTTTTCGATCCGCCCGGCGATTGCTTCACTGCCATTGTCTTGTGCTCATCCTCTCTGAATGGTCGCATGACGCGACGCCGATGATTCCTTACCGCCTCGCGCGTGACGGTCTCATATCATCCTTTAGTATACCCCCTTCCTTCCGACCGCGCCAGAGCCAGCGCCGCTCAGACGAAAAGCTGAATGCGATCCTATGCGGTTGTCTCCACTCTGCTATAATCGAGGTGCGCGCGGTGCGTGCCCGTTACAAGCGCCAGCGTGAGGGTTTGCAGAAGGTCGGCACCAAGTCGGCCAGGCGCAAGACCAGACGCAAGAGCGGCACCGAAAGCCGCTTTCAAGCTGATGTGAACCACTGCATCAGCAAAGCCTTGGTGGCCAAGCCGTCAGCACGCGCAAGACACTGGCTCTCGAAGACCTGACGGGGATTCGCGAGCGGGTAACGGCTCGTCGCGAGCCCCTGGGTCAAGGTGTCGTAAGGGCAGTGGCAAGCCTCTGCCATCTAGGCATGGGTGCGTTGACGTTCGCGGGTCCCACCTTCCGCTCAAGTCAATCAACCCATTTCCAATCTTTATCCAATTTTAGGATGATAAGAAAAATGTAAATCATCTTAAGAGACCGAGGTATCGCACCATGCACATCTTGATCGTTGAGGACGAGCGGCGCCTGGCGGTGCTGCTTCAGCGCCTGCTCTCGGAAGAGAGCCACATCGTCGATACGGCGCTCGAAGGCCCCTCAGGCCTGGCGCTGGCTGAGAGCAAAGAGTACGACCTGATCGTGCTCGATCTCATGCTCCCCGGCTGCAGCGGATTAGAGATATGCCGCACCCTGCGCGCCGAGGGCAACCAGACGCCCATCTTGATGCTTACCGCGCGCGGCTCTGTCGAAGATCGCGTCACCGGCCTCAACCACGGGGCGGACGACTATCTCGTCAAGCCATTCGCCATGGAAGAGCTGCTCGCCCGCGTGCAGGCGCTGTTGCGCCGGGGGCGGCAGCAACAAGAAGTGACGACGCAGCTCCAGGTCGGCGATCTGACCCTCGACCTCATGCGCCACGAGGCGCGCCGGAACGACCAGATCATCGAGCTGACGGCCAAAGAGTTCGCGCTGCTCGAATTTCTGATGCGCCATCCCGGCCAGGTGCTCACGCGCACGCAGATCATCGACCACGTCTGGCGCTACGACGCCGACATGCTCTCCAATGTCGTCGATATCTACATTCACTACCTGCGCGACAAGATCGACCGGGGCTTTGGTCGCCCCCTCATCAAGACGATTCGCGGCGTCGGCTACAGGTTCGGATCATGAGACAGCTCACTGTGCCCGCCCCACTGACGGCCTTTTTCGCGAGCCTGCGTCAGCGCTGGCGGCGCCTGGGGACGCCCGCGAACCCCTCCACGCGCATGTTTTCAGGCATCCAGCGGCGACTAATTCTCTGGTATAGCGGAGTGCTGGCCGCCATCCTCATTGTGGCGGGAACGCTACTCTATGTCGGCATGCAGAGTGAGCTTTTCGGACCGGTCGATACCTTTTTGACGAGCAGCGCGCAGGTGCTCAGCAGTGGCTGGCAGGCCGACGGGATTCCCCCCTGCCTCGAAGGGCACGCGCAAGTCGCGCCCTACGTCGCATGCTTTAGCGCGGATGGGAGCCTGGTGGGGGCGAGCGGTCCGGCGAGCCAAGCGCCGGGCTTCTTGACGGCATCTTTGGCCAAAACGGCGATCCAGAGCGGCGGCAGCCAAGACTCGATCGACGCCGGCAACGGATTAGGCGCCGTTGGCCGCTACGCGCTGGCGGTGCGCGATCCCAAGAGCGGACAGCTTTTGGGCGTGGTGCAGGTGGGCATTTCGATCGAGGGTGAGAATCGCGCCCTCTCGACCCTGCGCACGCTGCTCTTGCTGGTGGGCGCGCTCACGCTCGGCGGCGCGAGCATCGGCGGCTGGCTGCTCGCCCGGCGGGCGCTGACCCCCGCGCGTCTCGCCTATAGCCGGCAACAAGCGTTCATCGCCGACGCTTCGCACGAGCTGCGCACTCCATTGACCTTGATGCGCGCGGACGCCGAGATGCTATTGCGCGGGCGCGAGCGGATGCCACCAGAGGACACGGCGCTCTTGACCGATCTCGTCGGCGAGACCGAGCACCTGGCCGCTCTCACCGATCATCTGCTCACTCTGGCGCGCCTCGACAGCGGCTCGGCGCGCAGAGAGCACGACGTGGTCGATCTCACCGATCTGGCGGAAGCGGTGGCGCGTCGCACGAGCGCGCTCGCGGCGGAAAAGCACGTCACCCTCCGGCAAAAAAAGCCCGACCAGCCGATTCTGGTCATCGGCGATCAGCGCTTGTTAGAGCAGGCGCTGCTCATCCTGGTGGACAACGCCATCAAGTATAACGTCCCACAGGGAACCGTCACCGTGCGCACCTATCGCCAGGGCGTGCGTGCCTGCGTGTCGGTGCGCGACACTGGCGTCGGCATCGCCCCGGAGCATCTCAATCGTCTGGGGGAGCGCTTTTATCGCCCCGATCGCGCCCGATCGCGCGAGACCGGCGGCACAGGATTAGGACTTTCGATTGCTTTTGGCGTCGCCAGATCTCACCATGGGGTTCTGACACTGACCAGCACGCCGGAAAAGGGCACCACCGCTACGATCGCCTTGCCGGCGGCACAGGCGTCAGGGGCATGACAGTTTCTTTACAAACATGGCATAGAGCGATCCAGCCCTGGCTAGCGCGTCCCTCGTGCCAGGTTTGGCTTCGCGGATGAGAACGCTCTCATCGACTTACAATGTTGGATCAATCTCCGCTTTGTAGAGTGATGATCAGCAACTACTGAACGACATCATCACAACACAACGGAGGGCAATCCAATCATGCAACCCGAAGATTTCGATCCGATTCCTGAGCGTGAGAGCCAGGAGAACGACGAGCAGCCAAATTCCCTGGCCAGCGAGCCGCCATTCGCGACGGCCCCCCAATCCCTCGACTATCCGCCGGTGCTGCCGTCGCTGAGCAATGCGCCAGCACGCCTGACACAACGCATTCCGTGGATGTGGGTTTTCCGCGTGGCGGCGTTGCTGGCGATCTTGGCGACAGGCGTCGGCATCGGTGTCATCTCCGCAAGCCGCTCGACCTCACCCAAGTCGAGCGCGACGACCAGCGCGACGACCACAATAACCACATCGAATGCGTCGCTGAGCCTTCCCGCCACCGTGCAAGACTTGCAGCAAACGATCATCACCGTCGTTCACACCGTGCAGCCCTCCGTCGTGGAAGTGAACAGCACGGGAAGCAACGGCTCCGCGATCGGCTCTGGCGAGTTCTTGACCAAAAGCGGCTACATCGTCACCAACGATCACGTCGTCGCGGGCTTCACGTCCTATACCGTGACGCTCTCGAATGGCACCACGCAATCCGCCCAGCTTGTCGGCGAAGACGCGCAGGACGATCTCGCGGTGCTCAAGACGAACATCCAAAACGCGACCCCGATCACACTGGCAAATTCCAGCCAGGCACAAATTGGCGAGTTCGTCGTCGCTCTGGGCGCGCCTCTCGGCTTGCAGCAGTCCGCCACCTTTGGCATCGTCAGCGCGCTCAACCGAACCGAGCAAGAGAGCGGTTCGAGCGGTGTCTTGGGCGCATCGAGCACGGGGCCAGTGCTCACCGGTCTCATTCAGACCAGTGCGCCGATTAATCCAGGCAATAGTGGGGGCGCGCTGGTTGATCTGGAAGGCAGACTGATCGGCATTCCGACGCTGGGCGCCTCAGGGCAGTCACAGGGTGAGACGATCAGCGGCATCGGATTCGCCATCCCCGCCAATCGCGTGCTCGTCATCGCTGATCAGCTCATGCAGCAAGGGCGCGTCACCAGCAGCGGCCAGGGATTCCTGGGCGTGCAAGGCCAGGATGTCACGGCGTCGAGCGGCTTGAGCGTGCAGCAGGGCGTGCAGATCATGGGCTTCTCGCAGGACGCGAGCGGCGCCAGCCCCGCGCAGTCAGCGGGATTGCAGACCGGTGACATCATCGTCGCGGTCAATGGCCAGCCCGTCACGGATTCTGCGGATCTCGCGGGGGTGATCTTCGATCAAGCGCCTGGAACCAAGGTGAGCATCACAGTCATGCGCGGAAGCAGCAGCCTGACGCTGAGCGTGACGCTGGGCGAGCGGCCGGTCTCGTCATAAGTCGATGCCGCTCGCACGGTTTGGATCAGCGGCGGGCCGGCGCCTATCAACGGCTCGCCGCGAGGGCAGAGGACAAACGATGCCGCACACAGCCTCCCGCGAAACACAGCCTGATCGCGCATCGCCTCAAGCATCGGGACGCGCGACCGTCCATGCCAGATCGCTCGGCATGAGATCACCATCCCGTGGTGCGATCGATCTGGCCGCGCTCGCGCGCTTGAAAGTCGCTGATGCGCCAGATGACAAAGCTGACGCTGGCGAAAGTCGTCGTCGTAACCACCAACAAGAGGAAGACCATCGGCGTGCTCGACACTGGAAAGACCGCGCCGACCGCGTTGCCCAGCACCGCGCGGCGGATCAATTCGAGCCAGTACGTCAGCGGGAAGGCCATCGCGACCTTTTGCAGCCAGCCCGGCAGTACCAGAATGGGGAAGATCGCGCCCGACACCAAATAGAGCGCGCCGGTTACCGCCTCGGGCATCTGATACGCGCCGCGCTTGAGCATCAGCGCCGTGCCCGCCAGTATGATCCCGAAGGCGACGATGGAAACGAAGCCGACGACGAGCGCGACGAGCAGCAAGGGGTAGTTCACGGCCAGCGGGTTGATCGGCACGCCCAGGAAGACGATGCCAAAAGTGATCGTCACGACGAACGAGATGAGCGACACCAGCGATCGCGGCACGGCGCGCCCCACCAGAAAAGCCAGGAACTGCTGGGGCGCGATGTAGACGTATTTGAGCATGGCATACTCTTCGCGGTCGGCCAGCACCGCCTGAGGCAGGCCCGACATCACCTGATCGACGAACGTCCAGGCCGCGCTACCCACGATGAGATAGCTATAGATGCCCCCGTGCGCGTTTGGCCCGCTGACCACGCGATACATGAAAACCAGCACCAGCGCGGCGGTCAGCGGCTTCAAGAAGATGAACAGGGAGTAAAGAACGGGATTCGTCCAATTGCCGCGTGACTGCCATTCGAGCCAGGTCGCGGCGCGCACCGTCCGCCAGATGTGCGAGCCGGAGACACGCTGCCTGAGCGGCGCCGGCGCGGATTGAGGCGTTTGCATGATCCGCTCTCCTTTCATTGCCATTTGAGCGACAGCCGCCCCTCGATCTTGGCCCGGTGCTCGATGAACGCGAATGACCACGCCGCGCCGACCAGGAAGAAGACCATCAGCACGAGCTGAATGCCCAGCTCAACGCCCACCGACAAAAACGCGATAGTCGAGTGCGGAAAGAGCAGCTGGCGCATGGCGTCGAGGCCGAGCGTCAGCGGAATGAGCGATGCCAGCCCTCCCATCACGCCGCCCAGCGATTGCACTGGAAAGTAGAGGCCCGTCACCAGCGACACGGGATCCTGAATGACCTCTTGCATAGCCCATACCTCGCGGTTATAAAGCAGATAGAGGCTCGCCAGCATCGACCCCAGGCCATACAGCGCGATCATCGTCACGACAAAGATGAGGATGACGCCCGGCGCCGAGACGATCTGATAGGTGACGCCGAAGATGAGCGAGCCAATCGCGATGATGACGATCGCGCGCATGAGCGTCATCATCATGCCACCAAACGCCATGCCAGCGAGAATCCACAGCATGGAGGGAGGGGCCATGAGATACAGCTCGAGGTTGCCCGACTGGCGCTCCCAGTGCAATTGCGCGGCCATCGACCAAAGCACGTTCGACCAAAAGGCCAGCATGGCTCCACCCAGTACCAGAATACCGATGTATTGCGGCTTGCCCAGCGCCTTATAGACCAGCGCGAAAGCGATGATGCGCAAGAGCGGCAGCCCGACCTCATAGATGATCCAGTCCGGCTCGCGATTGCCCGCGACCAGGCGGGGATAGGCTCGCCCGATCATCGTGCGCAGGCCCAGCGTGAGCTGAGAGCGCCGGGTGATGGGGCCATAGGGCGCGGCGGATTGCGTTGCCATAGCGCGCGTCATTCCCTTTCCGCCAAGGCCCGCTCGGCCTCGGCCTCTTCGCCGACCAGGCGCACAAAGGCTTCTTCCAGGGTCGGCTCGATACGGCGCAACGTCAGCACCTTGCCGCCGGCGTCGCTCAGGCCGGCGATGGTCGGCGCTATGAAATCCTCGCGGATGAGCGAAAGGCTGAGCTGCGTGCGGCCCTGGCGCTGCTCGGCCTGGGCATCGACGACGCCGTCATATTCGCGCAGCTGCTCGACGAAAGCCGGCGCCCATTCGGCCAGCTCGAGATGGAAGCGCGCGTGCTCTTGCAGCCCGCGCTTGAGGTCACCGGTCGTCCCCTCGGCGACGATCTGGCCGTGATTGATGACGGCCACGCGGTCGCACAGCTCATCCGCCTCGAACATATAGTGCGTGGTTAAAAGGACCGTGCGGCGCGGGTTCTCGCGCATCCAATGCCGCACATAGTCGCGCACCAGACGCGACGCCTCGACGTCAAGGCCGACCGTCGGCTCATCGAGAAAAAGGATTTCGGGGTCCGAGACGAGCGCGCGGCACAGGTTCATGCGCTGGCGCATGCCGGTCGAGAGCGCATAGACCTTTTGGTTGGCTTGATCCGAGAGCTGCACCGCAGCCAACAGCTCGTCGATGCGCCGGTGCGCCTCTTTGGAGGGCACGCCGTAGAACTGCGCGAACATCCATAGCTGCTCGCGCACGGTCAAGATGCCATAGCCGGACTGCTCGCCGCCGCTGACCATGGCGATGCGCTGGCGGATGGGCAGCACCTGGCGCGTGACGTCCATGCCGTCGATGAGCGCGGTGCCGCTGGTAGGCGCAAGCAGCGTGGTGAGAATCTTGATGAGCGTCGTCTTGCCGGCGCCGTTACGGCCCAGCAGGCCGAAAAGCTCGCCGCGCGCGACGGAAACGCTCACGCCGTCGAGGGCAACAACTTCTTTGCCGGCTTTGCCGTGGCCGATGGTCATGCTGCCGCCACGCGATTTATAGACGCGACGCACATTGTTGGTCTGAATGGCTGGTGTTGGGCTTTGCTCGAGATCTGGCATGGGAAGTATTGCCTCACTTTGTGCTCGGTGGTGGAAACACGAGAGATAGCCGTCTTACGTTCGTATCACGCCTGTCTCACACCAATCACTATGCCAAGACGTAGGATCCGCGCCGCCAATCACATCCACCTAAACTCTTTCCGCCGCTGACCTGATCAGTCGGAAGCCAAACAAAAGCGCGGATGTCATTTTTATTTTGACATCCGCGCCTCTCCTCGGGCGATTGACCGTTCGTCTGCTTAACATCGGTCGATCGGCACACGACACCCAGGACAGGCACGGCGTCCGGCGGCGCTCAAGCGAGCGGCGATCGCGGACATGGTGATCCCTTTGCCGGTAGGCACGTTGATGGGTTGATGAGCCATGTCGTGGGCATCCCTTTCTTTAGCATTCCCGGATCTGTGTAAGATTGAATCACAAAGACAGCCGGAATGTCAAGCGCGCAATTTACACTCTTCCAGGGCAATTGCCAAGTCGCGAATCCGGCTGCCTCCGCAGATCAGCATCCCCACTCCTCCGCTGGCGGAGGAGTGGGGCGGATGCGTGTGCGACCGCGAGGCGAGAGGGACCTATTGCGCGTCGGCAGTGACGTGCGCGGGCGCGCGGTGTGAGGCGAGACGCTGTTCGGCACGCGCCGCCATCACCGCTGAGACCGCCGCTGGCTGGGTCTTGCCGATGTAGCCCGAGCGCAGTTTCGCGCCTTCGCGCCAATACGCATACCAGTACGGCCCATGCCCTGGTCCGATTTTGCAGGTGCCGCACGTCGGCTTGCCGCATTTGCGGTACTGCAATTGATACGTGATGTGCTGATCTGTCGGCAGTTTCGACATGGAATACTAGCCTCCCAACAACCCTTCACCTTAATCTGTGGACCTCACGGCTCCTTGCGCGGGTACGGAAACATCCATGTCGGCGATAGCGGTGAGCCGCCTGGCGCATCAGGTGAGGCGCGGCGCGCTCGCCGGAAGGAATGTGCGCGGTCAGCCGATCGAGGTCCGGATTCAGAATAGCATGACGAGATGAAGTAAACCTGAACGGCATGCCCAAGAACCTGACCATCTTGTCAGAATACCCCTTGTGTAGGCCGCCTGTGTGCCAGATCTCCTGTCTATTTGTTCATCGCGCCGCGCGAGCATGCAAGGTGATACAATAGGCTCAAGTGTCACCGGCGACACCCCTATGCCACGAGGAGTTACCAGCATGACCTCGCATGACCCTGATCCCCTCACCCTGCTGCGCACGCCGCTCTATGCCGAGCACCAGGCGCTGGGCGCGCGTCTGGTCGAGTTTGGCGGCTGGCATATGCCCGTGCACTATTCCGGCATCGTCGAAGAGCACCGCGCCGTGCGCCAGGCCGCCGGCCTCTTCGACGTCAGCCACATGGGCGAATTCGCCGTCGAGGGACCGGGCGCGCTCGACTTTCTCGACGGGCTGGTGCCCAACAACGTCGCCAAGCTGGAAGCAGGGCAAGCGCTCTATTCGCAGATATGCCGCGAGGACGGCGGCACGATCGACGATCTGCTCATCTATCACCTGGGGCCGGAGCGCTATCTCGTCGTCGTCAACGCCGGAACCATGCCTGGCGATTGGGAGTGGTTCAGCCGGCACGCGGCGGGGCGCGCCGATCCGCAGATCGAGAACCGCTCAGAGGCGACCGCCCTCATCGCCGTGCAGGGGCCGCGCGCTCTTGACATTCTGGCCCCCCTCACTCCGCTGGATCTCGACGCCATCGCGTACTATCATGCTGCGGAGGGGCACGTCGCGGGCATCGAATGCCTCATCTCGCGCACCGGCTACACAGGTGAGGACGGCTTCGAGCTGTACCATGCCTCCGGCGACGCGGTGGCCCTCTGGCGCGCCGTGCTCGACGCCGGCAAGCCACACGGCCTGCTGCCGGCGGGGCTGGGCGCGCGCGACACGCTGCGCCTCGAAGCGGGCTATTGCCTCTATGGCCACGAGCTGACCGAGCAGATCACTCCCCTCGAAGCCGATCTCGGCTGGTCGGTGCGCTTGAAGAAGCCGCACGATTTCATCGGGCGCGAGGCGCTGGCCAGGCAAAAAGCCGAGGGGGTGCGCCGCCTGCGTGTGGGGTTTAAAATGACTGGTCGCGCCATTGCCCGCGCGGAATACACCATCTGGCACGAAGGCAGCCAGGTGGGCATCGTGACATCGGGCACGATGGGCATGACGCTGGGTTACCCCATCGCCATGGGCTATGTGCCCCCCGCGCTGGCTGCACCGGGCACTGTGCTGGCGGTGGACGTGCGTGGTCGCCGCGAGGCCGCTGAGGTTGTCGCTATGCCTTTCTATAAGCGACCGGACAAAGCGTGAGACGCGCCGCGTTTGCCGGTCATTTGAGCCGGGAAGCGCCATTTTGTTATAGTTCTTGACGAGATACCGGCACCTCTCGCACAAAGGAGCGATTCCCGCGATGGCGAAACTGACATTTCCCGCCGACCTGCGCTATACCAAGACGCACGAGTGGGTGCGCGTGAATGGCAACGAGGCGACGGTTGGCATCTCCGATTACGCGCAGGATGAATTGGGCGACGTGGTAAGCATTGACCTGCCCTGGGATGACGCCGGGCGGCGCGATCTGGCGGCGGGCCGTCATTTTGGCGACATCGACTCGGTCAAAGCCGCCTCGGAGCTTTTCGCCCCAGTCAGCGGGCCGCTCGTCAAAGTCAACGGCGCGCTGAGAGACAAGCCTGAGCTGGTCAACACCGATCCCTATGGCCAGGGATGGATGCTCGCGATCACGCTGTCGAATCCCGCCGAGCTTGACGGGCTGATGACCGCCGAGCAATACGAGGCCTTTCTGACGAGCGGCGGTCACTAGCGGGGTGTCGCGCCCGTCTCAATTCAAGGGTGGCCGGTTGCGGCCCACCCGATTCTACGCGCCGCCGGCACGCCGGCACACGCGCACCGAGGGGAAGTGCATCGCCATGACTTATGTGCCAAATACCGCCGCCGAGCAGCACGAGATGCTGCGCGCGATCGGCGCCACCACCATAGACGATCTGCTGGCTGCTATCCCTGGCGATGTGCGCCTGGACCGGCTGCTCGACTTGCCGCCGGCCCTCAGCGAGCCGGCGCTGCGCCGCCACGTGGCGGGGCTGGCCGCCCAAAACGCCGATCTGGACCGCTACGTCTCGTTTTTGGGCGCGGGGTGTTACGATCGCGTGGTGCCAAGCGTCGTTGGCCATCTGGCCAAGCGCTCTGAGTTCTACACGTCCTACACGCCCTATCAGCCCGAGGTCAGTCAGGGCATGTTGCAGACTACCTTCGAGTTTCAGACGATGGTCTGCCAGATCACCGGCATGGATGTCGCCAACGCTTCGCTCTATGACGGCTCGACGGCGGTGGTCGAGGCTGCCCAGCTTGCCGTCGGACCGAGCGGGCGCGGTGAGGTGCTCGTCTCGCGCGGGGTCGATCCGCAATATCGCCAGACGCTCGCCACCTATGCCAGAACGCGCGGCTTCACGCTGCGTGAGATTCCACTCGATCGGGGCGCGACCACGCCCGCCGCGATCGAGGCCGCGCTGACGTCCGAGACGGCGGCGGTCATCGTGCAGCAACCCAACTTCTTTGGCGTCGTCGAGGATATGCCGGCTATCGAGCAGGCCACGCACCAGGGCAAGACGCTGCTGATCGCCGCCGTCACCGAGCCAGCGTCTCTGGGCGTGCTGGCGCCGCCGGGAGCCTATAACGCCGACATCGTGGCCGCCGAGGGCTATAGCCTGGGCAGCCCCATCGGCTTTGGCGGACCCGCCCTGGGCCTTTTTGCCACCAAGCACAGCCTCATCAAGCGCATGCCGGGGCGGCTCGTCGGCGAGACGGTGGACGATCGCGGCCAGCGCGGCTTCGTGCTGACGCTGCAAACGCGCGAGCAGCACATTCGCCGCGAGCGCGCCACGTCGAATATCTGCACCAATCAGGCGCTGATGGCCGTTTTCGCGACGGTTTACCTGGCCGCGCTCGGCAAGGAGGGCTTCCGCGAGCTGGGCGCGCAATGCCTCTATCGCGCGCATTACGCCTTCGACCAGCTGACGGCCATTCCAGGGGTCGAGCCGGTCTTCGATCAGCCCTTTTTCGACGAATTCGCCTTGCGGCTGCCCATGCCAGTCGCCGAGGTCAACGCCGCGCTGGCCGCGCGCCAGATCATCGGCGGCTATGACCTGGGCCGCGACTATCCCGAATTCGACGGCGCCGCGCTCTTTTGCGTGACCGAGGCCCGTACCCGCGACGACATCGATCTCCTGGTGAGCGGATTGAAAGAGGTGGTAGCATGAGCACCGAGCAACTGATCTTCGAGATGGGCGCGCCGGGGCGCCGCGCCGCCACGCTCTATGAGATGGACGTGCCAGCCCCGCCGCTCGCCGACCTCTTGCCCCAGTCCGCGCTGCGCGCCGACCCCGCGCCGCTGCCGGAGGTCAGCGAGATCGAGATCGTGCGCCATTTTACCCACCTGTCGCAGCGCAATTTCAGCGTCGATACGGGCTTCTATCCTCTCGGCTCGTGCACCATGAAATATAACCCCAAGATCAACGAAGATATGGCGGCACTGCCCGGCTTCGCTCGGATTCATCCCCTGGCCGATCCTAGCCTGACGCAGGGGGCGATCAAGCTGCTCGTTGATCTGGAAGCGATGCTGGCCGAGATCGCGGGCATGCGGCGCGTCACGCTGCAACCCGCCGCCGGCGCGCACGGCGAGATCACCGGCCTGATGATCATCAAGGCTTATCACGCGAGTCGCGGCCAGAGCCATCGCAACGTCGTGCTCATCCCCGACGGCGCGCACGGCACCAACCCCGCCAGCGCCACACTGGCGGATTATGAGACGCGCGAAGTGCGCTCCAACCCGCGCGGCGGCGTGGATGTCGATCACCTGCGCGAGCTGCTCGATGAGAACGTCGCGGCGCTGATGATGACGAATCCCAACACGCTGGGCGTCTTTGACGAGAATATCGTCGAGATCGCGCGCCTGGTGCACGAGGCGGGCGGCCAGCTCTATTACGACGGCGCCAACGCCAACGCCATTCTCGGCCTGGTGCGGCCCGGCGACACGGGTTTCGACGTGGTGCATTTCAACCTGCACAAGACGTGTTCCACACCCCACGGCGGCGGCGGTCCCGGCGCGGGGCCGATCGGCGTCGCGGAGCATCTGGTGCCCTTCTTGCCCGGCCCGCTACCCGCCAGGGACGAGAGCGGGCGCTATCTCTGGCGAGACGCCGGCCCGCTCTCGATCGGGCGCGTGCGGGCGAACGCCGGCAACTTTTTGGTGCTGGTGCGCGCCTATACCTATCTGCGCTTCAACGGCGCCGCCGGGCTGCGCCACGTCAGCGAGAGCGCCGTCCTCAACGCCAATTACGTCATGCGCGCCCTGCAAGCGGACTATACGCTGCCCTTCGACCGTGCGTGCATGCACGAGTTCGTGCTGTCGGCGTCGCGGATGAAAGCGGAAACGGGCGTGACGGCCACCGACATCGGCAAGCGCCTGCTCGATTTCGGCGTGCACGCGCCGACGGTCTACTTCCCGCTGATCGTGCCCGAGGCGCTCATGATCGAGCCGACCGAGACGGAAACCAAAGAGACGCTCGACGGCTTCATCGCCATGATGCGCCAGATCGCCACGGAAGCGCACAGCGAACCCGACACGGTGATCCACGCGCCGCACACCACTGTCGTGGGCCGGCTCGACCAAACGCGCGCCGCCCGCTACCCGCGCCTGCGATGGGAGCCGGAGACGGCCAGTGTAGCCTCCTCCGCCAAAGAAGAACCGGTGTCGGCGCGAGGATAGGCGCGATCCCTCACCCCAGCCCCTTGTATATTGAGAGGGAGGGGCGCCACACTGGAGGCGGGGTGTCACCTTGAGCGAGCGGAGGCCGTTGCCCCTGAGGTGGCCGACACCGTGG